>Ga0326727_10001450_pt1 | contig 87581 bp, 64 predicted proteins | sample MB2enrmetagenome_FD_207643 | JGI IMG/M metagenome (GOLD analysis project Ga0326727, IMG submission 207643) | Lab enriched peat soil microbial communities from McLean, Ithaca, NY, United States - MB29MY | ecosystem: Environmental > Terrestrial > Soil > Wetlands > Peat | place: USA: New York...
GCCAACAGCCTGAAGTCTTGCTGAGACGGCAGGGCGTGCAGTAAGCTTAGGGAAGTGACAAAGCGCGGAGACGAACATGGATATTGACGAACGGCTGGAGCGGCTGACCCAGCGCCACGAAGCCCTTACGCAGACCGTCGAGTTGCTGACCAAGGACCTATCCGATATGAAGGTTTTGGTCAATGACATTGCCGAAGGAACGGCCCGGCTGCTGCACGTGGCGGAGATCCACGAAAAGTGAATCAGCCGACTGGAAGACGCGAAATCGTGATCTGCGCCCATTGTCGGGTCCTCGACGTGCCACGGGGCCACTCTAAAGTCTCTTTCGCATGGCAAATCGCCAATCCGATGCAATCGGCTATCGCTTTAGCCTAACTTGAGCAAAGACCGCAGACCGCAGCATCGGCGGTCTGCGCTACGGATGTGCGGCCCGCGCTACCTGCTTGGGGGCGCCATGGAACACGCGGAGGATTTCGACAACATTATTGCGCACGCGGTAGGGGACCAGGTAAGGGGTATTGGCGACAACCAACTCGCGAGTGCCCTCGAGGCGCCCGGGACGGCCCAGGCCGGGATGCTGAGCGAGCAGTTCGATGGTCCGCGCGATGGTGTCGACCAGGCGGGCAGCGGCGGCGGGATTATCGAGGGCGATGAAAGCCGCCTCGGCATCCAGGTTGGCGAGAGCACGCTTTAGCCAGCGGATCTCCAGCGGCCTATCGGGCACGGCCCCTCCGCTTCGGGCTCGTCCACTTCTTCACGACGCGGCGGACGTCTTCCGCTGAAGCAAACTCGCCCCGGTCGGCTTCCGCCAACGCTTTCCGTGTTTTCAGTACCTACCACTCGTTCACTTTCAGGTACTCACGAATGGCTTCGGTGGCCACATACGAACGGCTGCGGCGCTGCGCTTTCGCCAACCGGTCAAGCCGCTCGCGCAGTTCGGGCTCCAAGCGCACCGTCACTACCGGAATCGTTGCCATGATGCACTCCTAACACCATCGAATACACGGTATTCTACCACGGCGCGGTGGGGAAGGGGGACACGGGGCGAGGGTGAAACGGTGTCGGTATTCGCCTTGCTCGTGTGCTGGATCAGGCCGGTTCGGCGCTAGGTCTTTGCCGATCAGAACCGACAGAGGAGGCTGCAACCACGGCCTTAGCCTGGAGGAGTAGGGACAGTTGGCGCTCGAAAGCCGCGCGGTCGAACGAACCGTCACTTGGGTAGGGGATCCAATTGTCGCCTGGGGGGCCAGGAGCCCAATCACAGGGCTCATAAATCTTGATCCCGTCGGAGATGAGCGCGGCGTAATAACTGAAATACCCTTTAGCCATGACCAGAACGTCGGCCTCGATCAGTTGCTGCAGCGTCCAGATGGCGTCGACGTCGAGAAAGAACTCGATATCGAGCAAGGACAACTCCGCGAAATCGGAACGATTGCCCTGCGAGTACACGCGAATTCTGTAGTTGAGCGTGTGAATTTCGAGGAGCGATTTCACCGCTGTGATTATTCCCAAAACCCGTTCGTTGCTCGTGAAATAATAAGGATTATCGGGAGTAATATCACCGCGTCTGATGTGCACGGCGACCGTCACCTCATCCGTCGTACGCGGAGATTTATTCAGATAGTATTTGCGCCTGAACTCGGGAATCATGGCTCTGAAACTCTGAGCGAGTTGATCGCTACGGTGGCCCCATCCGAAGCACAGCTCGAGTGCAAAAGCGCTATGGCAATAGCTGACCACCTTGCGTTTATCAGCTTCGCAAACGGCCTCACCCGCACCGAGATTGAAGAGTGTTTCCCAAGCTGTGACCCACTCTTCCATGGGCCTGTCGGCGTGCCGAATGAAAGTGAATGGCGTGTGCACGTAGGTAAGGCCCGAAGAACGAGCGAAATTGATCGCGTTCATGATATCAAGTGCCTGAGATCCTGCGCCTTCACTTCTAAGTCCTATAGACGTGATTTTGCGTATCGGCCGGAAACGGGTCAGATGTAAGACATACTGCCACAAAAACTTCCACACAAAAAAGCCTCGCTTATCGAAGTCGGGTTCGCGGCCGATGAGAATCTTTATCCAGTTCTTTAGCACCATCCACGCGCCTTCGTAGCTTGCCACGACTAGGAAGCGGGGTATAACGAGCGCTTGTTCCGCTCTCCGAGGAACGAGAGAACCATCCGCCTTCGTGCGATCGCCTGTGTTATTGGCCATTGCAGTACTACTCCAGCGGCCCGAGAAATGCCCGGCGAGCGCCTCGTTGTGCTACCAGTTCACCGCAGGGCCCAACGCAGGGCTTCCCGGACTTTCTTCGATGGGCGGCGCATCTTGGGCACCCGGTATTGGCGGCAGGCTTCAACAGTGTTCCTCAGGCTTTCGAGATAGGCGATGCAAGGCGCGCAGCCTTTTAGGTGGAGTTCCAGTTCACGGCAATTTTTCACCGGGAGGCCGCCGTCCAGATACTCGGAGAGCATCGCGAAAACCCGCTTGCAGCGCCGGTCAGGCATGGTGCGCTTCCCCTTGCGCAGCGGCGAGGGAACGACGCTCGGCGCCGCCCGGGCGGCGCTGACCCTTCGTGGACTTCGTGAATTCCCCGCCCAACGCGTTGCGCACGTAGACGCGCGCCCGATGCAGGCGCATCTTGACCGTCTCTTCGGAAATCCCCATCACGTTGGCGACTTCACGGGTGTCGAGCTGTTCCATATCGCGAAGGATCAAGACCATTCTGTAAGGCTTGGGGAGTGACAGAACCGCATTTTCAAGCAGGCTCCTCAATTCGTTGTTGAGAACGACTTGTTCCGGCGTGAACTGCCAGGATCTTACCCCTTCGGCGGAGAGGACAGAGTCTTTGGGCATCAATTCGTCGAGCGAGAGCATCTGAGCGGGTGCAAATTTGCTCTTGCGGCGGCTCATCAAGCATTGAGTCTTGGCTACCTTGTACAGCCATACCGCCAGGCCCCGCGCCGTGGGGAAATCCCGGAGTTGGCGCGCCAGGCGGATCAGGGTCTCCTGTGCGGTGTCTTCGGCATCTTCGCGGCTTCCGCAAAATTTCATTCCGAATCCGTAAACGACCCCCTGCAAGGTCTCGATGGCGCGCTCGATCTCCTCAGGATTGCCGGAGTTGAGCATGTTCAGTGCTGCTTCGATCTGTCTGTTCACTCCTGCCATTCTCCCAGTGACGTTCAGGCTATTGTAGCCGATAACCTAAGTGTGTAATGGAAAACCGGCGAGGGGGGTTGTATAATCCCGGCGAGTCACGCCCGGGGGTAATTAAAATGCGATTCCGCCCTTTAAGTCTCGTTCTGCTATTCAGCCTTCCGTTTCTGGCAAAATCACAGGTACAACTCAAACATGGCGACAGGCCGGTTTTCTACTCAGCGGGTGAGCTTGCCAAGGACTGCCAAACCGCCCTAACCGTCAACAACGGCGAGCCGCTCGAGAATGACAAGACCTATTCACTCTCGTTAGAGCAAATCTCCGGGGTTGTCCGTTGTCAATCCTACATTGACGGCATGTATGACGCGCGGCTGGAGGCTGCCCACGGCCAGCACTATCATCCTGTTCCGGCCAACCTGACTTATCGGAGAACCCTTGTCGATACGTTTATCAAATACGTGGCCGACCACCCCGAGGAACAGGAATTGGCGGCTACCACCACTCTGGTGAAGGCAGAAAAGATCATCTTAGGTATTCACAGCTCACCGCAAAAGACATCGCCCAAGGCAAAGACCACACACTAGAAGCTGTTGCTGGCGTAGGGCGGAGGCAGGCGCATCTCGTCATCGCCGGCGGTTCTTCTAATGCCGCGTTGGCGGAGCCTCTCGCGAATACCCTGGCGGCGGTTGGAACATCGTGGGATCAGGCTCCCCGCGGGTCAGATTGATGAGTTCAGTTACCTGCTCGCCGGAGCGCGGGTCGCTTCTCCGCCGCAACACGTCGACTCCCAATCGCTCCTCAAACCAGCATTCATCGACCGATTCAAAACTCTCCGCGTTGCCGACCATTCCTGCCGGAAAGGTGTGTAAAGTTCGTCTTCCCCACGCATTTACGCCCGCAAACTCTCTCGTGCCGAGTTTCTCGTTCTTGATGTGTTCTCCGGGCCGAGTCGCCTTGAGCGTCAGATACTCCAAGGCATCGTAATGGATGGGTCGTTCAATAGGCCTGATGATGACGTTGTGGTTCTGCGGGTCGATGTGGATTCTTTGCTTCCCCACCGGATCGTAAATGTTCACGTAGTAGATTGGATTGTTGACGTCCTCCGTCCAGGGCAGGTGTTGCTCTTGATAGATGCGGCCTTTACTGTCGCGTGCGATGTGGTCCTCCACGGTGCGGGTCTTCTTCGTTCCGTCCGGAAGGACCTGCGTGAGAGTAGTTCGGGCCGTGGCCGTGAAGGGTTTTCCCTTCAGTTCGCTGATTCCGATCTCGGCCGGCATGATGACGCGAACACCCTGCGCCCATAGGCTGAGCGCGAGCCCCAGCATTGCGACGATGACGCCAGACACTTTGTTCATATGAACGGTATCTTAGCACGGAGCCGTGCCTTTTCTGCGTCGGAGAGGCATTGAGGGAAGCAGGGGCGGTTCGGGAACCGCCCCTACAGTTTCATTTCTGCGGCACGGGTGGTGTATCGGTCGGGCCCATCACGTCATACACGCGCCGAACGGTAACGGGGCCTTGCAGAGAAGAGTTCTCGAGCCGCGAAACGATCGTGAGTTGCTTGCGATCGTCGCTCAACCGGAAAGTCTGGGTTAGTTTGCTGCCGCGTTCCAGTTTGGTTTCGGCCACGAGTGCATCGCCTCGCCACTCGGTTTTGGTTGAGGAGATCTTCTTTCCGTTGTCATCCTTGTCGTCGTGCTTCTTGCCGTCCAGGTAATAGGTTTGAGCATGGGCGGAGTCGTCGGTCACCACCAATTGGCTGGATTTCTGGTCGACTTGCAAGAGCTTCGAAGTCTGCCCAAGACGGTCCCAGTCCTCGGCGCTCACCGTGCTTCCGCGATTGGCCTGTTGTCCTCCACGGCGGCCCATGCCGCCCCGGCCCATCCCGCCGCCTCCCATCCCGCCGCCTCCCGGCCAACCCCCCCCGCCGCCCGGGTATCCGCCTCCTCCGCCGGGGTATCCGCCCCCGCCGCCCGGATAGCCGCCCCCGGTCCCGCCGCCGGGATACCCGCCGCCGCTGTTGGCGGATGTGCGCTGGTTGCTCTGCGCATCGGTGATCTTCTGCTGTGCATCGTCGCTTTGGTCTTTGTTGAATTGCCAACGGCCGCCCAGGTTCGGCTGGCTGTCGCCCGCGCGGGCCACACGCGGCAGTGAAATCGCGAGTAAAATCGCTGCGGCAGAAATCAGGCCGAATAGCACAAGGTTATTGGTCCTTCGCATGGCTTGCTTACCTCCCAACGGTGAATGTCCTTATCCCTACTCCTTCGATTCAGGGCAAGGGGTGCTGGTTGTACGGAATTGTGGCGCGGGCGTCTCGCCCGCGCTGCCTTGGGCATTCCTTCGCTCCGCGCAGGGCAGGCTCTGCCCGCGCGCGAGGGCGGGCGGGACGCCCGCACCACCTATCTACCCGCCGCCGTGCGGAGTGCGCGCGGGCGGCTTAACGACCGCCATGGGCAAGCGCGTGAAGGCCACCCGCGCCGCCGCCGGATCGAGCACGTTCACCTGGACGGTGTAGCGTCCCACTGGAAACTTCTCCAGCGGGATCTGCGCGAAATACGTGGTCTTGAGCGCTGAGCCCTTTTCCGCCTTGGCGTTGAACGGCCCGGCTTCGGCAAACTTCCTTCCGTGCCGGAGGAAGACGAACGCCACGGAGGGCGGTGGCGCGGCACTCTGGGGCGTGGCGGGTGGCTTCCCGGCGTATGACTCCAGGTAGACCGAAAGGGTCTGGTTAGTTCGAAACACGCGGGTAACGCTGGGCAGCACGGTGCGATTCCCCACCTGGAGCGGCGCGTTGCGGTCGCGATCAAATCGCGTACGCGGGAGTTGATCGGCGGGCCGCACTTCATTGGAGAACACCACCGTACTCAAGCTCAGCCCTTGATCTGAGACATCCGGCAAGACGAGCGGGGTTTCGAACGTTCCGATCTTGCCGCCTTCATTCTCGCGGGCTACGACTTTCAGGTTGTACTTTCCCGGCGGCAGCGTGATTTCGCCCTCGTAGAGAAGGTTGCCGCTGGTGACCTCGTCAAAGGTCTCGTCTGTCATCTTCACCGGCAGGGTGTCGTGCAATCCCCCGGCGATGTGGCTCTGCGCGTCGGTGAACCTCCAGGCAAAGTCAAACTCGGTCTCGTGCTTGCCGGACTTCTTGAGGAAGGAGATCTGCGAGCCTGGAATCTTGGCGGCGAGGACCACGGTGTATTTCTTATCGGCGCGGAGGAAGTAGGCGGTGTCGATGGCAAAGGGAAGATCCACGAAGGGCACGTCCAGATCCATCACCTGCTGGAGCTGAACTTCCTTATCCTCGCGTGTCAATTGCCGGAAGTTCTTGGGAGCGAAGTAGCCGGGCCGCGCTTGGAGCTTCAACCCGGGCCGCGACACTTCCACGCGAATGTGCCGGAAGCGGCCGTCCGAGCGCTTGTTGGTGGGCGAATAGCCAATCAGATAGTAGCTGGAATTGTCCTTTTGGACCTCCTGGAAGGCGGGGCCGAAATCGTTGAGGTCGTAGAAGAACTTTCCGCCCGTGTCGGTAGAGAGCGAGGCCAGCGTTTCACGGCTTCCCTGCAAGGAGGAAACCTGCGAGGCGTGGGCTGAACCGGAATAGATGGCCGTACCGGATGGACTGGACGAGGAGGCGTCGCCGCCCGGTGGCAGGGCCAGCAGGCCGCGCGCGTCCATCGTATAGAGCGAAACGTCGGCTTGATTCGCAGCGTCGATGGTGGCCCGCAACTGGGCCTGGTTTTCCTGGCCGGTGCGCGAGATGCCGCTGGAGAAGTGGATCACGTTCTTGCGCCCAGGCACCTGGTGAAGCATGGTGGCCAGGGATTCAATGGCCGCCAGCTTCTGGTCCGTATTGAAGATATTGAATTCGGTTTCATCCGGGGTAAACGCGTCGGAAACGTCCTGAGTGACGACTTCCATGCCGTTGGCGTCTGTCCCGCCGGCTTCGCCGATCGCGCCCTGCGAGGCCAGGTTGGAGGACTGTTCGCCGACCAGGATGGCACGCAGGACCTTGGTGAGGGAGTCGCGATTGTTGGTGAAATCCTGCACGACACGAAGGTTGGAGGAATAGGTGACCACCGCAATCAGGTCTGCGGGCGTCATGCGGTGGGCAACAAAATCACCCGAGGCCTTCAGGGCGCGCATCAGCTCGTCCGGTTGCATCGAACTCAAGTCAAATAAGAAAACCAGCAGGCGATGATCCTGGAGCACCCGGTCGGCATTAACCTCAGGCGGGAGCTTCGCAAGGTCAATCACCTGCGCGCGCTCCTCACCGCCGGTGACCTGCGCCAATTTCTCCACGTCTTCCAGGCTGAAATCAGAAATGGTTTGCGGAACTCCGTCTTCGAAGACGCGAAAATCCGATTGCTTCAAATCCGTCACCGCTTTGCCGGCTTTGTCATACACCCGCACGTCGACCAGCACTTCATTGGTCTGCGCGCGCAGGATGAAGGCCTGTTGCGGACTTCGGGAAGTCGCCGCGGGGGTGGAAGGCTTTTGCTGGGATAGAAAGGCAGTGGGCAGGTAGGCAGTTAGGCAGATGGTGAGAAGAACGGCAGGCAGGTGGGCAGATCGGCAGATGGGCAGGTGGGCAGGTCGGTAGATGGGCAGGTTGGCAGTGGTATTGGCCTTGCTCGCCGTCTGTCTGCCAGAACGTCTGGTTATCATTGTCGCCTTATTCCTGCTACCTACCGATGGCTACATAACATCGTGAGGGACCGACCCCCTCACCCGGCGCTGCGCGCCGCCCTCTCCCCCAAGGGGGCGAGGGCATAGACTTCTTCCGACCTGCCGACCTGCCGACCTGCCCATCTGCCCATCTGTCCACCTGCCTAAAAGTTGAACCGCAACGCTACGTTCAAAGAGCGCATGGCCGCTACGCTGGTCACCCAGCCGAAGTTTTGCGCGTTGATCGTGGTCGCCACGCCGGCGTAATTCGGGTGGTTGAAAAGATTGTTGGCGTTGATGCTGAACCGTCCACGAATGCCCTTTTCGCGAGAGAAAGTGAAGAAGCGCCCCAGCGACATATTAAAGGCTACTAAGCCCGGACCAGTAATCGTGTTGCGTCCCGCCGTGCCGAGTTCACCCGAGGCGGGCAGCGCGAACGCCCCGGCGTTGAAGAACTCCAAGGTTGTCCTTTGTGAGCGTGGCAGGCTGACGGGATCGCCTGTGGCATCGGGACGTTCGGAAGCAAAGACGCCCGACCCGTTGTTGTTGGATTGATTGCCGGCCACCGCCGCAGTCAGAGGCGAGCCGGTTTGCAAGGTGGTAACGCCGCTGAGTTGCCAATTGCCAATGATTCGCTCCCCGAAGCCGCCGCGGTTCAGGAAACGGCGCTGCTCGCCGAAGGGCAGTTCGTAGGTGTGATTGACCACCAGTTTCTGGCCGACGTTGAAGTTGGAAAGGGCGCGCTCCGCCTCGAGGTCGAAGCTGTTCTGGGGCACGTTGTGACCGTTGCCTCCAACGTTGGCGGCATCGTCAATCGACTTTGACCAGGTGTAGAAGCCGCTCATGGAGAAGCCGCCGTGGAACTGCCGGCGCAAAACGACCTGGAGGCCGTTGTAAATCGAGGCTGCGCCCGAGGTTTCGTAAAGAAATTGCTGAACGCCGGGAATCGAGGTTTCGTGCGAGCCGGAGGCGCTGGGGTTCACGCTATTCGGCGAAAGAAGTAGGTCGAGTTTCGTTCCCTTGGTGCCGATGTACTGGACCGAAAGGACAACGTTGCGGACGAGTTCATCCTCGAGGCTGAAGTTCCACGTCTGCGCGTAGGGGCGGCGGAAATTGCTGTCGGCCGCGTAGGTATTATGAATCGTGCTGGGGGAAAGAGCCGGGAACCCGTTCTCGAGGGTCAGCACTTGCTCGGGATTGGTGGTCAGTGTGGAGGCCTGCGCAAACGGAGGCTGGTCCACCATGTTGGCCACCATGCGCGAGTAGATGCTGCCGTCGTAAAAAACCCCATAACCACTGCGCATCACCAGGTGGTGCTGAATCCACGGCCGGTAAGCGATGCCCAATCGAGGGGAGAAGTTGTGCCAGTCGCTGTGGATGAGAGAAGGAGGCAGGGAACCCGGCTCGCGGCCGGTAACCACTTCCGGCGAAGTGAAGCCGGGCCCAAAGGCCAAGTCGGAGAGGTGTCCAAACTTTTCGTTAAGGGGCTGGAAGTATTCATACCGGATGCCACCGTTGAGCGTCCAGTGGTTGCCGGCGCGCCAATCGTCCTGAATGAAAGAGGTGGTGACCCAGGTGCGGAGGTAGTTGCTCGCCACGCCGTAGCGGACCGAGGTGGTCTGTGGAAGGCCCAGCAGGAAATCCGCGAAGTCGAAGCCTGTTCCCGGGACCGGATATCCATTGTTGAAGTTGCTGCTGCTATAGCCCGTGAAGCTGAAGGTCCCCTCCGCGTTGGGATCAGTCTCGGTGTTCTGCTCGACGCGGCGCAACTCGCCTCCCAGGCGAATGTTGTGCTTGCCGTGGTTCCAGATCAGAACATCGTTAGCGCGGAGGGTTTGCGGGCGAGTGAGAGAGGCGAGCGGATCTCTCAAACCGCCGAAATTCGTAAAGCCGATGCTGGGGATTGCCCAATCGAAGGGATTGATCGATACGCCGGTTATACCAAGTTGCGCGGCAATGTCCTGCTGGAAGGCAAAGTCGTTCAGCAAGGACGTCCGCATGCGGTTGAAGTTCAAGGACAGGGTATTGACGAGGCGGGGATTGAAGGTATGCGATTCACTGGCGCTCAGATTCTGGCCGCGGCTCGAGGTCTGAGATTTTATGCCGGGAAAAGTGGCGACCGACTGGCTGCTCGAGCGGTTGAAGTAGTACATGACGTTCAGACTGTTCTTGGAGTCGATCTGCTGCCCAATGCGGCCCATCACGCGGTCATTCGCGGTGGGCAGCGGAACCTGCAAATGAAAGTTCTGCACCTGCCCGGGGAGGTTGGGCATGGGAATGTAGGCCAGCAGACCTTGCGCGGCGGCCGAGATTCGCTGCGCGGGGATCGTGTTGTCCGGAAAAGACGTGCGTGCGCCAGTAGCGCTGCTTAGGGGGTCATAGATCGTTGTGAATTGGCCGGACGCGATAACTGCGTCCGAAAAATCTCCTTCGCGCTCTGCCAGTGTGGGGACGGTTGAGAAGCTGTCGAGACCGGTCCTGCCGCGCTGCAAGTTGTAGCTTGCGAACCAGCTTGTCTTGTTGCCGCCGTTATAGATCTTGGGAATTACGAGCGGGCCGCCCAAAGAGAAGCCAAAGGTTTCCTGGTAGGAAGAGACGCGAGGCGACTCGAGCACGTTCAGAGGGTAGGGATGAGCATCGAAGCCTGAATTCGTGTACTGCTCAGTCAAATTGCCCCGGACTCGGTTTACCTGGGCACGATTGCGGCCCCAACCACGTGCGCCTCCTCCACCGCCTCCAAAACCTCCGCCACCCCCGCCGAACCCTCCACCCGGTCCGCCTCCGCCCGGACCTCCTCCTGCGCCGAATGGGCTGCCTGCGCCTCCTCCAAAGCCGCCGGGACCGCCACCAAATCCCATGCCTCCACCGCGCATTCCCCTCCGGCCGCCCCGGCCTTCCCCGGGGGTTGCGACATCACCCACCCCGCCGCCCAGCAGGAAAGAGTTGGCCGCGCTCGTGGAGGCGTCGGGATTTCCGGGCGTCGTCTCGCCTGGGACAGCGTTCTCGGTGCCGGCGTTTTCCGCACCGCCATTCTCCGCAATGCGGAGCACTCCCTCTTCTCCTCCGGCGCCATCGCCGAAGGAGTTCTGTGAGGCAGCAGGGATTTGGCCGCGATTTCGGGCGCTTGCCGGGGGCGTTGCCAGGTTGCCATTGCGGCGTCTTAAGGGCGGGCTTCCCTCGTCGTTCCCCTGGGGTGTTGCAGTGCTCTCGGGTGTGGCAAGAACCATTGCTAAATTGATCTTGAGCGATTTATCGGCGGTCACAGGAATCGGCTCGCGCACGTCCGGCCGAAATCCGACCAACGACAAAGTCAAGCGGTAATTGCCAGGAGGAATCCCAGTGAAGTTGAAGTCACCATCCTCGTCTGTTAATGTCTCTTTGCGTTCGCCGGTTGGCGGATTTATCAGTTGGACCGAAACGGCAGGCACGGAAACACCGCCTGGACCCCGCACATGGCCGGATATTGATCCTGTGTGAGATGTCTGGCCGGAAAGCGTCGGGGGCAGGAAGCAGGCTGCGGCCAAAAGAGCACAGAAGAAGAGTACGGGTTTCTTACAATCAGTAGGCATTCCTAGGTTTTCAGCCGGTTGTCGCTTGTTTGGCCTTACAGACAATAAGACGATTGTCGAATTCGCACGGTTACAGGAGAGGACTGCCCCCCACGTACGCTGACGGATGGCTGGACCTTTGCGGCACGGCCGTCCCAGGATCCCTGAGTATAGTACTTTTGTTGCATTGCCTTAGGGTGATCACTCTGTTAGTATCCCCACTCTGAAAGTGGGCGGACTCGCAATACCCCCCCCTCCGTCCCAGATTATCGTTGGTGGCCTAGGAGATCATGGCAGCTCCAAGTGAAGATGCTCCCACAGAGACACGGCGGCGCTCCCGCCATTATGTCGTTCTATTGCTGACGGCCTTGGCGCTCCTCGCCAGTGCTTCTCCTGCCCAGCAAGCGAAAGACACGCGCCCGCAGGGCGTGAAAACACTGGAAACCATTAGACAAGTCAGGGATCTGCCTTCCGAGAACGCCCGGTTTGGATACCCGATTCATGTGCGGGGCGTGGTAACCTATGCCGACAAAACGCAGAACGATCTCTTCGTTCAAGATTCCACGGCAGGCATTTATGTGAACTCGGATGCCACCGTCCTGCAACTTCACTCCGGCCAGATCGTGGAGGTCACCGGCATCAGCGGGCCCGGAGATTTTGCTTCCCAGATTGAAAACCCCAAGATCCAGGTAGTCGGTAAGGGTACTTTGCCGGCTCCCAAGCGGGTCACGGGAGAAGAGTTTGTTACCGGAGTCGAGGACAGCCAGTTTGTGGAGATCGAAGGGGTGGTGCGGTCGGCAGCAGAAAGCCAAGGCCGTTTGCTGCTGCACGTGGCCTCTGGGACTGTGATCATTCCCGTATACGTGTTGGACTATAAACCCATTCCGGAGGGTCTTGTAGGGGCCAAGGTCGTTGTGCAGGGCGTTTCCGGAGGCAACTACAACCCGCGATTGCAGTTTCTTGGCGCCATTCTCCTTGTGCCCGGGCTCAAAAACCTCGCCATTGAATTGCCGGCCTCTGCGGACCCCTTTTCAATTCCCTTGCGTCCCATCCACCTCGTCGAGAGGCTGGGTTCAGTCGGCGCTTACAACCAAGCCGTGCACGTTCAAGGGATTGTCACCCTGCAGTTGGCGGGCAAGCGCGTTTTCATACGAGACGCCCAAGAGGGCTTGGAAGTTGAAACACTTCAAACAGCCCCCTTGAGTGTCGGCGACCGGGTTGACGTCGTCGGTTACCCAGCGGTAGGTGACTTCAGCCCGATGCTCAAGGACGCAGTCTATCGCAAGCTCGGGAATGGCGCGGCCACTCCCCCACTGGCAGCGACCGCTGCCCAGGCGTTGTCGGGGATCTATGATTGCGAACTCATCCAGATTCGAGGGCGCGTGCTGGGCGTCTCACTCCGCGGCAATCAAAGATCACTCACGCTCAATTCAGACGGAGTCATAGTCGAGGCCCAGATGGAGGGAATTGGGCAGCAGGCGGTGGCGGAGCGCGCCCGCGCGGGCAGCCTTGTGCAACTAACTGGAATCTGCGATGTCAGGGTTGACGAGAACCGGGTCCCCGTGGATTTCGCGATGCTCCTGCGCACGCCGGATGACATCGTAGTGCTGCAACAACCTCCCTGGTGGAACCTTCGGCGTACGCTTATCCTGCTGGGTATCACGGCCTTGGCCGTCATTTGTGTGCTGTTTTGGGTGGGCATGTTAAGGCGGCGCGTTGGGCACCAAACGGAGACTATCCGGGCTACGCTGGAGTCCACCGCGGACGGAATCCTGGTGCTGGACGCGACGGGAAACATCGTAGCCCACAACACGAAGTTTGCCGAGCTTTGGAACATCCCGGAGTCCGCCCTTGGCTCGGGCAATGACCGCAAGTGGATGGATTACGCTCTCCCCCAGTTGAAAGATCCGGAAGCTTTCCTCAGGACAATGCGCAGTTTGTACGAGGATTCGGAGGCTCTATGTGACGATCTGGTGGAGTTTAAGGATGGACGCGTTTTCGAGCGCCATTCCGAACCGCAGCGCGCTTGGGGGAGGAACATTGGGCGGGTCTGGGGATTCCGCGATATCACCGAAAGGCGGCGGGCGGAGGAGGCAATGGCGGAAAGCGAAGAACGTTACCGCCTGCTGTTCCAACGCAATCTCGCGGGGGTCTACCGTGTCAGCCTGGCGGGGCGAATTCTGGACTGCAACGAAGCCTGCGCACGCATTTTCGGCTACTCCGCCCCGAAGGAATTAGTGGGGCGGAACGCCTCGGACCTCTACGCCAGCCCCTCAGCGCGGGAAGGGTTTACTTCCAGCCTCAAGGCGCAAGGGGCTCTGAGCAATTTTGAGCACTGCCTGCTAAAGAGGGACGGCACTCCGGTTTGGGTGTTGGAAACCGCCAGTTTGGTTAAAGACGGGGAAGAGCTGATCGAAGGCACGATGATCGACATAACGGCCCGCAAACAAGGAGAAGTAGAACTGCAAAAAGCAAAAGAGGTGGCCGAATCCGCGAGCCGCGCCAAGAGCGAGTTCCTGGCCAACATGAGTCATGAAATCCGCACACCCATGAACGGCATTCTGGGCATGACCGAACTCGCGTTGAGTACTGACCTGACCGGCGAGCAGCGGGAGTTTCTCACCATGGTCAAGTCTTCGGCGGACTCGCTGCTGACAGTGATCAATGAGGTGCTGGATTTCTCTAAAATCGAAGCCGGGAGGCTGGACTTTGATCTGATTGAATTCAATCTGAGGGATAGTCTCGAGGAAAATGTTCGAATGTTCGCGTACCCGGCGGACCGAAAAGGTGTCGAACTGATTTGCGACGTGGCTCCCGAGGTGCCGGACGCGGTGGTGGGGGATCCTACCCGTCTGCGGCAAATCATCGTAAACCTCCTTTCCAATGCACTCAAATTCACGGAGCAGGGAGAAATCCTGCTGCGGGTTGAAGGGGACTCTTCAAACGAAAATGAGTCCGTGCTCCATTTCTCGGTCCGGGACACAGGAATAGGCATTCCCTGGGATAAACAGCAGTTCATTTTCGAGGCGTTTGCGCAGGTCGATAGTTCCACCACTCGGCGCTTCGGGGGAACCGGGCTGGGTTTGACGATTTCGGCGCGACTGGTGTCGATGATGCAGGGCCGGATTTGGGTGGAGAGCGAATTGGGGAAGGGAAGTGCCTTCCACTTCACGGCGCGCTTCGGGCGGGCCCGCGCCGGCGTGACGCCGAAGAAGACCTCGCCGGTGACCCTTCACGGCGTACAGGTTCTGGTTGTAGACGACAACGCGACAAATCGGCGCGTGATGGATGAGACACTTTCTTTCTGGGGTATGAAAACCTGTTTGGCGGCGGATGGTTTTCAAGCCATGATGGCGCTGAGACACGCCCAGGAGAGTGGAAATCCCATTCCTCTCGTGCTGACCGACGCTCATATGCCGATGATGGATGGCTTCCGGTTGGCGGAGGAAATCAAGCGCGACCCGCGGCTGGCAGACACGCTAGTTACCATGGTGACTTCGGGCGGACAGGTCGGCGACGCGGCTCGCTGCCGCGAACTGGGAATAGCCGCCTACCTCACCAAGCCGGTCCGGCAGGCGGACTTGCTGGAAGCGATTGTCAGAGTTCTGGGCTCCAAGGTACGGACGGAGGAATCGGGACCGCTGGTGACGCGGCATTCCTTGCGCGAGAACCGCCGGGGCCTGGAGATCCTGGTGGTTGAAGACAACATCGTGAACCAACGCTTGGCCGAGCACCTCCTGCGGAATAAAGGCCATATTGTCACCATCGCGAACAACGGGCGGGAGGCGTTGGAAGTTCTCGAGCGACAGCGTTTTGACCTGGCCTTAGTGGATGTGCAGATGCCCGAGATGGACGGGCTGCAACTGACGGCGGCAATTCGAGAAAAAGAGCAAACCACAGGGGAGCATCTGCCGATAATTGCTATGACCGCTTACGCGATGAAGGGCGACCGAGAGCGTTGCCTGGAAGTGGGCATGGACGGCTATGTTCCCAAGCCGATCAATTCCAAGCAGCTTTTTGAATTGATCGCCGGAGTGCGAACCGTCGAGCTCAAAACGTCGCTCGCCACGCCGCTCGGGGTAGATCACGAGATCCTCGATGAGTCGGCGCTCCTGGCGCGATTTGAAGGGGAGGCTGACTTGCTTCGGGATGTGGTCAATCTCTTCATGGACGACTGTCCGAAACTGATGGACGGGATTCGAGGGGCTGTGGAGCGGAGCGATGCCCACGGGTTGGAGAGGGCCGCGCACAAACTGAAGGGCACCGTGGCGAATTTCTCGGCTCGAGCTTCTTATGACGTGGCGCTGCGTCTGGAAGTGATGGGCCGGGAAGGACATCTCGAGGAGGCTCGCGAAGCTCTGACCGCCCTCGACGCAGCCCTCGAGGAACTGGGGCCCGTCTTGATTAAACTAAGTGGCGGCATAAAACCATGAAAATCCTGGCGGCCGAAGACGACCTCGTAACAGGGCGGATGTTACAAACCTACCTGGTGAAGTGGGGTTACGAGGTACAAGTCGTGACCGACGGCCTGCAGGCATGGCAAATCCTTCAACAGGAAAATGCCCCTCGTCTCGCTCTCCTGGACTGGATGATGCCGGAGATGGATGGCATGTCGATTTGCCGCGAGGTGCGGCGCCTTAACATCCAGCCTTATATTTACTTGATTCTCCTGACCGCCCGGCGATACCAGGAAGATGTGGTGGCGGGACTCGAGGCGGGGGCGGATGAGTATTTGACGAAGCCTTTTGACCCCTATGAGCTCAGGGCGCGTCTGCGTGCCGGTGCCCGGATTGTGGAGTTACAGGATAGCCTGATTCAGGCGCGAGAAGAGCTTCGCGAGCTGGCCATGCACGACGTCCTGACCCGTCTTTTGAACAGGCGCGCCATTATGGATTTCCTGGCGGGGGAATTGGGCCGCGCCGCACGCGAACAAAAACCCCTCACGGTGATGATGGTTGACATTGATCACTTCAAGTCCGTCAACGACAAGTTTGGGCATCCGGCTGGAGACGGAGTCCTCTGCGAAGTGTCCAGGAGGCTGCGGGCATCCATTCGCACCTATGATCGTGTGGGGCGGTTTGGGGGAGAGGAATTCCTGGTGGTGGCCCCCGGCTGCGACGTAGCGCCCGGCCTGGCCCAAGCAGAGCGGCTCCGTGAAGTAGTCAGTTCCCAGCCCATTGCAGTCAACGACATCTCCATCCATGTCACGGTCAGCGTGGGTGTAGCGACCTCGCACCAACTGCAACCGCCGCACATGGAGGTCCTCCTCTCTGCGGCTGATAAGGCCCTCTATCGCGCCAAGGAGAGAGGCCGGAATCGCGTCGAAGGGGAAAGTTCGCCGATTCCTCTCTCCGCTACGCCTGCCCTGCCTGTGGGTGTCCTTCCTGAATAGCCCAAAGATCCGGGCATGCACTCCATCTTCCGCATTGCAACAAGCCGGCAGGTGACTTCGCGGAGGCCTTATGGCTGATTCGGAAGGCCACCGCAAAGATGTTCTCGATGCGGCAACGCGGCGGAGGGGGATGATCTATTTGTCCATAATGCAATCTCTCAAACCGCTGGGAAGAGAGGTAGTATTCCCCTGGCCTCTCAATTCACGCCTTGGGTCTTGGAAATTTCTACACGCGGAATGCAAGTCTGCCATAGTTCTCGCTCCGCCTTGCTGCTGCCAAACTTGTAACTTATTGAATTGCAAAGGCATTCGAAGGCAGAGATTGGCATCATTCTTGCCCTGCCTAAGAGTGAGCCTTCTTGACCACTCGGAGGCTTGCCAACTCTGTTTAATGCAAGAGCCGATGACCAATTTGCAAGTTGTAATATTTCCCGCAAGACCAACTGCTCGTACCTTCCATGCCAGGGGCATTTCGCCAGAATTCGAAGTGCCCCTCCCGCATCTTCTTTCTGTTTAGTCTACGCGCTTGGGCCCGGAAATTGCTCTGTGTCAAAAGAGGTGGCTCAAATGAACCGGCAAGGTTGAGTATGCCTTGTCGCATGACGTACCCGCCGTGAGCCATCGTGGAGTGCGCGATGCCTATGAAACTAAAGATATTATTGGCAGCAGCGGTAATTCTTCTGGTGGAGGGAAGCTTCCTGGCGCAAGAGAAAAAAGATGAACCACAAGCTCCCGCCGCCTCGAGTTCACAAGCAGCTCCTGCGTCCTCACCGCACAACGACGCAATATCGCCAGAAGACGCAGCCAAGAAAAACCCGATTAGATTTACCGATGCCTCAGTAGATCGTGGCAAGAAGGTTTTCAAATATCAGTGCGCGTTGTGCCATGGAGAAAAGGGAGACGGCAAAGGCGACTTGGCGAAAGAAATGTCACTAACGTTGCCTGATCTCACGCAGGCGGACACTTTGTCCAAGCGCACCGACGGCGAACTTTTTGCCATCGTGGCCACCGGCAAAGAACCTATGCCCAGCCAAAAAGGCCGCATGCCCGAACCGCAGTTATGGAATGTGGTCAACTACCTTCGGGCTTTAGGTGGAAAGGTTCCTGCCAAGGCGACGCCAAAGGAAGCCGCAGACGAGCACGTGGTTTTGATTCCGCAGTAACGTCCCCGGTCTGGTCGGTATGGAGACGAGCGTCCGACCTGAGCGGAACCAATCGCCATTCCGGCGGTGAGTCCTGAGTTGCCCGAGGGACTCCCTTAACGCATGGCTAATCTCTTGGCCAAGCTTAAGATGACATCTCTATCGGGCTCGGCAAGCCGACCCAAGAGGTTCCGAAGCTTCAACAGGAACTGAGCGTCTATTCCCTTATCGCCGTTGTCCCCGGTCAATTCGTCCAGCGTCCTCCGCGGCGTGAGGTTCGGAGTTGGCGGAGCCTCGTCCCCGGAGAAAAAGAGCTGGTACAGCGGAATATCGAGAACCCCCGCAAATCGCTCCAGGGTCTCCAGCGAAGGAACGGTGTGGCCGTTTTCGACTCGGGATACGTAGCAACGCAGTAACCCCGTGCGCTCCTCGATATCCCCTTGCGACAATTGCTTTTGCTCGCGAAGCTGGCGCAGGCGCGTACCAATCAACATAAGTTCACCCTCTTTCATTACGTTTGTTGCAAATGCTGTTCACAGCCATAACCTAGATGGTAATTTTCGCCGCCTAGCTCTGCTGCGACAAGGGCACTGAGGTACCGGTACGGAGGTTGTGCGGGGGGAGTACCGTCGTTTTGAGTTTGGCTTCGATGCTCGGTTTCCGATGTGTTGGCGGATTCTGAACAAGAGCGGGCAACACGCCTGAGCGGCTGGTACGTGCCCAAGTGAGACCGGGCGCTAAGCTGCTAACTCGGACGCCAATGTGATCAGAGAGTTAAGGCGCCGCTCTACAAGGGGGAGGACCTCTAACGTGGACCAGGAAGCGTTTGTGCCCACTATCCCAACACCATGGTCAGCAGGGCCATCCGGACCGAGAGGCCGTTTTGCGCTTGGCGGAAGTAGGCCGCCCGCGGATCGCTGTCAACTTCCCTGGCGATCTCGTCGAGGCGGGGAAGCGGATGCATGACGATAGCGTCGGCTTTCATCATTCGCAGGGATTCCGAAGTGATCAAGTATACGCCTCGGCATTGCTCGTAGTCGGCAATGCGGTCACCGAAGCGCTCCTTTTGAATCCGCGTCTGGTAGACCACATTCACCTCAGAAAGCACTTTGTCGAGGTCGGTTTCTTCCGTGTACCAGACGCCTTTTTCGCGCAAATGGCCGAGGATATCTTCTTTCATTTTCAAGAGAGGTGGAGCAACGAAGTAAATGCGTACATCCTGATACTTACTCAACAAATAGGCCAGCGAGCGAACGGTTCGGCCCTGCGCCAAGTCTCCCACCATGGCGATCCGCAAGCCGTCAATCGAGCCGATCTCTTTATGGATGGTGTACAGGTCCAGCAGAGCCTGTGTGGGATGTTGACCGGCCCCGTCTCCGGCGTTAATAACCGGGATGCGTGATACGGAGGCCGCGCGTTTGGCCGAACCGACCTCGTAATGACGAATCACCAGGACATCGGCGTAACCGTTCAAAATGCGAACCGTATCCTCGAGTGTTTCACCCTTGGCAACCGAAGAGAATTCGGCGGCGTTTTCCGTTGAAACCACGCTCCCCCCGAGGCGGTGCATCGCCGCTTCAAAAGAGAAGCGGGTGCGCGTTGACGGCTCATAGAAAAGTGTGGCCATGATTCGTCCGCGGAATTGTGAAGTCCCGCCACCCGAGATGACTTTCTCCATATCTTGCGTGGTTTGAATGAGGCGCGAAATTGTAGACACGTCGAATTGCTGGGCTTCAATTACGTGGTGCAGATCCATGGGAAAAGCCTCCGCTGAGAAGAGGAGTCAGGAGTCAGAAGACTCGACCACCTGTGATAGGGACGATCCCGATGCCGGACCCTCGTTTCTCCGCAACAGGAAAATGCAAGCGTGCAAGATACTCCGAGGACATCGATTCCGTCAACCTCAACATTCTGACACTTCGAGATTCTGACTCCTGACTCCTGAATCCTGACTCCTGGTTTTGACTGGCAATTCTATTGCAAGGTGGTATCATTCTGGCGATTGACGAGATTGTACATGAGTTCTTTAAGTACGGAAACTCCCGCAGCCGGCAGCACGACCGTCGAGTTCTCACCGCCCCTCGCGGAACCTTCCGATGAATCGCGTGGCCGCCTTTGGCATTACCTCCTGGCGTTCTTTGCCGGAGCCGTGATCGTCTCGGCCCTAACAGGATTTCACATTCTGGAGAATCGAAAGGCGACCATTGCCTACTGGCAGGACCAACAGTCGACCATTGCCGGCGACCGCGCGCGTTTGATATCAAACTGGCTAGGGGAACGCCGCGCGGACGCCGAGTTGCTTTCCTTGTACCCCTCCGTTCAACGATTGCTCTGGCCCGTTGAGGAGTCCGGATTGACGGGCGCCCTTCGAGAGGAGGAGGTGGGTCATCTTTCGGCATTCATGGACCAGGTCGCCTTCACACATGGCTATGCGGCTATTTATTTGATCAGTATGGAGGGACGAGTTGAGGCGCGATCCGCGACCTCGGAAAGTATGGCGCCCGCAGTAATTGAACGGGCGCGACAGGTGTCGCGGGGCCACGCATTTTGGGTTGGCGCCTTGGGGCAGAGGCAGGCCAGTAGTTATGTCTATTTTCTTTCGCCGGTTTATCCCGGCGCTCGTTCCAAGTCAGAAGCCCCGTCTCCGTCCTCCGCCCTGGGCTTGCTGGTCTTGCAAATTGACCCCAGAAAGGGGTTGTTTCCGCTGCTGATGGTGGAAAGCGTACCCACGCGCAGCGGCGAAACGCTGCTCCTGGAACGCCAGGGAAACGAGTTGGTTTATCTCTCGCCGCTGCGCGGCGCACCACTTCCGCAGGGTAATCGGCTAGGTCCCCTGCCAGTTCCCGCGGCCGAAGCCGGGCGCGTGGGAAAATCACTGAGCGGCGAAAGCGTGGACCACCGTGGCGTTCGCGTTCTGAGCGCCGTGCTGCCCATCCCTCTAACCGATTGGATACTGGTGAGAAAGATCGACCGGCAAGAAGCCCTGGAGGATTTCTCCAGCCGAGCCCGGCTCGAAGCGTTGGTGGGGGCGTTGATCATTCTCGTTTACGCCTACCTCTTGATTGGATACCGTCGCACGACGCTGGGCCGCGCTCTGGAAGAAAGAGTGGCGCACCAGCAGGCCATCCTCGCTCTCCAGGCGTTTGCGCAGGAAATGGTGGACAACGTCCCGGTGGGCCTATTGATGCTCTCTCCCGACCTGAACGTACTTTCCGCCAACCGGACTTTTCTCGAGGGATTTCATGTGCGTCCCGAGAAAGTGATCGGACGCCCCTTGCCGGAGGTCATCCAGGCAGAGGGGCCGCCCCGCCGTCTGATGGGGGCTACAGAGCTTGGCGCCGAACCGCACGATGTGCTTCTGAATCTCGCCGCGTTAGGCGGAATGGGGACTCGGCCTGCCCGGCTTGGTCTGACCCAGATCTCCAATGGGCAGGGTAAAGGCCGCCTGTTGCTGACCGTCGAGGACCAGACGGAGAGCGAACGCTTGCGGACGGCCGCCGAGGCTTCGGAGCGCCGCTTGCGGGAACTGGTTCAGAGCATCGATGCGATTGTGTGGGAAGCCGAACCGCAGACCCATCAATTCACCTTCGTGAGCCAGCGAGCTGAACAAATCCTGGGCTACCCTGTTGAGCAATGGCTTAACGAACCTGGTTTCTGGGAGCGGCACCTTCATCCGCTCGATCGCGAGCAGGTGGTGGCGGCGCGGCGGCAGGCGATGGGGGAGGGCCGGGATCACAGTCTTGAATACAGGATGGTCGCGGCGGACAAACACCTGGTTTGGCTCCACGATACCACGCATGTGGTGTTGGACGCGGAGCGGCGCCCCATCCACCTGCGCGGTGTGGCGATTGATTCCACCAAGGAAAAATCCGCGGAGGCGGAAAGAACCCTGCTGATCACCGCCATCGAACAATCGGCAGAGGGGATCTTCATCACCGACGCGAAAGGCACCATCGAGTACGTCAATCCCGCGTTTTGCCGTGTCTCGGGGTACTCGCGCGCGGACGCCTTGGGTAAAAACCCGCGCATTCTCAAGTCCGGAAAGCAGAACGAGGCTTTCTACAAACGGCTCTGGACTACTATCCTGGGCGGTGAAATCTGGCAGGACGAAATCATCAACCGCCGCGGGGATGGGAGTTTTTGCAACGAGCATATGACCATCACGCCGGTGCGGGACCAGCGCGGTGAGATTACGCATTTCATTGCCATTAAGACTGAGGTGACCGAGCGAAAGCGCCTCGAGCAGCAGCTACGCCAGGCGCAGAAAATGGAGGCGGTGGGCAGGCTGGCGGGCGGCGTGGCGCACGACTTCAATAACATGCTGACGATTATCAGCGGGTACAGCGGGCTTCTGATCGAGCACCCCGGCATTATCGAACCGCTGCGCGGGTACGTCGACGAGATCAGGAACGCCTCGGGCCGGGCCGCCTCGCTGACGCGCCAGCTTCTCGCCTTCAGCCGGCAGCAGGTGCTGGCGCCCCGGGTGCTGGATCTGAACTCCGTGGTTTCCAACATCCAGAAAATGCTGAAGCGGCTGATCGGAGAGGACATCGACCTGGTCACTGCTCTGGGCGAGAGTCTGTGGCCGATCATGGCTGACCCTGGGCAACTCGAGCAGGTGCTGATGAATCTGGCGGTCAACGCGCGCGACGCCATGCCGGAGGGCGGCGTGGTCACCATCGAGACCGCGAATGTGAAAATGGATGCTGCTGCTGCGCAGGCCCACTTTCCCCTCAAGCCGGGGCCTTACGTTTTGCTGACGTTCGGCGATACGGGCATCGGGATGGACGCCGAAACTCAAGCCCGCATCTTCGAGCCTTTCTTCACAACTAAGGAGGTTGGAAAGGGCACCGGCCTCGGACTGGCCATGGTTTACGGCATCGTCAAGCAGAGCGGAGGATACATCTGGGTCTACAGCGACGTGGGGAAGGGCACGACCTTCAAGATTTACTTGCCCCGCACCGAGGTGGAGGTTGACGATCCGAGTTCCGGTCGTGGGCGAGCCGATGCCCAACGCGGCACAGAGACGCTGCTGCTTGCGGAGGACGACGACTCAGTCCGCGAGTTGGTGCGCAATGTGTTGCGGGAGAATGGCTACAAAGTATTGGAAGCCAGCCGCGGGGAAGAGGCGCTGGAGTTGTCTGAGCTGTTCGCGGGCAAGATCGATTTGCTGGTGACCGACGTGGTGATGCCGCAGATGAACGGACGCGAGTTGGCCCGCCGGCTGCTGAGTCAGCGCCCGCAACTCAAAGTGCTGTACATTTCCGGCTACGCGGATAACTCCGTTTTCTATCCGGGCGGGCTGGATGCCGGCGGGGCATTCCTGCAAAAGCCTTTTACCCCTGAGGCGTTGGCGCGCAAGGTGCGAGAGGTGTTGGGCGGCCCGTACCGGCGATCGTAGCGGCAGTCGAGAGTCAAGAGTCGAAAGTCAAGAGTCAGCACCTAAGACATCTGAAATCTCGAATTTCGAATTCCCTTTGTCTCGGATAACTTTTGACAATCCCCTCGCCCCCTTGGGGGAGAGGGTGGCGAGCGTAGCGAGCCGGGTGAGGGGATCGGAAGACACAACATGATCGTCAAGACTTGTGCGCCACACCACACTAGCATCGGATCGTCTTCCGCTTCTTTCCCACGCGGCCGGCAGCCTCGTTCTTGGCGATGTACGCGCTCGCCAGCGGCACTTTGCAGGCCGTGTCGCCGACGTCCACGGAAACTTCGCCAATCTTCTGAGCGGCCGCCTTCGCTTGTTTCAGCAAGGGTTTCACATACGTCCCCACCGCGATGACAAACCCATTCATTGCAGATCGAACCCGGTTTGGCGCCGTATGGATCTCCTTGACGATGGTGGCGAGCAATCTCTCGATTTCCGCAAGATCCAAAAGCGCATCCGCTTTTGTGGCGACGAGTCCGGAATAAGTGCACCATCCTGACGCAGCCACAAACTCGTTGTTGGACGCCATCCACTCCCTCGCCAGATCGCGAGCGTGCGGGTTTTCCACCGCCACCCACGGCACGGTGTATTCCGAAACCATGGGCACCCCCGACGCGCCTTCCGCCCAAGCTTGCAACTGCTGCTTGGGCATCTGCGATCCGTCGGCCACCATGCCGGCGAGGTACATGGCATCCAGGTTTCCGGTCTCATAAAGCTGGCCAGCCAGAGCCTGCTGCCCCTTGATGGTTTTTGCGATCTGCTTAAGACTTGCCACGCTCACTCCGAACATCTGCTTGGGGTGATTGCCGTGACGCGCATAAATGCTGCGCGTCTTCTCACTGCCCTTGCCGCTCAGTTCCGCCATGACGGACTTGAGAGTCGCCATCGAGATTTCTCCTCTACCGGGAAGAATGATGAACCGCCAAAACTCGTATCTGTGCTGAATGACCCTGGCTTCATCGTAATGTGCCGAGGCCTTTGAAAGCAAGAAGTGAGGAGGCGCCGCGGGCTGGCGCAGACCTTGGTAGGCAGGTCTGCGCTACGGCGCGAAAATGGGCTTGACAGGGGCAAGGAGGGCCAGTAGATTATAAATCGGGCATAAAGTCTAAACAAAACCGTTAGAGTTGAGTCTCCTAGCCGCGTTACAACTGGATGCGGACCGGAAGTGCGGGCGTAGGGCCGGGCAGAATCCCTGAATCTCTGCCCCTCGCTCCCGCCACTCAAATTTCAGGAGGTGTTTCCATGGCTACACCGGCGATGAGCCCCGGGTTCGATGAGGCGAAGCTTAACTCTTTTATGGAGAAAGTCGTTGGGGACATGGGCGCGGCAATGCATGCCGCCCTGATTGTGATAGGAGATAAATTGGGCCTTTTCCGGTCGATGGCCGGCGCGGGGCCTTTGACTCCAGCGGAACTAGCGGCCAAAACCCAGACGTCCGAGCGTTACGTCCGCGAATGGTTGAACGCGAATGCGGCGAGCGGGTTTGTCACCTACGACTCCGCGACCAACCGGTACACTCTGCCCGCAGAGCAGGCGTTTGCTCTCACCACGATGGATATTCCCGGAGCCTTCCACATCATCTCGGCTTGTTTCAAAGATGAGCCGAAGATCACGCAGGCATTTCGAACCGGCGAGGGCGTCGGCTGGCACGAGCACGACGCAAACCTCTTCTTCGGGACGGAGCGGTTCTTCCGGCCGAATTATGCCACCAATCTGATGGCCAATTGGATTCCCGCACTCGAGGGGATGGAAGAGCGCTTGAAGCGCGGGGCGACTGTGGCCGACGTGGGCTGCGGGCACGGCGCCTCGACAATGCTGATGGCGAAAGCGTTTCCCAAGTCGCGTTTCTACGGGTTCGACTATCACAGCGGGTCGATCGAATACGCCCGCCATGTAGCCGGACGGGACGGCTTGCTTGACCAGATCACGTTCGAGGTGGCCAGTTCGAAGAGCTACCCGTCAAACGGCGGCTACGATCTGGTGACTTTCTTCGATTGCCTGCACGATATGGGCGATCCGGTCGGGGCGGCCGGGCACGTTCTGAGCACTCTCAAGCCGGATGGAAGCTGGATGATCGTCGAGCCGTTCGCCAACGACCTGGCGCACGAGAATCACAACCCGGTCGGACGTATCTATTACTCGGCTTCGACCATGATCTGTACGCCCGCATCACTGGCGCAGGAGGTGGGCGCGGCGTTGGGCGCGCAGGCGGGCGAAAAGCAAATCCGCAAGGTGGCGTCGGAGGCGGGCTTCACTCGCTTCCGCCGGGCCGCGGAGACCCCATTCAACCTGGTGTTCGAAGCGCGTCCCTAACGAAGAAGTCGGGTGGCGCGAGCGTCCCGCCCGCTGTGGCACGGGCATTCCTTCGCTCCGCTCAGGACAGGCTCTGGCCGTGCGCGGGAGCGGGACGCTCCCGCGACCGCGGGCGAGACGCCCGCGCCACGATTCTCAGGGTAGGTCTGCGCAAATCACACAGGAGGAGACCATGCTTGGAGATAAGATCGGCGAAGAGATGGGGAAGGTTACAGTGCGGCGAGTGCTTCCGTGCCAGGGCGCAGGCCCGATGATGGAAACTTCGTTCCATGCGGAAGGCTCGATTCTGGGAGTAGGTCATAGGACGACGGGCACGTATACCTCAACACTGCGGCCGGATGGCAGCCTGATTGGCAGCGGGCAGGGCCTGGTCATGAACGTGGAGGGCGGCGCCGCAAGCTGGGTGGGCCAGGGCGTGGGCACGATCGGAAAAGATGGATCGGTCAAATATCGCGGAGCCATCTTTTACCAGACCGCGTCGCCCAAATGGGCGCGGCTGAATAGCGTGGCGGCCGTGTTCGAGTATGACGTTGACTCGCAGGGGAATACGAAGGCGCAGATCTGGGAGTGGAAGTAGAAGGAGCAAGCATGCCAAAGTATGTGATCGAACGCGAGATTTCTGGGGTGGGAAATCTGACGCCGGACGAGGTGCAGGCGGTAGCGCAGAAGTCTTGCAGCGTGCTCAATAAGCTCGGGCCGAGCATTCAGTGGCTGCACAGCTACGTGACTGCTGACAAGATCTACTGCGTCTACATCGCACCCAATGAAGAGATGGTTCGGGAACATGCGAAGCAGGGCGGCTTTCCAGCGAATCGCGTTTCCGAGGTTAAACTGGTGACCGATCCTACCTCGGCAGAAGGCTGATCGCTCCGCAGAGGCGTAGAAGAGCTGGGGGTTGAACGTAAAAGGAGCTTCCTCGGCGCCTCCGCGGTGAGCGTTTTGTGTGCGGCCACCCATGCTGCGCACACTCGAAGCACGCACGGGCGCGCTACACCGAACGACCTGCGCCTGTGGCGTTCCCCGCCGCGAATCGAGGGGCTACTTCTCATTGATCAGTATTCGAGCCGGATCCGCCTCGTAGCCCTCATCGTTCAGCGTTTTCTCGACAGCCGAGCGAAGGCTCTTTTCGTCGGCACCCTTCGGCGCATCGCAGTGCCGCCGGATCACCTCTTCGCCGGACTTGATCCGAACCAGCCACTTCGATTTGGCAGCATCCCATGAGACTTCCGCACCATCTGCACGCATGGCAGCCTCCTGTTACATCCTATATACCATTAGTGCAACCCGCAATGCTAGTCTCCTGCCCTAGAAAAAAGCGAACTGAGCGGGGCTGGCTTGGGGTTCGCCAATGGAACCGGACTTGCCAAAAGCGACGCTGAAGCCCCGTCAGGGGCGGCAGATTGTAGCCCACGGCGCAAGCCGTGGGTCCCGAGCGCGGCCCCTTCCCCCGGCCCCCCCCCCGCCGAGCGGGGGGAGGGGGGACAAAAGGGGGTGGGGGCCGCTGCTCCCAGGGCTTGCGCCCTGGGCTACTATCTTTCGCCCCTACCGGGGCTGGTGCGACATACAATCATGGGCAGTCCACTTGTCAACAACTGATTCCATGGTGTAAGTTCGATCGAGTGCCCAGCGCGTGCCGCAAGGCCGTCGGGCGCGCGCAATTCAACTCAGGAGTCCGCTATGCAAACCCGCATCCTCGGCACCACCATGCCGGTGCTTGAAATTGCGCTTGACCCCAACGAATCCGTCATCTCTGAAGCCGGAGAGCTTTCCTGGATGACGAGTTCCATCCAGATGACGACGCACACCCAGTTCGCCGGGGGCGGAGGCATCTTCGGCGTGCTGAAGCGCGTGGCGGGCGGGGGATCGCTGTTCATGACGGAGTACCGGGCCGTGGGCGCTCCGGGCGGAATTTCCTTCGCCACAAAGCTGCCGGGGCATATTGTGCCCATCGAAGTTGGCGGTGGACAGGAATACCTGATTCACCGGCACGGGTTTTTGTGCGCGACGCCGCAGATTCAGCTCAGCGTCGGCTTCCAGCAGTCGCTGGGAGCGGGAATCTTCGGCGGCGACGGCTTTCTGCTGCAGCGCGTCAGCGGCGTGGGGCATGCCTGGATCGAGCTTTCCGGCGAGCTGGTCACGAAAGACCTCGCTCCGGGGGAAAACCTGCGGGTGCATCCCGGGCACGTCGGCGCGTTCCAGGCTTGCGTTTCCTTCGAGATCACGACCGTGCCGGGAATCAAGAACCTGATCTTCGGTGGCGACGGAATCTTCCTCGCTTCTCTCACCGGGCCGGGACGAATCTGGCTGCAAACCCTGCCCATCTCCAGACTGGCGCACAAGCTCATGGAGTATATGCCCAAGCAGCACAGAGAATCCGTCCAAGGCGGCGTGGTGGGAGGCATCGTAGGTTCGATACTGGAAGGGATGAAATAAAGAACAGGCAGCGAGCAAATACACGGCGTCTCCCTCCCGGTGCGCCACGTCGTCTCGAATCTTACCCTGTGGGGTGGCCAGTCGCTGGTTGTCAGGCCTTCCAGTTCACTTTGTATTGACTCGGTAAATGGTGCGATTGGTCGGGATTGCGCCTAAGGCAGCTCCACCACCGAATCCCGCCACGATTGCAGCCACGCACGCACCACAGCTATTGCCCTCGTTGCTCTGCTGCGTAAGGAGAATGGCGGACGGAATCAGGGCGATGCCACCGACTACGCCCGACGCCAACAACATGTTCCGCGACCGGTGTGAATTGTCGCGGACGCTGACGCGCACCACGTTGGCGCGCAAGATGGATTCTTCGCCCTTACCGGTGCGAACCGAAATGGCCTGGTCAGAAGCAGACACGAAGGCCCCGTTGAGCGTTTTCATGTTGGTGTCCACCACCTCAATCTTCTGTCCCGTGCGCAGCTCCTTGAGGTTGTCCCAGTTATCCTGTGAGGATTTGGCCCAGCCGAATCCTGCAACCAGAAGCAGAAGCCCGATCGTTTCAACCATTTTCTTCATGACACCCTCCTGAGGACTCTAGGCGTTGGCAGTTCAGAAACCCAGTCGAGTAGTTCCTGACATGCCCGTGAGGTCGATCTGTTCTTAGGTTAAGGACTAAAGCAGAGATGTCAGAGCGGGCCAGCGACCGAAAAATCAGCAGCGTTGCCGATCGATCAATCGCAGGAGGCCGGCGCCGGAATACAGAACGGGCGCCGGGAGATGAGAGGTACGACGCGTTAGGAGAAGTAAGGGAGACGAGACCTTACGCGAGGCCGAAGCCGCCCGTGGCTCGAGCATGCCGGCGCGCACCGAAGCGCACTGCGGAACTCGCAGGTTGTAAACTGCCACGTCGCCATCATTCCAGACATCGTCGCGCAAGGCCATGCACTCGGGCAGTTCGCGATTCATCACACCAATACACAGGAGCAGGATGAAGTTGACGAGGAGTCGCTTGGCCACGGAAGTAACCTCGGTATGGCAAACGCTACCCTTCGCGAGGGCGCGTGTCAAGACCGAATTGAGGAAGAACCGCGGAGGATCGTAAACATCGTGTACCTCCGCGCTACCTGCGCTTGTTGGCAATAGCTTGACACGAACGAAGGCGGGCTCCTAGTATTCTTGCTAGGCTGGCGTGGTCGCTGTGCAAGGATGGTCCCAGAGCTGGGATAGAACTACGCTTTTTCAATTTCCAGTCCCGAATTTCGATGTTCTGCCCTTGACGATGAGCCCCCGAAGAAAGCCCAAGGTCGCGGAGGCTGCAACCTTTACCCGATGGATTGACGCCATGAAAATCACTGCGATCAAAACTCTCGTGGTCAACGCCGAAATGCGCAATTGGGTGTTCGTAAAAGTGGAGACCGACCAGGCGGGCCTGTGGGGTTGGGGCGAGGCGTCGCTCGAATGGAAAACCAGGGCGGTTGTGGGGGCCGTCGAGGACCTGAGTGCTCTGGTGATGGGCGAAGATCCCACGCGCATCGAATACTTGTACCAGAAACTCTACCGCGAGTCTTTCTGGCGGCTGGGCGTGATCGGCATGAGCGCCGTGAGCGGCATCGAACAGGCCTGCTGGGATATCGTCGGCAAGTCCCTGGGCCTTCCCGTCTATAAGTTGCTGGGCGGCGCGGTGCGTGAGCGAGTGCGCATGTACACTCACCTGGGCGGCGGGGAGATGAAATCGGTTTACGAGACTTTTGACCCCGCGCCACTCGTCGACCTGGCGCAGGCGGTGGTGGCCAAAGGATACACTGCCGTCAAAGTCGTTTGCGTTCCGTACTCAGAGCCTCTGATGGGCGCGTCCTACGTGAAGAAGTTCGCCCAGGCCATCGAAAGGCTGCGACGGGCGGTGGGCGACGGGGTGGACCTCATGATTGACTTTCATGGCCGAACCTCTCCGGCCATGGCGATTCAGTACATCAACGCGGTGACGGAGTTTCGTCCGTTTTTCTGCGAGGAGCCCGTGCCGCCGGAAAACGTCGCGGCCTTGCGCGAGGTGCGGCAGGCGGTGCGCGTGCCCATCGCGACGGGGGAAAGGCTCGTGACGCGGCACCAGTTTCGCGAAGTCTTCGAGCAGCAAGCCTGCCACGTCATTCAGCCTGATCTGTGCCATTGCGGCGGGCTGCTGGAAGGGAAGAAGATTGCGGCTATGGCGGAGGTTTACTATATGGGTGTGGCGCCGCACAACCCCCTGGGCCCCGTGGCGAATGCTGCCGCGCTGCACTTCGCGCTCTCCACTCCTAATTTCCTTATCCAGGAAGATATGCTCAGCGATGTTCCGTGGCGGTGGGACGTGGTCCGGCATTCGCTGGAAACGCGCGAAGGCTACTGGCTGAAAACCGAGCAGCCCGGACTGGGTGTGGAAGTCAACGAGGAGGAAGCGCGAAAGCACCCCTTCCAGCCGGAGGCGATGCCTGCCACCAGCATCCGAGCCGCAGATGGAGCCATCCTGGATTGGTAGCGGTCCTTTCCGTATCCTCGCAACGAATCGTGCCGGCAATTAGGATATAATCCGTCACCGCGAATTGTGTCGCCGCGGGAGATGCGTCTCCTGGAGGAGGTCCATTTGAACAAGCTTCTTAGCCTTTGTCTTCTCTTTCTCGCGCTCGCATCCGGAGTGGCGGTCGGCGCGGAGGATACGCCTCCCGTACTGGTGATGGGGTCAAGCGCGCCTGACTTTTGTCTGCCGGGGGTGGACGGCAAGGTGCATTGTTTGCGAGACTTTGCTTCCGCCAAGATTTTGGTGGTTATGTTCACGTGCAACCACTGTCCCACGGCGCAACTTTATGAGACCCGAATCAAGCAACTCGTGTCCGACTACCAGAACCGGGGCGTGACGTTTGTGGGCATCAACCCCAACAACGCCAACGCGGTCCTTCTGGATGAACAGGGTTACACAGACCTGGGCGATTCGCTGGCGGAAATGAAGATCCGCGCCGCCTATCGGCATTTCAACTTCCCGTTTCTCTACGATGGCGAGACCCAGAAAGTCGCCCGCGCTTACGGCCCGGCGGCGACGCCCCACCTCTTCATCTTCGATGCCGGGCGCAAGTTGCGCTACGAGGGGCGTGTGGACAACAACCCGCGCGAAGCGTTGGTGACCAGGAAGGATGCTCGCCTCGCCCTGGACGAGCTTCTTGCCGGCAAACCCGTGTCCGTGGAGAAGACCCCGGCCGTCGGCTGTTCGACCAAGTGGATGTACAAGGAAGAGTCGCGCGAGGAAGAGATGCGCCGCTTCGAAGCTGAGCCCGTGACGGTCAAGCCCGTCACTGCGGACGCGTTGAAAGCTTTGCGCAAGAATAGCACCGACAAACTGCTCCTGGTCGATTTCTGGGCTACTTGGTGCGGGCCATGCGTCGCGGAGATGGCCAAGCTCGAAACTATTTACCGCATGTTCCGCGCTCGCCCCTTCGACTTAATCATGGTGAGCACGAACTACCCTGATGAGCAAAAGGGCGTTCTCGCGGCGCTTCGCAAGGCACACGCCAGCAACACGAATTACATCTTCGGCGCGACAGATATCTATGGTTTGATGGCAGCCTTTGATCCGGATTGGAATGGCGCGGACCCCTACACTCTGCTGATTCGCCCCGACGGCGAGGTGGTCTACAAGGTTCAAGGCCCGATCGATGACTTGAAAGTGAAGCGGCTGATTCTCGCCAACCTGCCTGATGACGACAGCTACCGGGGAATCCAAGCCTATTGGCGGTCCTCAGTCTATGGCAAGTAAGGAATTCACCACAGAGGGCACAGAGTTCACCGAGGAAGACAGAAAAGCTTTCCTCTGTGCCCCCTTTTGTGATTCGTCGCTTGACGTGGTATGAAGGAAAGCCGAACAAGGAGGCTTTTCTTATGAGTTCATCCAGGCGGCAGTTTGTTAAGGCGGCAGGACTCGCCGGGCTTGCGGCTCCGCTGCTGGCTCCGCAGGCTAAGGCCGATCCTCGGGTCGGCGCTGGGGACTGCCCGATCACGAACAAACATCCCCTCGATGGCGAGTGGGATTTTCGCTTGGACCCGAATAACAAGGGCGAGGCGCAAGGCTGGCGCCTCCCGACCGCCTCGCGCAATGGCTGGTCAACAGTTACTGTCCCGCACACCTGGCAGATCTCCGAGGACTCGGCCGGCTACCTGGGCACGGCGTGGTACCGGCGCAACTTCGAGGTCCCGGAGTCGTGGTCCGGCAAGCTTATTCGCCTCGAATTTGAAGCGGTGTTCCATAGCGCCGTGGTGTGGGTGAATGGGCAGCCGGTGGGCAGCCATTTACGCAAGGGATACACGTCTTTCACCCTCGACATCACGGCTGCCGTTATCCCGGGCCGGTCCAACCTGGTTACCGTCAAAGTGGATAATGCTTTCGACCAAAACATGCTCCCGCGAGGCAATTCCTATGACTGGACGCCGGACGGCGGGATCATTCGCCCGGTCAGCTTGCTGGTCAGCCCCGAGACGCTTATCGAACGGGTTGATGTCGATGCCCAGCCTGATTTGGCAGCCGGGCGCGCCAGCGTAGCGATTCGCGCGATCCTTCGAAACTCTTCTGTCGACCCACGGCAAGTTGAAATCGGTTACCAGGTTATTGAAGAGGAGACCGGCCGGGTGGCATTGCACGTCGATCGAGCGGCGATCGAAACACTCGGGGCCGGGGCAGGCGAGGAGGTGTCGCTGCCTACGGGCGCCTTGAACAACCCGCGCCTCTGGCATCTCGATCATCCGCACCTGTACCGGCTGGAGGTTACAATTGCGGACCACGGTGCGGCGTTGCATTCCTGCTCGACCACTTTCGGGGTGCGCAAAATCGAGGTCAAAGACGGCGGCTTCTATCTCAACGGCGAGCGCGTCTGGCTGATGGGAGTCGAGCGCATGGCGGGCAGCAACCCGCTCCACGGGATGGCGGAACCAGAATCCTGGCTGGTTCACGACCACGATGACCTGAAGGAGCTTAATTGCGTTTTCACGCGCGTCCATTGGCAGCAAGACGTGCGCGTGCTCGACTACTGCGACCGCCATGGGATTCTGCTCCAAGAGGAAGTGCCCACCTGGGGCAGCGCGACCTTTAGTAACATGGGCGATCAGCCTTCGCCGGAAATCATGCAGAATGGCCTCGAACAGTTGGGCGAAATGATCCGGCGCGACCGCAACCATCCCTGCATTTTCTCCTGGGGGCTGTGCAACGAGATTAACGGGCAAAATCCCGCCGCCTATCAGTTCGCCAAGCAGATGTATGCGGAGGCAAAGAAGCTCGATCCGGATCGCCTGCGGTCCTACGCCTCGAATTCGCTTGAAGAAACGCCGCAGAAAGACGTGGCCGGGCTGATGGATTTCATTGAATGGAATGAGTACTACGAATCCTGGTACAAGGGCGGCGTGCCGGAAGTGAAGCGGAACCTGGAGGAGATCCATCGCGCCTTTCCGGATAAGCCGATTGTGATTTCCGAATACGGCTATTGCGCGTGCACCGCGGACCGGCCGGAAAACGACTTGACTCGCATACGAATCCTCGAGGAGCACGACGATTCCTACCGGCAGTATCCTTTCGTGGGCGGCGCAATCTTCTTCTGTTATAACGATTACCGCACGCACATGGGGGATAAAGGGATCGGCGTATTGAAGCAACGGGTGCACGGCGTAGTGGATTTGTACGGTGCGCGCAAGACTTCGTTCGAGGCGTTGCGAACCCAGGCAAGCCCTGTGCAGTCGCTGCGCCTGGAAAGAACAGGGAACTCGCTGACGGCAACGCTGGAAACGCGCCGCACGCTTCCCTGCTACGCGCTGAATGGCTATGTGCTGCGGTGGGTTGTCTACGACCAGCACGATCGGCCCATGGAACAGCATGAGACTTCTCTGCCTCGACTCGAACCTGGGCAGTCCGCTGCCCGCGCCTGGACCTTTCAGGAACAGAATCCGGCCTACATTCGAGTCGAGGTCATTCGTCCGACAGGTTATTCCGTGATCACCACGATATGGAAGGCATGAGGGACGCATGCAGTGTAGGGGCGACCCTTGTGGTCGCCCAGGGCAGGCACAAGGCCAGCCCCTACGAGTTTGCGCCAACAGGGAGTGTTGAATGAGCGATCATTTCTGGCTGGGCATGGCAGTCATCTTCATCAGTGGGGCGTTGAACGGAAGCTTTGCGCTGCCCATGAAGTTCACGCGTCAATGGAAATGGGAAAACACCTGGCTGGTCTTTGCCGCTTCGGCGTTGCTGGTCATTCCGTGGCTGCTGGCGGCCGGTTTCGTGCCCCACCTGGGAGACGTCTATCACGGAGTTTCCAGCCGCGCGCTTCTGGCCCCGCTGATCTTCGGCTTTCTCTGGGGCATCGCGCAGGTGACCTTCGGCCTGGGAATCAGCGCTGTGGGCATGGCGCTGGCGTTCGCCGTGGTGGCCGGACTGTCGTGCCTGTCGGGCGCGCTCGTGCCCTTGCTGGTGCTCAGCCCCGCGGACCTGCTGCGGCCGCGCGGCATCCTGCTGCTCATCAGCATGCCCATCCTCTTCGGCGGCCTGGTCCTTTATGGAATGGCAGGGCGCCGCCGCGAGAAGGAGCAGACCCCCGCCGGCGCCGCGGCCGGCGCTGCCGCGATGAGTTTCATGACGGGGCTTGCCATCTGCATTTTCACCGGAATCTTCGGGTCGAACATCAACCTCGGTTTCGCTTTCAGCGGCACGATTCTCGAAAAGGCCGTGGCACTGGGCGCTGTCCCAGTGACCGCAACCTACGCTTCGTGGGCGTTGGTGCTGGGCGCGGGCTTCATTCCCAATCTGCTCTATTGCTTCCTGCTGCTGTTTCGCAACGGCACCTGGCCGCTTTTCTTGAAGCCCGGTTCGGCAAGAGAAACAGGCCTGGCCGTCGCCATGGGTTTGCTTTGGCTTTCCGGGATGGTGGGCTACGGCATCGGCGCCACGCTGGTGGGAAAGTACGGCACCTCGCTTGGCTACACGCTGTTTGTCACCTCCATGATCCTCTCCTCGAACTTCCTCGGCATCCTGACGGGAGAATGGCGGGCCACTTCACCGGCAACCCGGCGGGTGCTGACCGCGGCAGTAGTGGTGATCCTTATATCTGTGATTGTGCTGAACCTCGGCGGACTGTACTAGACGAAAGTCGAGAGTCGAGAGTCTAGAGTCGAGAGTCAAGGAGTCGAAGTTTAGGAGCACTCGACTCTAGACTCTTGACTCTAGGCTGTTTCATCTAGGCTCTTAACTCTAGACTCTCGACTCTTGACTACCGATGGTAGTTCGGATAAGACGGCTTGTGGTGAGTCGGAATGGGATTCTTCTCGAGCTCCGAGAGCACCACCTCAACCGCTTTCTCGAGTTGCGGGTCGTGGCCCTGGCGCACTGCCTTGGGATCAAGCTCGACCTCGACGTCGGGCGCCACGCCGTGATTCTCCACTTCCCAGGCGTTATTGGGGGTCCAGAAGCCGCGGCTGGGCGCGGTCACCACGCCTCCATCCATCAGCGACTCGCTTGGACCGAAGAATCCCACCAGCCTGCCCCAAGTGCGCTTGCCTACTAAGATCCCGATATGCGCCTGGCGGAAATGCCACGGCATCGCGTCGCCGATCCTTTGTTTTCATAGACATTCTCGCTTTGTTCCGCCGATTCTCATCGCGCCGGGGCTGGCGCAGACCCCGACGTGTGGGGTCTGTGATGTCCCGAAGGGACAGGTTTGCCGTCCGCTGCGACCCAGGCGGAGTGCGCCTTCGGCGCATCGCAGAGGTCCAAAAGCAACGTCTGCGCCAGCCCAGGACTTTTTTACCTTGTCCTTTGTTTTCATAGACATTCCCGGATCGTTCGTAAGAAATGGCCAAATTCGCACCGCTCCAACCGGCCTTGCCGCCAAGCCTTAGGACGGTAGTGCCCGCCTTTGGGATAGCGGCCAGTCTGACGTACGGCCACAACGGAATTGAGGCGGGATGGCGCCTTCCAAAGCTGAAGTGAGGGAGGGGGGATGGAGTGTCGACGAGCATTGGGTCACAATGTCGCGGGAGGCCTGAACTCCCGCCGTAGAGACGATAATTCTAGCCTATGGATTTCCGTTTGTCAAGAGACAGAATGTCCGCAAACAGAAGGTCCGATGTGGTGGCCGCCGGTCCGGAGAACATGATCCGCGGGGCAAAGCTATGGGTCATAAGACCATCTCGACAGGCCGACGTATAATTGAGGCCAGGCAAACGGACATCTGAGTGGCGCGTCAAACATGACGTGGCAGATTCACGATTTGAGATACACACGTTGGCATCGGAAACAACCCCTCACCCGGCCTGCGGCGGCTGATGAAAACGCCGCCGCCGGCCACCCTCTTCCCAAGGGAGAGGGCGAGTCTGCCTAGGGGGGTGAGGGCGTTTTAGCATGACGGTCGTTACTAAGGAGGTGACGCGATGAATCCCAGGCGGTCAGGCCAATTGAGAGTTGCAATCGTATTACTCTCGTCTGCCCTCGCAGGGGCGGGCGTAGTCGCGTCGGCAGTAGTCGGCTTGCTGAAAAACCATCGAGCGTTTGCACAATCCGTACAAACGGCCGGCGAAGGAGCGCCGTCGTTCGAGGTTGCATCCATTAAGCTGTGCCGCGGGAGGGAGGATTCTCACTTGAGCATCCTGCCCAACCGGCTCACTGTAAGAAACCAGCCAGTCCAATTTCTTCTTAAAATCGCCTACGGGCGCGACTTTGGCGAATTCGGCTTCAGGATGCTTAGCGAGAAGGAGATCGCAGGCGGACCGGACTGGGTGCATGGCAGCATATCCGGATATGACGGATACGACGTGGACGCCAAGGTGGAGGACTCCGTCGCCGCAAAATTCGCCAAGCTTCGTTGTGGCTCGTTTTTCAATGGGACTTGCGAGTATCGGGGGCAGATGCTCTTGATGCTTCAGTCCCTGCTCGCGGAGCGATTCAAGCTGAAGGTCAGGCGTGACGTAAAACAGCTTCCCGTCTATGCCCTGGTTGTTGCCAAGGGCGGTCCCAAGTTCCTGCACACGAAGTTCGAGACTTCCGACGACCCGGCACATCGGGCAGACCCGACCCTGCCCGCCCCGGCACCGCCGCCGTGCCCCACAGACCTGATGTGCTGGCATTACTATGTGTCAATGAGTCTTGTGGCGGATTTACTTTCTGGAGGGTCGCAGATCGGCCGTCCGGTGCTCGACCGAACGGGGCTCAAGGGAGGCTACTACCTCGATCTCCAATTCGCATTGCAGCCATCCCTAAGCGCCACTGCCTCAACCGACAACGCCCCACCGCCCGGACCCGTGGGGCCCTCCATTTTTACCGCGCTCGACCGACAGCTTGGTTTGAAATTGAAACCCACGAAGGGGCCAGTGGAGTCCGTCGTCATCGAGCATATCGAGCGGCCGACGGAGAATTAGGGACGTGCAAACGGAGCCTGCAATAAGGCATCTGAACAGAAAGTTGATAGTGTACGGTTATTTTCGATTTCAGGAAGTGACCCCTCACCCGGCCTGCGACGGCTGATGAAAACGCTGCCGCAGGCCACCCTCTCCCCAGGGGAGAGGGCCGTAATCCTACTTTGTGGAGAAGTCATGAACCTCGGCCGACCATCCAAGTTCAGATCAGCGGCAACACCTCGACCGGTGTTTATCAGCATCGCTACCATTGCCGGACCGCTGTTGTTCGTTCTCTCGTGCGTCCAGCCAGTACGAGCGCAAGCCACGCAAACCGGCGATGCGGTGCCGATGTCCACCCTGCCCACCTCGGCTTCCTTCGAGGTTGCCTCGATCAAGCCGAATCACTCGGGCGAGAGGCGCTTTTTTGTGTCGTGGCAGCCTGGCCGGTTCAACGCGACCGGCATGACGCTAAAGTTTCTTATTACGATGGCGTATGACGTAAAGGACTTTCAGGTTTCGGGAGGACCCGGCTGGGTCAATTCCGAAAGATACGATATTGACGCGAAGGAACCGGACTCGATCGCCCAGGAACTGGATAAGCTTCCCCGCGAGCAGTGGCAGCCGTTGGCTGATTCGATGCTCCAGTCACTGCTCGCCGAACGGTTCCAGTTGAAACTGACACGCGGGACAAAGGACATGCCCGCTTACGCTCTGGTGGTTGCAAAGAATGGCCCGAAACTTCAGGAGGCCAAGCCCGTCGATACGCCACCCGACGCGCCGAGCGGGCCGGGCGGCCGCCCTCACGGACCTATGATACGCATGGGAAGGGGCGAAGTTTCGGGTCAAGGGATTGCTCTTTCGTTTTTGGCGAGCGTGTTGTCGCAGCAACTGGGCCGCACGGTGCTGGATCAGACCGGGCTGAAGGGCAACTATGATTTAACGCTCAAGTGGACGCCCGAACAAGGCGAGGGCATGATGCTTGGCGGGCCTGGCGGCGGTCCCCCGCCTGACGGCGCGCCCCCGGGCGAGGCGTCGGGGCCTTCGATCTTCACGGCGCTTCAGGAACAGCTTGGGTTGAAACTGGAACCGACCAAAGCACCTGCCGAAGTTCTCACGATCGACCACGTCGAGCGTCCTTCGGAGAATTAGATTGCTGTCACCACCCAGGCACTTGAGCAAAAGGAGGTTCCAATGAAGACGCGAATTAGTATTGGACTTATATTCGCTGTCGGCCTGCTCCTCGCGGCCAGTGCGATCTTTGGGCAGACGGCCCCCAGCAAGCCTGCTTTCGAGGTGGCTACAGTGAAGCCCTCACCTCCCGTCGATATGGCGAAGTTGGCAGAGCAGATTAGAGCCGGAAAGATGCCGAGATTCGGCCCGCATGTCAATGCGTCGCAAGCGGAGTATATCTACATGTCGCTGAAAGAGCTCATCGCCACCGCGTACACGGTGAAGGTGTATCAGATCACTGGCCCGGCATGGCTCGCTACAGACCGCTTCGACATTGTGGCTAAGCTGCCGGACGGCGCGTCCAAAGATGACGCTGCCAAAATGTTGCAGGCGCTGCTCGAGGAACGGTTCAAGCTGGCAGCGCATCGTGACACTCAGGAGCACCCGGTGCTCGCGCTGGTAGTAAGCAAGGACGGGCCGAAGCTGAAGGAATCGCCCGCAACCGCCGAACCGATCGACGAGAACGTTCCGTTAAAACCCGGCGAGACGCAGATGGACGCTCCCAGCGGGCCGATCCGCATGACGAGAAACGCCGACGGCTCTACTACAATGAATATGGGAGCCAAGGGCATGATGACGATGAAAGTTGACGCGCAGGCCGGGACGATGCACCTGGAATCTAGTATGGTGACCATGTCAGGTTTTGCAGATATGCTGACCAAGCTCACACAGATGGGCGGGGGAGGCGGCCGCCAAGTCGTGGACATGACTGACCTCAAGGGCAACTATCAGGTGGCCCTGGATCTTTCACTCGCGGATCTGATGGCGATGGCACAGGCGGCGGCGCGAGAGGCAGGCATAAGCTTGCCTATGCCCCCAGCGGGCGGCGGGGGTGAGAACAAGTCGCCGGCCTCGGCGGCGGCCGAACCCAGTGGAGGCTCCTCGATTTTCGCCTCGGTGCAAAAACTCGGCCTCAAGCTGGAAAAGCGCAAGGCTCCGGTGGAGCAGCTCGTCATCGACCACGTGGAGAAGACTCCCACGGAGGACTAACGCCGGAATGCATCGAATCATCCAACTGGCGATCGGCCTTGCGATGCTCGCGCGCTGCGGCGTGGCAGCGGCGTCGGAGTATCGCGGGCAGGTCACTTTCGGCGGGTTGCCGGTTCCGGGTGCGACGGTAAAGGCGACGCAGGGGAGCAACCAATTCGCCACAACTACAGAGGAGCAGGGCCTCTACTCCTTTCCAGACTTGGCGGATGGAAAATGGACGATTGAGGTTGAGATGACAGGTTTCTCGACCCTCAAGCAGGATGTAGTGATCGGCCCGAATGCGCTGCCGGGGAAATGGGAATTGAAGCTGCTGCCCCTTGATCAGATCAAGGCTGAAATAAGGTCAGGGGCGGAAGTGACGCCCGCCGCCACTCCGGTCGAAGGGGCACGCCATGGCGTGCCCGGACAACCCAACGGCGGAAGTGGCGAAGGGAAGGCGCGCGCGAACGAGGAAGGTAAGGAGCGCGAGAGCGAGGCAGGGAACAAGGGAGAAAGCAACGCCGGAAATATCAACGAAAATAGTGAAAACGGCCAATCCCCCGGCGACGAACTCAATCAGCGCGCTGAGGACGGCTTGCTGATCAATGGCAGCGTGCTGAACGGCGCCGCTACGCGATTCGCGCAAGCGTTTGCTTTCGGCAATTATCGCAACTGCGGTGGCGGGCTCTACAACGGCGGGCTGGGCCTTATTTTCGATAACTCCGCACTTGATGCGCGGCCATTCTCCTTGAGCGGCCAGAACACGCCCAAGCCGGCCTACAATCGCATTACGGGCGTGGCAACGTTGGGCGGCCCGCTCAGGATTCCGCATCTCATCGAACGGCACGCGCCAAACTTTTTTGTGGCCTATGAGTGGACGCGATACGTTGATGACACCACGCAATCGGCGCTGGTGCCGGATGCTGCGGAGCGCGGCGGGGATTTCTCCCAAGTGCTGAGCGCTCTGGGTCAGCCGGTCCAAATCTTCAATCCGGCCACGGGACTGCCATTCTCCGGCAGTAAGATTCCGCCCACCGAAATCAGCCCTCAGGCGAAAGGCTTGCTCAATTATTATCCGCTGCCCAGCTTTAGCGGAGAGCGGCAGTACAACTACCAGGTCCCCATCAACACAGACACGCACCAAGACGCGCTCCAATCGCGTTTCGACGAGTACATTAATCCCAAGAACCAACTCTACGGCGGTTTTGCTTTCCAGAGCGCGCGCACGGCCACTCCGAATCTATTCGGCTTTCTCGATACCAGTGACGTGCTGGGAATCACCAGCCGCATCAACTGGTCGCATCACCTCGGGACGCGGCTGTTTCTGAATCTTGGCTACCAGTTCAGCCGCCTCTCGACGCAGACCAACCCCTACTGGGCGGGCCGCGAAAACGTTTCCGGCGATGCCGGGATCTCGGGGAACAACCAAGACAAAGTGAACTGGGGGCCGCCGAGCCTTGTCTTTTCGAGCGGCCTGGCGGGGCTTTCCGACGCGCAAAGCTCCTTCGATCGCAACCAGACGGATGCCTGGTCTTATTCCCTGCTCTGGAGCCGCGACCGTCACAACATCACCATCGGCGGCGACTTCCGGAGGCAACAGTTCAATGACCTGGGACAGCAGAACCCGCGCGGCATGTTCACCTTCACGGGCGCGGCCACGCAGGGAAGCGCGAGTGGCGCGGCGATTGGCGGCGATGATTTTGCGGACTTCCTGCTGGGGATTCCGGACACGAGTTCGCTCGCGTTCGGCAACGCGGATAAGTACTTCCGGGAATCCGTTTACGACGCTTACTTCACGGATGATTGGAGAATAAGCCCGGAATTCACTTTGAATGCGGGGATGCGCAGGGAATACGGCGCGCCGATTACGGAGTTGTATGGACGCCTGGTGAACCTGGACATCACGCCGGGATTTGCGGCCGTGGCGCCGGTGGTGGCAATCGACCCGCTGGGGCCGCTGACCGGCCAGAAGTATCCGAGTTCGCTGATCCAGCCGGACAGAACCGGGTTCGAGCCGCGCATCGGGGTCGCGTGGCGCCCCATTGCCGGCTCGTCGCTGGTGGTTCGGGCCGGATATGGCGTTTATTACGACACCTCGGTCTATCAAACTCTCGCGCAGCAAATGGCACAGCAGGCGCCGCTTTCGAAGAGTTTAAGCGTGCAAAACAGCCCGGCGTGCCCGCTGACACTGGCGAATGGATTCATTGCGTGTTCGGCAATTACTCCTGACACGTTTGCCGTCGATCCGCATTTCCGCGTGGGTTACGCGCAAAACTGGGAATTATCCCTGCAACGGGACCTTCCTGGTTCGTTGCAACTCAACGCCACATATTTAGGGGTCAAGGGAACGCGCGGAGTGCAGGAGTTTCTCCCCAACACCGTTCCACCCGGGGCTGCGAATCCGTGCCCGAGCTGTCCTACGGGGTTCGCTTACCTCACTTCGAACGGCAACTCATCTCGCGAGGCTGGGCAGATTCAATTGCGGCGGAGATTGCACAGCGGGCTCACCTCGACAGTCCGATACACTTACTCGAAGTCTATCGATGATGATTCCGTTTTGGGGGGCCAGGGAGCAGTCATGCCGACGCAGATCTTCGGCGTCCCCTCTGGCGGACCAGGAAACAGTGGAACTCAAGTTACCTTGACGACGAGTACGGGCGCCTCCAGCCCTGCCTTCGCCCAGAACTGGCTTGACCTCGAGGCGGAGCGCGGCCTTTCCACGTTCGATCAAAGGCATCTGCTGAACGTGCAGTTTCAATACACCACCGGCATGGGGTTGGGTGGTGAAACGCTCCTGCGCGGCTGGAAAGGAACGCTCTTCAAGGAGTGGACTTTCCTTAGCCAGATAACCGTGGGCAGCGGTTTGCCGGAGACCCCCATCTATCTTGCCGCCGTGCCGGGAACGGGTGTGACCGGGAGCATCCGGCCGGATGCCACGGGCGCGCCTGTTTACGTTGCGCCGCAGGGCTTGTTTCTGAACCCCGCGGCGTACACACCACCCGCGACCGGCCAATGGGGAAACGCGGGAAAGGATTCAATTATCGGCCCTTCTCAATTCACGTTTAACGCTTCTATCGGGCGAACCTTCCGCCTGCACGGCCGCTTCAACCTGGACTTTCGAATCGACTCGACGAACTTCCTCAATCACGTTACTTTTGCAAGTTGGGACACGAGCATTACCAGCACGCAATTCGGATTGCCGGCTGCGGCCAACGCCATGCGCAGTATGCAGGCCACGATGCGCGTGAGGTTTTGAAGGCAGTGACGAGTGATGAGGGCAGGAGTCAGGATTCAGGAGTCAGAAGTCAGGAGAAAGACGGCAGAAAGCAGAAAGCAGAAGGCAGAAGGCAGAAGGCAGAAGGCAGAAGGCAGAAGGCAGAAACAGATCTCGAACGGCAGTGGCTGGTGATGAGTGACGGGTGAGAGGTTGTTTCACAGCCAGATGGAATTGAAAGGACGAGGCAGAATTCGAGCGGCAATCGAGTTGCGATTTGGCAAATCCCAAATTGCAAACCGTTTGAATTTTGCCGTTTGCCATTTGCCATTTGAATTCGTTCTTACGTCTAAGAATAGAAGGAACCCCTCACCCGTCCCGCCACGGCTGATGAAAACGCCGTCGCAGGACACCCTCTCCCCAAGGGAGAGGGCTACGATTTTCTCGGGGGACGCCTCACCCGTCCCGCCACGGCTGATGAAAACGCCGTCGCAGGACACCCTCTCCCCAAGGGAGAGGGTTATGTATCTACCTCTGTTCATCTCCCTCTTGGTGGGGTTACCAGCCGCAGCGCAGCAGATCGGGCAGAACGCGCCCGCCAACGCCAAGGAGACGGCCACCCTACGCGTCAGCACGCAGTTGGTGGTGGAGGCGGTGGTGGTGAAGGACAAAGCAGGGAATCCCATTCGAGGGTTGACCGCCAAGGACTTCACGATTACCGAGAATGGGACGCCCCAGACCATCAGTTTCTGCGAACACCAGGAACTTGGCGAGGCCGCCAACGCGCCCTCTGCGGCTCGCGCCCAGCCCGAGAACATCACCATCTACGATAAGTTGAGCCGGACGCGCATTGCCCCCGAAACGCCCGGCAAGATTCGATACCAGGACCGCCGGCTGCTGGCACTCTACTTTGATATGACGACGATGCCGCCGGCGGACCAAATACGCGCCCTCGAAGCGGCAAAGCGATTCATTAAAACGCAGATGGCGCCGGCGGACTTGGTTGCCATCCTCAGATTCGCGGGCGGCGCTGTGGATGTTCTCCAGGATTTCACCGACGACCGCAACCGGCTGTTGAGCATCCTCGAAACCATGATCGTGGGAGAGGGGCAGGGCTATGGACTATCGAGTGACGACGCCGGCACGGCCGACACCGGGGCGGCGTTCGGCCAGGATGACAGCGAGTTCAACGTCTTTAATACGGACCGCCAGTTGTCCGCGCTCCAGACAGCATCGAAGTTGCTGGGCCAGATTAGCGAAAAGAAATCACTGGTCTACTTTGCCAGCGGCCTCAGGCTGAGTGGCCTGGACAACCAGGCGCAACTCCACGCCACCATCGACACGGCCATCCGCGCCGGCGTGACGTTCTGGCCCATCGACGCGCGCGGTCTGGTGGCCGAGGCCCCACTCGGGGACGCCACGCAGGGGTCGCAGGGCAACATTGGGATGTACTCGGGAGCCGCGGCCCTGGCGCTGACTACTAACTTCCAGCAGTCGCAGGATACGCTCTATGCGCTGGCCGGCGATACGGGGGGCAAGGCACTACTCGATTATAACGACCTTGCGAAGGGGATCGTGCAGGCGGAGCGGGCCACCGCGAGCTACTACATTCTGGGTTACTACACCACGAACGCGGCCCAGGACGGCAAGTTCCGCCGCGTTAAGATTTCGCTCGACTCGGACTTGTCCGCCAGCTTGGATTATCGCCAGGGCTACTATGCCGACAAGCAGTTCAGCAAATTCACCCCTGCCGACAAGGAACGGCAACTCGAAGACGCGTTGATGCTCGAGGACCCGATCACCGAACTCACCATCGCCATGGAGATCGATTATTTCCAATTGAATCGCGCCGAGTACTTCGTGCCTATCGTGGTGAAGATTCCGGGCAGGGAATTGGCCCTGGCCAAACGCCGCGGCGCCGAGCACACACTTCTGGATTTCATCGGCGAGATCAAGGACCAGTACGGCTCAACCATCACCAACCTGCGCGACAAGATGAATATCAAGCTGAGCGACGCCACCGCGGCTCAGTTGGCCAAACGGCCCATCGAGTACGACGCCGGATTCACGATCCTGCCCGGGAAATACACCATCAAGTTCCTGGCGCGCGACGACGAAACCGGGAGGATCGGCACGTACCAGACGAACTTCGTCATTCCTAACTTGAATAAGGAAGAGAAGCGGATTCCCATCAGTTCCGTGGTGCTGAGCAGCCAGCGCGTCGATCTGCGGGATGCGATCTACAACGCGCTCAAGAAAAAGGACCAGGAGGAGACGGCCAACCCCTTGGTGCAGGACCGGCAGAAGCTTATCCCCAGCGTGACGCGAGTTTTCAGTCAAAGCCGGAGTCTCTACGTTTACCTTCAGGCCTACGAGCAGGGCCTGCCCGGCTTCCAGCCCTTGATCGCCTTTGTGAGTTTTTACCAGGCGGAGAAGAAGGCGTTCGAAACGCCGCCCATTGAAGTGACCGTCGGCATGACTAATCGCGTGAAAACCATGCCGCTCAGCTTTAGTATCCCGCTCCGTGAGCTTTCCCCCGGCAAGTATGTGTGCCAGGTAACCGTGCTGGACCCTGCCGGCCCGAAGACCGCGTTTTGGCGCGCGCCGGTGATGCTGGTGCCGTAGAGCAGTTGACAGTCGACAGTCGAGAGTAACTTAACCGGTGTAGTATGATTTGCGTCTGATTAATAGTTGTCATCCTGAGCGCAGCGGAGGATCTCGGCAGTTGTTCTTCAGCTTAATGAGGACAACTTCAGGGATCCTTCGCTGCGCTCTTGATGACAGGGACCGCGAAGCTGCGCTGGGAGGTTTCGCATGAGAGTCGGCAGGCGATGTTCTACAACTGTTATCCTGACGGCGGCCGTGCTGATGACGACGTGCGCGACCGGGCGGCGAGCCGCAGCGAGAGGATTGCAGGCTTCAACTTCTTCGCGCACTCCGGCATCTCAGCCCGCCGCTGCACCCGCAGCGAATCCGGCCGATGTCAGCTCCATCGACGCCATTCTGCATGCCGCCTACGACACCATCTCCGGACCCGCCGGCCGGCAGCGAGACTGGGACCGCTTTCGCTCCCTGTTTGTCTCCGGCGCCCGCCTTGCCGCTGTGGTTCCAAACCACCAGGAAGGACTCCGTATCGTGGTGCTCAGTCCAGAGGATTACATCCAGCACGATGACCCGTACTTCCAGAACCACGGTTTCTTTGAGCGGGAAGTGGCGCGACGTACCGAACGGTTCGCAGATATTGCCCAGGTGTTCAGCACTTACGAATCGCGCCACGCCGCCGCCGACGCGAAGCCCTTCGAGCGCGGGATCAACAGCTTCCAGTTGATGAATGACGGCCGGCGCTGGTGGATTGTCACCATCTTCTGGCAGGGCGAGACTCCCGGAAATCCGATTCCACGGGAATTCCTCCAAGGGTTGAACTGAGCCACCGGTCGAGAGTTGCGCCCGCAGGGGCGAGAGGTGAGCAGCTGGGTGTTGCCCCCGCCTACTCAGTTTGCTCCCCAGGGGCACCGCGCACAAAATTGGACAGGCGCGTTCAAAAGGTGTACATTCCATTTTTCCCGCAAGGCGCATTTCACTTTCGACGATAAAGGTAAACTATGAGGCGAACACTCTTAGCCCTGACCATGGTGTTTCTTCCTGTGCTGATTTTGGCCCAGGAACCTAGTGCTCCCCCGGTGACCAAACAGACACCGAAATCCTCCGCGCAGACGGCTGCTACCCCAACCCAGACTCCGTCCGAACGACCTCAGCGCGAGGAACGCGAGGCCAAGCCCTCCACTCCACCTTCGCAGCCTGAAACGACCCAGCCTGGTGGTCCCGGAGAAGGGATTCGGCCCATGCATTTCGATATGGCCGAAGTTCCTCCCGTGGTAACGCACCACGAAATTCGCGTGGAGGGGAAGGCGTTGAAATACACGGCCACAGTGGGCCGTCTGCCCATCAAGGACGCCGAGGACAAAATCGAGGCGGAGATGTTCTTCGAAGCGTACACCCTGGATGGCGCGGACCCTGCCACGCGTCCCGTGACTTTTGCGTACAACGGTGGGCCCGGCTCCGCCTCCGTCTGGTTGCACATGGGAGCGCTGGGGCCGCGCAAGGTGGTCCTGGAGCCTGAGGGATGGCTGCCGCAGTCGCCTTACCGTCTCGAGGACAATCCCAACACGCCGCTGGACAAGACCGACCTGGTGCTCGTGGACGCCATTGGCACCGGTTACAGCCGGCCGGCGGACCAGAATGCGGCACGCAAGTTCTGGAACATGAGCGGCGATATCGCCGCCTTTGGTGAGTTTATCCGCATCTATATTTCGCGCTACGAGCGCTGGTTGTCGCCGCTCTATCTTTTCGGCGAGAGCTACGGCACCACTCGATCCGCGGGGTTGGCCGGCTACCTCAACGAGCGGGGCATCAACTTTAACGGTATCGTGCTGCTCTCCACGGTCTTGAACTTTGAGACTCTGGAATCTTCCTTCACCAATGATGTGCCCTACCCCATGCTTCTCCCGTCGTTCACCTCCATCGCCTGGTATCACAAGAAGCTGCCGCCGGACCTGATGGCCGACCCCAACCGCGCACGGCAGGAATCGATGCAATTTGCGCTTGGAGAATACACTCAAGCCTTGGCTTCCGGCGATACACTGACGCCAGAGCAGCGGCAGAGCGTCATCGACAAACTGAATCGGTATACCGGCATCTCGAAGGAAGTCATCGAGTGGTCGAATCTACGCCTGGATGTTGGCACCTTCACTCACTTCCTGCTCGCCGATCAAAGGCTTCGCGTGGGCCGCCTGGACGGGCGCTTCAAAGGACCCGACCCGGACGGCTTCATGAACACCCGCTTCTTTGATCCCTCCAGCGCGGAAACCGGACCGCCGTTCACGAGCGTCTTCAACGACTATGTGCGCCGTGAGCTGAATTACAAAGTAGACATGCCCTACTACGTCTCAGGGCAGCAGTCGGGATTCTTCCAGTGGAGCTTTAGCGCCCCGCAGGGCGGCCGCGGGGGCGGAAATCCGTTTGAGATGGAGACTTCCACCCCGCTGCGGGAAGCCATCGTGAAGGACCGTTATCTGAAGATCCTCAATATGGAAGCTTTCTACGACCTCGCCACTCCCTATCTCGCGGCATGGTATACCTTTGACCACCTCGACCTGTCGCCGGAGTTCCGCAAGAACATCTCGCACGCCCAGTACGAATCGGGGCATATGGTATATCTGGACTCGAAGGCTCACGCCAAGATGAAGCAGGATTTCGCCAACTTCATCGACGCCACAACCAAGAGATAGGCGGTCTTCATCACGGCGCCGCTTTTCGCGATCAGCACGAGCGGTTGCAATCGGTGTATAGTTACTACCGTGTAGATTTTACAGAAGTGTGTCAAAAGTACACGGCCTAAGTCCTCCGCGGTTGCACTCCTCGGTCCCCGGGGTTACCAAAGTATTTATTTTCACTCTGTTAAACCCTACGTAGAATTCTGCCTTTTGGCAAAACATTTGCATACTTTTACTCGGATTTTATTTATTCTTTGGTAAAAGGAAAATCTCAAAAGTCGAAATGCTATGTTGATCGGCAGGACAGCGACGCGCGACTGGACGACCCTCCGGTTGCCAAATCTTTGGGGAGGAACGACCTATGTTAAGAAAACGGCAAGAAGCTAACGGCCGCGCGCGGCGTTTCGCAATTCACATCCCGGTTCGTTACCGCCTGCCCCGCAGCCCGGAATGGTTTGAGGCTTACACCGAAAATGTCAGCCGCTCCGGAGTTTTGTTTCGAACCGACCGTACCTTCGAGCCAACAACGGCTCTCGACCTCAGGCTCGAACTCCCCCCGGTCGAAAATGGGGAAAGGGTGCGAGGCGAGGTCGTCTGCAAGGGCGAGGTGGTCCGCATGGACCAGTCCGACGACCGAGATGGTATTCCATCCGGCGTGGCCGTCGCGTTCCACCGTTACTGGATGACGCAGATCAGGGAGCCAAACTAACAGCCGGTATCCGAGGTGGGCGGAGTTGGCGTCGCGCCCGCCCGAGTTCAGGAAGGGCGAAACACCAAGCGCGCGCCTTCCTCCGCACCCCTCCAGAGACCTTCGATCTCCCGCAGGTCAGCGGTTCTTGTTTTCACCTGAAAAGCCTCTCGGGCAGCTTCGGCGAGAAAATCCCCCAACGAGTGGAGGATTCTCTCCAGCGATGCGCTGCCGAGTCCGCTGCCCATCAGTTCGAGTCCGGAACTGCGCAGCGCGGCAGCGGGCAGTGAGATTGTGGCGCCGGCACTCGACCCGACTTCCACATAGCGAACGCGCGACGCTGTCTGCTGCAGCCCCTTCTGCAAAATAGCCTCCAGCACCCTTTCCGCCGGACTTCCCCATAGGTAGTCCAGCACGACGTCGAACTTGTCCTTCGCCCACTCTTGGCGCAGGGCGGAGACAAGGGCCTGCGGCTCCACATTCAGCGAGATGACCGCGTCGGCGCCCAAGCGCTCGAGTTCCTTCAGGGACGCGGGGTTGCGACCGGCGGCAACCACTCGCTTGGCCCCCAGACGCTTCGCAACCTGTACCGCAAGCCGACCGGCTACCCCCGTGGCGCCCAGGATTAGAACGTTTTCCCCAGCGGCCAACTGCGCACGCAACTTGAACGCGGCCCAGGACGACATGCCGGGATTCATAATTGCCGCAACGGTGACATCATCGAGCGTCTCGGGGACCGGCAGGCACATCGCGGGTCTTGCGACGGAGCGCTCGGCAAAGCTTCCGTAGGGACTACGCGAGGCACCAAAGTAGACGCGCCGGCCATCGTTCAAGCGTCCCACGCCGTCGATGCCGGGAATCAACGGCAGTTCGCCGGTCGAGCTGTAGTGCGCCCCGCTCACCAGCGCCTTGACGATCGGATGAAGTCCTGCCGCGCTCACGGAGACGATCACTTCTTCACTGGCGGCAACCGGCTCAGAAAATGATTCGTACCGAGGCGGAGCATCGAAAGCATGCACAACTGCAGCGTTCATTTGAAGCCCTCCTGAGAATTCACAACCCTTCCATGAGTATACACCCAGCCCCTCTCGGCACGGGGCGGAATGCGCCAAGGCGCAGGGTCTAAGATGCGTCGTGCTATACTCAGAATCGGTCGAAGGCCACAACGTCGAGGAGGCATCAGCGGACTCTGTAGGTCCCACCTTTGTGAACTTGCTTTCCAAGACGCAAGTAGACCAACTCGGCGGCCGCCTCCGAAAGGGAAGCGTCGCGGAGGGTGATCTTCAGCAGCTTGATGCGTATCGTCGATCGTTCGCAGGGGCGTATGACGAAGTAGTTGCCATCATCCGGGACACAACGCAGTTAGAACCAACGGGACGACCGGCGAAGTCTACGACCTCGATAATAGAAAAGCTTCGCCGGGAGACAATCCGGCTGAGCCAGATGCAGGATATCGCTGGCTGCCGTGTGGTCGTGGACAATATCTTGGTGCAAGATCAAGTCGTGGAGCGGTTGAGGGGTGCGCTGCCCAAAGCAATTGTGGTTGACCGGCGCAAGCAACCTAGTTTTGGCTACCGGGCCGTACACGTAATAGCCTCGGTCCGAAACAAGTTGGTCGAGATTCAAGTTCGGACTGAGTTGCAGCATGTTTGGGCTCAGATGTCGGAGCAACTAGGAGATCTGGTCGGTCCGGCTGTTAAGTACGGAGGGGGCGATGCCGACGCTCAACAAATCTTGGCTCGTATTTCCCGGGCGACTGCCTCATTCGAGGAAAAGGGGTCACTCACTTCGGTACCGGAACTTGTCGGTGGAATAGGTCAGTTTCTGAAGTACGCGATCGAAAAGTTGATCGCAAGCGCAAAGCCCGAAGGAGGCAGCTGAGATGTTCTTCTTAATTGAATACGACCGTCCCCGAGGAACAATCGTCGAGTTGCGTGAATTCGACCCTGCTTCGAGGCAGCTCGCCGAGGACGCGCGGCTCCAGCTTGAATTGGATCTGAACCGTCGAGGTGTCGACCACGAAATTGTGATTCTGGATGCACCCAACAAAGAGGCGCTGCTACGAACTCATAGCCGCTACTTCGAAAGCGTTGCTGAGATGGTGCACGGCTCACCGCAGGTCCAAGCATTGATTGCTGAGACTAACAAATTGCCACTCGAACACGAAGGATGATCGAGCGTGCGCAGGTCGCCGCGTTTGCCCGTCAATCCAGCGCGAAACGAACTCCCCAATCCAATCATCGCACGGTCGGCACACCCTCAACGCGAACGGTCAAAATCTGAAAAGGCTTGATCAAGAAGGAAAGGCCGTGGGTGCCGTTGGATAGCTGCTGCTGGTTTTCCTCCATGGCATTACAAATCCAGGCGGCCTGGATTTGAAGAATCGGAATCTGAAGATCTACCTGGCCCGTTTGTCCAGCCACCTCGAGGAACCGGAGAATCGTGCCGCGCCCGTCCTCCGCGTTTTTCCAATTCACCAGAACAACATTGGGCTGGTTCACCTGGAGAAAGCTTGCCCGGGCTTTGTCCAGCGGCCTCGGCGGACTGACTTCCTTATCGTTCTCGATGATCTCGTTCGTCTCGAGGGGCGTCATCTCCTCCCAGCCTAAACGGCTGAGGCGGCCGGGATCGAGGTTGCTGCCGCTCGTCAGGACATAGCGGAAAGTGAAATCGCCTCCCTGCGCCGCGGCGTAGTTGGTGTGCCAATAGTTGTTCATCACGTAGGAGAAAACCGTGCCCCGGTGTTCATCCAACTCCATGGGCCACTTTCCGCGGACGATGTCGCCCAGCGCGAAGAGTTCAGCATCGGCGGGGACGAGAGCCGACGTGACGCCGCCTTGCTGGAGAGCGATCCAGTGCTGCGCGGAAAACCATTCTTTGGCCGCGCCGGGCAAAAGATCCCGGGTGGGATCGACAAAGCCGTCCTGCAGGTCGTAGCGGATCTGGGGATCGTCGGCAGCGAAGGGAAACGCGAAGTAGACGCCTTCCTTGGTGTAAACCTTTTGTTTCCGGACGTAATTAATGAATTCAATCTTCTTCTGGGCGTCGAACAGAATGACCTCGGTTTGCACTTTAGGTGTGTTGAGGCTCGAGCTTTCCAGTTTCGCCTCAACGCCCAGCGGAGTGCGTTCGACCGAAACTAGGCTCCCGTCATGGGCTCCGTTGATGATGAGTTCGGGAGCCGGCAGCTTGGCGTCGCCGAAGATCAGGCGGTTGTAAGGCGGCTTGTCGCCGCCGCTGACGTACAAATACTGGTCGAAGCGATAAGGGCTGGCCGCGTTGACAAGTTCCTTGCCCAGTTCTTTATCGAAGATGCTCCGCACGGCGCCGCTGGCCGGGTCAAGATCGACGCGGTAGTAGCTGTTTTCCAGCCTTGAATCTGTTTGCACCTTCGCGGCCGGGGCGGGCGCTGAGGCTTCCTGCCGGATGGTGTAGGCGCGGTAGCCCATGGCCGGCACGTCTTGCGCCGCAAAGCGCACACGCTCGAAGCTGGGTTCGCCGGGCCCTGTGGGGTAAGCGGGCAGATCGGAAATCACTTGGTAAGGGACCGCTTTTCCGGTTTCCAAGTCGACAAGCTCGGAGCCCTTGCGCAAGTCAGTTTCCACCAACCCGCTGCGTGGCCAGTTGAGAGTGTTGAAGACCACCAGCGTCCCTTTCGGATCGCTGATGTTATCGGAGATGGCGGCCATGCCGCGATCCAAAACGTATTCCAAATCCTCCTCTGCCTGGGTGGCAAAAGTATCCTTGACGCTTTGCTGGCGAACCGTCTCCTCGCTCAGCGGGCTGGAAATGCTTTGCCAGGCGCCCCAGGTGTGCTCGTCGAAGAGCAGCAAGTTTTGCCAGAGCCGCCGGAGCACGGCGGGCTCGACTTGCACGTAAGGATGAACCAGCGAACCGATGGTGGAGAGTTTCTCAGCCGAAGGCGCCCGCTGCTCGACGCTGCGCGCCAGAATGGCATTCTGAGTGTCGGAGTAGATTCCGTCCTCCCAATACGGCCCGCCGTCGCCCTTGATGACCGGCATCGACTTCCCCGCCTGCTCAGCGACTTCGCGAAGCGCCTCCGCAAAACCCGCATAGCGCAGTTTCGGGTAAGCATAAATCTTGTTCCACTCGTCGGCGATCTGGGCTTGCTGCGGGAAAAGGTCGGAGTTCTCCCACTGCGCGCCAAACACCATCACGGTGTTGGGCTTGTACTCGGGGGACGTGTAGGTTTCGAGATACCCGGGCAAACGCTCCCGCCCCGTCTTGACTTCGGGGGGCATGCCGAAAACGGCGGAGACATGCCCGTAACTGTTCGAGTACCACATCAGCACTTTTTCGCCATCCGGGCCCTCCCACCAGTAAGGGGATTGCTTCTCCAGATTGCTGAGCACAACGATCGGCCCGCGATCCGGATTGCTGCCGGAAGTGAAGTACTTCAGCCCCGAGGCCGCCAGCACCGTGGCGTAGGCCCAGGACTGGGAAGGCACGTCGGTGATGTTGGCGTAATCGAAGTTGGCGCCGTTGGCACGATCGAACCGATAGCTGGGATAGAGCGAGCGGATGAGGGTTTCAAGCGCGGGAAACTCCGTGAGAAGATTCGCATACTCCGCCGGAACCAGGATCTTGTGTTCCCGCACAAGTTGCAGAAGTCTCTGCCGGTCTCCGGCGTTGCGCCCCGCCAGGAATTCCTGAATCACCCAGTAGCCGTCCACGCTATAGCGGAAGTCCGGGTGTTCCTGGATCATGTCCATGGCTTCATCCAGAACCCGGCTCTGAATCTCGGAAACCTTGGCCTGATAGTCGGTATAACCCACGTCGATGTGCTCGTGCGGAACAATCAGCAGAGTCCATTTCCTGGCGGGCGATAAAGTCACCGGTAGGCGCTGCGGATGCTTCGCCAGTGTCACGGTAACTTCCGCCTTGGTATCGGCCGCGAACTCCGGCAAGGAGAGCTGAACGCGCTCCTCGCCAAAACTCCGTTGGGAGGCGATAGGATCAGAAAAGGTTCGGCCACTAAGCTGAAGATCGAAGCGTGCGTCGCGGAGAGGAGAATTGTGGCGCAGGTAAGCATCGACAAGCTCCAACAGTTGCTTGCCTTTGGTCTGGTAATAGATGCTGGGTTCAAACTGGATGCCGATCTTGCGCGGATCGTAGGCCTGGCCGGTGTCCTGGTCGAGTTCCAGGGCATCGTACTCGAGGCCCGCAGCGTTCGCGTCCGATCCCGTCTCGTCGATCGCGGTCAAGACCAACGTGTTGTCTCCTTGTTTTAGAGACGGCGTGGGAAGTTGGATCTCAAGCTCATCGGACCAGTATTTGTCGCCGGGCGCGTCGTGCCGCCGCGGATGGTGGTAAGCCCATCCTTGCTGGCCGTTGATCTCCACTTGAAGGGTTGGGAAATAGGCCCGCTGGCCGATTACAAAGCCCACCTTCAGGAAGTAACAACCTCTAGGTGAAGCCGCCGAAAAGAATTTGATCGTGTAGGGATGGGGACGGCGGCCGGTGCGTTCGTTGCCCGAACCCGGCTGGTAGGCATACCAGTCACTCTGCGCGTCGCTTTTCCCAACCGTGTAAACCACAGGGGTTTGAGCAAGCGCCGCGCCGGGTAATGCCTTCGCCTCCCATTTCTGGTTAAACTCCGCCGAAGAGCGATCGAACTTGCCGATCTGCCAGACGGTCTGCGCCTGGGCCATCGCCTGGCGGCAAGTTGTCAGTGCGATGATCGCTAAGGCCAGGAACATGACGCTTCTTTGAAAATCGTGGCGCGGGCGTCTCGCCCGCGGTCGCGGGAGCGTCTCGCTCCCGCGCACGGGCAGAGCCTGTCCTGAGCGGAGCGAAGGAATGCCCGTGCCACAGCGGGCGGGACGCCCGCGCCACATCCGTCCACCGTTGGCGATTTTCATGGTTTCTGGGTGCCCGTCAGGCCACGGGAATGAGCGACTGCTTAGAAATAGACGCAAAGCCGGAACGCTGCCTTCTCTCATATGAGTCCCCCTCGAACGGGATCGCAAGCGCCCGACATTATACCCATTCTGGCAACCCAGCGGAGCCGCAGCGAAAAACTCTCTCCGAGTTTTCTGTCGCCAACTAAGGATTGAACCGGACGCACCATAAGCGCAAAAAGGCAGCATGTTTTTGCAGAATTCGTGTCATTTGGGCGCAATTGTGGGAGTTCGTTTTCACGAATTGTGCAGGAGCCCTCGTTTGTTATCATAGACATACTGGCTTCGTTCGTATAAAAAAGAAATCTCTTTTTCAGGCATCCTTTGGCGGGGGCAGTCTGCCGTATCCCACGATTATCCCAGCTTCCGCTTCGCAGAATGTTTCCACCAGATCAGCAAACAAAGGGTGCGCCATCTGGGCGGGAGTCAGAATCGCCCGGGCCGATTCGAAGACCCGACCGGGCGGGGCATCCACCAGGGCCTTCAGGAGGTCGCCATAGAGGCGCGAGCGCCCCCCGCTCCGCAGGCGATTCAGCCGCGACTGAGACTTGCCCCGCGCCGTGCGCGGCCCCGTGGATTTTTGAGCGTTGCGGCGGTTGGCCTGGAGGCGGGCGGGAGTCATGGGGTTCTTGCGTAGGAACATAATGGCTCCTAGCAATCTAGGATATGCCTGTTGGCTACATTTGTCAAGGAAATTCTTCTTCTCTGTGTTCTCTGCGCCTCGCAAGATTGAACAGAGCGCGGCGGAGCCGCGGTGCGGAATTCAAGATTCCAGATTCAAGAAGAAATCTTCGAAAAATACAACGTCTCATGAACCAGCATGCTGCGGAAAAACCCTCCTGGCTTGTCATTCCGAGGAGGCGCAGGCGACGAGGAATCTCGCAGTGCCTTGAAAACAAGCCAGAGCGAGATTCCTCCCTGCTCCGAAAATCTGTGTGCCGAAGGCACCTTGGAGTGCGGCGGCTTGACGCCGCCTCGGAATTCTCGCGGGGGGCAGAGTTACACGACGCACCACTGGCGCCTTTCAAAGCTCTTCTCACAAGAAACTCGGTTCGTGCAATGCAAAGGCGGCGTCGAGCCGCCGCACTCCAAGGCGCTTCGCGCATTTTCACGGTTTGCGGGCGCCTGTCAGCCGACGGGCATGAGCTACTGCCATGGAAATAGCCGATAGCGCAGAGTCGCTGCCGTTGCGACTCTGCGCTGCAACGGTGAGGTTTGCTTGTCAACGTTTCGGTTATTGATACACGGCACAACGCTGTTTCTCCGAGCGAGAGATCATCCGCTGGAGCGCGCCCCCGGGCGCGACCGCCAGGTACGCGAGATACGCATAGGCAAGGCCGAGCGCGACGTCAAAGAAATAGTGTTCGCCGAGGTAGACCACGGCGAAGGCAACGCCTACGGCATACAAAATAAGGAACGGGACTGCCTTGGGATATTTCTTCCCGATAAAGAAAGTGGTGAAGAAGGGATACGCAGCGTGGAGCGAGGGTACGGCTGCTGTAAGGTTGGGTGGGATGTATTTGTAAACGGTGGGTAGTGCAATGAACGGGGAGAATTGCGAGTATGTGACGTCGCTAACGTGAACAATCGGGGGGATCAAGCCGTGCTGTGCCGCGAGCCACGGCGGCGCGGCGGGGTAGACAAGATAGGTAAAAAACGCCATGTACGAAAGCCCGACCATCCCGAACACATAGCCCTCAAAATCCTCGCGGTCCACGAGCCAAAGAATAAGCGCGACAACGAGCGGGACCGCAAAGAAGATTGAGTAAAGGAAGGCGCTGACGTAATCGTACCAATGGAGATAGTGCGGGTAGTAGAGCAGGTGCTGGAGCCAGACCGTCGGTAACTGGCCACCGAACAGGAACACGTCGAACTTCGCCATGAAATAATAGTGGACGTGCGGATTGATTTTCGGAATCAACGCGCCCAGATATTCGTACGCAAGGAGGAGCAAAGTCGGCGGCGTCCAGTCCTTGATGAAATCTTTCCCTTGTCGCCCGATGAGCGCGATGACCAATGCGAACACGAAGAAATGGTCCGGTGAATACGGCTCATCCTGGAGGAAAAGTAGAAAGGCAAGGGCACCCAAAGACGGAAGAGAAGCGAGAATGAGGAAGCGATCGAACCGGCGCTGCTTCTCCCAGTAGGCGCGCAGTTTGCGGAGAATATCGGTCATTGATTATTGGCCGGCGGACCGGATTTCCTGAGCCTGGATGGTGCCCCTTCGATCCCGCGGCCCGAAGATCACGAAATCCCTCCTTCCTGATGCCAGCAGAGCGCGAAATGCGCGAACGCGCCGAACGGCACGGTCGAGGTTTGCCCGTTCTTTTGGCGTCGCGGTAGAGCGGGTCTGTATGCTAGGCCAATCGTTTTCCGGCGTCAATCGATTTCAGACAAAGGGGATTACGCCGGAGAGTTCATGCCGTGGCGGTCGACGCGCAGAGACCACTGAGACCCTCTGCGTGCTCTGTGTTGAGGCTCTGGACGAACAGAGGACAACGTCGCGCAAGTAGTGTCTCAGTTTGAAGTAGAGGCGGCTTTACGCCGCCATTTGGCGAGGTAAACTCGCCGCTACGAATTCAAACTGAGACACCGCCGTCGCGCAACAGTTCTTGCGTCTAGAAGTTCCACGGCTTATGATAGGCCGTCGCGTCAAATCAGATCTAAGATACACACCAGTGACCAGGATACAAGCGGCGTTTGGGGCTATGAGACCCAAAGGGAGGGCACATGAAACGAGCCGTGGGGGATTCTGAGTTGCGGAGAAAGTTAAACCGCTGGAAGTTGGGGGCAGTTCTTGCCTTAGCTGGGCTCGTCTTGATCCTGCTTCGTGGTATAACCGATGCCCAAACCAACGAGACTGGGAACGCACCTCGCAGCAAGCCACCCGCCACTGATCTCACCCGCCAGCCCACGCTCTTCGTGATCGGCTACGCCCACCTCGACACCGAATGGCGTTGGGAATATCCGCAGGTGATTCAGGAATACCTCAGCAAGACGATGCGGAACAACTTCGCGTTGTTTGAGAAGTATCCTCACTACATCTTCAATTTCACCGGGTCCAACCGCTACGAAATGATGAAGGAGTACTTCCCCGCGGATTTCGCCCGCCTTAAGCACTATGTAGCCATTGGGCGATGGGTCCCGGCGGGCTCCTCGGTGGAGGAAAACGACGTCAACTCACCGTCGGCCGAATCGATCATTCGCCAGGTCCTGTTTGGGAACGAGTACTTCCGGCACGAGTTCGGCAAGGCGAGCGAAGAGTACATGTTGCCTGACTGTTTCGGTTTCCCCGCGTCGCTGCCCAGCATCCTGGCGCATGCGGGGGTGCGTGGTTTCTCCACGCAGAAGCTCTCGGCGGCTTGGCAGCCGGCGCCGCACGTAGGCGGGCCCGACTCGCCGGAGAAGACGCTGGACGGCATTCCCTATAACGTGGGGGTCTGGGAAGGCCCCGACGGCAAGACCGTGATCGCGGCCCTCAACCCCAGCAGTTACGACAGTGATGTTTACACAGACCTCTCGAAGAACAACGCTGCGCCCGCAGGCCGTCAAGACGAAGACTACGTTTGGGATTGGCCCGCCCGGGTGAATATCGACGGCACGGTCACCGGGATTTACGCCGACTACCACTACGTGGGCACGGGCGACATCGGCGGCTCCGCCAGGGAGGATTCGGTGAGGGTGATGGAGGCGATCGAGACCAAGGGCGAAACCTCGATCCCTGCCATGCCCACTGAAGGCCCCTTTGGGGAGGAAACGCGTGGGAAGCCCGGCCCGCCCGTGCAGGTGGGGACCGGCCCGCTGCGGGTCGTCTGGTCGGATGCGGATACGATGTTCCGCGAAATCAAGCCCAGCCAGACAAGCCGCATGCCCCGCTGGAAGGGCGATCTCGAACTGATCAATCATTCCGCAGGATCCCTCACCTCGCAGGCTTATCACAAGCGATGGAATCGGGAGAATGAAGTGCTGGCGGACGCCGCCGAGAAGGCCTCGGTGGGAGCCGTCTGGCTGGGTGGCCGGGCTTATCCTCAAGCTCGCCTGAACCGCGCCTGGAGGCTGGTGCTGGGCGGGCAATTCCACGACATCATGGCCGGAACCGCCACCCCGCAGTCTTACGTCTTCTCCTGGAACGATGACGTGCTGGCGATGAATCAATTCGCGGGCGTGGTGACCGATGCCACGGAGGCGATCGCGGCCCTCATGGACACCCAAACCAAAGGAACCCCGGTCGTCGTCTTCAACCAACTGAATATTCCGCGCCAGGACGTGGTGGAAGCTCACGTGTCGTTCCCCAACGGCGCTCCGGCGGGAGTGCGCGTTGTGGCCCCGGACGGCCAGGAGGTTCCCGCGCAGCTCGAGCCGGGAAGCGACGGGTCGGCGAAAGTAGTGTTCCTGGCGAGCGTGCCTTCGGTGGGGTACGCGGTTTACGATGTCCAGCCGGCCGGAGCGCCTCCCTCGGCTTCCACCCTCGAGGCCAGCAAGTCTTCGCTTGAAAACGCCCGATACCGCGTCAAGATTGATGAGAACGGGGACATTTCGAGCATATTTGACAAGCCGCTCAATCACGAGTTGCTTTCTGCGCCGCTGCGCCTGGCGATCTCGACGGATAATCCTGAACACTGGCCCGCCTGGAATATGGATTTCGAAGACGAGCAGCGGCCGCCGCGCGCCTACGTCGGTGGACCGGCGCAGGTCGAGGTTGTCGAGCAAGGGCCGGCGCGCGTGGGCGTCGAAATCTCGCGCGAGGGCGAGAACTCGAAGTTTGTCCAGACGGTTCGCCTTGCAGCGGGTGACGCGGGCAACCGCGTCGAGGTGATGAACACTATCGACTGGGCCGCCAAGGGCGTGAATCTCAAGGAAACGTTTCCGCTCAGCGCGTCCAATTCCCTGGCGACCTACAACTGGGACATCGGCACGGTCCAGCGCCCGAACGAATTCGACCGGCAGTTTGAAGTTGCCACCCATCGTTGGATCGACCTGACGGACCAGAGCGGGCGGTACGGAGTGACGGTCCTGACCGACGCCAAGACCGGTTCCGACAAGCCCAGTGATAACACCCTGAGACTCACCCTCATCCGCACTCCCAGCACTCGGGGAGGCTACGAGGATCAGGGCACCCAGGACTGGGGCCGGCACGAATTCGCGTTTGGGTTAACCGGCCACGAAGGCGACTGGCGCCAAGGGCAGACCGATTGGCAGGCTTACCGCCTGAATGAACCGCTGATCGCCTTCGAGACCTCCGCACATGCCGGGGCCTTGGGCAAACAATTCTCGTTGCTCGAAGTCAGCAACCAACGGGTGCGCGTGTTGGCGATGAAGAAGGCTGAAGAAAGCGACGCCGTGATCGTGCGTTTGGTGGAGATGAGCGGTCAGCAACAACCGGATGTTCACCTGACGTTTGCCGGCCGGGTGGCGTCAGCCCGGGAGGTCAACGGGCAGGAACAAACCGTCGGCCCGGCGACGATCACGAACGGCGACCTCGTGGCTTCCTTCAGCGCCTACCAGCCTCGGTCGTTCGCCGTGAAGTTGGCGCCGCCGCATGAGAAAGCGGTCCCGGTCGAGTCAAAACCCGTGCCGCTGAGCTACGACGCCTCCGTCGCAACTCTCGACGACAAGCCTGGCGAAGGCTGCTTTGATTGCGACCTGAACAATCAAACTGCGCAGCAGGGCAACGCCTTGCCGGCCGAAATGTTGCCCGCTCAAATCACTTATGGCGGCATCCAGTTCCGGCTGGCGCCCGCCGGGCTCGGCAAACCTGATGCGCTCGCCGCCCACGGCCAGGCCGTCAAGCTGCCGGCAGGCGACTTCAACCGTTTGTATCTTCTCGCCGCTGCCTACGACGGCGACCAGCAAGACACATTCGAAGTGGCAAGCCCTTCGACTTCCTCCCGCATCGAGTTGAAGGTCGAAGATTGGAGCGGTTTCATCGGTCAGTGGGATACTCGCACCTGGACCGAGAAGCAGGTGGAAGTCCGGGTGCCGCCTGAGCCGGCCGCGGATGACCAGAGCCCACGAGCCGAGCGTGCGCGCCGGATTCGCGCCTACGTGAAAGAGCACGGGCCGATCATCCGAACCGAGATGGAGTGTACCGGGCTGAAGCCTGCCTATATCAAACGCGCACCTGTCGCTTGGTTCGCCTCCCACCGCCACGCGCCCGGCGGCGGCAATGAGGCTTACAGTTACTCCTACCTGTTTGCTTACGAACTCGACTTGCCTGCCGGCGCTACAACCTTGACGCTGCCTGACAACGCGAAGATTCGCATCCTGGCGGCCACGGTGGCAAAGGAGCCGCCGCCGGTCAACCCGGCGCAACCGCTCTACGACAGGCTGGATCGCGCCAATTTCGATTTGGCGCGCTGGAAGGCCGCGGCCGCTGATGAACGCAAATGAGCGCAGATCAGAGACCGTCAACAGTTGAGGGAACTGCTCGCGGCTCGCAAAAACTGCAGGCAAGCTCGGAGCGCTTGCTTTCCCTCGACACTTTTCGCGGATTCACCATGTTTTGGATCGTCGGCGGTGAGGGGCTGATGCTGGGCCTTCAGCACCTGGGCCACAACAGACTCATTGACCTGATCGTCCGCGAGTTGAACCACACACCTTGGATCGGATTGCGATTTGAAGATTGCATCTGGCCCAGCTTCATGTTGATGGTTGGAGTGTCGGTCCCATTTTCTCTAGCCCGGCGGTCCCTCACCCAAACATATAACCAGCAATTGGCGCATGCCATCCAACGCGCCGTGGTTTTGTTTCTGCTCGGTTCGGTGCGGGAATCGCTCTTTCTTCATACGCCGTGTCTGATCGAGCTGAGCAGCGCCCTCCAGCCGATTGCCGTGGCTTACCTTGTCGCCTTTCTGGTGGCGAAGAAATCCTGGCGATTCCATGCCGGCTTGGCGGCCGGTATTCTTGCGGGATACGCTTGCCTGTTGGCCTTCGTGCCTGCGCCCGGCGTTCCGGCCGGCAGCTATGTACTGAATCATAATCTCGTTCACTCTGTCGATATCGCGCTGCTTGGACAGCATCGCTGGGATACTTGGCCGTACCGGGACGAAGGATGGGGAACTTTTCTCTCGACGATTCCCACGATCTCAACTACCCTCTTTGGCCTGGTGATCGGCAAACTGCTGTTGGCGGCGCGTTCGAAGGCGGATAGCGCGAAAGCAATTGGAGGCATGAGCGTGATCTTCCTGGCGCTGGGATTCGGACTGAGTCCAGTGATCCCCATCGAAATGAAGATGTGGACAACCAGCTATGGCCTGGCCAGCGCCGGAGTGGCTTGCCTCGAGCTGCTCTTCTTCTTTTGGCTCGTTGACCTGGCGCGTTTCCGGAAGTGGACCGTCATTTTCAGGCCGTTCGGAATGAATGCGGTCTTTATTTATATGCTTAGCAGCATTATCCCGGTTGGAACCGGTGTCGATGTCTTTACAGGTCCGATTGCCGCGCACTTGGGTAAGGCCGGATTCCTTTTCCAAGCCCTGGCGATCGTATTCGTGGAATGGGCCATCCTGTTTTGGATGATGAAGAACAAGGTGATCGTGAAACCATGAAGGGTAGCTGTCATAAAGGCGCGGGAAGCCCTCTCCCTTGGGGCCAAGGGTCTCTTGCTGAGGTCAGCATCACCCATCTTCGCGGGAAGTGAGGATTCATGTTGGGAAAGAAAACCTTGATAACCCTGGCGGCAGTATTCGTGACGCCGGGATTGGCTGCGGCTCAACATCGGCCCCTATTGCCGCGCCCGCAGGAAGTCCATTACGGAACCGGCCAGCTTGCACTAAAGGGACTGGAGATTTGCTTCGCATCGGCACCACTCCCCGAAGACCTGTTTGCCGGGAGCGAGCTTTCGAACCAGCTTTCGGAACGAGGGGAAGTCTCGATTCCTATCCGGGAAGGGAATTCCTGCCCGCGCGGAATCTTCCTGCAACGCACGGGAGGCATCGATCCGCTGCCGGTTCCCGGCGAGCATCCGGGCCCGGATTCGCGCGAGGCGTACTCTCTGAAAATCACGTCGGAAGGCGCCACAGTGAGCGCTCGCTGCTCGGCGGGTTTGTATTATGCAATCCAGACTCTGGGGCAGTTGGTGGAGGGCAGCGGGGCTGGAGCGGTCTTGCCCGTCGTTGAAATCAAGGACTGGCCGGTGCTGGCCTATCGCGGCGTGATGGTGGACATGAGCCACGGAGCGCTGCCCAGCGAGAAGGAAGTCGAGCGCCAACTCGAATTCCTGGCCCACTGGAAGGCGAACCAATACTACTTCTACAGCGAGGACAGCATCGAGCTGAAGGGCTATCCACTTTTGAACCCCGGAGGCCGCTTCAGCCAGGACGAGGTGCGAAGGATCATCGCTTACGGGCGTGCGCGCCACATTGACGTTATTCCGTGCCTGGAGCTATACGGCCATCAGCACGATCTCTTCCGGGTTGAAGAATACGCCACACTTGCCGATATGCCTCACGGCACGGAATTCGACCCCAGAAATCCCCAGGTGAATTCACTTCTCACCGACTGGGTGACCCAGTTGGCCCAGCTCTTTCCGAGCCCCTTCGTGCATATCGGATTCGACGAGGCTTTTCAAATCGAGCAGGCCGCCCGACAAGGCGGAATGGCGGCACAGCCCGCTCAACTCTTCATCCGGCAACTCAACACCGTCGACGAACTTTTCAAGAAATACGGGAAGACCGTCATGGCCTGGGGAGACATCATGGTGAAGTATCCGGAGATCGTCTCCCAGCTTCCGTCCGGCCTCATCGCGGTGGCTTGGGAGTACGATCCGGGTCCCGAGTCGCACTACCAGCATTGGCTCGGGCCGCTGGCCACCCAGCACATCCCTCACATGATCGCTTCCGGCGTGACATGCTGGAACCAGGTCATGCCCGATTATGCGCGGAGCTTCGAGAACATCGACACATTCCTGGCTTCGGGCCGCAAGTCGGGCGCCATGGGCCTGATGAACACTCTCTGGACTGACGACGCACAGAATCTGCTGCGAACCGCGTGGCCGGGCGTAGCTTACGGCGCGGCGGCGGCTTGGCAATCGTCGCCTGTAGATCGTCAAGACTTCTTTGCTGATTACTCCGAGTTGGCCTACCCCTCTGCGGTCGCTCCGGAGGTAACGCAAGCTTTGAAAGACCTCGAAGCTGCCGAACTGGCTTTACAGAAAGCGATCGGGGACGATACCATGCTCGCGTTGTGGAAAGATCCCTTCGCCCCGGCGATGTTAAAGCAATCCACCGATCATCTGGGCGACCTCAGACAGACCCGCCTGCTGGCGGAGGATGCCGCCAAGCGGCTCGAGCAGGCGCTTTCCGCGGGAGGCGATCCGGTTACTCTCCAGTGTTTGCTGGTTGGCAGCCGCCTGCTCGATTACGCGGGCGAACGATTCCAAACCGCGCCGGAACTCGAAAAAATGTGGCGAAACCTCGGGCCGCGGCGGCCGAAAGACGACGAATGGTGGAACAACTTTGAATCGCAAGTGACGTATCAGGACCACTCGCGGATAATTGATTTGATGGACGCCATCACAGAACTGCGGCCCCAGTACCGGGCAGCCTGGCTCGATGAGTACACGGCCTACCGTCTGGACTCGGCGCTGGTCCGGTGGGAGGCCGAAGCCGAATATTGGAGAGCGCTTCAAGACCGATTCCGGGCGTTCTCCGACAGCTCTCACGAGGGGCAGCCACTGCCGCCGCTGGAAAAGGTGGTTGAAGGCCTTGGAGTGCGGTAGCGAAGCTACCGCCGTCGCTGTGCGAGGCAGCACTGACCTTTCGTTTAGTGGCATGGGCGCCGACCCTTCGTCGCGCTCAGGGCGGGTTCTAAAGCTCGGCGCTACTGCACGACGGCGAGTTGCAAAGGCGGCAGCTTTGCTGCCGCAGTCCAAAAGGGAGGAACGGTGCATGATTATTGTCGATTCACACCTGGATTTATCATGGAACGCTTTGAACTGGAATCGTGATCTTACGCGCAGTGTGGCGGAGATTCGCGCCTCCGAGGCGGGGATGGTGGGGCGGGGCAGGGCGAGGAACACAGTGTCGTTTCCTGAAATGCGCCGCGGCGGGATGGCGTTGTGCCTCGCCACCGTGTTGGCGCGGTCCAGCGGCCTCGGCGACCCGTTGCTCGATTATCGGACGCGGGAGGTCGCCTGCGCTATGGCCAAAGGGCAGCTCGCCTACTACCGCATCATGGAGTCGCGCGGCGTATTGCGAATGCTCAAAGATTGGCGCTCCGTGCAGGCCCACCTCGAGGAGTGGAACGCAAGCAGCTCGGCTTCTACCCCGCTCGGGTTTATTCTCAGCATGGAGGGCGCTGACCCAATCCTTGAGCCCGGTTCTGTGGGTGAGTGGTGGGAGGACGGGTTGAGGGTGGTCGGCCCCGCCCATTTCGGAGTGAGCGCCTACGCGCACGGCACGGGCACAGTGGGAGGGTTGTTGCCGAAGGGACGTGACCTTCTGCGCGCCATGGACGAGGTGGGCATGATTCTCGATATCAGCCATCTGTCCGACGATAGCTTTTGGGAGGCAGTGGAGCTTTTCAAAGGCCCCCTGCTGGCCAGCCACAGCAATTGCCGGGCCTTGGTTCCCCGCGACCGGCAGATCTCCGACGAGCAGATTCGTTACCTCATTGGCCGTGGCGCGGTGATCGGCGCTGTCTGCGACGAGTGGATGCTCTATCCCGGGTGGGTGTCGGGCGAGACCCCGAACACCGTGGTCACGCTCGAGGCCGTCGTCGACCACATCGACCACGTCTGCCAGATTGCCGGAAACTGTTCCCACTCCGCCATTGGCAGCGACCTGGACGGCGGATTCGGCACCGAGCAATCTCCGTGCGATTTAGATACCATCGCCGATCTGCAAAAGATCCCCGATCTGCTGCGCAAAAGAGGTTATAAAGAGCCCGACATCGAAGCCATCATGCACGGCAATTGGCTTCGGTTCTTTGAAAACGCCTGGGCATAGCCTTGGAGTGCGGCAGCGAAGCTGCCGCCTTGGAACGATCAGAGAGGTGCGACGGTCTATGAAGGTTAGCGGTTCGGTCGGCTTCGTACTGCAAATCGGTAGTTCCAGGAAGGCGGCAGCTTTGCTGCCGCAGTCCAGGGTGGCACGCCCAAGGGGACGATTTTAGAACTTTTCTCGGGGAGTTTGTGTCAAATTTGCCGCAAGTTGGTTTCTCGGCAGGATTTCCTATTGAGTGTCGCCTGGGGGTGCGGGGACTTGTCCGGTAAGCCGACATAACCAGGGAAGTGAAAGACAACCGGCAAACATAGGCGCGTTTTTGGGTGGGTCATCCAGCTCGACTAGGGCAACCAACACTTTGCATAACGAACCTCTTTTCTAAGTCCGGCGCTCCGCCGAGGGTCTCAATGCATTGATCCATCACCCACATCACGCTGAAATTCGAGAAGTTCAACCGGCGCGCCGCTATCGAGGATCATCGCTACCATAACGCCTTCCGAAGGTGAGTTCGGTTCCGTAAGAATCTGCTTCCCTGCGATAGCAGATTGAAGATCGTCCACTTCGAACGCGATGTGAGGGACTGACTTGACCAAGGCGTGCACTGGGCTGCCGGGCTCGAAGCGCATCCATTGAATGCCACAGGGACTGGTCTCGAACGCCGAGACGTACATCTTGAACCGTTTCAGGTAAATCTCGTCGGGACGCTGAATGTCACTCGGAATGCCGATGTGGTGATATCGCCAGCCGCATACCGAAGTAGCCGCCGGTTGCTCGTGGCCCTTCCGGCGAGTTACAGGCCCATCAGACTTGGGTTCTGAAATACACATGATTCCTTCCTGACTAAAATACCACCGCGCCTTTCGCGGAGCGAGGACGGTCAACGGCACCACAGATATTGTGCTCTGCCTTGTCCCGCCTTGCGTTCACTGATAATACTCAAAAAACTGGTTTGAAGCCAAAGAAACGAGCGACTGGTAAACGCGGTAACCAGCCATGCCCGGTAACCCGATGACCAGTCCGAGTTTTGGTGCCAGTTCCAGTGAGAGAGTCTACATCACAGCCTCGGGCTGTGAAACTTGCTGGAGGCGAGTCCAAGGGCTAACTGTGTCTGCAATCTACCGTTTGGATAGATTGGAGTCAACGAGGCTGCTGGCTGGAATTCGGATTGGCTTTGAATCGATAAATTCACAGTTGCATATATCGGAGGGATTCGCAGAAAAAAGGGCACAAAAGAGTGGCGCGCCTGGAGGGATTCGAACCCCCGACCTTCAGCTTCGAAGGCTGCCGCTCTATCCATCTGAGCTACAGGCGCGTGATTCGAGTTTACTCCAAGTTTCCGCCGGAGAGAAGTGGCAGGGCAACAATACAATTGACACGACCGTCCGACCGGTCGGACAATGAGCAGAATTGGCTTATTGAATCATCGGGTCATTGATTCATTGAAAGGCAGGCGCAGACGCTGGCTCGTGGAGGCAATGAAGAAATGATTCAATGACCCAATGATTCAATTCTGGAGGCGCGATGTCCGAGCAGGTATACGTTTTTGACACCACGTTGCGGGACGGTGAGCAGTCTCCCGGGTGCAGCATGGATTTTAAGGAAAAGCTGGAGATGGCGCGGCAGTTGGAGCGCTTGCAGGTGGACATTCTCGAGGCCGGTTTTCCGGTTGCTTCGCAGGGCGACTTCGACGCCGTCAGAGCCATCGCCTCAGAGGTCCGGACACCCGTCATTGCCGCCCTGGCTCGGGCCAATCAATCGGACATCGATCGCGCCTGGGAGGCGATCAAGGACGCCGCGCGGCCGCGCATCCACACCTTTCTCGCCACCTCGGACATTCATCTGAAATACAAGCTCCACAAGACTCGCGAAGAAATCTTGAAACTGATCAGTTGGGCGGTGGGGCATGCGAAATCTCTTTGCGCGGACGTGGAGTTTTCACCGGAAGACGCGGGCCGCACCGACCGCGATTATCTGATCGAGTGCTGCCATGCGGCGGTGGAAGCCGGGGCGACCACTCTGAACCTTCCGGACACTGTGGGGTACTGCCTGGAGCCTGAGTATCAGGGGTTGTTTGCCGACGTCCAATCGCGCTTGCCGGGAGCGGATAAGGTCATCCTGAGCACCCACTCTCACGACGACTTGGGCCTGGCGGTGGCGAATACGCTGGCCGGGATCCGGGGCGGGGCGCGGCAGGTGGAGTGCGCGATCAACGGCATCGGCGAGCGCGCCGGTAACGCCGCCTTGGAAGAAGTCGTGATGGCCATTTACGTTCGCAAAGATGCCCTGGGCGTGCACACCAACATCTGCAAGGAAGAGCTTTACGCCTCCAGTGCGCTTCTGACGCGCCTGACCGGGGTTGCCGTGCAACGGAACAAAGCCATTGTGGGGCGCAACGCTTTTTCTCACGAGGCGGGCATTCACCAGGATGGCGTGCTCAAGAACGCCATCACCTACGAGATCATCACGCCTCAAACCGTGGGCCTGCCTTCCAACCAGATTGTGCTGGGCAAACACTCCGGCCGGCATGCGTTGGCCCAGCGTTATGGAGAGCTAGGCTACCAATTGGCCAAGCCCGAACTGGAGCGCGCTTACCAACTGTTTACTCAGCTCGCGGACCGCAAGAAAAACATCTACGACGAGGATCTGGTAGCGATCGTGCAAGAAGGCTTCAAGCATATCCCCGAGATGTACACGCTGAAACTCTTACAGAGTGTGACCTCGACCGAGGGCCGCAGCACGGCGACCGTCGAACTCGAAAAGGACGGCAGGGTCATTCACGATTCGGCGACGGCGGAAGGGCCGTGCGATGCGGCTTTCCGCGCCGTAGACCGGATCATCGGGATTACGGGCATCATTGCCGACTTCTCAGTCCATACGGTTGGCCCCGGGACGGACGGCGTGGCGGAGGTTTCCATTCGGGCGCGGTTGGAAGGACGCGAGTTCACGGGAAAGTCCACCAGCCACAGCGTGGTGGAAGCTGCGGCCCGCGCCTACCTGCAAGCGGCTAACAAGGCAGCCTACGAGCTGAAACGGCTGGAAGAGGAAGGGGCAGCCGTCGCGTCTAGTTCCGTGCACGAGAACGAGGCCGTGGACCGCCTTCTCCCAGGAGGGTACTGACACTTAAAGATTAAGTTTAAAGTGTAAAGGCTAAAGCATAAAGGCCAAAGGCTATTCTTTCGCCTGTTCCTCGCGCGCCTTTATCCTTCACCCTTTAGCCTTTACCCTTTATCCTTGCCTTTGTAGCCTCTGGAGTTTGCAATCCTGCCTGTTAATCTTGTATACTATAAACCAGAAAAGCTATGCAGAGTCTCCATAGGGTCGCGGTTCTGCCGGGTGATGGCATAGGGCCGGAGGTCACGGCCGAGGCCACGAAAGTATTGCACGCCGTCGAGGCGCTCACCGGGCCGACCTTCAGGTTTCAAACCGGACTGATCGGGGGTTGCGCTCTGGACGCAACCGCCTCGCCTCTCCCGGCCGAAACCATTTCCATCTGCAACAACTCTCAGGCGGTATTGCTTGGCGCAGTAGGCGGCCCAAAGTGGGATTCGGTGCGGCCGGAAGTGCGGCCCGAGCAGGGTCTGCTCGAGATCCGGAAGCGTTTGGGCCTCTACCTCAACCTGCGTCCCGTCCGGGTGTTGGATACTCTGGCGGGAATCTCGGCGCTTAAACCCGACCGTGTTCGGGGCACGGACATGGTGATTGTCCGTGAATTGACCGGGGGAATCTACTTCGGCAATCCGCGGGGAATCTTCGCCAAGGATGGGGAGCGAGTGGGGATCAACACGGAGGTCTATCGCGAGCACGAAATTGAACGGGTGGCGCACCGGGCCTTCCAGCTTGCGAAGACTCGCCGGCGCAAAGTCACCTCCGTAGACAAAGCGAACGTGCTGGAGTCCTCGCGACTCTGGCGCGAGGTCGTTTCGCGCGTGGCCCAGTCTTATCCGGATGTCGAACTGGAGAACCTGTACGTCGATAACTGCGCGATGCGGCTCATCGACCGCCCAACCAGTTTCGACGTGCTCCTCACCACCAACATGTTCGGTGACATCTTGAGTGACGAAGCCGCCATGCTGACGGGATCTATCGGCCTGTTGCCGTCGGCCAGCCTGGGTGAACATCATGCCATGTACGAACCGATCCACGGTTCCGCGCCGGACATCGCCGGACGCAATCGCGCCAACCCCGTCGCCGCCATCGCCTCTGCCGCCATGATGCTCCGACATTCATTTCGCATGGAGACCGAGGCTCAGGCCATTGAAACGGCGATTGAAAAAGTCCTGAAACGCGGCCACCGAACACCCGACCTTCCTGGCAAATCTCGTTCCATCACAACCTCCCGCATGGGCGACTTGATCGCCGAAACTACGCAGAAGATCCTGAAATCCCATAAGCCCGCGTAACGGGCAGCATACTTTGGCCTGTGCTTGAGGTCGCAAGCTGCGACCTCAAGCTGTCTGTCTCTTCCCCGCTCAACTGGAACATGAAATCCAGCGGGAACCGATGACGGTTACGCTTCACCTGCTCATTCAAGCGCTTGGTCGAAACGCCGTATAGACCGGCGAGCGGGTAGCGCGGACCACCGCTTTTGTGGTCCGCGTCTTTTCGGCCCCGTGATGGAGCGATCAAATTCGTGCGCGCGGATCGGAGCAGGCGCACGACGATAAGGAAATATCGATCGGAAAGAAAAGGGCGCCGGAGTTTCGACACCGCGATAGAATGCGGCATGGTGGCGATGATAGCTACGGGAAAGACGCGGACCGCAAAAGCGGCGGTCCGCGCTACTTGCTCCGCCGACTCCAGCCGCTGCTGCAAAGCGTTCCCGCCGCGCAGCAGGCACACAATGGCGTTGGTATCCAACAGGTAGCGCTTACCACTCATCACGCAGCTTTCTCTGCTCTTTGAGGGCGTCGCCCTGCCACTCGAGTCTTCCCACGACGTCGGTGAAATTGTATTTGGATCCGTTTGGCTGGGGCGAGACACCCACCACCAGGACGAGTTCGACCGTGCCAGCAGGAAGCTCGACGGGCACATCCAGTCTCAGCCGCCCATCGCTTCCGACTTCACCTTTAGTCTTCACAACCTGCACGGAACCCTCCCCAGTGCGGGCCTATGAACTCACGCCTAGCCCGAGTGTGCCACAAGATTGCCTCCAGACTGGAATCGCAGAAGCCGGTTAAGCAAGCTGCCGCACCTCAAAACGCTTGCGCCGCGGGATTCTTCCACTGTATAAACTTCGAATGATGACTTGGCCAGTGGGATCGGTGGATCGAAGCGGCAGAGTATTGCTCATAGTTTTCTGCCTTTCTATAACTATGCTAACAAACGTCGGAAGATCAGCATCATTGGCGGCGGCGAGCGATTTGCCCCGTGGGGCAGATTTGATACTTCTGCACGGCAAAGTCTGGACAGGAGAGCCTGCTCCCGGCGCATCTGCAACGAGAATCGTCGAAGCTGTGGCCATTGCCAACGGCCGGATACTAGCTGTTGGCAGCGACAAAGAAATCCGTGCCTACCAGGGCCCAAACACGACAGTGGTCGATCTCAAGGGGCGTCTGGCGGTTCCGGGCCTGACCGATAGCCACGCTCATTTCATCCAAGGTGGCTTCCAACTTCTCTCGGTTGACCTGAAAGACGCGCGCAGCGAGGAGGAGTTCGTGCGCCGAATCGCGGAGAAGGCGCGGACTCTGCCTCCCGGAAGGTGGATGCAAGGCGGTGATTGGGATGAGGAGGCCTGGCCTTCGGAGAAGTTGCCCACTCGCTGGCTGATTGATGCGGTTACGCCGCGCACACCTGTTTTCATCAGCCGGTACGACGGCCATGCCGTCTTGGCAAACTCGCTGGCGCTCGAACTCGCCGGCATCACCAAGCAGACGCCGGACCCGGCAGGGGGCGTGATCGTCCGCGATCCAAAGTCCGGCGAGCCCACCGGAGTCCTGAAGGACGAGGCACAGGACCTGGTGGCAAAAGTGATACCGCGTCCCTCCCGGGCTGAAATGGAAGAAGCCTTGCGGGCTGCCCTCAAAGAAGCTGCGCGCGTCGGGCTGACGTCAATTCACGACATCACGGTCGGCCCGGAAGCGTGGAACGGAAACTTCACGGGTGAAATCGCATTGCTGCGGCGCGCCGAACTCGAGGGCTGGCTCACTTGCCGCATCTACGCGATTACTCCCATCGCCAACTGGAAGAATCTGGAACAGGCCGGAATTTCACATGACATGGGGAGCGCTTTCCTGGAGATGGGAGCGGTAAAGGCCTTCGCGGACGGCTCCCTGGGTTCGCGCACCGCCTGGATGTTCAAGCCTTACGATGACGATCCTTCGAACAGCGGACTGCCCATGCCGATTATGGCTCCGCCCGCAAAGCTGGAAGAAATAGCCCGCCAGGCCGACCAGGCGGGAATTCAGATTTGCACCCATGCCATTGGTGATCGTGCCATATCGAGCCTTCTCGACATTTATGAGCGGATTGGCGGCGAGCATCCGGCCGCGCACCGGTTTCGCGTCGAACACGCCCAGCACGTCCGGCCGGAGGACTTTGCGCGCTTTGGGAAGCTCGGAATCGTAGCCTCCATGCAGCCTTATCACGCGATTGACGATGGGCGCTGGGCCGAGAAGCGCATAGGGCACGAGCGCGCGCGGTCGAGTTATGCTTGGAAGTCCATGCTGGATGCCGGCGCGAGGTTGGCTTTCGGTTCGGATTGGCCGGTGGCGCCCCTGGACCCATTGTTAGGGATTTACGCCGCAGTTACGCGCGCCACGCTCGACGGGAAGAACCCCGGCGGCTGGTTCCCGGAACAGCGTTTGACGGTCGAAGAGGCCTTACGCGCTTACACGCTGGGCGCCGCCTACGCTGCTTTTCAAGAGAAGGAAAAGGGCACAGTCTCGCCGGGAAAGCTGGCGGATGTGGTGGTCCTTTCTGATGACTTATTCCAAATACCGCCAGAAAGAATCAAGGACGTACGTGTGGAAGTCACTATTGTGGGGGGCAGAGTCGTATATCAGTCCAACAGGTAGATCCGAAAACCAGCTCCGTTTGTTACTTTGGATTCGATCGCCCGAACATGCGGAGTAAGAGGAAGATAACCAGCGTATAAATGGCGGCATTAATCGGGATCGCTATCAGGACGAAATCCTTCACCGTGGCGCTGTGAATACCGCGCAAACAGATGCAAGCTAGGAAGCCCGGGATTTGCGGCCACATCAGGAACTCAGTTTTCGGAGAGGAAAGGCAATATAGCAGTACCGAGGCGGTAAGTCCTCCCACCAATGCCATCGAGAAGTGCCTAATTGCGTTGCTCGGGATCTTGCCCCGTTGTACTGCCTGGTAAGGGGCCACCGTCTTTTCATCCTGGGAAAGCCGATTTGCCAGCCCGGACGCCATATCCGTAACCACGCCCAGTATGAACTGATTTCCGAACAACGCAAGCCCAAAACCTTGTCGGGGGAATCTCTGCCGGGTCGTCCTCAGTCATCATCTGCTCGGTCGGTATCCCGATGAAGAGCCTCGTGCCTCAAACCCGGATGTCCGAGCTACACCCTGCAATGAGGTGCGGTCTGAGGAGGGCTTTTTTACGAATGTTTTTTTGAATTGCACTTCTGGTAAGTAGCATGTACTATATCGGGCGGTAATGTGCCAGAGAGTAACGACCTAAACTGCCATTACCAAGGATGGAGCCGAAATGTCAATGTGGCGGGACAAGAAAACTCAGCCGACGGAGCCGCACGATGTGCAGCGCACGGCGCCGCCTCCGCCGCCTCCGCCTTCTCCCCGACAGGAAACGTCTATGAATGAGATGACTTCAAAGTTGTCAAGCACTGCATCCGGCACACCGCGCCAGACCGTCCTCGGTCCAAGCGTGGTGCTGAAGGGTGAATTAACTGCCGACGAGGATCTGCTGATCGAAGGCCAATTCGAGGGGACTGTCTCCCTCGAACAACATTGCCTGACCGTCGGGGCGAATGGCCACGTCAAGGCTGAAATCCGTGCTCGCCAAGCCGTGATTCTTGGCACCTTGACGGGCAAAGTTGCAGCGCGGGAGAAGGTCGAGATTCGCCGCAGCGGGCATCTGGTGGGCGATCTCACGACCGGCGCAGTAGCCATCGAGGAAGGGGCCTATTTCAAAGGCAGCATTGAGATCCTTCGGGATGAGGCCAAGGAGAGCCCCAAAGGTGCCTCCGCACCCCGCCCCTCGGGAACGACCGTATAAGCCGGCTTCGGCTTTTGATGTTCCCAACGACAACATTTTTCGACTCTCAAGGCTCTCGCAAAACTACCCCGGCAGCACCCAGTCGTGCCCTCGAATGGTTGTGGCAAAACCTCCGGGACGTCAAACGTCCACATGTCCTTGATTGTGGTCCCGCGCACCCCACCACGATCGATGTCCTGCTCAAGCGCGGGTCCAAGCTTTACGTTTCCGACCTGATTGCACTTGTCCGGGAATCCGACCCCAAATACATCCGGCGGCTAGGGAAGACCACGACCTTTCTGATCGACGCTTTTCTCGAGAACCTTCCTTCCATTCCTGCCGATTCGTTATCAGTGATTGCCTGCTGGCATCTCTTGGACCTGCTTCCACGCGAGGCCATCCCAGGCTTATTAACGAGGCTCTGGTCATATCTCCGGACCGGCGGGGTAGTGTTTTGCCTGCTTCGCGAACCCAGTCTGCCAAATGGCGCGGGAACGCGCTGGTGGCTCGACAGTCTTACGACGCTCCGCTCGGACCCGGAAAGTAAGCTGCCGTTCCCCTACCCGGTTCTCACCAATCGCGAAATCGAGCACTTGGTCCCTGGCGGTAATGTCAAGACCTTCCTCACCCGGTCGGCGCGCCGTGAAATTGTCGCCATAAAGTAGTGTTGCCGATTGTCGATTTTCGACTGGGGGAGGTTAGCTTTTAATCATCCATCAAAAATCTTCAATCGGCAATGCTCCCTAGGGATGTCCGAAATTGGACAGTGGAATCCCAAAAGCGGACACTCCACCTACGAAAGCGGCCTCGGCAGAACTGATAACTCCTTCCTAAACAATGAGTTAGGCTTATTCTGCGATTGGTCCATTTCTTGCCTTTGCCTAAGGTGACGGCTAAGACCTAAGAGCTGAGTACTTTGAAGAGGCAGAGCAATGGAGACGATTGTGCTGGACCCTGAGAAAACACGAACATCTTCCACGGCGCGAATCCTGATCGCGGATGATCAGCCGGATGTGGTGGAGGCCCTTCGCCTCCTGCTGAAGGCGGAAAGCTACGAAGCCGAAGGCGTGGGCTCACCGGCGGCTGCCTTGCAGGCACTTGAAGCCCGGGATTTCGATCTGTTGCTGTTGGACCTGAATTATACCCGCGACACGACTTCGGGTCTCGAGGGTTTGGACCTGCTTTCCCGCATCAAGGCGACGGATAGCATTGTGCCTATAGTCGTGATGACGGCGTGGGGCAGCGTCGAGTTGGCGGTCGAGGCCATGCACCGGGGCGTGGGCGACTTTGTCGTGAAGCCCTGGAACAACTCACACCTGCTTGATATTCTGCGGACGCAAATCGAGTTGGGCGCCTCACGCCGGCGGCAGTTGCAGGCAGAAGAACGGGAGCGGGAGGACGTCGAAGCCGTGCAGCGCGGATTTCTGCCCAAAGAAATCCCGCAGATGGAGGGCTTTGAAATTTCTGGGGCCTGGTTACCGGCACGTAGTGTGGGTGGAGATTACTTCGATGTCCATGCCTTCAGCGAGAACAAGCTTGGCATGTCCATTGCCGATGTCTCAGGCAAAGGGATGTCCGCTGCGCTCCTGATGTCCAACTTGCAGGCGGCGCTCAAGTCTATGGCGTCCGAGCAAGCTTCCCCTGAAGAGCTGTGCGGCAAGGTCAATCGGATCATTTGCGACAACATTTCTCGGGACAGATTCATTACTGCCTTCTATGGCTTGCTCGACAGCACGTGCAATCGTCTAGTCTTTACTAATGCGGGACATAACTCTCCCATTCTGGCGCGTCGAGACGGTTCGTGCATGCGCCTTGGCGAAGGTGGTGTCCCTCTGGGGCTTTTCCCCGATTGGAAATACGAAAGGGGCGAGGTGCAGCTCGCCGCCGGTGACCGGCTCGTACTTTTCACGGATGGGGTGACGGAAGTGAGCGGCGCGGCCGGCGAAGAATTTGGCGAAGAACGTCTGGTCAAAGTACTGCTGGAAAACCGTCACCTCAGCGCGCGAGAGCTGCAGGAGAGAGTTCTAGCGGAGGTCCACAAGTTCAGCGGTGGCCGATTTGAGGATGACGCCACGCTGGTTGTGGTAGCAGTAAAGTAAATGATTCCCCACGTTGTTGTCATCCTGAGCGCAGCAAAGGATCGCCGCAGCGCGGCCACATTTCACGCCGGGGGTGAGAAGAATATGTCTGACGTCGCGCGGATAGGAGCCAGGACGCTTGCGGTTTCCGTGATCTTACTGGCCAGGGCCGGTGTCGGTCAGGTCGCGGCTAACGCTCAAACGTTTCCGCTCACCGAGACCCAGGATCTCATCCTGATTAACGTAAAGGCGGACGCCGTCGAATACAAGGGGCGCAAAGCTGTACGTCTCACAAACGACACGCAGAAGGATGGCTTCGCGCTTCTGCGGGGCACGGACTTTCAGGATGGAACCATCGAGGCGAACATCGCCCTGAAGATTACCACACCGCCAGGCGTAAGAATGCCCGGCTTTGTCGGCATCGCCTTCAGAGCGCGACCGGACGCATCACGGTACGAGCTCTTCTACTTGCGGCCGGGGAACTCGCGCTCAGATGACCAGGAGATGCGGAACCATTCGGTGCAGTACGTCTCCGAGCCGGACTTCGACTGGTACAAACTACGCCAGAGGTGGCCTTGGGTCTACGAGGCCTATGCGGAATTACAGACGGAGACATGGACGAAGGTCAAGATCGAAGTTAAGGGCCGCTCCGCAAAACTCTGCTTAAACGGGTCGGAACAGCCAAGCCTCGTGGTGGACGGCCTGAAGGGTGAGGATTTGCGGGGTGGCGTGGCGCTGTGGGGTTACCCCGGCGAGGAGGCCTATTTCTCAAACGTCCGAATCACGAACTCGACCCCGCTTCCTGTGAAGAATGGCTCGGACGCCAGCGGCACGTGGCAGGTGAAATTCTCGAGCTACGCCGGAAACTTTGACGGTACTCTGCTGCTCACACGCGAGGGCAATAAGGTGACTGGAACCTGGTCCGGCGACCTTGGTAATGCTCGCCCCGTTTCCGGAACGTGGCGCGATGGCTACGCCGAGTTCAGCTTCGATGCGCAATGGAAGTTCCCGCAGCTCCAGGGCCAGGGTGCCGCGACGCTCGCCGGTTGGTTCGATGGCGATTCGGCTGGCGGGCGCATGAGAGTGGAAGGCCTGGCCGATGGGCGATGGACGGCAACGCGGAAGCCGTAGCGAATTGAGGCAATAGGCCAGATACGCGCGGGCGTGGCAATCGTCGCGTGCCTTTTCCCCGCGCGCCGCGGAGGGAGAATGGACCTCAAGGTCGCGCTGCGATGCGAGAGAGAATCAAGGCAGCAGGAGGCAAGAGGATCAGGAAAACCCAAATGCATTTAAGGAGGGCCTCATGTCAAAGCGTATTCTTCAGTTGCTGCTGGTTGCCGGCCTGGTTGCCGGCACGTTATCGGCAGCGGACGATCCGTTCGTAGGCAAATGGAAGCTTAATCCTTCTAAAAGCAAACTCACCGACTACATGAAAGTTGAGAGTCTCGGCGCAAACAAGTACGCCCTCGACCTCGGCGGCGGCAATGTCGAGACTATCGTGGCTGACGGCACGTACCAGCCTGGCGTAAACGAAACCACGCTGTCCATCACTATCGAGGGGCCCGTCAACTGGAAGGTAGTGCGGCAGAAAGATGGGCACACTCTCATTACCGGGATTTGGACGCTTTCCCAAGACGGGAAGACGCTCAGCGATCACTTTTCGGCTAACCGGCCTGATGGGTCTACGTTCGCAATGGATTATGTGTATAACCGAACGACGCCAGGCTCAGGTTTCGCGGGCACATGGGTAAGCACCAGCGAGCCACCCTCGGCTTTCGAGGTTCAGATCCAGCCCTATGTGGGTGACGGCCTTTCGTTAATCACCTCTGGTGACCGTGAGGCTCGAAACTTTAAATTCGATGGGAAAGACTATCCGGACCTGCGCCCGAATGTTGCGCCTGGCTCTACGTCCTCGGGACGCCGGGTGAACGAACGCACTCTGGAAATCACCGACAAGATCAAAGGCAAGGTGACGGACATCTGGCAGATGAGCCTTTCTCCCGATATCAAGACCTTGACGCTGACCGTGCACCCCGTCGGTCAAAGCGAGCCGAGCATCCTTGTGCTTGATCGCGAATAGAAGGGGGGATGGCGGTTTTGAGGTATGAAAGGAGGCTATCAGCCGTCAGCTATTAGCGGTCAGCAAGAGTATGGAATCATGGCGCTCGCTGAGTGCTGAGAGCTGAAAGCTGACAGCTTTCGAAAGGAGGAGCCATGGCTAATGTCGAGCGAGTTCGCGAAGTTATGGAAAAGCCGTTGGAGCCGGAATACTTCAAGCTGAAGTCAGCGGCGGGATGGAAGCTGGTCGCCGTTGAGTGGGAACGGGAGGTCGAAGAACCCCAGGAAGAACCTCGCCACGCCCTGGAAGAAATACCCTACGGTCTGCGGGTGGGGGATGACTGCTTGCACCTGGTTGAAAATCCCGCCGAGACCGAGGTCCTCATTCATATGTTGGACGGTATCGTGCAGGATTTGCCTTTCTCCAAAATCGCCGAAGAGTTGAATCGCAGCGGCCTTCGGACGCGCGGCGGGACCAAGTGGGAGCCCGTTCTCGTCTACAACATGCTCCCGAGGCTTATTCAGGTTGGCCCGCGCATTTTCTCCAGCGAGGAATGGCAGGCACAGAAGAAGCACGTGGTCAACTACGGGGGCTAGGGGAAGGGCAGTGGCTAGTGCCTAGTGCCGTGCCTAGTGGCTAGCCGCGAGCCACTAACCACTAGTCACCTGTCTGTTGAGGGAAAAACGATGAGCACTCTACTCCAGGACCTGCGCTACGGGCTACGCACGCTGGGGCGCAATCCGGGCATCACGACAGTGATGGTACTGACGCTGGGTTTGGGGATTGGCGCCAATACGGCCATTTTCAGCTTTCTCAGTGCATTAATTGAGGTGCACCTGCCGATCGCACAGCAACGACAAATCGTTAATCTCTGGGCCTCCAATTCCTTCAGCGGCAGGAACAGCTTGTCAATTCCAGACTTTCTGGACTATCGCCAGCAGAACCGCGTTTTCCAGGACCTCGCCGCCTATGCAGGCGAATCATTCCCGCTTACGAACGCGGGTGAGCCTAAGCGCCTTGGCGGCGAACGGGTATCTTTCAACTATTTTCGTCTCTTGGGCGTGCAACCCGCGATCGGACGTGACTTTCTGTTGGAAGAGTCCCAAGGCGAGGCGCGAGTGGTTATCCTGAGCCATGGGTTGTGGCAGGGCAACTTCGGGGCCGACCCGAGGATTCTCGGGCGCAACATCACACTTAACCACGAGAGCCACACCGTCATCGGGGTAATGCCAGCCGGTTTCCGCTTGTTCACCGGCGCCCCCGACCTGTGGGTTCCGCTCGATCTGCGCTCGAACCCGTTGAGCCGTGGCGTGCGCCAGGTGATGGTGATCGGTCGCCTGAAAGCCGGCGTCGGCAAAGACCAAGCCCAAGCCGAGATGAGCAGTTTGGCCGGCCGCTTGGCGCAGGCGTTTCCCGGCGCCGATAAGGGCTGGGACGTGCAAGTTGTCCTGCTGCAAGATGAGATTAATAAAAAGCTTGGGTTGGGGCTGGCCTTCATCATGTTCCCGGTAGTGCTCGTGCTGTTGATCGCCTGCGCCAACGTGGCTAACCTACTTCTGGCCCGCGCCTCGGTGCGAGAGAGCGAAATGGCGGTGCGGGCCGCGATGGGCGCGGTGCGGTTCCGGCTCATTCGCCAACTTCTGACGGAGAACCTGATACTGGCTCTGGTGGCGGGCGTTTTCGGCCTCTTGCTCGGGATTTGGGGAATGGGCATCTTGCGCTCGGCATTTCCCGCCGCCATCGGTGCCTCTTCTACCGCACCGGCCCTGGACGCACGGGTTCTTGGCTTCGCGCTGCTCCTCTGTGTGTTGACGCCGCTCCTGTTTGGCTTGGCCCCGGCCATCTACGGCTCCAAGCTGGACCTCAACGAAGCGCTGAAGGAGGGTCGAAGAGGTTCGCGGGCCGGCGGTTCGCACCGCGTGCGCGAATACCTGGTGATTTCAGAAGTCGCCCTAGCCGTGGCGCTGTTGGGGTTGGGCGGCTTGCTGCTTCGCCTCGTTTTCATGGTCGGCACCCCGAACCCCTCCATCGACGTGAACCATCTGCTGACCCTGACGCTTTCTTTGCCCGAGTCGACCTATCCGCGGGACCAGGAGGTGGCGGCCTTCTATCGCCGGGCGCTGGAAAGCGTGCACGGCGTCCCGGGGGTGGAATCGGCCGGCATCGTGGATGATTTACCTGTCCTTTGGGAGCTCCGCTCGGCACTCAAGCCCGTCGCCCTCGAAACGCGGCCCGGTGCGGCAGCGAACGCCGCCGCAGTTGTTTTAAGAGTGAGCGCGGACTACTTCCGCGCCCTCGGAATTCCCCAGCGCCGCGGACAAGGGTTGAGCGGGCAGGACACAGCCGGAGCATTGCGGGTGGCACTAATTAACGAGACCCTGGCCCGCGCCTGGGGTGGTGAAGACCCGATCGGCAGGAGGTTGCGTCCGGCAGGCGGTGGTAGCGACGAGCGTTGGGTTACGGTGGTAGGCGTGGTGGGCGACGCGCTCAGGGATGCGCGCCAGACGCCCCTGCCTGGTGTTTACTTGCCCTACGCCCAGAATCCCGAGCGCGACATGACGTTTGTGGTGCGCACTCTGACGCCCCCCCAGGGCTTGGTGGATCCGTTGAAGCGCTCCTTGCGGGCGGTGGATAAGGATCTTCCGATCGACGACGTGCGCACCATGCGGCAGAGGGCGTCGGACGAATTAGCGGGACCGATGGGCATGGTGGAGATGGTTCTGGCGTTCGCGGCGCTCGCGCTGCTGCTGGCTGCGGCGGGGGTATACAGCGTGATGAGCTACGTCGTGGCGCAGCGCACCCACGAGATTGGCGTGCGCATGTCACTGGGTGCGCGCGCCCGCGACGTTGTGAACTTGGTGGTAAAGGATGCCTTAGTCCTCATTGTAAGTGGGGTTGTGATTGGGTCGGCGGGGACGTTCACCTTCGGCAAGCTGCTGGGCCACGAACTGGCGGATCTCGGCATCCGGCCTTACGACCCGCCCGCTCTTTCGTGTGCGTCCCTGGTGCTGATGGCTGCGGCGCTGCTGGCCTGCTATATCCCCGCCCGCCGCGCCGCTCGGGTTGATCCCATCGTGGCGCTGCGGCACGAATGAAGCTCTTAGCTCTCAGCCGTCAGCTCTCAGCTTTCAGCAAAAGGAGTTCGAGCAGGTTGCTTGCTGAAAGCTGAGAGCTGACGGCTGAGAGCGTGAAACTTATCGAGGTGAATGATGGGTACTCTGCTACAGGACCTTCGCTACGGCTTGCGCATGCTCGCCGCCAATACAGGCTTCACGGTGGTGGCGGTGCTGACGCTGGCGCTCGGCATCGGCGCCAACACCGCCATTTTCAGCTTGATTGACGCCGTCATGCTGCGCGCCCTGCCGGTGCGCGACCAGTCGAGCCTGGTGGTGCTGCGCTGGGCGGCGCACAAAACGCCACGCCGTAATGGCACAAGCTCTTTTGGTGATTGCGCGCGTAACGAAGGCGGGGACAAGAACCCGTCTGGTTGCTCGCTGCCTTATCCTTTCTTCGAGCTGATTCACTCGGAGAAGCGAGCGTTTTCCAGTGCGACGGCGTTTGCCGGGCCCGCTCAGCTCGTGCTCAGCGGCAACGGGCCGGCCCGCATGGCAGGCGGCGAACTTGTAACCGGAGACTACTTCTCCACACTGGGCGTGAACGCCTCGGTGGGGCGCACGCTGGGCCCAGCCGATGATTCACTTTCCGCCCCGCCGGCTGTCGTCCTGAGCTATGCGTTTTGGCAAGACGCATTCGGCGGCGACCGCTCCGCCATCGGCCGAAGCATTGTGCTGAATTCCGTCCCATTTACGATCGTCGGCGTGACGGAGCCAAACTTCACCAGCTTGACACCCGGGAAAACGCAAGACATGTTCCTTCCGCTTTCCATGGATCCCCGCCTGAGCATTCCTTGGATGAACGGACGCGACGAGCGAAGCCTCAATACCTGGTGGCTGGTCGTCGTGGCGCGGCTGAAGCCTGGAGTGACGCTCGCAAGCGCGCAAGCGGCGGCCAGCCTGCTATTTCGCAACGAAATGCTGACTGGTGAGAAGCCGTTGTCGAAGGCTTCGGACGATCCCAGCATCGTTCTTAGGCCTGCACAATCGGGCCTGGACGGAAGGCGGAGCTTCATTTCAATGCCACTCTACGTGCTGATGTCCGCGGTCGGCCTCATCCTCCTGATTGCTTGCGCAAACGTGGCGGGCCTTCTGCTTTCGCGCGCTGCGGCGCGACAGAAGGAAATGGCGGTTCGCCTGGCGTTGGGCGCGGGACGCCTGCGGATGGTGCGGCAATTGCTGACGGAAAGCGTGATGCTATCGCTGGCCGGAGGCGCGCTGGGAGTGCTCTTGGCGATTTGGGGCGTGCCCGCCCTGACGGCCCTCATGTCGGGCGATGGTGACCGCCCGTTTCCTTTTGTGGTCGGGCCGGACTGGCGCGTTCTGGCTTTCACGGTTTGCATTTCACTCTTCGCGGGAATCCTTTTCGGCCTGGCGCCGGCGCTGCGCAGCACGCGACTGGACTTGACGCCGGCGCTCAGAGAGAGCGCCTCGGGGCTGCCGGGTGGCGAGATGCGCTCCGGTTGGCGGTTCCATCTCGGCAAGGCGCTCGTAGCCATCCAGGTTGCGCTATCGATCGTGGTGCTGATTGGGGCGGGTTTGGTGGTGCGGACACTGCGGAATCTCCGCAGCATTCATCCGGGCTTTGATACCCGCAACCTCTTGCTCTTCAGCATTAACCCCACGCTCCAGAAATACTCGGACTCCAAGATTCAAAGCCTATATCGCGACTTGCAGGAGCGGCTCGCGGCGCTGCCCGGCGTGATCTCCGTAAGCTATTCCTCGGACTCGCTCTTGAGCGGGAGTCTGTGGACCAGCGACCTTCACGTAGAAGGGCAGGCGGAGAAAACGACACAGGAAGTGGACATGCTTGCGGTAGGGCCGGGCTTTTATAAGACCTTGCGCATTCCTGTGCTCGGAGGGCGCGCTTTCACCAGCGCCGACTTCGAGCAGGCGGCTCAAGCCGCCGCAGCCGGGGAATCGCCGCAACAAACTGCGACTCCGTCCCGAGTGTTAGCGGCGGCGAAATCCTCGCCCGCCGTGGGTCCGCCGATCCCCGTGCTGGTGAATGCTAGCTTTGTTCACAACTATTTTGGGAACCAGAATCCGCTAGGCAAGAGGTTGACTCAGGGCGACAACTCCGAAACAACCGGCAACGCGGCCGAAAAGCCGAGGATGACCAAGGTCTGGGAGATCATCGGCGTGGCGGGCGACACGAAGTACGACAGCTTGCGGCGCGAAGTCCATCCCACCGTTTACGTCCCCGTGACGGGCGGCGGCGCGACTTTCGAGTTGCGCACGGCCTCGAGTTCATCCGCACTGATTCCAGCCGTGCGCAGGACCGTGAGCGATGCGGATAACAACCTTCCAATTTTCGGCGTCCGCACACAGTCGCAGCGCATCGACGAATTGCTGACCCAAGAGCGCCTGATCGCGCGTTTGGGCAGTTGTTTTGGCGGCTTGGCGCTGCTGCTCGCCTGCGTAGGGCTCTACGGCCTGCTTTCTTATGAGGTGGCTCGCCGCACGCGCGAAATCGGCATTCGGATGGCGCTGGGAGCGGAACGGGCCGACGTGTTGCGCGGCATCGCGGGCCAGGGGCTTCGGATAACAATTGTCGGGGTCGTAGCCGGCATCGCCGCCGGAGCGGCCGTAACGCGTTTCCTCTCCAGCCTGCTTTTTGGCCTCAAGGCAAACGATCCGGTCACGTTCGCGGGTGTGTCGCTGATCCTGATTGCAGTGGCGTTGCTGGCCTGCTACCTGCCCGCCCGCCGAGCGACGAAGGTCGATCCCATGGTGGCGCTGCGGTACGAGTAGAGCAGGGAACAGGGAATAGGGAACAGGGAATAGCAAAGGGGGCGGCGCGCTCGGCCTGGGGCTTGCTGCCGGATACTTTCACGCGCGCCGGGCCACCAAAGTCAATCCCATCACCGCGCTGCGCTACGAATAGCGTCAGGCGCCAGGGACGGCAAAGCTATCAGCCCTCAGCTATCAGCAAACCACCAACAGGTATGTGGCCCTCTCCCGGGGGAGAGGGTGGCGAGCGTAGCGAGCCGGGTGAGGGGTAACTTCGACCGCTCTGACAAAAGCGCCGAGACGTCCCCGTCATCGGTAGGAACGGAAGGGCGACAAATTTACATCTTGACAAACCCCTCGCTCTATGCTACAATGCTAGCGTACCCTGCGGCAAGGGCCGCAGGCGCGAGGGAGTCAAAAAGTTGAGTGGTCAAGAAGTCGGAGTCGACATCAGCGCAGGGTCGCGGCAGCTCAGTAAGGGGCCAGTCTCCAGGCCTCAGCGGTTCCTCGGATCGACCATTTGTCCTGGGTTCGCGTCACGGGCTTGATCGCTGAGGCGCCGGGAAGTCCGGAGAAGAGATGCAGAATATTACGACCGAAGCCAGTATGTTATTGAAAACACAGGAAGGCGTGTTTTAGTTGATGCGAAAACAAACCCAAGACGACCCCAGTATTGCATGCCAAGCGTGCAGATTTGGCTCCGCGAACGACACTTCAGTGATTCACCCGCTCCGCCCCACGGCCAGGCTGCCAGAGTTCGGGCCGTTCGAATGCGGCCCGCCAGGAATGGGCAAACCCCAGATCCGCGAGAAAAACACAAAATCGTGGGAACGAAGCTAAGAAGTCATTGAAAACAAAGGAAGTCGCATTTAGAGCAGTGCGAAAACGGACCCAAGAATATGCCAACGAACCGTGGAAAATCGGCAAAAAGCCGCTGCGTGTCATTCCGAGGCGCCGCAGGCGACGAGGAATCTCGCAGTGGTTGGAAAACCAACCAGAGCCAGATTCCTCGCTCCGCTCGGAATGACCAGGGAAACGGGTTTTTGCGCACCCGGGTTGCGGCCGTCACCCGCCGGGGTGGTTTACTGAAAGCTGATAGCTGACGGCTGACAGCTTCTGGAGTGCAAAGCTGACGGCTGACAGCTTCTTTGGTTATACTGAGGAACGAAACTTCTGGCCCGCTGCCAGCGTATTGATGATTAAAGCCCGAAAGGAGTGCAAACTGTTATGAAGTTGCAATCAATTCGCAGTCTGGTCCTCATCCTGGGGGCATTGTGTTTGCTCCCGTCGACCCGTGCGGTCTGGGGCCAACAGGCTCCAGTCGCAGCCCCGACGGTCGGCGAGAACTTTATGGCTCATGACTACACCAGAACACACTCATTTCCGAATATATTTGATTCCTTCGCGTCTCTGCCCGTTCCCCAGGCAAGCATGCAGAACTCAATGCGGCTGAAGGACCTGATTCGCGACGGGAAACTGTGGCTCTCCCTTCAGGACGCCATTGCGCTGGCGCTCGAGAACAATCTGGACATCGATTACCAGCGGTTCAATATACCTTTGGCGCAAACCGATTATCTCCGCGCCCGGGCTGGTGGTGCGGCTCGCGGCGTCACGGGGGAAACAATTTCAACCGCGTTGTTTTCCGGGGCCATCGGTTCCTCTTCGGGTACCGGGGGAAGTGGGTCGGGCAGCGGTGCAGGCGGCGCAGGCTATAGCGGTGGCCCAACCAGTCTGGGTTCGTATAGTTGCTGCGATCCGTTTGTCTCTGTCTCTGGGGGATTGAACCAAGCCGTCACTCCTCTTGGAGTGGCCGTCCTTACCGGTCTTTCCTCCGTAACCACGCACTATGCAGGATATTCCGCCTTTTACGGCCAGGGTTTTATGACCGGCACCAGCTTCGCCGTTGGAATGTTCCAGGATCGCTCGACCACCAGCGCCCTGACGGCTTTGGTCAACCCGTCCATACCCTCGTATTTCGCAGTTGGCCTGAGCCAGAATCTTCTAAATGGCTTTGGCTACCGAGCCAATGCGGCCTCCTTGCGCATTACCCGTAACGGCCTCAAGATCGCCGACGCCGGCTTCCGGCAAAACGTCATGGCGACCTTGCAGGCCGTCGTCAATGACTATTGGGATCTCCTTTACTTCCGCGAGAACATCCGCGTGGCTGAGGAAGCGATTAGATATGCGGAGGCGGACTTACACAACAACACCCGCCAGGTCGAAATCGGGAACATGGCGGCCATCGAAGTGACACGTGCGAAGTCAGAAGTTGCTACCCGAAAGCAAGGATTGATCCAAGCCCAAACCGCGTATCAGCAGCAGGAAGAGAAACTGAAGACCGAACTTTCAAAGCATGTGGACGCTGACCTGGCGGCTGTGCCTATCGAACCCACCGATAAGCTGCCTGAGCCGAGTGCTAACGACATTCCCTCGCTCGAAGAAGCCCTTAACCTGGCGGCCAAGAATCGGCCGGAGATCGAAAAGGTTCAGTTGAATATGCGGAACCAGGAAATCACGATCCAGCAGAACCGGAACCATCTGCTTCCTTCCTTAAGTGTTTACGGCACCTACGCCCCGGAGGGACTTTCTGGGCATTTCCTTTGCGGAACCAATATTTATGAACCGGCCTGTCCTGCAGGAGTGACAGGCTACATTCCGGGGGGAACCGGCGACTCGCTGTCGCAAGCGTTTCGCAACGTCTATCCGAACTACTCATTGGGATTCAACCTGACGATTCCTATTCGCAACCGCTCCGCGCAGGCTGACGCCGCAACCGCCCTCCTCCAGGAGCGACAATATCGAGTTGACTTGCAGCGGCAGACGAACCTAGCCCGGCAGGACGTACGCAACGCGGTGATTGCCGTGACCCAGGCGAAAGCCCAAATCGATGCGGCCGTGGCAGCGACAGCGCTTCAAAAAGAGACTTTGGAAGGAGAACAGAAGAAATTCCAACTGGGAGAATCTACGCCCTTCCTCGTCATCCAGGCAGAAAGAGACTTCGCGCAGCAAGAAGCCGTCGAAGCCCAGTGGCGCGATGCCTATGCCAAGGCGCTAGTCCAGTACGCGCAAGCCACCGGTACGATTCTGGACCGGTTCAATGTCGAAATCTCGGAGGCCAAGACCGGTCAGGTCACCAAAGCCATGAATATTCCAGGCACGGCAGCAACGCCGACGGGGCAGTGAGGAAAGGAAGAGGGAATTGTAAATTGTAAATTATAAATACTAAGAATGACAATGCTTAGTATTGAAACAAGGCGCTCTTGCGATCCGACGGCCCCTTCCCACGGGGGGAGGGCTGAAATTTCCAGGGCCGCCCATCTGCCCACCTGCCGATCTGCCCGCCTCACGGCTGGATGAGGCCCTTCTTCACTGCGAACAGAACCAGCTCCGCCGTGCGATGGAGGTCGAGGGTCTCCATGACGCGGGCGCGGTGCACGGCGACGGTATTAACACTGATATTAAGCAGTGTAGCAATTTCCTTATTGGATTTTCCCTGAGCTATTAACTGTAGGACTTCCTTCTCGCGCAGCGTGAGCCTTTCATACGGATCCTGGCTGGTGCCTTGAAACGTGCCCGCCTTCATACTCTCCAGAACGATGTGGGAAATGCCGGGGCTGAAGTAGGCCTGGCCCTCCGCCAGCGCCATGACGGCGCGCGTCAGGTCGACCTCGATGGCGTTCTTCAGGATATAACCTTTGGCGCCCAACTCGAACGCCTTGCGGA
>Ga0326727_10001451_pt1 | contig 87556 bp, 74 predicted proteins | sample MB2enrmetagenome_FD_207643 | JGI IMG/M metagenome (GOLD analysis project Ga0326727, IMG submission 207643) | Lab enriched peat soil microbial communities from McLean, Ithaca, NY, United States - MB29MY | ecosystem: Environmental > Terrestrial > Soil > Wetlands > Peat | place: USA: New York...
AAAGGCGCGGCGAGAGACGTGGCGTTTTTTCCGGTGGTCGCGTGCCATCCTTGGGTGCTCGAGGAACTCCACACCAGCGCTGAAATGCTAGCACCGAAATCCACCCAGGCCAAACTCGCCGGCATTTTCCGGGAAGCTCGAAAAAATCGTTGATCTCTTTCACCGGCACACGGCGAGCCGTGCAGATTCAGCAGGAACAAAACCTGCGGAGCGCGCGGGAGCGCAAGGATGGCGGGATATGTTAATGAACGAAGAGGGAAGTGTGGCTAGTCCCGTTCCAACTTATTGCTACGAATGTCGGCCAGCCAAGAAGCGAGGCGTTGTTTGAGATAGCGCCCTCCTCGCCCCGTTTTCAGGTAACGCTCTCGCCGGCGAGCGTCGTCAGTGCTCAAGCATCCCTCATAGTAAATCAAACGCAAGGGCCGGCGATGAGCGGTGGAACGCACTGCGCGGAGCTGTGTTTCTGCAACCGCGCTCGCAAGTCACCGGTGCTGCCGATGTAGAATCTCCCATCCTGCTCGCGCAACAAAACGTAGGAGTAGTTCATCGAGCCTCCCAGCCATTTGGTCAAAATAGTTGGAACGGCACTAGGAGTGCCAGGGTCCGGAAGAATTTCCCACCACCAGTTCCGCGGAAATCTCGTATTCCCTGCCTTGCGGATTGGTGGCGCGACAAAGTTCATGCAGGGCATCGGCCGCCATTTGCCCGAGTAAATCCCGGTGGATGTCCACGGTGGTGATCGAAGGGTTGCTGTATTCCGCCAGGAGTATCCGATCGAAGCCTGTCAGCGAGATATCTTGCGGAACCCGGAGGCCCGCCGATGTGAGTCCCTTCAGCACGCCCACCGCGGTGAGATCGTTGACGGCCATCACCGCCGTAGGCCTGGGAGACATTTGAGCGATGGCATGTCCCGCGGCAAGCCCTCCCTTGAAGCGCAGGTCCCCGTGCAGGATCGGCCCGGGTTTCAATCCCAAGGCCAGCATGGAGCGTTCGTAGGCCTCCAGCCGCGCCTCATTGGATTTGAGATTCGGCCTGCCGGCGACAAAGGCGATCTCACGGTGTCCCTGTTGATACAGGTATTTGACAGTTTGCTCGATTCCAGAAGCGTAATCGATGCGCAAAGTGCTGACATATCCCCGGGCTGGAGCGAGATCGAGAAAGGTGACGGCAATCTTCCTGCGTGTCAGTTCGTCGATCAGGCGCGCGCTGATTTCGGAAGTCATGATGGCGACGCCGCTGACATTGTGCGCCATCATGCGGCTGGCGGCCTCTTGCGTGCGCCGGGGGTCATAGTCGGTCACACTGAGAATGGTTTCGTAGCCGAGTTGGCGGGTGCGCGCCAGAAAACTCTTGACGATCTCAGGGAAAAAGGGGTTTTCGATGTCGGAAACAATGATTCCGAATGTGCGCGTGTCGCGGGAAGCGAGGTGGCGGGCATGGATGTTGGGGAGATAGCCGAGGCGCTTGACGGTCGAGAGAACGAGGTCATGCGTGCGGCGGCCGACCTTGCCTCTCTTGTTCAGAACGTTGGAAACCGTCGCGGTGGATACGCCGACGGCCTTTGCCACATCTCGAATGGTCAAGCCCATAAATGCAGACACCTGCCCTCGACGAACAGATGCAAGCGCTCGCGGCCTCAAACGACTAAATGAACCGGCGGGCACATTATAGATGAAAAAAAATGCTTGACAACAGTCAAAACAGTGTGTAAAGGTGCGGGACAAGGTTAAGCGGTTAAGTCTCTTGTTGGGGTGCCTGGTCGTGGGTTCTTAAAGCCCTTCCGGGTATTCCGCATTCTTACGTTAGAGGAAATCGGTGCCGTGACGTGATTTGCGAATGGGTCCACGGGCTCCCGTAAAGGGAGTTTTGTGGGCCGTTTGGGTTGCGCGGTTCGTCGAGGCGATCATTTGTATTTTACCGATTAGGGAAACTTGAGGAGGTTGGGATGAAGGCTAGCTTCAAATTCAGTTATTTCACATTACTCGTGGCCCTTGTGGTGTTGTTGTTCGCGGCCAGTCCGCTGTTCGCTCAGGTTGACGCCGGCGCCATTCTAGGCACCGTCACCGACCAAAGTGGTGGAGCGATCAACGGCGCCAAGGTTGTTCTCACCAGCGAGGGGACGGGCGCCATCGCAACATTTACGACTGGCGCGGATGGCGGTTACAAATTCGCGCCTGTCAGGATCGGTTCGTACAAGATTGACGTTACCTTCCAGGGGTTCCAGGCGGTCACCACGAAAGGTGTCACCGTCGACGTCGGAGCGGAAGTGGTACAGAACTTTGCGCTCAGGCCCGGCAGCGTCACCCAGACGGTCGAAGTCACCGCAACTGCGCCTCTCCTGGAGTCGCAGGATGCCTCTGTCGGCCAAGTGGTGGACTCTTCCAGCGTCAACAATCTACCTCTTAACGGCCGGAATTTTACGTTCCTTGCGCAACTCTCCGCGGGCGTGAATTCGCCGACGGCAGACACCCGTGGCAACGCTGCCAGCGGCGCTTTTTCCGCTAACGGGTTGCGGCCCGCGCAGAACAACTACCTCCTCGACGGCATTGACAATAACTCCGACACCGTGGACTTCCTCAATGGCACGAACTACGTTGTGCTTCCCCCGGTTGATGCCATTCAGGAGTTCAAGGTACAAACTTCGGATTTCAGCGCCGAGTTTGGCCGCTCGGGCGCCGCTGTTCTCAATGCCACCATTAAGTCCGGGACCAACGAGTTTCATGGTACGGTTTGGGAATTCTTTCGCAACAACCACCTGGATGCGGCGGACTTCTTTGAGAATGCGAACGGCATCCCGAGGGCCGATTTGCAGATGAACCAGTTTGGAGGAACCCTTGGCGGACCGGTGATTATTCCCCACGTCTTCAACGGCAAGAACAAATTGTTCTTCTTCGGAGACGGCGAAGGGCTCCGCAGGGTCCAGGGAAACACTTTAACTGGTTTCACGGTGCCGACGGTCGCGGAAAGAACTAGTTGGACCAATGCAACGGCTGGCAGTCTCGTGAATTTCCAGGACTATCTCTCCCCGACAGCTACGACCACCGATAACTTGTGCGCTGTCCTGGAACCATCTGGGACGCCCTGTCCCACAGCGGACCAACCTTCGTTCCCAGTCGGGACGATGTTTGATCCCGCGACAACCCGTTTGCTTCAGCAGGGACAACTGGACCCGGTTACTGGCATGTATGCGACTGCTTCTGGGTTCATTACCAATCCATTCGGCACTTGCGCACCCACCACTTTGGTCTATACCGCGTCGACTTGCGGTTTGAATATGCTGCCTTTCAACCGGTTGGATCCGAACGCCATAAAGCTGCTCAACCTTTTCCCGTTGCCAACCGCCTCGGGGACGTTTGACAATTTTGGAGCCTCACCGAAACTCTATGAGCACAAAAACTCCTTCGACGTCCGCATGGACGCCAATTTCAACGAGAAGAACCTAGTCTTCTTCCGGTTCAGCTACGTTGACGATCCGGAGTTCATTCCCGGCCCCTTCGGCGGGGTCGCGGACGGCGGCGCATTCCAGCAGGGGCCGCAGACCGCGCTGGCACAGCAGAGCGCCTTGGGCTACACGCACACTTTCTCACCAACGCTGATCAATGAGGTGCGCGCCGGGCTGAACTACCTGCACACAACCCGGCAAAGCCCCGTTGCGAGCGAGTACGGCCTTCCGGCAGAATACGGCGTTTCGGACATTCCACAGACGACCGACAATGGCGGCCTCCCTGCTCTCGGAATCGGCGCCCTTTCTACCTTGGGGAGCAACGCTTTCTTGCCCTCGGATGAGGTCAGCTCCACTTTCCAGGTCACGGACGATGTCACCAAGATTTACGGCAAGCACACCTTCAAAATGGGTCTGGAATGGCAGCACGTGAAATTCTCGACCTTGCAGCCGTCGTATTCTCACGGTTCATACTGGTTCGGCGGTTACACGGAACCTCACGGGGGAATTTCAGGCAACGTAGGCATTGCGGACTTCCTGTTGACTCCGACCACGAATATCTACGACGGTACGGCCGGCCTCACCACCCCCGATTACGTTGGCGGGGCCAATGGGTTGGATATGTCCAATACGTCCTTGACCGATAACGGCAAGAACTACTATGGCGGCTACATCAATGATGATTGGAAGATGACTTCCAAACTGACCATCAATCTTGGCGTGCGCTATGATTTCTTCGGTCTCGTTTTCGAGCACCACGGGGATCAGGCAAACTTCGTGCCGGATCTCAATGGCCAACCGACGTACCTGCTGCCAGCCGGCTCGCTCTCGAACAATCTTTCTACGAGCTTCCGCACTCTGCTTGCGGCAGACGGCATCAATCTGGACATCACGGACCATTACGGCGCCGGACTTGGGGAATCCCAGAAGGCCAATTTTGCTCCGCGCGTGGGCTTTGCCTATCAGGCAAGTCCAAAGCTGGTGGTGCGCGGCGGATTTGGCGTCTTTTACAACGGATTTGAAAATCGCGGATATTCGCCGAATCTCGGTGAAAACTATCCGTTCCAGTTCAACTTCGACTTCTCCCCGGAGCTCGCGGTTGACAGCGCCGGTAACTTCGATCCCACAGCCCTATATCGCTTTGCAACTTACCCGACATATACAACGCCGCCGACCACTTACACTCCGACCTCGATATGCCCGACCGCTGGTACCGGCAGCGAAACCGGCGGAAATCCGATGAATGGTCTCATAACGGCTGAAGCCGGATTCTCGTGCACGCCACTGAGTCCACTCCTGGTTAACGCCAGTGGGTTGGACTTGCGCGGCATTCAGTTCTACTACAAGACTCCCTACTCCATGAGCGGCAACCTTACGATTCAATACTCGATCACGCCCACACTGGCTGTTCAGGCCGGGTACGTGACTTCGGATGGGCGCCATTTGGAGGTCTTCCCGAGCACTAACAACGTTTCGGTCATCACGGCCGCCAACGCCAGCGTAAAGTCCCTGCTTCCTTTCCCGGATTTCGGGCAAGGCAACAGCTACGCCGCCACGGAAGGGGACAGCATTTACAACGGTTTGCAGACGAAAGTCGAAAAACGGTTCGCGAGCGGTCTGAACTTCCTCGCAGCCTATACTTTCTCCAAGACGCTCTCCGACGCGGGTGACTTGCTCAATAACGGGAGCCTTGCTGGCTACCGTGCAGCGAGCGTTCCTGGCCTCGGAGTCCATTTCGATTACGGTTTGGCCGGGTTTGACATCAGGAACGTCTTCCACTTCAGCGGCGGCTATGAACTGCCCTTCGGCAAAGGCAAGAAGCTCGCTTCCGGCGCCACCGGGTGGCAGAACCAGGCGATTGGCGGCTGGAGTATCAACTGGTCAACAACGCTGCAAGGCGGCCAGCCCATCACCCTCAGTTGTCCGGATGGTACAGCGGCAGGTTTGGGTTGCGGTGATCTACGCGTTGCCGGCCAGCCTCTGGATCTCGGACTGCACAACGTCACCGACTCAAGTGGCGCTACGCACATAGCTTGGTACGGTAACCCGAAAGCGTTCACGCAGCCTTGTGAGCTCGGACCAAACGGCGTGCCAACCACCTCGCCGGCGGGATGCGTGCCGTTGACGGGTGTTGCAGCGCTGGGTGGTCTGACTCAAGTGCCAGGGCCCGGCTTCCACAGACTGGACATGTCCATTTTCAAGGACTTTCCGATTAAGGAACGTATGAGACTCCAGTTCCGTGCGGAGTTCTTTAACATCACCAACCATCCGAACTTCAGCGCGCCCAATTTCGGCGGCAACGGCGTCGTTTCCATCGGCGGATCGGGCTCTTACAACAACCCCAACTTCGGCGAAATCGGGTCCACTCGCGATGCTCCTTACGATCCGAGGCAGATCCAGTTCGCCCTTAAGCTGTACTACTAGTTAGACCCCTTACCCCCCACCGGCGGAGGCGCTTTGAAAGAAGCGCCTCCGCCGTAGTAGTTTTCAGGCCCCAGTCCATCCTTGCAGCCCCGTGATACGATTCTAACGTGACCCGAATCTCCTGGTCTGTGGCATGTGCGGTCCTGAATCTCGCGGCGTGGGCCTTTCTGACGCCGCCAGCGTGCGCTCAGAAGCAGGATCTGGACCGGGAGTTCAAGGCGGCCGTGGCGCAATACGAGGCCGGCAAATACCCGGAGGCCGCCACCCAGCTCGAAAAGCTGGTGCGCGAAGTGCCGGAAAGCTTCGAAGTGCAGGAGCTCCTGGGGTTGGTCTACGCCGCCCAGTCGCAATACGAAAAAGCCAACGCGCACCTGGAAAAAGCGGTTCGCCTGAAGCCCGATTCCGCGACGGCCCGCACCAACCTTGGGAATAACCTCTTTCGCATGGACAAGCTCGCTTTGGCGGAGCAGCAATTCAAAAAAGCAGCAGCGCTGGCGCCGCGGGAATATGAACCCAGCCACAACCTTGGGGAGTTCTACGTCCGCTCCAACAAGGTGCCCGAGGCCATTCCGTTTCTCGAGCGCGCACAGCGGATCAATCCATCTTCTTATGACAACGGCTACGATTTGTCTCTCGCTTATCTGTTGACCGGGCGGCTCAGCGACGCGCGCCAGTTGATCCATAATCTCGCCAAGCGGAAGGACACGGCCGAACTGCACGATCTTCTGGGCGAGGTGGAAGAAAAGGATGGCCAGTTCGTGGCGGCCGCCAATGAATTCGAGATCGCCGCGCACATGGAGCCGAGTGAAAACAACATCTTTGATTGGGGCAGCGAACTTCTGATTCACCAAACCCTGGAGCCAGCGATCGAGGTATTCCGCCAGGGCGCGGAGCGCTACCCGGATTCGCCTCGCATGGCCATCGGTCTTGGCATGGCCTACTACTCGCTCGGGAAGTATGACGATGCCGTCAAATCGCTGCTGCGCGCGGCGGATTTGAACCCCAGCGATCCTCGCGGCTACCCCTTCTTGTCCTGGGCGTATGACAGTTCGCCGAGCCAGGCCGAGGAGGTCATCGAACGATTCCGGCGGTTTGCCGAACTGCAGCCCAAAAACGGTCGCGCCGTCTACTACTACGCCATGAGCCTCTGGAAGGGCAAGAGGGCGCAGGACCCGAACCTCGATCTCAGCCAGATCGAAGTGCTCCTGAAGAAAGCCGTCGCGCTCGACCCGGGACTGGCGGAGGCACACCTCCAGTTGGCCAATCTGTACTCCGACCAGCGCAAATACGCGGAGTCCGTCCCGGAGTATCTGCGGGCGCGCGAACTCAATCCAGACCTGGCCGACGTCCATTACCGCCTGGCGCAGGCCTACGTTCGCGTGGGTGAAAAGGACCTGGCCCAGGAGGAGTTCAAGGTGTACCAGCAACTCCGGGCGAAGCATCTTTCTGACCTGGACAGACAACGAGCGGAAATCCGTCAATTTGTTTACTCTGAGAAGCAGGGCGCGGGGACCAAGCCTTAAACTCAAACAAGAGATCCCAGGGGAGAACGAAGTGTCGCCGTCTGAACTGAGGCCCGTTAGCGATGCCGAAACGCAAGAGTCCCGCTGGAAAAGTCTCTATATGGTTGGCGGAATCGCTGCCCTGATTATGGTGGTGATTCCGCTCGCCGAGGTCGCCATCAGTTTCCTGCCCGGCGTGGCGCAGTTGTCGACGGGGACAGTAACCGTAATCGACTGGTTCACTCTCTTTCAGAACCATTGGTTTCTTGCGCTCCGCAACCTCGGTCTCTTGAATATCATTGGAGCCGCCTTTTTAGCCCCGACGATTTTGGCCATCTACTCCGCTCTGAGGCGGGACAGCGAAGCCTACGCGGCGTTCGGCACGATCCTTTTCTTCGTGGGGCTGGCTGTTTACCTCGCCAGCAGCAGGGCCTTCCCTGTGCTTTCCCTGAGCAGCCAATACGCAGTTGCCACCACGGATGCGCAGCGATCTCTGTTAGCCGCGGCAGGGCAGGCGATGCTGGCTGAGGGCCAAAGCCGCGCTGGCATTCCCCTCATGGAATTCGCGTGCCTGGTAATCTCCGCGGTCATGTTGAGAGGCAAGGTCTTCAGCAAAGCGACCGCCTACGCTGGAATCCTGGGGAATGCGCTGCTCATCGTCGTAGAAATCATCACAACTTTCGCGAGGGGGTTGCCTAGCGCGGGGTTTGTAATTGCCATCTGTGGCGGGCTTTCACTAATGACCTGGTACCTTCTGGTTGGCAGAAGGCTGCTCCAGCTCGGCGCGCCACAAAAGCATTGAGCGGCACACAACCAAACATTTGCACGGAGGGTTTGGATTTGCTTCTGCCCTTGCTTCCAAGTCGCGCCAAAAGTGGCACCAGCGTGGCAGGCCCGTTGCGTGCGCAAGTGCGGTAGGTAGACCCGCTATTTTCGATGTACTATGTTGGGAAGGCGTTGGGCTCGTAGCTCAGCGGTTAGAGCAGCGGACTCATAATCCGTTGGTCCCAGGTTCAAATCCTGGCGAGCCCACCAACTGTTTTTCAAGTCCTGTCAACACAGTCAGTTGACCTGCCCGTTTTTCGCGCTATTTTCCAACTTGAGAACATCTGAGAACAAAACTCCCGCGACTCGCTCCACGGCGCGTCGTTGCGAGTCGGGGATCACATGCGCATAGGTGTTGAGGGTCGTCCCAAGATCCGAGTGGCCCAGCAAAGCCTGTGCGGTCTTGATGGACTCCCCTACCTCTGTGAGTAGCGTCGCATGAGTGTGTCGAAATGAGTGCCAAGAGACGCGCGGCTGCTTGATCCGATCACAGGCCGGCGCGAGCACTCGGTTGTATAGATTCTTCGAACTGAGTGGGGTTCCCTGACGCGTTCTGAAAACTAAGTCGTTCGGCGTTCTTGCAGCGGATGCGGAACGATGGGCCTCAAGAACTTGTTGCAGGGTTGAACTCATCGGTATCACGCGACGGCTACTGCGGGTTTTCGGTGAGCCGAACTCGCCTTCGGAGAACGTCTCGGCGACTTCGACCGTCCCGCGCAGCAGGTCTACACGTTTCCACCGAAGTGCGAGAATCTCGCCGATTCGCATTCCCGTCAGCACGGCGACTTGAATTACAGTGCGGCAAGGCTCCGGCAACTCCGTGAGGAGTTGCCGAACCTGAGCAGGTGAGTAGAAGCGATGCTCGCGCCTGACACCTGTTTCGCGAATGCGGATGCCATGCGCTGCGTTCTTGTCGAGGTAGCCACGCGCTACGGCGGCCTGCAGAACCGTCGAGAACGTCGCGCGAACACCACGAATCGTGCCGTTCGCATGTCCCTTTTGCTTCAGATTCGACAACAATGACTCAATCCGCACGCGGCTCAGTTCGCAAAGCGAGCACGAGCCGAATGCCGGGATGATGTGCCTTTCGAGTTGGAAGTCGTAATACCGCACTGTGCTCTTCTTTAAAGCCAATGCCGCATTCGTTCGCCACTCATCTCTCACAAAATCGGAGAGGGTCATGGTCGCTTGCGGCCGGTGCTGGCTCTGATTCTCGGTTTCTACTCTGTTGTGGAGGACGGCGCGTGCATTTTGCCTGCTGATGGTACTGACCGGTCCGAGCGTCTCGGCACGCTGAACTCTCTTGATCGCTCCATTCGGCTGCAGCACGTCCTGCCTCCAGCGCAGAATCCACACCTTTCTTCGTTTACCACGGACAAAGAGACTGCCATCTTGATATCGCGGTCGAGCCATACTCTCCTTTCGGCTGGCTCGTCCGCCTCTTACTGCGTCAGCTAAGAGTTTAGCGCCCCTGTCAATTGCCATGCTCAACTCCGCCATGACGCATCACCCACGCTAGTACCTCATCCTTCTTGAAGCGCCAGTATTTGCCCAAGCGGTAGCCCGGCAGACGTCCACGAAATCGCTCGCGCGTCTTCCCATAGACCCAGGAGACAGGCACTCGTAACAGGTTGGCTACTTCCCCTACTGTAAGCAACTGGTCTGCGTCTCCCTCTTTCCCAACTGCGGACTCGTCCGATGTATCAGTGAGTGGCAAGTCAAAAACTTCCACCTTGCGCGGCGGAGTCGGGGATACCCCGGCTTCGTCACGCGGGTTTTGAGGGCTTCGCACAGATTCTTCGGGCGATGAGCCTACTGCGAGGCGCAAGCCATGCACTCTTGGCGAGACTGGGTTCTTGCGCGCGGCGAATTGGGTATTGCGGTGTTCCATGTGGCTGTTCCGATTTGGTATCCCTCTGCAGGCCCGGGGGATTGTCCATTAAAGAATTCTCTTGGCAACCCTCCCGGGATAAGCTAACATCTGACTATGATGGTACACCTACAGTAGGAGGTTATGTCAACTGTATGGGAATCCTCTCCAAGAAACCCCGCCACGAGGTCATTTCCATTCGCCTCAACGAGGACCGCCTCAAGCTCCTCGAACGCTATCAAAGGCTCTTGACCGACCAGACTGGCCGTGACGTCTCTCTGGCCGAGGCCGCTTTCCTGGTGATCGAGGAACGCGCGGTGGGCATGGACCGCGAGACGGCGCGCCATGAAATGCTCAACACGCCAACCGCTTCGCTCTACCACATTCGTAAGAAATGGGAGTCACAGCACACCCTGGCCATTGCCGAGTGGGATGTTCTCGCGCAGTACGTGCAGATCGGCACGGAAGAAGAAGCTCAGGAGCCCCCTCTGATTTGGCCCGCGATTCCGTCCAGGGAGACTTATCTCACTTTGCTCGATGCCTTCGAGGCCGTTTATCAAAACCGGAAGAAGCAGGCTTCGAAGCACGCCTGGTATTACTTCGGAAACCTCGGGGGCCACTCCACGGACGTTCGGCTCTCCGATGATGACGCCGAGCAGAGACACCAAGCAGTTCTGAAGCAGATTGCGGTTCGCAAGGAACTGCTGAGACCGTCCGAGAAATGGCAGAGCCCTGGCACGGTCGGCGAATGCGTTCTCACCGCCATCCGTGATGAGGGGGTTGAGAGCACCAGACTCGACCAAATCCTTGCCCCCTATTGGGCGACTCTCTGGGGCCTTGCCGCCCGAGGCCACTGGGTGCGGCACGACCGCCAGCCGGTGCGACTAGCAGGCCTCAACGACAATGATTTCCGCATCCGAATCATCCTGCCCGAGCCATTGAAATCGGGCGAGCAGGAGCTATCGTTCACGGGGAGCGGACGACCGGAATTGGGTGTGAATATCGACCTCGGCCCAGTGCGCCGGGTGAGCCATCTCATTGCCCGGTATCCCAACCTGGCCGAGTTCCACGCCATGCTCGAAGGATGGTCGGCCAAGCGTTCTTGGAACGGCAGGCACTTTCTCATGACGCGGGCCAAGGACAAGGGGCCGGCGAAGTTCACGCTTTGGCTCCGCCAGAGCGATGTGGGCATCGAGTTCACCGAGAAGGAGTGGGACGCCCTTCGCGAACTGTTCCAGCACGCGTGGGCGATCCCCGAGGTTCAGCGGTGGTTGCACGAGCTTCAACTCGAGTATGGCGAACAGGGATGATTGCGCGAATCGGTGGAGTGCGCCGCGTTTGCGAAGAGCGGTGCCTGCGGCACCGGGTGGGGGGAATGACACGTCACCCCGTTTCGGGTGCTGTGCAGCAACCGAGGTTGCTATACGGGAACTTGCTGCAAACGCGGCAGCTAGTGTTTTTCCGCTCCCCGTAGTTCCTGTCTTCCAACCTGTGGTTCCCGTATGGGAACTTGTTGATTTTATTGGGCGTCCGACCGTGCCCATTTTCCTGCCTTTGAATTGAATTCAGGAGTACCAGATGCCTACACCACGCAGCAAATCCATCAGCACCAAAGTCACCGAAGAGGAGTACGCGCAGTTTGAAACCCTCGCGGGCGATCAAACGATCAGCGAATGGGTGCGGGATGCTTTGGTAAAGGCGGCAGAGCCTAGTCCCGCCGAGCAAACCATTGTGGCGGAATTGCTGGCCCTGCGAATGATCCTGATGAATATTCTGTTCACCATTGCCAGTCGGGAACCGCTCACAAGCACAGCTATGGACGACATCATTCAACGGGCCGATGCTTGCAAGTCGGCGAAGGCATTGGAACGGCTGATAAGGGCAACTACAGGGCCGCAGAGAGGCTGAGGGACGACCCAATTGGAGCAAGGCAATGCGAATGGAATGGAGCCAGGCAAAGAGGACGAGCGGGCCGAGCATTCAGCCGGTCTACACCTATACTCTGCTGCTCGTCTCCCTCGTAGCAACTCTTGGAATCCTGGGCTTCCGTTACATGCGGGTGTGGACGCCCCTCGAGCGACATTATTTGCCTGCCTATCTGGGCTCGCAATTGGCGGGTGTTGTGCGAGACAACGGTTCGTACACCATGCTGCAAGTTGTCACACGGAAGGGCAGCCGGTTGGCCCTGGACAGCGATGTGGTACCCGCAATGTCGAAAAGCGGAGAGAATACTTTCGCGCTCACCGAGGAAGCCGTAGAGCATGGCGCGCTGCGTCTCGGACTCCATCGTGCCTTTTACAAAAACGCCGAGATACATGCCTACCTCGGCAATTTGATTTATCAGAACCAAACCCTCAAGGAGCTTGTCCGGCCAGCTTTGTGGGGCGGGCTGGTTCTGTTCTTCGCGGGCCTGTTGCCAGCGACGTATCTAGACCGGAGACGTTCTTTTGCGCTGCGCTACGAGAAAAGACCGCGAGGCTCGGAGTTGACGACAGGGGTGCGGTCGAACCGCCCGCAAAGCTCCCTTGACATGGGTGTCGTCAGTAAACTTCACACGATGCTGAACAGGATGTTGGGTCTCAACAAGAAAGTCCATGTTCCGCTCGGCAAAGACAATCCCCGTGCCTTGACCATGAAAGCGGCGTTGCCCCAGGAGCCGTCCAAGATAGCAACAGCCGCAGCGGAAACAGATGACACTCCACAGTCAAGTGGTGCGCGACAGACACCAACGCCGCCAGAACAACCGCCGATTCAGAAACCAGAATTCGAACACGCTGTGAGGCCTACAGCGAGACGCTTTTTTGAGTAGAGGCACATGCTCACCATTTCCAAGCCACTCAGTGCAGGTCAAGCGCGTACCTATCATCAGGAGGAGTTCAGCAATGCGCAGGAGAACTACTACAGCGAAGGCGACCGGATACGTGGCGAGTGGCACGGGAAACTGGCCGAGAAGTGGGGGCTGCGTGGAGGAGTGCAGGAGGAGCACTTTCGGCGGCTCAGCGATGGCCAGCATCCGATTACCGGAGATCAGTTGGTTCGCTACCAAACGGCGCGGGAATATGTGAACGAGCAGGGCAATACGGTCAAGGCGATGGAGCACCGCGCTGGCTGGGATGCCACGTTCTCAGCACCGAAGAGCGTGTCGCTGACGGCGCTCGTGGGCGGAGATGAACGGGTACGAGAAGCCCATCGAGCCAGTGTTGGAGTTGCTTTGGACGAACTTGAGCGATACGTCCAGGCCCGGCTTGGAGGGAATCTCCCGCCGAAGACAACGGGCAAGTGGGTGGCCGCGAGATTCGAGCACGACAGCGCGAGACCGGTAAACGGCTATGCAGCGCCGCAACTTCACACTCATGTCGTCTTCTTTAACCTAACCGAGACTGCTAATGGTGAAACGCGTCCGCTGCAACCGCAGGAACTTTACCGCACGCAGCAGTATGCCACCGCTGTGTATCGCTCGGAACTCGCACATCGTCTTCAAGCGTTGGGCTACGAGATTGAACACGGCAAGAGCGGTCAACCCGAGATCAAGGGTTACAGCCGGGAGTATCTGGAGGCTTCGAGTCCACGTCGGAAACAGATTGAAGAGCATCTGGCGAACGAGAATCAACGAGGGGCGGGAGCGGCGCAGATCGCGGCGCACCAGACGCGCGAGGCAAAGCTCGAACTGTCACATGAAGAGATGCAGCGGCGGCACAAGGACATGGCAATTGAGTTCGGGGATCAACCTCAGCACGTGAAGGCGCGGGCCAAAGAAAGAGCGCGCGATGTTGGTCCTGATGCGGGAAGCAAGATTGCGCATTCGGCTCTGACCTTCTCCAAAGAACGAAACTTCGAACGCGATGCCGTAGCCGACGAGCGCGCTCTACTGACCGATGCGCTCAGGCGCTCTATGGGAGGCGCGACGCTGGCCCAGGTAAAAGCTGACTTCGAAGAGCGCATCAAGTCGGGAGAGTTTGTGGAAGCACGGAAGAATGACAGTTCACCTGGCCGGGCATTTACAACTGCGGAGATGATCGGCTATGAGCAAGACACGATCAATACCATGCGGGCCGGACAGGACCAACATCCCACGCTGGCGAATTTTGGCACGCGCCGAGCAATCCGAGAAGCCCACCCGCATCTGAGTGATACCCAGCGTCTGGCTGTAGACCAAATCTTATTGAGTCGAGATCAGATGACGGCGCTCGAAGGCGTTGCCGGTGCGGGCAAGACCACTTCGCTGGTAGCAATCCGCGAAGCTGCCGAGCGAGAGGAGTACAGCGTTAAGGGGTTAGCGCCCACTTCTCGTGCAGCGCAGAAATTGGAAGAAGCCGGAATCGCATCGAGTACGTTGCAACGGCATCTTGCCCAATCCGGTGGGGAACACGATAGCCGGAAACGTCTTTACATCTTGGACGAATCAAGTCTTGCGAGCACCAGACAAATGAACGAATTCCTGCACCGGTTGCAAAAAGACGACCGCGTGTTGCTCGTTGGCGACACACGACAGCACCAGGCCGTTGAAGCGGGGAAACCTTATCAGCAGTTGCAAAAAGCAGGAATCCAAACTGCTCGACTGGACGAAATCGTGCGGCAAAAAGACGCGGCAATTAGAGATGTTGTAGAAAAGCTCTCACGAGGGCAGGTCAAAGAAGCGATGGAGAAACTTGATGCCGGTGGCCGTGTGCATGAGATCCTCGACAGGGACGACCGTATCGCAACAATCGCGCACGAATATGCGAAGCAACCCAAGTGCACGCTCGTCGTGTCCCCCGACAACCGGTCGCGGATGGCAATCAACCAAGCGATCCACTATGCCATGCAGGATACGAACCAGATGCCGTACCTCGAACACCAGATGAGGGTGTTGGTCCCTCGACAGGAGATCACTGGTGCGGAGCGCCAGTGGGCCGCCCAATACGAACCCGGCAATCTAGTGCGATATGCCAAGGGCAGCAAGGCACTCGGCATTGCACCGGGGGAGTATGCGCGAGTCGAAATCGTTGATGAAAAACAGAATCACGTGACAGTTGAGCGGGTAAATGGCCAGCGTCTGAGCTACGACCCGCGTCGGCTACAAGGCGTGACGCTGTATCGAGAGGCAGAACGGGAATTCAGTGAGGGCGACCGCATCCAGTTCACGGCCCCGAACCGAGGCCAACATGTCACCAACCGTGAACTGGGCATGATCGAGAAGATCGACGAGAGTGGCAACCTCCGAATCCGCCTCGACTCGGGCCGCGCCATCGCGTTCAACATTCGGGAGAATCCGCATCTCGACTACGGCTACGCGGTGACAAGCCACAGCAGTCAGGGACAAACTGCGGATCGAGTGCTCATCCATGTGGACACCGACCGTGGAGGAGAGAAGCTCGTCAATCGCCGCTTGGCATACGTCGCGGTGTCGCGTGCCCGCTACGACGCACAAATCTACACCAACGATAAGACCGCTCTTGCCGAAGGCCTTAACCGCAATGTTTCACACCGATCCGCGTTGGAGTTGACATGCGCACCAGAACCGCCAGTGGCTCAAAGGACCGAGCCGTCCCCTCCTCTGGCGCAGGAGAGAGAACGAACAATCGAACGAGACCTCAGCCCTGGACGCTAGGCACACTACTCGCTCTAGCGGTCTTATTCTTTAGGTTCTTCTTCCTGCACGGCGGTTTCACCAGCACATTCATCGTAAACAAAAAGGGGAAAATGGGTCAAAAAATGGGAATTTCGTCACCGTAGCGAGCAGAGCCAATCAAGGCCCCTGGAAGGCCCAAGGGACCTGAAAGCACCGCCTTCCGTGCGTCTATGGCAGAGACAGAAGCTGTGGGACCTTCTGGTCGGTCTGGTTGGGTAACGTGCCTATCTTTAGTATGTTGCCGGAATTATAACCAACAGGTTGTGATGTATGTACTTGACTAGTAATTAGAGCCTATATAAGGTCCCGAAACGATCCACCAAAATGTGGTCCTTCGAATCTTAAGTGGACCTCATCAGTTCCTACATTCGGCGGACCCCTAGCTCCCATCGAGGGGCCACGGAGGTTTCGTCGATGCCGTTAAAAACCTGGAAGCCGTGCAAAATAAAGAAAAGATTCGAGGCAATGAGCCCTCGGGCCCGCAGAGGTAATCCCCAATTCGCAGATCCCACCTACAGAGGAGTCGTCATGTCGCCGAAGAAAAACTTAATGTCGGCCATCTTGGTTGTTCTGTTCCTTCTATTCTTGAGCACGGGCCAGGTGGTGGCTAAGACCAACACAACGACCACGCTCACATCGTCGCTGAACCCCTCGACCTATCAGACTTCGGTGACCTTCACGGCGACGTTGTCGCCCACGGCGGCGACCGGGACGGTCACGTTCAAGGATGGGACGACGACGCTGGGTACAGGCACGCTCAGCAGCGGCAAGGCGACACTCAGCGTCACGACGCTGACGGCGGGATCGCATTCGATTACAGCCTCCTACGGAGGGGATAGCAACTACAACACCAGCACGTCCTCAGCACTCACGCAAACTGTGAACAAGGCCAACACGACAACGACGCTGACATCATCGCTGAATCCCTCGAACTACCAGACCTCGGTGACGTTCACGGCGACCTTGTCGCCCTCGGCGGCGACCGGGACGGTCACGTTCAAGGATGGGGCAACGACCCTGGGCACAGGCAACCTCGTTAGCGGGAAGACGACGCTCAGCGTCACGTCGCTGACAGCGGGAACGCACACGATCACCGCCTCCTACCCTGGGGATTCAAACGACAACTCCAGCATTTCGGGCAACCTGACGCAGACCGTAAACAAGGCGAACACGACGACGACGCTGACATCATCGCTGAATCCCTCGACTTATCAAGCTTCGGTTACCTTCACGGCGACAGTATCACCGGCGGCCGCAACCGGGATGGTTACATTCAAGGATGGTTCGACGACCCTGGGCACGGGCACGCTCGTCAGCGGGAAGACGACGCTCAGCGTTACGACGCTGACAGCTGGAACGCACACGATCACAGCCTCCTACCCTGGGGATTCTAACGACAACTCTAGCATTTCGGGCAACCTGACGCAGACTGTAAACAAGGCGAACACGACGACGACGCTGACATCATCGCTGAATCCCTCGACCTACCAGGCTTCAGTGACCTTCACGGCGACGGTATCGCCGGCAGCCGCGACGGGGACGGTCACATTCAAAGACGGGTCAGCGACCTTGGGCACAGGCACCCTCGTAAGTGGGAAGACGACGTTCAGCACAACGGCACTGACTGTTGCGACGCACACGATCACAGCCTCCTACCCTGGGGATTCAAACGACAACTCCAGCATTTCGGGCAACCTGTCGCAGACGGTCAACAAGGCCAGCACGACGACCACGCTGACATCTTCACCAAACCCGTCCATCTACCAGACCTCGGTGACCTTCACGGCGACGGTATCGCCGGCGGCTGCAACGGGAACGGTTACATTCAAGGATGGTTCGACGACCCTGGGCACGGGCTCTCTTGTCAGCGGGAAGACGACATATAGCACAACCGCCCTGGCCCTTGGATCGCACTCAATTACCGCCACTTATGGCGGGGACAGCAACGACAACAGCAGCACCTCCTCCCCGGTAACACAGTTAGTCAAAGCCAACACGACGACTACCCTGACATCTTCACCAAACCCTTCGACCTACCAGACCTCGGTGACCTTTACGGCGACGATATCGCCCACGGCGGCGACGGGGACGGTCACTTTCTATGACGGGGCGACGCAGCTAGGCACGGGCCAGCTCAGCGGCGGGAAGACGACGTATAGCACGGCGGCACTTACAGTTGGATCGCACACGATCACCGCCTCCTACGGTGGCGACACCAACTACAACAGCAGTACGTCTCCCAACCTGACGCAGACAGTAAACAAAGCCAACACGACGACAGCGCTGACATCGTCACCAAACCCCTCGACCTACCCGGCCTCGGTGATCTTTACGGCGACGGTATCGCCCGCGGCGGCGACGGGGACGGTCACTTTCTATGACGGGGCGACGCAGCTAGGCACGGGCCAGCTCAGCGGTGGGAAGACGACGTATAGCACGGCGGCACTTACAGTTGGATCGCACACGATCACCGCCTCCTACGCTGGCGACAGCAACTACAACATCAGTACGTCTCCCAACCTGACACAGACCGTCAAGGCTGGGCCGCCGACCATCGCAAGCCTGACTCCAAACTTCGGGCCCACAGGAAGCCTCATCACGATCACTGGCACGAACTTCGGTTCGTCGCAAGGGTCGAGCACGGTGAAGTTTTATAACGGAGTGACCGCCACGCCCTGTGGCACCTGCTGGAGTTCTACGAGCATCACCGTGGCGGTACCTAGCGCTGCGACAACTGGGAATGTCGTCGTCACAGTATCGGGTGTAGCAAGCAATGGGAGCCCCTTTACGGTGCTACCAACTCCGAGCATCACCGGGCTGTCGTCGGCGTCCGGAGGTGTTGGGGTTTCCATCGTCATTGGTGGGACAAACTTCGGAGCGAATCAGGGGAGCAGTACGGTTACCTTCAATGGAACTGCGGCGGCCGTTTGCGGCACATGTTGGAGCAATACGCTCATCACAACCACGGTACCGAGCGGAGCGACTTCGGGCAATTTGGTGGTTACGGTGAACGGAGTGCAAAGCAGCCCGGTGAGTTTCACAGTCCCTGTTCTAACCTCGATTGCGCTCCCCTTTGCGAGTTTGCCTGTCGCGCCTGGTGGCACGCAACAATTGGCCGCAACTGCCATTTACAGTGACTACAGTAGTCAGGACATTACATCGGTGGCCACCTGGACGTCTTCCAATCCAAGCGTCGCAACCATCAACTCCGCCGGCTTATTCACCGGCGTTGCCTATGGACAGACCGCCGTACAGGCTTCTTTCGGCGGCATCAGCAGTCAAGCTGTCACCATGGCTGTAGAAGCCGTTAATTTCATTGCCACAGGTAACCTCAACACCGGCCGCACACTTCATTCAGCCACCGTCTTAAATGACGGCACCGTGCTGGTGGCAGGGGGCACAAATTCGGTGCCCCTTTCCAGCGCAGAGCTTTACGGCCCCACTGCAGGAACATTCACCATTACCTCAGGGAGCATGACTGTACCTCGCAGCCAACATACCGCCACCCTTCTGAGCAACGGAACAGTTCTAATCGTGGCAGGAGAGTCTATAACGGGGACGAGCGCAGAACTGTACAACCCAGCAAGCGGAACTTTCGCGGCAACCGGGAGCATGAACATTGTGCGCAACTACGGCCACACGGCCACTTTGCTCCAGAACGGCCAGGTTCTTATCGTAGGAGGTACATCGAGCGGCGCCGCAACGGCAGAGTTGTATAACCCTGCAACCGGGCAGTTTACCACGACCGGAAGCATGAGTGCCGCGCTTCATTACCATACGGCAACTCTGCTGAACAATGGGCAAGTACTCATCACCGGCGGCGCCGACGTAAACAATTCGGTCTACAACAGTGCCGAGCTGTATGATCCAGTCTCTGGTCAGTTCACTTCCACCACTGGAAGCATGAGCACTGGGCGGATCTACCACACCGCCACTTTGCTGGCCAACGGCCAAGTCCTTGTGGCAGGGGGAGAGGCGAATATACCCGCGTACGGGTCCCTGGGTAGCGCGGAAATTTACGACCCGTCTTCCGGGACCTTTACTTTGACTGGCAATCTCACTGCAATGCGCGCCCAGCACTCCGCCACCCTGCTGAGCGACGGAGTTGTGCTCCTGGCGGGAGGCGATAGCTCCCCTACGCCATCGGCGGAGCTATTTTATCCTGGCGCTGGAACCTTTGGTCCCACTGGGCCGATGGTGACAGTCCCCCCCTACAATCACACCGCTTCGCTGCTCACGAACGGAACGGTTCTGATCGCTGGTGGGAGTTACGGCTTTGTTTATTCCGAACTTTACCAACCGACATCGTTCACGACGCCTCCGTCTCTGATCTCCCTGTCGGTGAGTCCTCTAAGTTACTCAATTGTTGTGGGAACAAATTATCCGTTTACTGCTACAGGTGTATTCGCGGACGGCAGTTCAGAGGATATGACCAATACGGTATCTTGGGGTTCCTCGGTACCTAGCGTCGCGACGATAAGTTCGGCGGGTTCCGCCACCGGCGGGTTTCCAGGCACTACAACCATTACTGCAACTTCTGGATCCGTCAGCGCCTCTACGACGCTATCGGTCATCGCGGTGCAGCTCAAGTCAATCAGCATCACTGCGAACCCAGGGATCGTCCTTCTCGGTTCGAGCGAGCAGTTGTCGGCTATTGGGACATACAATGACGGTAGTTGGAAAGACCTGACCTCCTCGGTGACTTGGAGTTCGGCGGCGCCCAGCATTGCAACAATCTCCGCCACTGGGCTGGCCACAGGTGTGAGCGTCGGAACGGCGCTCATCCAGGCAACTCTAGGGTCCGTACAGTCTGGCGTATATTTTTCAGTTGCCGCACCTTTGCAATCTCTCTCCATCAGTCCGGGAAGCGAGCAGCTTTCGATCGGGAGCATTGTTCAGCTTCAGGCGATCGGCACCTTCAGCAATGGGAACTCTACCGTTACGAGTTTGAGTGTATGGAGTAGCTCGGACACAAATGTGGCCACGGTGTCCAATGGGCTTGTAACGAGCCTCGCGAGTGGCACGGCCACAATTACCGCGACCTACGGGTGGTTCGGCACAAACCTGAGCACCTCTATTCTCGTCACAGTCACGAATCAATATGCCCCGCCCCAGATTTCCGCCGCAACCTATCCAACGCAAGCCCTCACGGGTGCCTGGACAAACGTGAATACCACCGTGACATTTACATGCACACCCGGGGGGCTCCCAATCGTTAGCTGCACTAGCCCACAAACCGTCACGACTGAAGGCACGGATCAGGTCGTAACCGGAACGGTCACAGACAGCGCCGGAACTTCAGTGTCTACCAGCGTGACCCTGAATATCGACAAGACCCCGCCTGCCTTGACGATTTCCTCCTTGGCCGACGGCAGTACCTTCACTTCCACACCTATCACAGTGACTGGGGCCGCATCCGACAGTCTTTCTGGGCTTGCTTCCGTGACTTGCAATGGCGCTCCAGCGAGTACTAGTGGGGGCACTTTTTCATGCAACGTCGGCTTGAACGTCGGTGCAAATGCCGTCCGCGTGGTCGCGTCGGATTATGCGGGGAATGCCTCAGCCATCATTTTTCACGAAACGCTCACCGGAACTCTCCCGCCCCCAAACTCGCTGCAGGTCACACCTGCTACGCTGAACATACTGGCTGGCAACACACAGCAATTCACCGCCACCGATCAAAACGGCCAGCCGCGAACGGATGCGACTTGGACGCTGAGCGATACTAGCCTTGCGAGCATTACAGCAGGTAGTTCTCCTACTTTGACCGCCATCTCCGCCGGTCAGGTGACGCTGACTGCCACCGTTGGGAGTGTTTCGGCGCAAACGCAGATTACAATTTCGGCTCTCACTGTGTTCTCACCAGGCACTGAAGTCTGGACAGTCCCGTCCGCTTCCGGGTTCTCTGCGCAGCAGATCGTCTCAGCAGTACCGGTCAACACGGTGCCGGGGCCAGATCTTTATTCCATTCAATCGAGCAGTGACGGCACGCAGGCAGTGGTGCAGGCTCTGACCATTGATGGACAACAAATGTGGCAAACAGGGCCTTACGAGTTCTCCACTCTGATAGGGCCGGCCGCACCCGATGGCTTTGGCGGGCTTTTGGTCACGGAAGCTTGCAACAGTAACAATCCTGCTATGACGACTACCGACTTGGATGCCGTAACAGGGACGCCGCTGTGGCAATTCCAGCTACCCAGTCTCCTTCCGGATGGAGCAGTTGCTTGCCCGCAAGGGCCGAACTTCGCCATTCGCCAAGATGGCTCCGTGGTCATTGCTGCTCCGCTGGCAATGTCTCCAAGGATCGTGATACTTGATGGTCAGTCTGGGGCGTTGGTTGCAAATCCTCAGATCCCCGCGTCTACTTTGACGAGTGATATGAATTCTGTGAGTTGCGATTGCTATACTCCGGTTGGACCGCCGATGGTCAATTCCGACGGCTCAACCTACGTGGAATATTACGTTCGCCAGCTCAATAGTGACTCTCCCGATCCCGTTTCAGGGGTTCTTTGGCTCCTGAAGATCGCACCTGATGGTTCCACGAGCACAACGCGGTTGAGCTCTTCCAACGTCGCGAATCTCTGGCCCGGCCAGATCATTCCGGACGGCCAAGGAGGAGTTCTGGCCACTTGGGCAATTGATCCAGCCAATCCTCCTGCAGCTCCCTATCCTTACCAGGCGGCAGATGTGGTAGGAGGAATAGTTGCCAGCAGCTTCAACATGCCGATGTCACCGCAGAACCTAACGCGTGACCCCAACACCGGCATTCCACTTCCTTTGCAGCTCGTGCTTGGAGAGAGCAGTGCGTTCGTTTCGTATGGTTCCAACATTGTGTCCTTCGCCGCTAACTCTGGGTCCGTAAACTGGAACTACCAGGCGGCTTCGCAGACAACCGTTACTCTCGTTGTGTCTACGGCGGGCGGTGGGCTAGTCGCAAAGAGCACTTACCAGAACGTCGATACAATGCTGCAACTCGATGGGTCTGGTAACGCGACTCCATACACATGGAGCGCCCCGAATACTACCTACTGGGCCGGCAGCTTTTACCCAGCGAGTTCTTCCGCGGTGACGACAGAGTATTCTGACGCCGAGGTTCCATTGAGTGGTTCGCCTTGGCAGACGTTAAACGAGTCTGGTACAGGCAAAGCAACAGGTAATTTCTCCGTCCAGGGGTTCTCTACCACGGGTGCTAACGAAGATGTGATTACCGCAGACCTGCAGATAATTCAAGCACAACTGCCATCGGATCCAGTCTGTAGCTCTTGGTTGGGGAATAATCCAACGGGAACGACAGGTTTATCATGGGTACAAACATTGCTTGCTAACCCCAATTACTACGGCTACGGAACTGTTTATGTCGGAGGCAAGCCATACTACAAGAATGGTGCTTTCACGGGAGCCTACAATGCCGATAATACTCTCGTCTCCGGACTGCCAACCAGTCCGACTCCGCCGATATTTACAGTTAATGCTATTGGAGGCTTCTTCAATGTCACCGACAACAAGGGAGGCGCGTTTACGCTTGGCCCGAACAAGTATCCCGGAAATACGCTTCGGAATCAGTTGGCCACGATAATACACGAGTTTGGCCACCAGTTGGAGGTGTACACGTTCGTGGGACTAAAGGGCGAAAAGGTGAAATTCCAAGATGATCAAGGGAACCCAGCCGCAGGGGACTCAAATGATGCCTATGTTAATCTGCATTGCCGAGCGTTGATCGAAAGACCTTGGATTAATAGCCTTTCCCCAACATCGGGTAGTGCAGGAACCAAAGTGAACATCAGCGGAGGCAACTTCTTGGCGAGCCAGGGCACGAGCGTTGTGACCTTCTATAATGGGGTTGTGGCCCCCGGCTATGCAATCGTTGCACACGTGAACAATTGGAGCGAAACGCAGATCACGGTCACGGTCCCGAATGGGATCCAACCGGGCCTAGTGTTCGTTGTTGTTACCGTTGGAGGTGAAATGAGCAACACAGCGACTTTCGCCGATTAGGATTGCCGCAAGGCAGCGTCGAGCTATACAGTCCGAAGATGAAGAGGAGGGTTCTATGAAAGGCATTCTCGCGAAGCTTGCCCTGGCCATCGGAGCAATGGCAATGATTCCGATTTTTTCCAGTCCTTCACCGCAGGAATCTGCGATCGACGATAAAGACATCCATTACACAAGCTACGAGGGAATGAACTATCCGCCGTTGGCGCGCCAAACGCGAATCGAGGGGGTCGTGGTGGTACGAGTTAAGATCGACGACCACGGTAGAGTTACAGATGCTACTGCGATTTCAGGACACGAACTTCTCATACAGAGTGCAATAGACAATGCCAAGAAATGGCGATTTGAGACCAATAGCCATCATGGCGCCATCTTAGTCTACAATTTTAGGATAGCACCAGGCTTGTGCAACTCTGGCTTCTTCACTTTTCAACCTCCCAATTTCATCACTGTTACAGGGTGTCCGATGGTTGCAACAATCTATTGAAAACGACCAAGCCTTACCACTTGGGGGCCGGTTTGACTGGACAACCGATCCTAACTCCTACAATTCCGCCGTCGACGATGGCGGGGGGAATCGGACAATCAACAAGCTGCGATTGCCTTACACCCGTGGGTCAGCCGATGGTGAATTCAGACGGCACGACCAACGTCGCATACTATGCGCGACAGCTTGACGGCAGTTCGCCGAATCCCGTCAAAGGCACTCTCTCGCTCATGCAGATTGGGACAGACGGAACCACTACCACTACGCAGCTAGCGTCTTCAACCACCGCGAATCTCTGGCCTGGCCAGATCATCCCGGATGGCCAGGGAGGAGTTCTGGCCACTTGGGCAATTGATCCAGCCAATCCTCCAGCGGCCCCCAATCCTTATCAGGCGGCAGATGTGAAAGCCGGGGCAGTCTCCAGCAGCTTCAACATGCCGATGTCACCACAAAACCTGGCGCGCGACCCGAATACCGGTATCCCGACCGATCTGCCGCTCGTTGGAGGGGAAAACGGCACGGCGTTTGTCTCCTACGGGTCGAACTTGGCCTCCTTCAACGTCAATGGCGGTTCGTCAAACTGGAACTATCCGAGTTCGGCGGGCATAACTTCCGCGGCTTACACCAACGGAGGCGGACTGACTGTGGTTGATGCTCAGTCAAACGTAACGCCTCTGGATTCCGGAGGGAACGCGGGTACGTCTGTCGCACTCCCATCCGTTGGCTCCATTCAACCGGCGTGGGACGGAACGTGGCAAGGGACGATACCGGGCTCTAACATAGGAGCTGCTGCCATACAGCTCCCCCTGTTGAATTGGGGAAATAGTCTTTGGGCATGGCTTCTCCGCGGTAGTCCTTCCGAGAATGGCAAAGCGACGCAGATGCCCTATCTCGGTCTCCTTCCCACTTGCCCAGGTGCCCAAACACCTTGTGCCCAAGAAGCGCTCGATGATGCTATTGGCTCCTTGCGTAGTCTTGTGTCCGGGAATTGTCCGCAATGTCAAACTTATGTATACAGCCAGCCGAATCTGGGGCTTACCCAGACAACTCACAGCCAGTACCTTGCAAGGAGTTACAAATTCTATGATGCCACGAATTCGTCAGCGCTCGCGGGCGACGTGTTATGCATAAAACACAGCATATTCAATATATTTGCCAGCCCATGCAATCTCAGTGCTTTCCAGATGAAATTGCAGATCAATCAACTCTGGGCCCTTGAGAAACCCGCAGCGATCACGAAAACGCCCAGCGCACCGGGCGAAGGGCTCGTAACGTTCTGGGATCCGTCGCAGGTCAATGCAGGATTAGGAAATTCTGCCGCCGCGATAGGAAACCAAGCTACCATCTTCCACGAATCGCTCCATGGGGTTACCGGTATTATTGATAGCACTCCTTTTGGGACGTCACTGCAGGGCATTTTCGGAATCTGTATCGATGATCCCAGTAGCTCAATTACTGACTATCTGGAATTTAACGTCTTTGGCATAGGGAACGCCCCCAAGACTAAGCAGACAGGCAACGGCACCTGCCTGACTTGGCAGCCGCAATGGGCGCCCGAGGAGCAACATGACCCGAGTTCGATTTGCCTGGATTCTACCGCTTGCGCAGGTGGCTCTGGCCCAGACCTCGTGGCAACTGTCACTCCATCCACATCCGCGCGTCCAGGGAGATGTTTATTGGAGATCTACTCTAGATTTGGTTTGTGCTGGGTTGAACACTCCCGCCGACTATCTGAATTTCGTTCTAAATGAGTTGTCGGGATCGCGAGGAGGGACGCTTGTGGGCGACCTCATATATATAGTGTTGGTGGCTATTCTCTGGTACTTCGTCGGAAAGAAAATCGATTCGTACAGGTTGTCCGGCATAAGCGGGCAAGAAAGACCGTCAATCGGTGGAATACTTAAGAATCTGTTTGTGGTCCTCTATGGAATATATCTCCTTCTTGTGATTTGCCTCCACAATGTGATCTTTACAGCTCCCAAGAACGGCAATATGGGCAGTTCCAACCCGCTTGGTGATGTCATCCGTCAGACCTTGTGGTTGCTATGGTGTTTGGCGTTGATCCTGATTCCCAGTATCACACTCGCCTCAGCGTTTCGTCGAGGCGGCAGAACACGGCAATAAAAGGCGGGTGCGCCACCCTCACAAGTCGGCAAAACCTGGGCTGTGGATGTGCCGCACCCATTGCGTTTGATTTACAAAGAGTTCTTGACTGGTTAAGGTACGGATAACGTATGCTATTTTTCGCACATTTGAGGGGCGGTGGGTCTGGTTATCAAAACAGAGGGTCTGAGGAAGGCCCGAGAGGAGGGCGATGGAGCCTACCGACCAGGGAGAAAGCGCGCAAAATCTCAGGTTCCGTTTAAGGTTCAAACCTGAGCACAAAGTTGAGAACAGAACCCGCCAAATACCGTCCAAAACCGTCATCTATGACGCAGCAAGAGGCTAGACGATTCAGCAACATAGCTAATCTAAAGGCAACCTTTGGTTTGTGAGGGTGATGACATGAGGCAGGTTTGATCGCAATTAGTGCAACGGAAGGATAAGAAAGATTGACCCCAAGACCCAGGTAGAAAATCGAACCTGGGGCACCCCCGACGCTACAAAGGCAAGAAAACCCAAGAACCGATCTAAAGATCGGCCACTACACAGAAGCCAGATCAAAGAAAAAGCAGATCCCTCGCTGCGCTCGGGATGACATTCATTTGGAGAGGCGGCGGGGAGCCGGGCGAAAACAGAAAATTGAAGCTGATTACTTGCCGGACGCGGTGGAAGCGGTGGCCACCGGCGCGTAGTAGCCGTTGCGCGTGCGCGCCACGAGCTTGCCCTTACCGCGCGGCGGCAGGACGTCCACGTGGACGCTGCGGAAGCTGCCATCGCGCGCGACGTTCAAGGGATAGTAGCCCAAGGTGTACTGGTGGCGAATGTCGTGGGCCACCTGTTCGCAAATGTTGTGCACATCCCCGACGTTCTCCGGGAAAAAGGCCACGCCGCCGGAAGCCAGGGCGATCTCCGTGAGGGCTTTCTTGGCGGCTTTGGCGCTGCGCTTGCTCTCCTGGCTGAGCAGGCCGATGGTATAGATCACGGTATCGGTCTTCTGAATCTCGCGAATGGTTTTCTCCAGGGAATTGCGGCTGGTGTTGTCCTCGCCATCGGTGACGATCAATAGAACTTTCTTTTCTTTCTTGCCTTTCTTCAAATGGTCGAGCGAGCCGATGATGGCGTCGTAGAGCGCGGTGCTGCCGCGGGCGTCAATGCGCTCCAGCGCTTCCTTGAGTTCGGGAATGCTGTTGGTAAAGTCCTTGTCGAGATCGAGGTAGAAATCATCGTTGAAATTGACGACAAAGGATTCGTCCTGGGGATTGCTGGTCTGCACCAGGGTGAGCGCGGCTTCGTTCACGCTGGGCCGTTTGTCGCGCATGCTGCCGCTATTGTCAATGACCAGGCCCATGCTGACGGGAATATCTTCGCGCTTGAAGAGGGAGAGCTTCTGCTCGATTTTGTCTTCGTAAATGCGGAAATTGTCTTGCGCGAGGCCTTCCACGAACTTGCCGCGGTCGTCGAGGACGGTGGTATGGAGCACGACCAGGCTGACATTAAGCTTGATGTGGCTGCCCGTTTGCCCCTTGCCGGCATCCTGGTCGGGGGGTGGCGGAGGAGGGACCGTCTGCACAGGAATCTGCGCCAGCGACGGGCCAGCAAGGAAAAGCAGGGTCAGCGACAGAGCGAGACCGGCAGAGAATAAATAGCGCGTGTTATGACCGCCTTCAGTGCGCGGGCGCGTAGTAGCCGGTCTTGGAGTACACGGAAAGAGGTGGAAGCCCCTTGGGCGGGCGCAGTTTGACCTTGATTTTGCGCCACCGCGCGTCGTGGACATGATTGCTTGGTCGGTATCCCAGAACATATTGATTCCGCAGCTCCATGCCGATCTTGGACGCAATGTCCGGCAGATCACTTAGATGCTCGACAGCGAAGACGCGGCCACCCGTCAATTCCGTGATTTCACTGAGCAGCGACGGCCCGTGGAGCTCCTCCGGCGTTCGATTACGATTTCCAAGCGGGTCAAAAATGCCGATGGCATAGAGCTGCGTATCCGCTTCCTTGACCAAGCGCTTGATATCGTTCTCGTTGTACCTGCTGTGATTATCGCCTCCATCGGAAAGGATGAGCAAGGAACGTTTGGCGTTATGTGCACCCCTCATCTGGCTGAGGCCCAGGTAGATGGCATCCAGTAGCGCGGTCCTGCCGCCAGGGGCAGTGAGCATCATGCGGCTTTGCAGGTCTTCCACGCTGTTGGTGAACGCGCTGGTCAGCTCCGCGCGTTCATTGAAGCTCACCAAAAAGAATTCATCCTGCGGATTGGCCGTCTTGAAGAACTCCACCGCCGCATCGCGGGCTTTATCTATCTTGTCGGACATGCTGCCGCTAAAATCAAAGATGACTCCGATGGAGATAGGCACGTCTTCGGAAGAGAAGGAGACGATTTCCTGCTCGATGTTGTCCTCGAAGACACGGAAATTGTCGGTTTCCAGGCCCGTGACCAGGCGGTTGTAAGGGTCTGTGACGGTCACGTTGACCAGGGCCAGATCCACGTCCGTGTGAATGATCTTTCCGGGGATGATCTTCACTGCGGGGGTGTCCCGCGTGACCGCGCCGAGCTTTGGCGGCGCTGGCGAAGCTCCGGCGGGTACCAGATCTTTGGGGGCATCCTGGGCCCAAAGAGGGGCTCCAAGACAGAGCAGCAACACGCAAGCGAACAAGCGCGAAATCGCAAGCATACACAAAACGCGGTTCTCGCAGATAGCGCGCTTCACGGCTCCCCCTCCTCCCGGTCTGCCGGGAGGGCCGCGCAGAGACTTCATAATAGCACCCGGATTCCGGAAGGCAAGCCCTCTCCGCGCAAGAGGCAACAACGACTGGAAGTGCCGACGAAGCCTGCGCCATGTGCTAGCATCGCTTCAAGAAGGAACCGGGAAAGGGCGAAAGAATGAGCGATCCCAAAGTGATTGTGGTGATCCCCTCGCGCTACGCTTCGACGCGGCTGCCGGGGAAGGCGCTGGTGCAACTGGCGGGGAAGCCTATGGTGCAGCACGTTTATGAACGGGCGAAGCGCGCGCAAACCGTTCATCGCGTGCTGGTGGCGACGGATGATCAACGCATTATCGATGCCGTGACGGCCTTCGGCGGCGAAGCGCAGATGACTCGCGCCGACCATCGCACCGGCACGGAGCGCATCGCCGAGGTGGCTGTGCATGAGGCCGGCGACGTGTTCGTCAACGTCCAGGGAGACGAACCGCTGATCGATCCGGTGGCGATTGACACCGCCGTGGGCGCGCTGCTCGAAGAGCCGCAGGCGCAAATATCCACGGTGGCCACTGCGATCCGCCATGCCGGAGACATCATGGATCCCAACGTGGTGAAGACGGTGCTCGACTTCGATGGCAATGCGCTCTATTTTTCCCGCGCCCCGATCCCCTGGATCCGCGATACGCAACAGAAATTGCACGTAAAGTACTGGAAGCACCTGGGGCTCTACGTCTTTCAACGAGAGGCGCTGCTGGAGTTTCCCACGCTGCCGCAGGGCGAACTGGAAAAGATCGAACAGCTCGAGCAGTTGCGGTGGCTGGAGAATGGCTGGAAAATCCGCGTGGCCGAGGTCGCGCATGATGCCGTGAGCGTGGATGTTCCCGAAGACGTGGCGCGCGTCGAAAAGCTGATGCAAAAATAAGACCGCCCGGCAACGGAGAATTTTGCCGCACGGCAGGTTGATGAAGCCGGGAAGCAGGTTCCCCTGGGGGCCGCCTGCTCATTGCGATTGTTGCGAAACGAAACCGGCGAGCACGCGGCCGGTATCGGCGCTGACCACCAGAACCGTGTTGGCGTCAACGATGTAGGCCTGAAAGTTATACGTGGTGGACAAGGGGCTGCCAGCCACGATTTGGAACGCATTGTTGTTGGTGCCGCCGGAGTTGATGGTCAGCGTGCCTTGCGTACCGATATTGGCGTATGGCGCGATGCCCCTGGTGCCGAGAATCGTGCCATCCGCGACACCGGAGATGTTGTTGGTGGCGCTACTCGCCAGGGCATATTGCCCAACGAAATTCTCCACGCCAGGGGACACGCCAGTGGAGCTGACATCCACTCCGCTCCAATTGAAGACATAATTGCCGGCAACACCAGCGGCGGTGAAGGGGGAACCTGTTTGCGCGAGCAAAGTGCCATCCTCGACGAAACCGCTGGTGACGTTCTGGATGACACCACTGGTCGCAGTGGTCAGGTAGAACACGTATTGAAATGCAAGGCCGGAGGTGGAGTCCGTGAAGGTGAAGGTGCCGCGGCCACTGCCAGGATAGGTCGTGTCAATCAAATAGCTGGCGTTGGAGATGTTGGTTCCCTGCGAAATGTGGAGCGGCGTGCCATCGTTGTTTTCGTCGTAGGAAACCGCGCTGATGCCGCCCGCATTCGCGGTGAACCGAGCGGCCGCCGCGTCTGGGCCTGCAGTGGACGAGCCGCCAACCTGATAGACAAAGTTGCCGGTAAAGCCGGCAGTGGTCGTAGGAATAGCGCCGGATTGGAGAACTCCGTCGCCCGAGGAACCTCCGAAGGAATCCTCCTCGATGAACTTGATGCGGGTGGCATCCACGATGTAGAAGGCAAAGGTATAGCCGCTGGCGAATTGTAGGGTGCCGCGGCCGAACGTGGTTCCGTTCACGGAATCGAGTGTGTAGGTCGATTGGGCAATCGTGCTGGCGCCAGAAGGGCCGTTGATGCTGTCATTGGTATCGGAGACGCCGCCGGTGATAAGCCCGCTGCCATTTGCGGCGATATATCCGATGATGGAAATGACGTTTGTACTAGAGTCGGCCAAGGTCACGCCAGAGAAATCAAATACGTAATTTCCGTTGAAGCTATTGGCGAGAAAATCGGCGGTGGTTTGAAGGTTGAAGCTGCCGCTCGCTGCAAAGAGTCCATCGGTTTCCACCAGGAAGCCCTGGTTGCTGGACTGGAGATACATGGCAAACGTCACCTTGTTGCCCGCGCTATCCTGCAGGGTGAGTGTGCCGCGGCCATCTGCCTGCACGGAATAGCTGCCACTCGCAAAAGTAACTTCCTCAGCGGTGGGTGAAACGGCGAGGTCCACCAAGTCTTCCATGGCGCTCTTGATGTTGCCGGCACCATCTGCAACGAAGCTGCCGGTTTGCGCGGCGTATGCGCCGCAGGTCTGGCCCCCGGAGCAGTTCGCCGTCACGCCGCTGATGGAAAAAGCATACTGGCCCTTTAGGCTGCTGTCGGAGAAGCCACCGGTCGGAGGTGGAGTGACAATCGGGGAACTGCCGCCACCGCTGCAGGCGGCAAGCACGGCGGCGAGGGCCAGAGTTGCGATCGACAGGATACGCTTCACAGTGCGCCTCCCACGGGCTTGCTTGCGGGGCTATTTTTCGGCCCCCAGTAGGAATACGGAATGCCGCGCGGGCTGCGCACGGCCAGCGCCTGAGTGCCTTTCTGCACAATGCGCGCCAGGAAGGGTGTGGCACTTCCGAAGGCTACGTTCTCGCCGATAATGCGCAGGGTATCGCCCGTTTGGATGTTGAAATGGTTTGCCGCCAAGAGCCGGGCATCCCCAAGGTGAATATCCACAACGCCGCCCGTGGTTTGCAGGGTGACATGGGCGCCGAGCGGGGGTGTGGTCGAGGATTCGGTGAAGGCGATGACCGTCCCAACGAGTGTGCCCTCGCGCTTTAGGTCATAGCCCGAAGATCGCACTGGAGTTTGCGTGGTCCTCTCCTGCCCCATTGCTGTGCAGCAGAAAAGCGCTATCCCCGCAACAATCCCTTGAATCATCTTTCGCGTTTGCATTGTTCGCCTCATTGCTCGATTTCCATGCCGCGCTCCGCCATAAGGCCACATGGATATAGACGCTTTCGGACCCATGCCGCGTCGCGCGCAAGTCCTGGCTGGAACAGCTTTGCGTCCCACAAGCCGCTGAGTAGACCTTACCGCACATCCCGGTGATGGGAACCCGGGAAAGCAGAAAAGGTTTCCTGCGGTAGAAAAAATTCCGATGATTGCGAACGAAGAGTTTGCATTGACAGCCCGCGGTGTTCCGAACATAATTGTATGTACGTCAATCCTGCGGAGGTTCGATAAGCTCAGATCTGCTCGGAGCGGACGCGAGCGACCCGGATGGCGCCAAAATATATCTTTGTAACTGGTGGTGTGGTTTCCTCACTTGGCAAAGGCGTAGCATCATCCTCCATCGGCTGTCTCCTGGAAAGTCGCGGCTTCAAAATCACCATCCAAAAATGCGATCCGTACCTGAACGTGGATCCCGGAACGATGAGCCCCTTTCAGCACGGGGAGGTTTTCGTCACCGACGACGGAGCGGAGACGGACCTCGACCTGGGCCACTACGAACGCTTCACCCACGTTAAGCTGACGCGCGACAACAACTGGACCACCGGGCGCATCTACGAAACCATTCTCACGCGGGAGCGCCGCGGCGATTACCTGGGGAAGACCGTGCAGGTCATCCCGCACGTCACCGACGAGATCAAGCGCTGCATCCGCAAAGTCTGCGAAGGCATCGATATCGTGATCGTGGAAATTGGCGGGACTGTTGGGGACATCGAGTCCCTACCGTTCCTGGAAGCGATTCGCCAGATGCGTTTGGAGCTCGGCCCAGAGAATACGCTCTTCGTGCATGTGACGCTGGTGCCATTCATCGCGGCCGTGGGCGAACTGAAAACCAAGCCCACGCAGCACAGCGTGAAGGAGTTGCTGGGAATCGGGATTCAGCCGGACATCCTACTGTGCCGGAGCGATCGTCACCTTCCGGCGGAGCTCAAGAAAAAGATCGCGCTGTTCTGTAACGTCGCGGAAGCTCGCGTCATTTCCATGGAGGATGTGAAGACGATCTACGAAGTCCCCGTGGAGCTGAACAAGGAAGGGCTGGACGCGCAGATCATCCGTTCGTTGCGGCTCGAAGAGCGTCCCGCGGACATGCAGCCCTGGCTGGACATGCTCGATCGCCTGCATCATCCGCACGGCGAAGTGCGCATCGGGATCGTCGGGAAGTACGTGCAATTGGAAGACGCGTACAAGAGTTTGCGCGAGGCTCTGCTGCACGGCGGGCTGGCGCACAACCACAAGACGGTCATCGATTGGATCGAGTCCGAGGAGATCGATTCGTTGGAAGCTGCGGAGAAACGATTGCGCGGCTATGACGGTATCCTGGTGCCCGGCGGTTTCGGCAAGCGCGGCATTCAGGGAATGATCTACACGATTCAGTATGCCCGCGAGTATAAAGTGCCGTACTTTGGCATCTGCCTGGGAATGCAATGCGCCACCATCGAATACGCGCGCGATGTGGCCAACTTGAAACAGGCGGACAGCACGGAATTCGATCCACAAACGCCGAATCGCGTGATTTACAAATTGCGCGAACTTCTGGGCGTCGACGAAATGGGCGGCACGATGCGCCTGGGGGCGTGGCCGTGCAAGCTGGAGCCTGGCTCGTTCGCGCACAAGGCATACGGCAAGCTTGAAATCAGCGAACGCCACCGGCACCGCTACGAATTCAATCGCGAATACGAGAAGGTTCTGACGGCTGCCGGGCTGAAAATCACCGGACGCACGCCGGATGAGAATTACGTGGAAATTATCGAGGCGCCCAACCATCCGTGGTTCCTCGGCTGCCAATTCCATCCGGAGTTCAAGTCCAAGCCATTTGATCCTCATCCGCTGTTCGCGGCGTTTATCGGGGCAGCGTTGGAGCACAAGCTCCAGAAGTCGCGCCCGTCGGCCACCTCAACCGCCACCACGACGGCGCCCGTCGCAGAAACCAATCACCCGGCGGCCGCCCTGCGGGCCACGCCTCACGCCGCTGCTTGATTTCTCTTCGAGCCGTCGCGATGGTTCGTCGCCTAAATCCGAGGGAACGGCTTGCGGCAGGTCTGTGATATCTTCGACTCATCGATGACCACCACTCGCGAAATCTCGCTCGGCTCCCTCCGCCTCGGCGGCAATAACCCACTCTTTCTGATTGCGGGCCCCTGCGTCATCGAGTCCGAACGTCATGCGCGGATGATGGCGGAGCGCGTGGCGAAAATCGCGGCGGATGCGGGTGTGCCGTACATTTTCAAGGCTTCCTACGACAAGGCCAACCGCTCATCCGTGAAGTCCTACCGCGGCCCGGGGCTGGCGGAGGGCTTGCGCATCCTTGGCAAAATCAAAGCCGATTTGCATTTGCCCATCCTCACGGATATTCATGACGCTTCGCAGGCCACGCCAGCAGCCGAAGTGGCAGACATTCTGCAGATACCAGCGTTCCTCTCGCGGCAGACCGATCTGCTGGTTGCCGCAGCCAAAACAGGGCGCATCGTCAATGTCAAGAAAGCACAGTTTCTTTCGCCGTGGGACATGAGCAATGTCACCGAGAAAATTGCCGCGGCCGGCAACTCCAATATTATGCTGACGGAGCGAGGCGCCAGTTTCGGGTATAACAACTTGGTCGTGGATATGCGTACATTCCCGGTGCTCCAGAAACTTGGCTACCCTGTCGTCTTTGACGTGACCCATTCCGTGCAGCTTCCCGGGGGACAGGGCCACGCAAGCGGCGGCCAGCCCGAATTCATCGAACCACTCGCGCGCGCGGGTGTAGCCGCTGGCGTTGACGGCATTTTCCTGGAGACCCACGACAATCCCGCCGACGCACTTTCCGACGGGCCTAATGCCCTGCCCTTGACGCAGCTTCCGCAACTCCTGGCCCGCCTGAAAGAGCTTTCCACACTCGTTCGCCGCTGGAGCGACGCATGAGCCTGGAAACCGCGCGCCGCGTTCTCCGCATTGAAGCGCAGGCCATCCAGGACGTGCTGGCGCGACTCGACGCTTCGTTCGATCGCGCGGTCGAAGTGCTCTTCGCTTGCAAGGGACGCGTGGTTGTGACGGGCATGGGGAAATCCGGGCTCATCGGCCGCAAGATTTCCGGAACGCTCTCGAGCACCGGCACGCCGTCGTTCTTTTTGCATCCGGCGGACGCGCTGCACGGCGATCTGGGCATGCTGGCGCGGGGCGATGCCCTGCTGGCCATCAGCTACGGCGGCGAAACGCAGGAAATCCTGAATCTGCTGGAGACGCTGAAACGCTTGGAGATCGCCATCGTCACGCTCACTGGGAATCCGCAGTCGACGCTGGCGGAAGCCAGCGATGTGGCTCTGGACGTCAGCGTGAAGGAAGAAGCTTGCTCGCTGAATCTTGCGCCGACGGCCAGCACCACCGTGGCGATGGCCATCGGCGATGCTCTTGCCATTTCCTTGCTGGAGAAGCGCGGGTTTCGGCCGGACGATTTCGCGGCGCTGCATCCCGCCGGGCGACTGGGCAATAAACTCCTGCGCGTTGAACACTTGATGCACTCCGGCGATGCCATGCCCCGTGTGGCGCCGGATACGTCGATGCCTGCCGTGTTTCATGAAATGTCCGCGAAGAAACTTGGGATGACCACCGTCACCACGCCCGAGGGCAAACTGGCGGGCATCCTGACGGATGGCGACCTTCGCCGCCTGATGGAAAAACACGGCGGCGCGACGCTGGCCATGACCGCCGGCGATTGCATGGTGCGCACGCCGCAGACCATCGGTCCAAAGCTGCTTGCCAGCGAAGCGCTGAACCTTATGGAAAAGAAAAAGATCACCTCCGTCGTGGTGATCGACCCGGTCTCGCAAAAAGTGGTCGGCGTCGTCCACCTCCACGACCTGTGGACGCTCGAACTTATGTAGTTCTGGAATAAGACATGACTACCCTTCCTGGCGTTCCAGTGGCTGCTCCTATTTTTCTGAACTCCCCCGAGGAAATCGAAAAACGCGTCAGCCTCGGGCAGGTCCGTTGGGCTGCCCCGCTTCTCTTCTTGCCTGCGCGCACGGTGTTTATGCTCGTCAGCCAGGCACTTGTCGCGGGTCTCTTGCGACTGCAAGGCCGCGCTTCTCCCTGGCATGCCGCCGGTCCCTGGTGGACTGTCTGGGGCACACTGGTTGACGTGGGCTGCCTCGCGTGTCTTTTCTTCCTGACTCGGCGCGAAAATCTTCGCATTCGGGATCTCCTCGGGCCTTTGCCTCGCTGGCTCGTGCCCAAAGGCATCGCTTGCTTCCTGCTCATCTTTCCTTTCTTTTTACTAGGCGGACCCCTGGCCAGTTGGATCGTCTACCACTCCTGGCAGGCGCCGATCCCTGCCGGCGAAATCTTCGGGCGCCACTTGCCGCTGTGGGGCGTTCTTTATTCCCTCCTGATCTGGTGGCCCATCTGGTCGGTCACGGAGGAGTTTGCCTATCAGGGATACCTCGCCTCGCGCTTCGCCGCTCTTTCCCGCCATCGCTGGGCTCCCTATTGCCTGGTGGGATTCTGGTGGGCGTTGCAGCACAGTTTTCTCCCCTTCGCGTTAAACTGGCGGCTCATTCTGTGGAGATTTCTCGCCTTCGTTCCCGGAACACTCGTTTTCCTGGCGGTTTACTTGCGTACGCGAAGGCTTGCCCCGCTCATTGTGGCGCACTGGATGATGGATCTATCCGCCGCGGTGATGACCCTCTCGTTCTGAGCGAATCTCTCTTTCCGCTGAACGTGTTTTTGTATTTCTATTCGCGCAATTGCTCTTCTTCGCGATCTCTGGTTTCTTGGGCTGGTCATCGGCCATCCCGCTCCTGTCTCCACGCACCGTACCCTTCTTCGCATGCCTGCTTCCTGATCTCTGATTGCTGATTACTGATATCTGATATCTCTTCACATTCCTGCTAAAATTGGGCATTCATCACCCGATGGAGGACCAATTGGCTCGCGCCCGGAAGATTTCTCCCGCTCTCAAGAAACGCGCTGCGAAGATTAAGCTGCTGCTCATGGACGTGGACGGCACCATGACCGATGGCGGCGTCACCTTGCTTTCGCAGCTCGACGGAACCGCGCTGGAGATCAAAACGTTTGATGCACACGACGGTCAAGGCCTCACGCTGGCCCGGACCGCGGGTCTCAAGACAGGCTTCATCACTGGCCGCGAAAGCCCGGCACTCCTGCGGCGCGCGCACGAAATGCGCATGGACTATGTGTACATGAAAGTCCCTGTGAAGCTGCCCGCGTATGAAGAAATTCTGCAGAAATCCGGCTTGCCCGAATCCACGGTCGCTTTTGTGGGCGACGATCTGCCGGACCTCCCGGTAATGCGGCGCGTGGGCTTGGCGGTCGCTGTCGGGGACGCGGCCGCGGAGGTCAAGGAGGTCGCGCACTACACCACGCGCGCCCTCGCCGGCCACGGCGCGGTTCGCGAAGCCGTCGAGTTAATCCTCAAGTCCAAGGGCATCTGGGAAGACATGATCGAAAAAGCCCGCGCGTAGTGATATCTTCTGCGAACCATCCGCTGCCCACTATTGAGCCACTACCAACACGTGAAGGTGCTTGACATTGCCACAAGCTGGTTACAGACTCTGCCCAACGCGCTACTGCTTTCCCTTGGGCCAAAATTCTTGCGGTGCGCTCGACGTGGGGAAAAATCGAAATGAAAACCAACTATCTTGCCGTGGTTGTTGCAGCAATCGCGTACTTTGTTCTCGGAGGCCTTTGGTACGGCGTTCTCTTTCACAAACCCTGGATGAACCTGGAGCAGATGACCATCGAACAAGCGCGGGGTGTGAGCCACGTGGTTCCCTATATCGTTTCATTTCTCCTGGAATTGCTGGTGGCCTACGCGCTGGCGCAACTCTGCATCTGGCGCAATGCCAATACCGCCTCGCGCGGCGCCTCCATCGGTGTTCTGGTTTGGATCGGTTTTGTCGGACCCATCGCGTTGATGACCTACATGTTCGAGATGCGCCCTAGAGCGTTGTATGCGATCAATGAGTTCTATCCGCTTGCAGGCCTGATTCTGATGGGCGCGATCCTGGGCGCCTGGAAGAAGAAAGCCGCGTAGCCAACTGCGTTGGCGCTTCGGTGGGTTCCCGGGCGATGATGTTGCCGGGCGCAGCGGGCGGGCGCTAAACTGGGAAGCCCATGAATCGCACTCTTCTATGGACAGCCGTTTCGGTCGGAGGGCTGGTGGTCCTCGCCTACGTCGGCCTGAGCATTCTCGCGGGCGGGCCGAAGGACGCCATCGGGATGCTGCGGTTCGCCCTGCCATACATGCACCGCGGAAAATTGAAGGTGGGTGACAGTGCGCCCGATGCGCAACTGGTGGCGCTGGATGGCGCCACGCGCTTCCATATTCGTGAACGCAGCAACAGGCGCCCGCTGGTCCTGGTATTCGGCAGTTTCACTTGACCGCCCTTCCGTCGCCAGGTCGGCGACATCGTGCAGATCTATGACGATTACAAGGACCATGCCGATTTTCTGACCATTTATATCCGCGAAGCGCATCCGCTCGACGAGTGGCGCATGAAATCGAACGAAAAAGACAAGGACGATGTCTGCTACGTCCAGCCCAGAACCCTGGCCCAGCGAGTTGCCATCGCCAACGATTTCACGCAACGCTTCAAATTCCCCGTGCCCTTCGGTATCGATGAAATGAACAATGCCGCCAACAGCGCCTACGCCGCGTGGCCCGAGCGGCTCTACATCCTGGACGAGAGCGGCCGTATCTCCTACAAGGGCGGCAACGGCCCCTTCCAGTACGATCCCAAGGAAGTTCGCGCGTGGCTCGCGCAACGCTACGGCGAAGTGAAGCATGCGGAGCCGGCGGCTGAGAAGAAGAGCTGAGCAGGGCGATCCTCTCGAATTTCGGCCAAATTGGATTGCGCGGCGCCCGGATCTGGGGAAGGTCTCAGGTCTGAAGTCCCGAGCTAGGGGGATGACAACGAAGAAACCCATTGCACGCCAGTCTGCGGAATGCGCCGCGAACAAGGCCAAAAGGGTCGGGCTCGCCCGCGCGCTCTCTAAGCTGGGCTTCTGCTCGCGCACGCAGGCCATAGCTTTGATTCGCGAGGGTCAGGTGCGCCTGAATGGAACGACGCCGCGCAATCCGGAAACACCCGTGCGCCTGGGAGTGGATCGCATCGAGGTTGCCGGGAGGCCGCTCCGCGCGGCGGAGAAAATCTACGTGATGATGAATAAGCCGCGCGGCATTGTGACTTCCGCCGCCGACGAGAAGGGCCGGGACACGATTTACTCGCTTTTGCCCAAGGGCCGGGATTGGCTCGCTCCCGTGGGCCGTCTGGACAAGGCCAGCGAAGGATTGCTGCTTTTGACCAATGATTCGGAGTGGGCGGCGCGGATCACGAACCCCGCGACTCATCTGGAGAAGAGCTATCACGTGCAAATTGCCGCAAAGGCGGAGGCACGGCTGATCGAGGCTCTGGAACGCGGTGTGGAGGCACAAAAGGGCGAAGTGCTGCACGCAAAGCGAGCCCGAATGTTGCGCGCGGGCGAGAAGAACTCCTGGCTGGAAATGATTCTCGACGAGGGCAAGAATCGCCACATTCGCCGGATGCTGGAAGTTCATGGCATCGAGGTCTTGCGGCTGGTGCGGGTTGCCATTGGGCCCTTGCAGCTTGGAGATTTGCCCAAAGGTGCGTTCCGCACGCTGCACCCAAAGGAGAAGGCGGCGCTCGACCGCGCCATGGGGAGCAAGCCCAAGTCCGAAGCGTGAACAGCGGCGATTCGAGAACCGCCTCTGCGCGACGCCTGATATCCGCTGACGGCGGACAGGAAATATCGAAAAATCCGCTATTTATAAGGGTTTATGGAGCGGGCGATGGGAATCGAACCCACGTCCGAAGCTTGGGAAGCTTCTATACTGCCATTGTACGACGCCCGCTCGTTTCTCCAGCTTTTTGATTATACACAACGAGGCAACGGCTCGTACAGACCGGCCATTTCCCCTGTTTTCCAAATCCACTCCGGCAAACGCCCACCTGCACTGCCAGATCGTCGGAGTTTGCTAGTGGAAACTCTCGCATAGAAGGCGGGCAGTGGCCGTGGCCAGCGCGAGCAGGCCAAAAGTACTAAAAAGCATCCCCACAAGCGAACGCACGCCCGAATCTCACCGCCAGGAATGAATACGATTCACGACCGTGCGTAACTTCAAGCGCGCCAGACTTGGAGGAAACCGGGCACAAACTCGCGCAAAATCCAGAAACCCGCAGTGAACTCAGAGACTCCAAGCCACTGGAAAAAATTGGTGGGCTCGCCAGGATTTGAACCTGGGACCAACGGATGCAGCACCCAATTTTGCACCTGCTACCACCGAAGCGTTTTGCACGAATGATATACTCGCTTCGTGATCTATGAACCAAGACTCGCAACAATTCTCTGTCCCCCCCACGGAAGCACCTCTTATCTCGCAGCGGGTTGAGGCAGGGCCACTTGCCCTTAGGACTTTTTCTTTTTATGGGTCTTTCTTAAAATAAATTCGGCCTCGTGCTTTGCTTCAGGCTCTGGATGTGCATGCAAAAAATGTCCCGACTGTCTTGTAAGAGAGCGTAAGCAAGGTGGCAGCATGCGCAGTATGAGTGCTTCAGTATCGTGAGTCACCTGCTTATTCTTTATGACATACCAACTGAAACGGTCCCAAAATTCGCCTCTTGTTCTGCTACGCCTAGCTCCACGTACTCGACTTCTGATATTGCCCTTCCCAACATAGACAGGCAGGGAACCGTCGTAGAGAATGTAAACACCTTGCCCGCCTTGTTTGCTGCCCGGAATCTTCTCAATGTTTTCTAGGTTCTTTGCCCACATCTCCCCGAACTTGCGCACAAGCCGCATGGCAGCCCTCCTACGTGACTCACGGCATTACCCCTGCGCGGATTCTATCACGCTGGGAATCCGGGGAATCAGGGGACGAATCCGGAATCCGGGGACAGACCGGACGTTTTCTCCCCGCGCACTATCCCATCATCGCCAGAAAACTCTTCCCGTGCGGAATCGCCCCGCCAAAATTCTCCGCAATGGTCTGCCCCATGTCCGCCAGAGTTTCCCGCACGCCAAGACTTGTGCCGTGCTGGTTTGCCGGCGTGTACGCCAGGATCGGCACATACTCGCGTGAATGGTCCGTGGTTGCCCAACGAGGATCGGGGTCACACCCATGGTCCGCGGTGATCATCAGCAGGTCGCGCTCCGTAAGCAGCGGCAAGTATGAAGCCAGCCACACGTCGAACTCCTCCAGTGACCGCGCAAATCCCTCTAAATCCTTGCGGTGACCATAGAGCATGTCGAAATCCACCAGGTTGCAGAAAATTAGCCCGCTCTTGCGATCCCGCGCTGCTTCCACCAGCTTTTCCATTCCATCGGCATTGGATTTTGTGGTGACATAAGCGTCGACCCCGCGCCCGTTGTAAATATCGTGGATCTTGCCGACGCCGAACACCGGCACGCCGCGGTCCTTTAGCACATCCAGCAGCATCGGCTTTGGCGGGTCCACGGCGTAATCGTGCCGCCGCGATGTCCTCATGAAATTTCCCGGCGTGCCCGTGAACGGCCGCGCAATCACGCGCCCTACGCGGTGTTTCCCATCCAGCAATTTCCGCGCGATTTCACACATGCGATACAGCTCCGCGATCGGGATCACCTCTTCGTGCGCCGCAATCTGGAACACGCTGTCCCCCGACGTGTACACAATCGGTTTCCCCGTCCGCATGTGCTCCTCGCCCAATTCCTTGATAATCTCTGTCCCGGACGCCGGCTTGTTTCCCAGCGTCTTTCGGCCAATCTGCTTCTCAAGCGGCTCCAGCACCTCCGGCGGGAACCCCTGCTTGTACACGGGAAACGCCTGCTCCAGCCACACTCCCGCCATTTCCCAGTGACCCGTGGTGGTGTCTTTCCCCGGCGAATGTGTCGCCCCTTTCCCATAAAATGCGCGCGGTGCCTGCGCGGGCTGTAGATGCTTCAATGGCGCGATATTGGCCAGCCCAAGTTCCACCAGCGTGGGAATCCGCAATGGACGCGATTCGGCGATGTGGCCCAGCGTGTTGCGTCCCGTGTCGCCATACTCCGCCGCGTCCGGCAGCTCGCCAATCCCCACGCTATCCAACGCGATCCAGATCACGCGCTCAAACTTCGCCATTCGATTGCCTCTCCGCCTATCACTTGCCCGAAAGCACTGTTGCCCCAAACAACTCCGTTATATTCCTCTTAAGGGGGTCAGGGCTTCAGCCCTGACATAAAGCCTGCAAATAACTTGGGCTTTAGCCCCTGAGGACTCAGAAAGTCTTCACATTATCTTGGGCCACAACTCTAGCATAGCGTGCCCCGCTCCGGGCGATTGACCCTCTCCCCAAGTAGCCCTACGATGTTCCCAGCGGCCTCTCCGGGTGAACTTTTTCCTCATTCTCAGCGTACTACTTGTATAGAAGGAGTGCCCATGTCACAACAGGGTCGCACGCGAAGCGGTTCGGTGGTGTTTCCGCTTCTTCTGATTGCTCTTGGCACTTTGTTCTTGCTCTGGCGTTGGCTGCCCGATTTTGATCCCTTCCCGGTTCTCTGGAAGTATTGGCCGCTCTTCCTGATTCTCGTGGGTGCTGGGATGCTCTGGGACCGCATGCAGCGCCACCGCGATCCGCAATCCGCGCCGACGTTTCCCGTTGGCTCCATGGTTGGCACGCTGCTGTTCCTGTTCGTTCTCACCTTTCTGCTCTGGCATCATCATTCCACCCACCGTATGCACTGGACGAATTGGGATACCGTTTCCACCGGCGGCAGCAGCCACGACACCAAGACCGTCAACCTGCAAGGCGCCAAGGCCGTTCACATGAACCTGGAAATGCCTGCCGGTGAGCTGCGCCTCGAGGGCGGCGCGCAACAATTGCTGGAAGCGGAATTCGATCGCAGCGGCTCCTGGGGAGTGCCGGAAGTGGCCTATTCTGTCGAGAACGGTGTCGGCTCCTTGACCATCAATCAGGAGGGCATGAAGATCGCGGGAAACTCGGACAACACCTGGAGCTTGAAGGTGAACGACACGACGCCCATCGAACTCAAAGTGGATGTGGGCGCCGGTAAAGGCGAATTTCATCTCGCCAAGGTGAATTTAACGAGCCTCGAACTCAATATTGGCGCCGGCCAGGCTAACGTTGACCTCACCGGCGAGCGCGCCAAGGACCTCCGGGCCGAAATACATGGTGGCGTGGGTGAAGCCGTCGTCCGCCTGCCGAAAAACGTAGGCGTTGTGGCCACGGTCCACGGCGGCCTCGGCTCCGTGGATGTCCACGGCCTCAAGGAAGAAGCCGGCCAGTACGTGAACGCCGCCTACGGCAAATCTCCCAGCACTATTCGCCTCACCGTCGAAGGCGGCATCGGCCACATCCGCCTCGAACAAGAATGACTCGCTCCTTTGCGGTGATTTCTACAGTACCGGGTCAGTTTCCGGCTGGCGCGCTACGCATCTGAAGAACAAGAGAGAAAGTAAAGGTCGGTTGAACCGCCATCGCCGCGCATACAAGCTACGATGCGATCTTCAGGGGGAGGGCGCAGAGCTTCCTTTCATCACGCCATACCCAAAGTCTTACGATACTAACAATCGTGCTAGAATTTGGGCTGCATGAAGCACGACCCTCTTGTTGTGCTGATCCAAATGCGTTGAACCCTGAGGCAATTGCGATGGGTGATTTGAGCCGGACCGGCGTTTCGATTGACTCCGATCTCTTGGAGCGATTCGACCGCTTTATCGAGAGCCAGGGGTATGCGAACCGCTCGGAGGCATTTCGCGACCTCATTCGCGATCGCCTGGTATCGGCCGCGGTTCACGCTCCAAATGCCGAGGTCATCGGAACCGTCACCCTAATTTACGATCACCATACGCGGCTTTTACCCGAGAAACTCACGGATATCCAGCATGAACACCACGAACTCATCATTTCCACTTTGCACGCCCACCTTGACCACGAAAATTGCCTGGAGGTGATCGTGCTTCGCGGGAAATCAAGGGATGTCCAAAAGCTGGCAGACCGGCTCATTAGCACGAAAGGAGTTCAACATGGGCGTCTCGTGATGAGCTCGCCGGAAACCGTTTCGCGCCATTCCAAGTAAATTCTCACGTTGGTTCTCATCCCCAGTGTTTCTCCCGTGCGGCCACACCCCATTGAGCGTATCGGACGGTTTGCCGGACGTAGCGCTGCTTTTATGGGTGCAAACTGATTGTGGACGAATAAAAAATGGAGTGGAGAAAGTTTTCTCCAGTCCTCGCACAGGAATGCACATCAGATCACTGAGGCAGAAGTCGCAGTGGCTATTCGAACCGGAATTGTAACCCGAATCGCACCTGGAACGGTTCGGCGGGGTGGAAAACGTTTGTGAATGCCGGCGCGGCTGTTGGCGTTATTCGCGAGACATAGGCGTAGGTAATGTCGTCATTGCGGCGATTAGTCAAATTCAAAAGATCAGCCGAAATGCGCCATTGCTTATTAAATTGATAACCGACTTCCGCATTGAGCAATAACGTAGCCGCTGAGCGATTTATTCCGTCGGACGTCAAATTGCGCGGGCCAAAGTAGCGCAAGCGGATAGTCGACGTAAAGCCTTTGTAATCGCGCAGTGTGATGCCCGATACAATCACCACCCTAACCGCTTCGGGAACAAGCTTGCCACCCGGGCCTTGCACAGGATACTGGCCACCACCCACGTTGGTATACGCCGCATCATCGGGGTCTACTTGGGTAAATTGGGCGCGGGAGTCCGCCATGTCTAAATCAAAAACCAAATGTTCAGTTGGCATGTAGTAGTTCGCCCATTCGATGCCATAGCGGTTGCTCGGCGATGCCGAAGCGACTGTGCCTCCGGTGTCGCCATCCTGCTGGAGTTCGGAATTACTGTGGAGATACCAGAGCGAAAGGGTGCTTTGCAGATGTGGGACGGCCGAAGTGCGCACACCGAATTCCCCGCCTTTGGTTTGGACTAGGGCGGGAATTGGGGTGGAGGACGTTGGGAAAGGATAGTCCGGCGAAATCGGTTCAACCCTTTGCGTTGCGCCGCGCGCGTCGTTGCTGTGAAAACTGAATCCACCCTGTACATAGAACTCAGTCTTGGACCACGGGCCGAAAATCAAACTTCCTTTTGGGCTGGGCAGGAACTTGGTGGCCGTGCCGGAATTGGCGGCCGCAAAGTTAACCACCGGAGTACCAGGCAATTCGGTGGCGACATAAGGGGGAGTCAAGCTGGTGACGTTATATATTGCTTCGTCGCCGCGCAGGGTCAGGACCGAGCGGAATTTTTCCGACCACTGGATTTTATTTTGCACATAAAAACCGAGCATCGTGTCGGTGAATTTATTCAAATCCGTGGCCGCGGGCAAGATCGGATAATTTCCGTTGATGGTCCCGTCGGGGTCGCAGGAGGGGATGGGGTTGGTATAGCAGGCTACGATATCAAGCTTGTCCGTGCGCACACGATCTTCCGTCCGGTAAAGGCCGTTGTGGACCCAGTCGTTGCGGACCTGCAGGCCGAACGTATTTTCCACCTTGCGGCCAAACCATTGGCTGAAAATGATGTGGTGTGCGTCCAGCCCAGCCACCCAGCGCCTGTCCTGCTGTTCGAACTGATCACCCTTATTGGGATCATCCAGGTAGTAAGTGAAATCGGAGAACAAATTGAGATCGTAATAAAACCCGTAGGCGGTAATTTTCGTTTCGGAATTTTCGTCCTGGCGATGCCATTCTCCCTGCAAGCTGTAACGCTGTGACTCGCCACCGTCCGTCGGGTTGAGCGCGCCGAAGTAACCAACGAGCGGAATGGCGTCAACGGGGATTTGATCGCTCGAGTGCCATGTTCCACGGTAAGCGCGGGCCGTGATGCTGAAACCATCGGCGTCTCCGCCCTGGCTATAGGTTACAAGGCCGTTAAATTTGTAATAGTTGTCCGGGTGCGTCCAGGGGCCGTCCTCGTGATACGCTTCTCCTCCGTAAAGCAAATTGCCCGCGCCGAGCTTTTGCGATACGCCGAAAACGAACCGCCCAAAGCCATACATCCCGCCTTCCACCTGGAAGAAGTTCTCGGGCAGCGTCTTGAAGTATTCCACATGGGCCGATCCAGCCGAGCCAAAGTTGCCGACATCCGCGTAATAAGGGCCTTTCTCGAAATTCACCCCCTGCACAAACTCCGGGATGACGGTGTTCATGTCCGAGTAGCCCTCGCCATGCGCGTGCGACGGCAGGTTAAGCGGCATATCGTCGATGAAAATGGCGATATCTGTGCCGTGGTCGAGATTGAAGCCGCGAAGAAAATATTGGTTGGCCTTGCCACCGCCGGCGTGTTGCGTGATGATGAGACCGGGAAGCGCCTCCAAAACCTCTCCCGAACGAAGAATCGGACGATCTTGGATTTCCGTTGCGCCCACCGTTCCCTGGGTGGCGGAATTAGCAATTCCGACAAGGTCATCCTCACGGCCCTGCACGTTTATGGTGGTGCTCACGGAGCCCACGGCTAGAGAGATGCGCAGCGGGGCCGGCGCCTCAGTGGTCCCTATGGTGACGGGGATTTCTTTGCTTTCAAAACCGGGACTAGATACCACGAGTCGATAGTTACCTGCCGAGAGTCGAGAAATAATGAAGGAGCCGTTCGCGTCCGTCTGTGTCGTTATTTGTACAGTACCGTTCGCGCTTCGAACCTGCACAATAGCCCCGGCAATCATCCCGCCAGACGTGTCAATGACAGTTCCTGACAGCTGAGTGATTGCTTGGGCAAATAGAAGGCTGGGAACAAGAAGCAATAAGAACAGCACACATCTCCATTTCATTGCAGCAACACCCTCCTGCGGACGCAAAGCGCAACCGGAATTCAAAAGCTGATCTGGAAGGCCCCCTGCGAACCGTGGAAGACAAATTCGGCGCAGCGGGAAACCAACATCGACGTCACGAGGAGGATTGTTACATAAGTAGCACGAAATTAAAAGAGGTATGCGACATAAGAATTACAAAAACGTATGCTTCAGGATTTGCGCCCTATTTTATGTGGGCGACCACGTAAACATAGCGCAGTACAACCTGGCCTGTGTTCTTCGCGTCGTGCACCATGTTAGGAGGACAGTAAACGGCGTGACGGGCCTGCACCGGCAACGAATGACCGTCTGAAAAGAGCATCTCTCCTTCGCCGTCCAGCACGATCAGGACCTCTTCATTCTGCCCGGTGCTCTTGGGCGCCCAAAGTGTTGATTCCGATGATCGGGACGGGCACGACGCAAGGTACTCTTGTGAGCCGGTCACACTCCTATCAACTGGTGGCGAGCAAGACGCTTGCCGGAACGGACTTTCGCGTTACCTTGGGCCACACCACCACGGAAGCCTCCCTCGCGAAAATCGATCCGGATACCGGGCTGCAGTATAACGAAGGACCAGGCCGATTGCGTTATCTGACGCTGGCAGCACGCCATTATTTTGGCTTTGGCATGTTGCAAGCATCCTATTCCCAGGCTGACGCGCGTGACTTGTCGGACGGCACACCAACGCCGGAAGCGCCGCGCCTGATCGTGGACGCCCTCGCGACGTTCGATCGTCTTCCTTATCATCTGCGAGCGCGCAGCGAGTTTGAATACGTGGGAGCAAAACCCCTGGGCGATGGTTTCATTGGCGTGCCCAACACGGAGGTTCGCGGCGCCCTTCTTCGCTCGTTCCGGCAGGACCGCATGGACATAGGCGTGAACTTTTTGATCGCCAGGGGCTACACCGGGCAAACCACTGAAGTCCTAGCGCTACCCGATGATGCCGCTCCGTTTGAACGCGTCGTGGGTGTTCGCCTGCCCTCGTACGTCAGCGTTTCCTATACCTATCGTTTCCAGCCCCGGCACACGCAGTAGGCGGTTTCCGTTCGCGGTGAGAACTCTGAGCCTAGCATTCCCGAAATAACTGATTACGGCCGTTGTAATCCCATCCAGGGTGCTGTCCTAATTTGGGATGCAGGGGTGGAAAGTGGCTAACTGCCTTGTAATTTATCCCCGCTATCGAAACGAGCAGGTGCTAGAGATAGTATGTGATAACATTCGGAGGTACCTAACAATGGACAATACTATTTCTCAAATAAGCTTTGAGCGAAAGTGCCTGGGCGCACTCCTGCAACAAGGAAATCTCCGCGTGCCACCCAACCAAAGAGATTTCGCTTGGAAGCCTGGAAATGTCGATGATCTTTGCGATGACCTCACCAATGCTATAACACAGACTCAGAAGGAGTACTTTCTGGGGACTATTGTCGTTATTCCTGAGGAAAAGCATCTCATGGTCGTTGACGGGCAGCAGAGACTTGCAACGAGCATGATTATTTTGGCCGCAATAAGAGATTATTACTTGGAAGCGGGCGACAAAACTGGCGCGGACCTATTCACTGCCAAATGGCTTTATGAGACTCATGCTCTCACCAAAGAGTGTCGCGAACATTTGATCCTGAATGAGACAGACAGTAGTTATTTCTTCGAACGTGTGCTGCTTCCGCCGTATGACGAGAAAAGAATTAAAAGAGAAAAGGAAGAACCTACAAAGCCATCGCACAAGCTTATTAATAAGGCAGCCGATCGAGCTGCCTCTCGCCTTAGGAATTTCGCTAAACCAGTTGCTAAAGACTCTCGACTTGAGTATCTGCACAAGATTGTAGATTTTCTAGCCGAGGGTGCGGCCGTTATTTTCGTTACGGCTCCTACGGAAGGTTCAGCTTATATGATTTTTGAAACAATGAATGATCGCGGCTTGGCGTTGTCTGCCGTTGACCTAATCAAGAACTACATGCTTGGAAAAGCAAAGGCTGCGAATAACTTCGAGTTTGTAAAGAAAAACTGGACACTGATGATCGGCAATCTGGAATCCATGCACGAAGAGGAAAGGATTAAGAATTTTATCAGGCATTATTGGATTTCAAAGAAGAGCGTCGTCAGAACACAAGAATTGTTTAAGTCCCTGAAAAGTGAACACCAATCTCCGACTCAGGTCAAAGACCTTTCGGAGAATCTGCAAAAGGTGTCTACCACATATGCAGCGCTAGTAAATCACTCAAGCCCGGTATGGAGCCAATACCCAGCTTCCGCAAGGAGTGCGCTTGAGGCCCTGAGGATTCTTGGAATATCCCAAACTAGGCCCCTACTACTAGCGGCCGTTGAGAACCTGCCCACCATAGAAAATGGAAAACTCCTTATTTCTCTCGAAGGATGGGCTGTTAGGCTTATCGCCGCTGGAACTCTTGGTACTGGCGCACTAGAGCAAGTCTTTGGGAAAATTGCAAAGGAAATAAGCGATAAAAAACTAAAATCAGCGGGAGAGATAGAAGCGAAAATCAAGGGAGACATACCAGAAGATCCGCTGTTCAGAGCTGATTTTGCTGCTATGTCAGTAGGGAATCACTCAATCGCCAAATACTACCTCCGCTCTCTGGAAACTATAGGTAGACCATATTTGGAGCCAAGTAAGAATGAAGAAATAACACTAGAGCACGTTATGCCAGAAAATCATTCCGAAGATTGGAAGCACATCCCAGAAGATACTCATACTGAGTATGTCCACCGCTTGGGTAATCTGGCCCTACTTCTCTCGCTCGACAATTCAACATTCAAAGATAAAGCTTTCTCCGTGAAGAAACCAATTCTCGCCAATGTCTTGCTAGGCCTAACAAATATGATAGGACAATGCGTCGATTGGACCGAAACGGAAATCAAAAAACGACAAGAATTCATGGCTGAGAGAGCTATTGCGGTGTGGCCGAGGGAGAGTAGTAACTAACGGCTTACCCAAAACCACGAGTTATTGCGCGAGTCGTTCACGCAAATTAGTACGGTACCCCATCCCGAACCCAATTTGCCGCATCCCCGGCGGAGTCGTATACTTTGAGGTTTAGGCAGCATGCGATAGGCGTGCTGTTCGAGCTTCCCTTTGGCTACGAACGAAACCATCGCTCCCACCCTTCAACAACAGGAAGTTCTGCGTGTGCGCGGCGCCCGCGTCCACAACCTCAAGAACATCACCGTCGAAATCCCCCACGAAGCCCTCACCGTCGTCACCGGCGTCAGCGGCTCCGGCAAGTCCTCCCTGGCCTTTGACACCATCTACGCCGAAGGCCAGCGCCGCTACGTCGAATCCCTTTCCGCCTACGCCCGGCAGTTCCTGGAGCGCATGGAAAAGCCCGATGTGGACGAGGTCACCGGGATCGCCCCGGCCGTGGCTATCCGCCAGAAAAACGCCACGCGCAATCCGCGTTCGACCGTCGCCACGGCCACCGAGGTTTACGACTATCTTCGCCTGCTCTTTGCCCGCTGCGGCCAAACGTTTTGCATCAAGTGCGGCGCGGAAGTCCGCCGCGATTCGCCCGACCAGATTGCCGATCGCGTGCTCGCCCATGCGCCGGGCCGTCGATTCTACGTGCTCTATCTCTTGCGCGTGCCCAGTCCCGAACCACCCACAGCGCCGAAAAAGACCTCTCGCAAAAAGGTAGTCGCCCCTCCCCCCGAGGATGCCCTGCGCCTGATGCTGCAGGATTTGCAGAAGCGCGGCTTCAACCGCCTCTACCAGGAAGGCCGCGTACACGAATTCTCGTCGCCGGAATCGCTCCTGGACGTTGATTTCACCAAGCCCATCCACGTTCTTGTCGACCGTCTCGCCGCCAACCCGGACTCCCGCTCGCGCCTCGTCGATTCCATTGAGATCTGCTACCGCGAGGGCGGCGGCGAAGCCATCCTGGAATTTCCCGCCGCTGCAGCCGGCGCTCCCGCCGAGCGCCTCACCTTCAACGAGCGCTTCGAGTGCAAGAACGACGGCACGCTTTATCAGGAACCCGAGCCGCGTCTCTTTTCGTTCAACAATCCCTATGGCGCTTGCCCGCGCTGCCAAGGTTTTGGCAACACCATCGATTTCGATCTCAACCTTGTCGTCCCCGACCCCAGCAAATCGCTCGACGATGGCGCGATTGAGCCGTGGACTAAGCCGCGTTACCGCGTTCTTTCCCAGGAAGCGCGCACGTGGGCGCACGGCCGCGGCATTCCCACAAACGTCCCGTGGCGCCAACTCACCGCCGAGCAGCGCCGCCTGATCCTCGAAGGTGATCCCGAAAACGATTTCGAAGGCGTAAAGGGTTTCTTCACTTGGCTCGAACGCAAGAAGTACAAACTCCACGTGCGCGTCTTTTTGAGCCGTTTCCGCGGGTACGCCACCTGTCCTGAATGCGGCGGCACGCGCCTGCGCGCCGAAGCCCGCGCCGTGCGCATCACCGGCAAATCCATCACGGACCTTTGCAAGCTCACCGTAAAGGAAGCGCGCAAGTTTTTCCTGGAGCTGCGCCTCACCGAATCGCAATCCAAAATTGCCGATAAAATCCTGGAAGAGATTCGCTCCCGCCTGAAGTTTCTCGATGAAGTCGGCCTCGACTACCTCACCCTCGACCGTCTTACCTCCACTCTCTCTGGCGGGGAATCGCAGCGCATCCAACTGGCCACGTCGCTGGGTTCGCATCTCGTCGGCGCACTCTACGTCTTGGACGAGCCCTCCATCGGCCTGCACCCGCGCGACACCCACCGCCTCATTGAAATCCTCAAGAGCCTTCGCGATCTCGGCAACACCGTGCTGGTTGTCGAGCATGATCCAGACACCATTCAAGCCGCGGATCGCATCCTCGATCTAGGTCCCGGCGCGGGCGAACTCGGCGGCAGGCTGCTTTTCTCCGGCAACTACGCCGAAATTCTCAAGGACCCCAAGTCCATCACTGGGCGCTATCTCAACGGCGAGTTGCGTATTCCCGTTCCCGCGAATCGTCGCAAGCCCGCCGGACAATTTCTCCGCCTGAGCGGCGCGACCCTGCACAACCTGCAGAATGTGGACCTCATGCTGCCGCTGGGAGTTCTCACCGTCGTGACAGGCGTCAGCGGGTCCGGCAAATCCACGCTCGTGCACAGCGTTCTCTATCGGGCGCTGGCCGCGCAGCGTAGCGGCGGCAGTATCAAGGAATTTTGCGATCACCTTGATGGCGAAGAGTACATTCAGGACCTCGTCATCGTGGATCAATCGCCGATTGGCCGCACTCCTCGCTCCAATCCCGCCACCTACCTCAAGGCCTTCGACGCCATCCGCGACGTCTTCGCCAGCACGCCCGACGCCAAGCGCCGCGGCTACTCCGCCGGCCATTTTTCCTTCAATGTTCCCGGCGGGCGTTGCGAAACCTGCCAGGGCGATGGCACCGTTACCGTCGAAATGCAATTCCTGGCCGACGTCGAGCTAATCTGCGAGGAGTGCCGCGGCCAGCGCTTCAAAAGCAGCGTTCTCGACGTTCGCTACCACGGCAAGAATGTCCATGATGTTCTTGATATGACCGTGCGCGAAGCCCTGGCCTTCTTCGTGAATATCCCCAAAATCGTCACGAAACTTCGCATCCTTAACGAGATTGGTCTTGGCTATCTCCGTCTCGGCCAGTCCGCCACCACCCTTTCCGGCGGCGAAGCGCAGCGCCTCAAACTCGCCGCCCATCTTTCGCGCACGGAAAACCGCGGCATCCTCTACATTCTTGATGAGCCCACCACGGGCCTCCATTTTGACGATATCGCCAAGCTGCTGGCCGCCTTCCGCAAGCTCCTGGAATCGGGCGCCTCGCTCCTGGTTATTGAACACAATCTCGACGTTATTAAAGCCGCGGACTGGCTCATCGATCTCGGCCCGGAAGGCGGCGACCAGGGCGGCAAGATCATCGCCACCGGCACACCCGAACAAGTGGCCCGCAATGCCCAGTCGCACACCGGGCGGTATCTCGCGCGAGTGCTGGGCAATGGCGACGCTCAGGCAAAACGCCCCGCCGATAGCGCATCCAAAACACCGGGAGTTGCGCCTGTGCAAAGCGAGACGGCGAAGCAGCCTTCCAGAGAGCCATGAAGCATCCTCGTCGCATGTTCTGGCCGTGTGTCGTGGCCTTCGCCGCGGCCGGAATCCTTTTCCCTGATCGTATGGCTGCCCGCACTCCGCTGCCGCCCTTGTTTTCGCTGCAGTCCCAGGACGCGACCAACAAACCCGCACAGGCCAAAACACAAAAGCTCCGCAATCCATTGAATGATCTTCTCGACGAAGCCCAGGCCGACCTCGACAAAAACGATTTCGACGCGGCGCTCATTCCCCTGCGGAAATTCCTCGCCGAAAAACCGGATGTCGCCTATGTGCACTTTCAGTTGGCCTATGCGCTCACGGCGCTGAAACGCGGCGAGGAAGCCCGCGCGGAATACCAAAAAGCCGCCGAACTCGATCCCAAAATGGCCGAAGCGCAACTGAACCTGGGCATTCTCCTCCTCGAAAGGGATCCCTCGGCCGCTGTCGCTCCCCTCCGCAAGGCTACGGAACTTTTGCCCGCGCAGACGCGTCCCCGTTTCTTGCTGGGCCTTGCCTTGGAACGTTCCGGGGATGCTGCGGGAGCCACCGCATCCTTTGAAGCAGCTTCGCGTCTCGACCCCAACGACGTCGAGACAGTGGTTCACCTCGGCGCCATGTATCTAACCAATGCGCGCTTCGCCGATGCGGAAGCCAAATTCCGCCACGCCCTGGAGCTCCAGCCACAATTGCCCATGGCCCTGCGGGGCTTGGCACAGAGCCTCGACGCGCAAAAAAAGCCTGCTGCCGCCGACGCCTACCGCAACTATCTCGCGGTGCAGCCGCGCGACGAGGCCGCGCGCAACCGCTTGGTCCATATTCTGATCGAGCGGCAGCAGTACGACGCCGCGCTCGCCGAAATCGATCGCGCCTCCGCGGGCCAGCCACCCGGCATTGAGACTCTGAAACTCCGTGCCGACGTTCAGATTGCCCAGAAAAAACTGGACGACGCCATCGTCACGCTTCGCCAGGCCGTCGCCATGTCGCCCAACGATCCTCAACTCCACGGCGGTCTGGGTCATGTTCTCCTCGAGAAACGCGATTTTCCCGCCGCGGAAAAAGAACTCCGGGACGCCATGCGGCTCGATCCCAACAATATTGCCTATTGGAAAGATCTCAGCTCCGTGTTCTACCTCAGCGGGAATTACCCGGCCACACTGTCCGCACTCGATCTCATCGCCAAGGTGGAGACGCCCAATGCCGGGCAGTGGTTTATTCGCGCACTTTGTTACGATAAGCTTGATCAGGTTCAGCCTGCTCTCGATGCGTATCGCAAGTTCTTGGAGCTCGATCAAAACAAGAACCCTAACCAGGTGTGGCAGGCGAACCAGCGTATCCATGTTCTTGAGAAAAGGGCCCAGAACAAGAAGTAGGGCAGGGAATCCAGGCCCCGGCATTTCCGTGTTCGCTCCGGTCATTTTTCTTCTGGTGTGTTCATCCCTTTTTGCCGCCGACAAGGTCAAGGAACTGCAGGATCGTTTTGATCGCGATCCTCATGCAGCAAGCAAGATCAAGACACTCGACAAACTCAGCCAGGCCCAGTTCGAATCCGCCACCAAAGCGGACCAGACAGGCGATTACACAACCGTGGGCTTCATTTTTGAAAAATACCGGGACAACGTTCGCACCGCGTTCGAGCTTCTCAGAAAGGAGGAGCCGGATGCCGACCGCCATGGCGACAGCTATCGCCAGCTTGAGCTGCAGGTCCGCCGCGGGGTTCGCGAAGTGGAGGAGACTTTGCTCGCCGTTCCTGATCCCGTGCGCCCGCCGCTGCAGATCGTCCGGCAGGATCTCATCTCCATTGATGACGAGCTGATTCATCTGCTGTTTCCCCGCCGCACCAAGGAGCCACGAAAGGCCCCCGCGCCACCGGAGGCGAAACCATGAGATCCACGCACCTCATTCCCGTGCTCGCCCTTCTGTTGCTGGCGCCTATTTGTTTTCCTTGTGCGGCCCGCGCCCAGCGCCCAGATAAGGATTACCTCTCTGCGCTTGAAGCGGACAAGATTCGCGACGCCGAAACGCCCAACGAGCGCATCGCGCTTTTTTTGACCTTTGCCGACGACCGCCTGAAGAAGTTTCAGTACGAACTCGAACACCCGTCACCCACTAAGCACACGGAGATGCTCAATTTCTTGATGAACTCGTATATTGGATGTGTGGATGACGCTGCCGATCTGATCCAATTGGGCCTCGAAAAGCAGGACAATATACGCCAGGGCATCGATCTTATGGCCGCAAAAGCAAAGGAGTTTCTCCCCATCCTGCAGAAATACGCCGCCCAAGGCCCCGAACTCGAAATCTACAAGGACAATCTTGACGACGCCATTGAAGGCACGCAGGATGCCCTCAACGAAGCCGAAAAGGCCAAGAAAAAGGCCGCGCCGCCGCCCGTGAGGCGCAAGACTTGAGCCCAAGGACTCGCAACTCGAATCAGGTCCCCGGTGGCGTCGCTCTCTTCCAGCGCGTTTTCACCCGTATCGGATGCGAGGGGCGTCCCCCTCATTTTCGTGTGGAGTTTTACCCGTACAGCAGTCTCGTTCTGACCATTCGCCGCCGTGAAGATCTGCTCATCGTGCGGCTTTCGGATTTGCTCAGCCGCGCTCCCCTGAACGTCTTGGAAAGCGCCGCCGCGCTGCTGCTGGCGCGCGTCTATCGCCGCAGATTGCCGCGCGCTCTTGTCCAGCCCTACCTGACCTACACGCGTTCCGGCCGCACGCGCTCCCGCATCAGCCGCATGCGCAGCCGCCGCGTGCGCCCCAAACACGCAGCGCCGCAGGGCCGCCAGTATGATCTCGCCGCGCTTTTCGATCAGTTGAACTCAAGATATTTCAGTGGAGAACTCCGCCGGCCCCACATCGGTTGGAGCGTCCGTGGCTGGCACCGCCAGTTTGGCTCCTATGATCCCGGTCCCAATCAGATTCTGCTGAATCGGCGCATGGACCGGCCAGGCATCCCGCAATTTGTTGTTGAGTACGTCCTGTTTCACGAGATGCTCCACGTCAAGCATCCCACGCGGCGCTCCGGCTGCACGCTCGTTTCCCACTCGCCGGAATTTCGCGCCGAAGAGAAACGCTTCGATCAATTCGCCCTGGCCCGCAAAGTCCTCGACCATCTCGCCCGCTAGCCCCGCTCTCTCGCTCTTGCGTTTCTCTTTGTAGGGCCCGACCTTCCGAGGCGGGCCGCTACTCGGTTTCTCCTGCCGTTGTAGGGGCGCAGCACGCTGCGCCCCATCTAGGCAAGGTCTAAACACACTCGTGACCCGGCAGCGGCTCGGTTTCCAGTTTCCCCGTCATCCGCCCGCAATCCGCCAGGTTACCGACCTCGAATCCGCAACCGGCATCGGACGGGCATGTCGAACTAATATCCTATCCGCGATTTGAATTCGCGTGCCCGGTCGCGCGCGACGGTCAAGTCCGTGTCTTTGCCATCCTTCAGGCGAACATTCAAAGCTCCCCCTGGGAGCGACGCGACTTCCTTGATCCAGTCCACGTTGACCACTGTGCTCCGGTGGATGCGCAGGAATTTCCTCGGGTCCAGCTTTCTTTCCAACTCAGTGATCGCGTAGTCCACACAGTAAGCCTTGCCCTCCGACACCGCATAAGTCAGTTTGTCCTCGGCATAGAAATGTGTCACCCGCGCTAGGTTGAGGAACCAGAGCCGGTCTCCCAGGCGCGACGCAATCCGGTCAGGATACTCCGGCTTAGTCTCGCGCAGCGAGTCCGTGAGCTTCTTGAGCAGCACCTGTAAATCCAACTGCGCAAGCTGGCCCGAGCCCCGCAACCGTTCAACTTCCTGAAGTGCGCGTTCCAGAGACTCGGGCTCTACCGGTTTCAGCAAGTAGTCTGCCGAGTTCACGCCGAATGCCTTCAGCGCGTACTGATCGTACGCGGTGGTGAAAATCACGATTGGCTGCCGGGGCAGCCGTGCCAGAACCTCGAAGCCATCCAGGCGCGGCATCTGAATGTCCAAAAAGCACACGTCGGGTGGATCCGCCGTCAACGCCGCCACCGCTTTCTCGGGCTCGGTCGTGCTGCCGGTCACTTCCACGCGCCCTGTGCCCTCCAGTAACCGGTGCAGGCGCTCCAGCGCCAACGGTTCGTCGTCTACCAGGTAGGCACGCAGTTTCATAGGCGGGGCAAAACCATCTCTACCACAGAATAGCCGTCTCGCCGAAGAACATTCAGGTGCGCCTTTGCGCCAAACAATGCATCGAGGCGTTCGACCAGGTTGTCCAGCCCATGGCCGGCAGGAATCGCCGCCAGGTCGAAGCCTGGTCCCGTGTCGCGAACCTCAATCCGCAAGCTGCCATTCTCCGCTGACGCAGTGATCTGTACCTCGCCGCCGCCGCTTTGCGGAGCGATCCCGTGTTTCACGGCATTCTCCGCCAGCGACTGCACCGACATCGGCGGCACTCGCGCGTCCTGCAGATCGGCCGGCACGTTTACCGAACCGCGCAGCTTGTCGCCGAAGCGCACCCTCTCAATGTCGAGATAGCTCTCCACCATCGCCGCCTCCTGTCGCAACGGAATGAGCGGCTGATTACTGCTGTCCAGCGAGGCCCGCAACAACGCCGCCAGCCGGCCAACAATGTGTTCCGCCCGGGCGGGATCCACCGCGATCAGCGAGCTGATCGAGTTCAAGGTATTGAACAAAAAATGCGGATGAATCTGCGCTTCTAGCGACCGCAGCCGCTCCTCCGCCGCCAGTTTCCGCGCCCGCTCTTCGGCTACTTCCTTTTCGTGAAGCTTTTCCTCCGTAGCCTGTACGCGTTCCCGCAAGGAGCCGTACACAATCGCGCCCAAGCCAAACACCAAGGCCAGCGGCATACAAACGCGAAGTGTTTGGAAGTACTCCAGCCAGAAGTGCTGTGGAACCACGAAGCCTATCCCCATCAGCAGCGCCTGCGCCATCAAAATGCCTACGGGAACAACGCCGAAAAAGCATAGAGCAAAAGTCGCAACCAGCGAGAGCTTACGGTGGGCCACGATTTGCGGAAGCACGCCTACGAGCAAGACACCGAGGGCTGCGACCAGGTTCGCGTAGATAAGATCATAGGCAAGTACATGCAACAGTTCCTGCGCGTTCGAGATCTGATGCCACGCGATCTGGATTAGAACTACTACAACCACGGCCAGATTGGGCCACAGCAAGTAAAGCGGCCATTTTTGCTTTGCCAAACCCATACTGGCGTCTCCGCGCAATGGGAGTCTTCTACTTCGCGTCCACAGGTTCCAAAGTGCCGATGCGGAAGACATTGACAATCTGCGCCGTGTCCCGACCGGGCAGCTTCATCTCTCCCACCACGCTCTCATAGAGTGTGCTGTACTCGATTTGCTTGGTCGCCAGCGACACCCAAATCTCGCCCCAGTAATCGCTGCGCCCCTTCAAAGTCATCCCGCCATTGACGATCTCCAGTGGATTGAAGAATGCCTGGTACTTAATCACGGCGCAGTCCTGACTATTTCTTTGCGAACGTCCGATCCACTCCAACACTACGTCGCGGTTGTGGAAAGTGCCCACGTCCGGCATGTTCACGTCCTGGTTGGACAGGATCTGGTAGGGTTCGTTCAGCTTCAAATGGTCGAAGTAGCTCTGGCCAAACATCTCGATCATCCCGGTGTCCCAGACCAGATTACGCTCAACCACCGCCGTGGGAGGGAATCCCTTGAAGAAGTCCGGCTTTATGGTGCTGAGGATATCGTTGCGATAGCGAAATCCTTCCATGAAGTCGCGCTTCTGCGCCGCCGCGAATGGATCCGTGGCCCCGGCCGCAGCCGCCTGGGTGACGTTCTTCCACATCACCTCACCGCCTGCCAGCCCGCGCGTATATTCCCCCGTCAAGCGCTGACGATACACCATCTCGCCCTTGGCACTCGCCGTGTTGTAGTCCACGGTAAACCGGTAAGTGCGAGGGCCGTTGTCCTTCACGCTCGTTCCCTGCGGCAGATTCCATGTTTGCGCAGACGAGGATTGCGCAGCCAGAGATTGGACAAACAGCGACTGTCCTAGCAGACCGAATACCGCCCATAGGACCAAGCTCGCAATGAAAGCTGTAGTTCTGATTCGCATTGGGTGACGCCTCCTAGCCTGGAGTCTGCCACCGGCGGAAGAGTGAAGGCATCTCCTTTGCGACGAAGGGCGCCAATTCCCGACCGCAGGCCGTCAGAGGCGGACGAACCGGGACGGTGAATGCTGCTTGGACTTATGCCGCCTTTCGGTAAGCCTAACGGGAGCCCTTCCCGCGCAGGCGGGCCGGTTCTCCCCGCGCTCTTCTCAGCTTCGTTCCTTGTCAATCTCCGCGTGCAGCTTCTCGATCTTCTTGCGAATTTTGTCGCCATCTTCGGCGTGAGGATATAGATCGAGGTAACGCTGGTAGGCCTTCACGGCTTGCTTCTTCTTTCCCTTTTTCTCGTAAGCTTCGCCCAGGTACAGGAAGGGAATCGCGTACCCGGGCTTCGCTTCGGCCGCATCCTGAAAGCGGTCGATCGCCGCGTCCATGTCCCCCTTCTTCAAATAGTACTTCCCGACCTCGAGGTCCTTTTCCGCGCGTAAAGGATCCCACTTCGGCTGGTCCGGCGCGGATTGCATCGCCGAATCGGTATTGGGTTTGGGCTTGGGTGCGTCCTGCTTGTTCGGTGGAGCGCTCGCAGGCGGATCTTGTGCCAGAGCGGGCCATGGCGCAAAGCACAGCCCCGCTCCGGCCAACAGACAAAGCGCGAAAAATTGTCGCAAAAGGTTCACGGCGTTACCTTCTCATCCCTCTGCGATTCCGCAAATCATACAAGAAGTTGCCTGGGTCATTTACCAAGCAGTTCGTTAACCAGCCGCTGCGCCCCGTACAGCTTGGTCAGCGCTTCGGTCATGGCTGCCGTGTGCACGGCCACGGTGCGGTTCGCCGTCATGTCAAAAACGAAATCGCCCACAAGCGACTCGATGTTTCCGTCGAACACCAGCCCGACGATCTCCCCGTTGCGATTCACCACCGGTGAGCCGGAGTTGCCGCCGATGATGTCGTTCGAGTCCGACGGACGCCAGCCTCAACACAAGATTTGCTTTCACGTAGGGATTCCTCTTTTCTCAGGGAGTGATGCCGCAACACGCGGCGCTTGTCAGTATATCCGAGAATTCCTCTATTCAGAGCGCAGTTGAACATTCTGCCACTTGAACCGTATGCATTCGAGGGCGCTCGCAGGGAGCCGCACGCGGCCCGAGCATTCCAACCCGCCGTGCCTCGCGCGAATCAGGGGGTTATAGCAGGCTGCGGAAGTAATGTCCTAGCTCGTGATTCCGAGCCCGCCGTGGCGGGCGAGGAATCTGCTTTTCCTTTGCTTCAATAGGACATTTCTTCCGCAGATTTCAATAATGCGCGTTGCTTTTCATGACCCTCGAGAAAAACTCGCCGGACTCCGATAGTTCAAATTTGTCCCAGGATTTGAGCAAGCTGGGCCCCCATTCGACGTCGTACACCCACGCGATCCAGCTCATCCCTCTGCCCTCCAGGTATTTGGTGATGGCGGGCCCATAGACAGCCCCTTCTGCGCTGTTGGCGGCGCCCCCATACCCGAATTCCGTCGCCACCACCGGGTACTTGCTCGCCGCAAATCCGAAATCCTCCTCCCACTTGGGTTCCCAGGGTTGTTCTCTCTTGTTCGGGTAAGGATGCGTAACGTAGCCAATGCCTTCCGCATCGATCGGGTTCTCGCGCAAGGGAGTCAGCAGGTAGGCCCAGTCGAATCCCGCCACCAGGGGAATCGCTTGCGGGTTGTTGGCGCGGATCGTAATGATCAGGTCTTCGCAAATGCGTTTCCACTCGTCCCACGATTCTCTCCCCAGTTGGCCGGACCACGTCGTCGGTTCGTTGAACAACTCGTAGAACGTGATCGTGTTGTTTCCCGCGAAGTGCCGCGAGATCGTCCGCCAAAACTGAAACGTCTCGTCCATCGTCGTGACGTACATGGGATCCTGAAAGAGACCTTCCTTCAGATTGCCGATCGAGTGCCAATCCACGTCGATGTACATTCCCAGCTCCGTGCACCATTCCACGGCTTGATCGAGCAATTGCAAATACTTCTCCGGCGTGCGTTCCCTCCAGGAGATCGGGTGCACGGGAATGCGCACGATACGCGCTCCTGTCGATTGCACGTGCACGAAAAAGTCCCTGTTCCAGTGTCCCTCTTGTTCCAGTTTGTCCGGGTCGCCAATCGCCACTCCGCGAAACAATACGGCGTTCCCCTGCGGATCGACGAACCCGTTGCCTTTCACGGAAATCAGCGGCAGCTTTTTGGCGTTCGGGCTATTGAGCGCCTTGTCCGGGAACTGCTCGTGCCACCATTCGTGGACCCGCTGGCCCTTCGCCGCCGCGCCTTGCGCAGCCGCCACCTGCCAGCACCACGCCAGTACGCAGATTGCCACCACCGCCTTCACCACTCGGCTCATTGTTCCTCCTCGATTTTTGCTTGGGATCTTCGATAAGCGCGCATGATTCTTTTCTATTCACGCGGCGGTGAGATCTGCACAGCCTGCTCCGCCAGCCAGCGTTGATACGATTTCCACCCTGGGCACCAGCCCGTGTGCCATCGCCACAGCCGCGCCAGAAGGGAATTGGGCTGCTTCTCCGCGTGTTTCCGGAGACGGCAGGTCTCGCACCGATGCTTCTTCTCGTGCATGGTTCGCACCCCTACGCATCGAAGTTTACATCCATTGTCGGCTTGGATTACATCCAGAACTTTTCAGCCCCGGAAGTGTCAGGTTTTGCCTGACCGTGCGGAATGCGGGTCAATGCAGTGGAGGGTGGATTTTGTCGGCACACACGGCTCCTCCATCCGGCGGCGTTTCCGTTTGCGCGTCGCAGGGGAAGGAATTCATATCGCAGTACGATATACTTGAACTGGGAGGAGTACGCCTGATCATGCCAGCAGAAGAGCAGGCAAGCGCCGGTTGGAAGGCGCCGCAACGCTATTGGGCCGCCATCATTCAGGATCGCGAGGAGCAGGTCTTCCTCGCGCTCACGCTTTTGATCGGCGCACTCGTCGGCCTGGTTGTGGTGGCCTTCATCCTCATCACGGAGCGCTTCGGCGCGCGCCTTTATCCTGCCGGCGGTGCCCCCTGGCGGCGTCTGGTTGTCCCCGTCGTCGGCTCTCTGGGTATGGGCTATCTCCTCTACCGCTTCTTCCCCAATGCGCGCGGCAGCGGGGTTCCGCAAACGAAAGCGGCTCTCTACGCGCACGGTGGCCGCATCACTTTGCGCACCGTCCTCGGCAAGTTCTTCTGCACCTCTGCCACCCTGGCCAGCGGCATCCCCCTCGGCCGCGAAGGCCCCGCGGTGCAGGTTGGCGCGGGGATTGCCTCGGTTCTTGGCAGAAAGCTCGGATTGCGCCCCGAAAAAGTGAAAGCTCTCATTCCGGTCGGCGCCGCCGCAGCGATCGCTGCGGCTTTCAACACGCCTCTTGCCGCCGTGCTCTTTGCTTTGGAGGAAGTCGTCGGCGATCTTCACGCTCCCGTCCTCGGCTCCGTGGTGCTGGCCTCCGCCACTTCCTGGGCCATGCTCCGGCTAATCCTTGGCAACAACCCGCTCTTCCAGGTGCCGCAATACCAATTGGTCAGTCCGTGGGAATTTGCCATCTACGCGGTCTTGGGCGTCATCGGCGGCCTTGTCTCGGTTGCTTTCACCAAGGTGCTTGCAGGTCTGCGCGAACGCCTCCTGAAGTTTCCCCGCAAGACGCTTTGGTTCCAGCCGGTCGCAGGAGGGCTGCTCGTCGGAATCATGGGCTGGTTCGTGCCCCAGGTGCTCGGCGTAGGTTACCAGCACGTTGGCAGCGCCTTAAATGGGAGCATGGCCGTGAAGCTCATGGTCCTTCTCCTCGTCCTGAAGTTTTTTGCCGTCACCTTCAGTTACGCCTCCGGCAACGCTGGCGGTATCTTCGGCCCCAGCTTGTTTCTGGGCGCGATGCTGGGCGGCATCGTTGGTACGGTGGCGCAACACTTTCTGCCCGGCCACGTGGCTTCGCCCGGGGCTTACGCCTTGGTCGGCATGGGTACGGCCTTCGCCGGAATCGTGCGTGCTCCCATGACCTCGGTGGTGATGATTTTTGAGATCACGCGCGACTACTCCGTCATTGTTCCGCTCATGATCTCCAACCTGGTCAGTTTTTTCATTTCCTCGAAATTCCAGCGAGAACCCATCTACGAAGTCCTCGCGCGCCAGGACGGCATTCACTTGCCCAGCGCCCATGGGCGCAACCTCAAAGGCCAGCGCCAGGTCTTCCAGTGCATGAAGCCCGCCAACGAAACTTTGTCCGCACAACTCACCATTCAGCAAGCCGCGGAACTTGATCGCCAAAGTGCTTCGCGCGCCTGGCCTGTTCTCGATGAATCCGGTGTCCTCGGGGTGCTCGATTCCAGCACCTTGCAAAATGCCTTGGCCGAGGGTACACCCTCTCGCCTCATCCGCGACATCTTGGAGCCCGGCCCGTTCCCCCATGTTCACGCCGACCAGCCGCTACCCCTCGCGCTCGAACGCATGGGCGCGACGCAACTGGATCTGCTGCCCGTGGTCAGCCGTGCCAATGTTCACAAACTCGAAGGCGTCATCACCCTTCAGGACATTCTCGACGCCTACCGTCTCCCGCCGCCCCAGCCCGAGGAGTAGCCGGAGAGGGCTCCATTCGCATTGTGCCGCCTCTGGCCGTAAAATAAGCACTGCGGCCGCGCCTGCGCCGCACTTTCATTCGCATGGAACCCCGCGAAAAAGCCGCTCTGCTTCCCGAACAGCCTGGTGTGTACCTTTTCAAGGACGCCGGCGGCGCCGTCGTCTATGTGGGCAAAGCGCGCTCCCTGCGCAACCGCGTGCGTTCCTACTTCCTGGAGTCGCGCTGGGCCGACGCCAAAACCGGCTCGCTCGCCCGTGAAATCGCCGACCTCGAAACCATCGTTGTCGCCAACGAGCGCGAAGCTCTTGCCCTCGAACACAATCTCATCAAGCAGTACAAGCCCAAGTTTAACGTCGTCCTTCGCGACGATAAGACCTATCCTTATATCAAGCTCACTCTGTCCGAAAAATATCCCCGCGTCTATTTCACGCGCCGCGTCAAGAAAGACGGCTCGCTCTATTTTGGCCCCTACTTTCCTTCCAGCCTCGCGCGCCGCATCCTGCATTTCATTCACAAGCGCTTTCTTGTTCCCTCCTGTCTTGTCGATCTCACGAAGAATCATCCGCGCCCCTGTTTGCAGTACTACATTCACCGCTGCCTCGGGCCTTGCGTCGCCGGTCTCACCTCGGACGCCCGCTACGCTGAAGCCGTGCGCGATGTCCGCATGTTTCTCGATGGCCGCCGTCATGACCTGATGAAGAGCATCGAAGCGCGCATGATGGCCGCCTCCGAGCAGGAGCACTTCGAGGAAGCCGCCTCCTATCGCGATCTCCTGCGCACCATCGAAGATATCGAAGAGCGCCAGCGCATTGCCTCGGCGCAAGGCGACGACACCGACGTACTGGCCTACTACGCCGAACCACCTCTCGTCGCCGCCAATCTATTTCACTTGCGCGGAGGCCGCGTTGTCGACCGCCGCGAGTTCTATTGGGAAGAATTGGAAGCCTTTGATCCCCACGAATTTGTGCCCTCGCTTCTCAAACAGTTGTATCTCGACGCGGAATACCTGCCAAAAATGGTGCACGTCCCCATCGATTTTGAAGACCGCGCCTTGCTCGAAGACACTCTCTCCGAGCGCGCCGGCCACAAAGTGGAAATCCACACGCCGATGCGGGGCAGCAAGCGCGCTTTCCTCGATCTCGTCGAAAACAACGCCAGGCATTGCTTCGAGCAGCGCTTCCGTGTTCTGAAGCCCACCTCCAAAGCCATTACCGAGGCGCTCCAAAACACCCTAAATCTGCCCGATGACCCCAAGCGCATCGAGAGTTTCGATATTTCCCACATTCAGGGAACGGATACCGTCGCTTCCATGGTCGCCTGGGAAAATGGCCGCATGAAGAAATCGGACTATCGCAAATTCATCATTCGCGGCGATGAAACGCCCGCCGGCCGCCCGCGCGCGCAAAACGACGATTTCGCCAGCATGTACGAGGCGGTCACGCGCCGTTATCGCCGCTTGCAGGAAGAAAAAAAGCCCTTGCCGGGCCTTATTCTCATCGACGGTGGCCTCGGCCAGCTCCATGCCGCGGCCCAGGCCCTGGAAGCCCTGCAAATCATCAACCAGCCTATGGCCAGCATCGCCAAGCAGGAAGAAATCCTCTACGTTCTCGGCCAGGAAAATGAGCCCATCACACTGGATCGCCATTCCCCGGTTCTGCACCTCATTCAGCAAATCCGCGACGAAACCCATCGTTTAGCGGTGACCTTTCATCGCCAGCGCCGCGCCGCCCGCCAGACCAAGAGTGCCCTCCTCGAGATTCCCGGCATCGGCCCTCGCACCACCCAGCTCCTGTTGCAGCGCTACGGCAGCATCGCCAACCTGCAGCGCGCCACCCTGGATGAGCTAAGCCGAGTCGTATCAAAGAAAAGTGCCGAGAAGATCCTGCGGCATCTGACGCAACGACACGAAATCGCCTAACCTTTTGCTTCATCTATACGGGTTACAACAGGTTGCGGTGCCTGCTACCCTGTGCTACGTTTAGGCTGGAGGTTTCCATGGCTGACAACGTGGGTTCCAAGGTTTCTTATTTTCTCGTGGGTCTCGGCGTAGGAGCGTTGCTGGGGGTGCTCTTTGCTCCCAAGTCCGGCGAAGAGACACGGGAATATCTGACCAAGCGCGCCGATGAAGGCCGCGAATTTGCCCAGAAAAAGGCGAAGGAATTGCGTGATCGCGCCGATGACCTGATCGAGCGTGGCAAGGATGTTGCCGCTCGCAAGCGCGATTCGATTGCTGCGGCCGTCGATGCCGGGCGCGAAGCTTTTCTGCGCGAAACGAAGTCCTGACGGGCCGGTTGCCGTACCCAGTGGATTTTCCGCGGAAGGTGCGGAGAGGGCGGGGTGTGTATGCAATTCTGGATGGAATTCTTCAGTATTGTTGCCGCGGTTGCGCTGGTCGTGCAGGTTGGCATCCTGATCGCGTTGTTTTTGCAGTTGAAGCGCACCACGGAATCCATTAATCGCGTGGTGAACGATCTGCACTCGCGTATGGGACCCATCCTTACGCGCACGCAGATCCTTCTTGAGGACACGCAGCCGAAGATTGCCAATCTCGTTGAGGATGCTTCACAAATTGTGTATCTTGCGCGCGGGCAGGCCCTGAAATTGGATCGTGTCCTTGGGGAGCTTACGGATCGTCTGCGCGGGCAGTTGGTTCGCGTGGATCGCATTCTGACGGGAACGCTCGAAGCCGTTGAAGATGCCGGCACGCAAGTGCGGCGCACATTTTGGGGCCCGGTGCATAAAATGTCGGCGCTGGTGCAGGGCATCAAGATTGGCCTGGATGTTCTGCGCTCGCGGCGCAATCCGGAGCCCGCGCACGAGACGAAGGAACAGGAAGACGAACTCTTTATCTGAAAAGTTAGCCACCCACGTCACAATTGCTTCCCGGCAGCGCAGGGTTTTTACCTTGAGCGCAGCGAACGGCATCCCTGCGGGGAAAGTTCTTTTCTTTAGGAGGCCGGGGCTTCAGCCCCGGCGTAAAGCCACTAAGAATAATGGGCTTTAGCCCCTGAAGAAATTCCTTTTGGCCTTCTCCCCGCGGCCTTTTCAGCGGCGCAGCAAGATTGCAGCGCATTGATGTGACACGCTCTTAAATTTAAAACTTAAAACTTAAAACTTAAAACTACCTGATCCAGCCTCCCGCCAAAACGACATCGCCGTCATAAACGACAGCCGCCTGGCCCGGCGTGATGGCGCGCTGCGGTGCATCGAAGGTCACGCGGGCTCGCTGGCCGGGCAGCGCTTCCACGGTCGCTGCCGCGGGTTCATGCTTGTGGCGAATCTTCGCGAGTGCGCGCAAGGGCGCGGCCGGCTGCTCGATGGAAATCCAGTTCACGCCTGCAATCTCAAATGTGCTGGTGCGCAGGGCCTCATCCTCGCCCACGATGATGCGATTCTTCTCCGGTTCGATGGCCAAAACATAAACGGGCTTGCCCGCCGCGAAACCCAGGCCCTTACGCTGGCCAATCGTGTAATTGTGCACGCCGGTGTGGCGGCCAATCACCGTGCCATCTTCGGTCACGATATCGCCCGCTGCATCGTGGATCGGCGTGCCGCGCTCGCGCGAATACGCATGGATGAATTGCACGTAATTCCCGTTGGGCACGAAGCACAGCTCCATGCTCTCCGGCTTCTCCGCCACCGGCAAATGTACTTCGCGTGCCAGCGCGCGCACTTCGTCCTTGGTCAGCTCGCCCAGCGGAAATTCGCTGCGCGAAAGCTGCTCTTGCGACAGGCCCCACAGGAAATACGATTGATCCTTGGAATCATCGCGCGCGCGCAGCAATTCGTAGCGTCCGGTACATTCGTTTCTGCGGATGCGCGCGTAGTGGCCCGTGGCCAGGCGTTCCGCGCCAATCTGCCGCGCCATGCGCAGAAGCGGCTCGAACTTCACGTCGGTATTGCAATTCGTGCAGGCAATGGGCGTGCGCCCCGCAAGGTACTGCTGCACGAAGGGGCGCACCACGCGCTCTTCAAACTGCTCCTCGAAGTTCACCACGTAGTGCGGAAAGCTGAGGTGCTGCGCCACGCGCTTGGCGTCGTACACATCATCGAGCGAGCAGCAACGGTGCTGCGCCGGGCCGTCGCCCTGCAATTCGGGCAAGCGCCGCTGATTCCAGAGCTGCATGGTCAGCCCCACGATGGGGCGACCTTGCCGCAGCAGCACAGCGGCGACCGTGGAGGAGTCCACGCCACCAGACATGGCCACGGCCACAAGTCCGGGCTGCACTTCCTTAGCCGCGGGCAAACTGTCGAGTTGCACTTCGTTGAACATATCGTTTCTAGCTGCCACCCTATAAGTGCTTCCCGTCGGTTCTTATTGGAAGCCATCCCCAAAATGCTTCTTGGGAGGGCACGGCTAAAGCCGTGCCGAAAAGCCGCGAAAAGTCAGGGGTTTTAACCCCTGAGGTTTAAGGTATCTCCCCCCGCGCGTTCACGCCGATACCTCGCGGCGGTAGGTGGGCGAAAGCTGCCGAAGTTTTGCCACGGCCGCAGGTACGATTTCCAGCGCGGCGTCAATTTCCGCTTCGGTTGTGTGGCGCCCCAGGCTGAAGCGAATCGTGGCGCGCGCATCGGGAACAGAGAGCCCAATGGCCGTGAGCACGTGCGACGGTTCGACCGCGCCTGAGGAGCAGGCCGCTCCCGTGGAACACGCCAGCCCCTTCAGATCGAGCGCGATGATCAGCGCTTCGCCTTCAATTCCCGGAAACGTGATGTTGGAGGTGTTGGGCGTGCGCGGCGCGCTCACCGCATTCGCTTGCGCGTCCGGCACCCGCGCCAGCAGGCCCTGTTCCAGGCGGTCCCGCAACGCGGCGATGCGCGCAGCATCGCTTTGCAGGGAAAGGCGCGCGAGTTCCGCGGCTTTTCCAAGTCCCACGATCCCCGGCACATTCTCCGTGCCCGGGCGGAAGCCGTGCTGGTGATGCCCTCCATAGAGAAATTGCCGCAACCGCGTGCCGCCCTTGATGAACAGCGCGCCAACGCCCTTCGGCGCGTACAGCTTGTGGCCGGAAAGGGAAAGCAGGTCGAGTTGCAGCGCCTTCACGTCCACGGGAATCTTGCCCACGGATTGCACCGCATCGGTGTGGAAACAGATGTCGGCATCCGCGGCGATGCGGCCAATCTCCTCGAGTGGCTGCACCGTGCCGAGTTCGTTGTTGGCGTGCATCAGCGTGATCAGGACGGTTTCGGGACGAATCGCTTGGCGCACCGCTTCCGGATCAATCAAGCCTGCGCGGTCCACGGGAAGATAGCTGACCGCGGCGCCTTGCTTCTCCAGCGCCTGGCAGGTGTTCAGCACCGCCTCATGCTCGATCGGGGAGGTGATGATGTGCGGGGCTGGCTCGGTAGCGGTGAGGGAATGCGAAGCCGCGGCAACCACTCCGAAAATGGCGTGATTGTCCGATTCCGTGCCCCCGCTGGTGAACACAATCTCCTGTGGCCGGGCATTCAGCAGAGCCGCCACCTGCTCGCGCGCCGTTTCCACGGCCCCCCGGGCGCGCTGGCCAAAGGCGTGGATCGAGGAGGCGTTTCCGAACTCGCCCGTGAAATAGGGCAGCATCGCCTCAAGCACGGAGGTCTCGACGGGCGTGGTCGCGTTGTAATCCAGGTAGATGCGCTTCATAGCCGTGGCCAATTCAGAATAGAAGGGAAGCGAGTTGCGCGCAACCTGCGCGTTCATCGCCTCCAACCGGGAACGCCATTCTCCTGAATGGCGCTTTGCCAGCCGCCAACCCGGAGCTTGGCGTTCCCGGGAGCGCCAACTCCGCTCCATCCCGCGGGTTCAGCGGGATGAATCTGCCGATTGGCGATTCCAAACTCAAAAGCCCTCGCTTTCCCATTGACTCTCCTCCTCGCCACCATCCCGCCCCCCCACCGCTGTCATCCCGCCTGCCCTGAGCGGAGTCGAAGGGACCGGAGCGGCCCGATCTCCTCCTGCGCGCCGATTTATGGCGCGTCGGGCCGCGGAGCGGAGGGATCCCTCCGCGCTCTTGTCCCCGCCACGCATCCCAATTCGGGAAGGAACCATACAGCGGCCAGAGAAACCCAAGAGCACAGGCAGGAATGCCTGTGCCACCAACGGCGAGAAAAGCGGGCACGACCCGATGGGAGTCGGGACAGGTGTATTGTGCCCCTACGAGCTGGAAGGAGACTGGGCGAGCCCCACGGAGATTGGTGGTAAAGTATTGATAGAGACAGGTTACGCGACGAAGACATGATGATCACCATTTCCAAGGAGAACTATCTCAAGGCCATTGCCGAGGCGGAGGCGGAAGGCAAGACGGTGATCCCCGCTCTGCTGGCCCACTGGCTTTGCGTGACGCCGCCGGCGGTCACCGCGGCCCTAAAGCGGCTGAAAAAAGACGGTCTGGTCACTCTGGAGAAAGGCAGCATTCGACTGACTGCCGAAGGACGGAAGGTCGCGGAGCAAACCATTCTTCGCCATCACCTGATCGAGCGCATGCTCTTCGAGATATTCGGCATGGGATGGTTTGAAGTTCACGACGAGGCAGAGCGCCTGGAACATGCCGTGTCTCCGGCATTCGAGAAAAAACTCGTCGCGTTGCTGGGACATAAAGAAACCTGTCCGCACGGGAACGGTCTGGCCGTCATGAGCCCCAAGCAGCGGCGAAAGAAGGGCCAGCGCCTGCTCAGCGAAGCCGAGGCGGGCTCAACCTACCGGGTATTCAGCGTGTACGAACGGGACCGCAAGCTGCTGGAATTTCTGGAAGAACGAGGAATCCGCCCGGGCACGCAGGTGAAAGTGGAATCCCGGAACTACGACGGGACCGCCATTCTAAAGGTGGCAAGCAAGCGCCTCGCGCTGGGTTCTCCGGCGGCCGAGAAGATCTGGGTGGCGCGAGAACGCTAGAACCGATCCCATTAGAACTTGTCTCACAAATGGATTCAGCGGGAAGGAAAGAGTTTCCTCAGGGGCTGAAGCCTGGTCTGACAGGCAATCTGATGTCGGAGCTGAAGCTCCGACCCCCTAAACCGCGGAGTTTTTCGGCACGGCTGCCCTTCGCAGAAGGCGCTCAGGGTAAAAAGCCGTGCCCTCCCGAGAGCCATTTGTGAGATTGGTTCCAAGCAAACTGTTGTTAATCCCAGTTAATAAAATCTGATATACTGCGCTTTATTTCGCGAGGATGCATGAGTATGTTCCGCGCAGAGCGAAGGAACTGCTGGTGAACTTAGGACCCCTGTCCCGGTTGACGCAGCAACGCGTCAACCAACAAGACGTCGTGATCACGCACGAGGACGTGGATCGCGCGCACGACCGCGTGCGTGTGTCCGCGGCGCGCGCCCAGCGAGGTCCCTTCTCCAAGTTCCGTCTGCTGTGGCTGCTTGTCGGGCCCGGAATTCTCGTGATGCTTGGGGAAAACGACGGCCCCAGCATGATTTCCTACGCCGCAACGGGCGCGCGGTTTGGAATTGGATTCTTCCTTCCTTTCGTCGTGCTGACGTTTTGCATGGCCATCGTCGTACAAGAGATGACCATGCGGTTAGGTTCCGCTACGCATCGCGGCCATGCGGAATTGATCTTTGATCGCTTTGGGCCCTTTTGGGGCTGGTTCTCCATGATCGACCTGGGCATCGGCAACTTTCTGACGCTGATCACCGAGTTTATTGCCATCCGCGCCGGGCTGGGATTTTTTGGCGTGCCGCCGTGGGCTGCGGTCGGCAGTGCACTGGTGTTTTTGTGTCTGGCCGTAGCAATGCACCGCTATTGGACCTGGGAACGAACGCTGCTCGCCATCGCCGTATTCAATCTCATTTTCGTTCCCGTTGCCCTGCTGACGCACCCGAATTGGCACTCTGTCGGTCATGCATTCCTCACCTGGAAGCCGCTCCCGGGTTTGAGCCAAGACACTCTGATCATCATTCTGGCTGATATTGGCGCAACGGTGACGCCGTGGATGCTGTTCTTTCAGCAGAGCGCCACGGTTGACAAGGGCCTCACGACAAAAGACATCCATCTTGGCCGCATCGATACGGTATTGGGGGCTGCTTTGGCCGCGACGGCTGCGGTCGCAACCATCATCGCGACAGCCCCATTATTCGTTCACCACATGACGGCCGAAAACTTTCAGGGCGCCGAATTCGCGCAAGCGCTGCAGCCGTTGATCGGGCGCTTCGGCGCGGCATTATTTGCGCTTGGCATCGTGGAGGCTGGAATGGTTGCGTCCGTGACGATTTCCATTTCCTCCGCCTATGCGTTCGGAGAAGTCGTCCACAGGCCGCACAGCCTGAACCTGCCAGTGACGCAAGGGAAGTCCTTCTACTCGGTATTGTTTCTACTCGCGGCCACTGCCGGAGCGATCGTGTTAATTCCCGGACTTCCGCTGGTTTATGTGGTTCTGCTGGTGAACGTGGTCGCGGTGCTGGCGATGCCGCCCGCGCTGGTGTTTTTGTTCATGCTTGCGAACGACCGGGAAGTCATGGGCGATCTTGTGAGTCCTTTGTGGGCGAACTTCCTTGCTACCTGCGTGGTCGTTTTTCTGACGCTTGCCGGCGTGCTGTTCGGGGTCAGCGTGATTGCGCCGAATCTCTTCGCGTTTCTAGGCGGGAAGTAGGAGGAGAAAAACATGCCCTCAAAAGACAAAGGACACAGTTCAATCACCTCCACCGATCAAGAACTGGTTTTGTCCTCGCTCGAGCCGGAACAGCTCGCGGGGCTGAAAAAACACCTGATTCCCAGACGTCACCTGAAAGGGCCAGAGAGATTCGTGATCTGGTCTCTCCGAATCTATCTGCTGTTCATGATTGTGGTGGTCATCTACCAAGTGTGGGCCAGCCTACATTAGGATCGCGAGTTGCGAGCGGTTGCTCGCGGGCGAAGGGAACGGAGCGCACGAATCGCGCTCCGTACGCGGTATCCAGTTCAGACGCGGTGTTCTTTCCTGCTCCACTCGCGAATCGAGCGGATTTCGTCCTTGGGGATGTGGAGGAACGCCAGGAATTCCTGGTGTTCTTCCGGTGCGGAACGCTCGAATTCCGCGTGCCATTTGCGCATATCGGCCTCGCTGAATCCGGACGCCTTCATAATGGTGACCCACTTTTCCTTGGTGATCACTTTCTTCCTCCCGAAAGAAGATTTGTGCTGCAACAGCTTCAGGATGGCGCGCTGGTGCGCGCGAAGGGCTTGAATCTCCGCGTGCAGTTCCACCAAACGGCGCTTTAAGATGCCGGACGCGTCACTTTCGGGGCGGTCCAGAATCGCACGGATGTCAGCGAGGCCCAGACCTGCGTTGCGGTAAACGCAAACCTGCTCGAGGCGCGCCACGTCTTTCTCGCCATAGGCACGGTAGTTCGACGAAGTCCGCAACGGGGGCTTCAGCACGCGCACCGATTCGTAGTAAAGCACCGTGCTGCGGCTGAGGCCGCAGCGTCGCGCGAGTTGGGTAACGGTGATCATCCCCGCCTTCTTAGGCTGAACCCTGAAGCGGTAGACGGGTCAAGAGGAAAGTTAAGACATTGCATAAGGTGGCTTCCGTGATCGGCACCAGCGGTCGGGTCTTGAGCAGGCAAACCCAAGAACCGACCCTTCGAGGCTCAGGGCAAACCTGAAAGTCGGGCAGTACAAACGTCATCCCACGAACCGGTCCCGCAAAGCGGGATCCGCCGGCACAAGTGCGCGGGCGCTACGGCTTGGGTTTTTCGAGGGTCGGCTCTGGCGTGATGGGCTTATCGGTTGAGTTAGCTGCCGGATTGGCCGCCGCTGGTTTGTCTGCGGGCTTATCGGCGGGCTTTTCCGGAGTCTTGATGGAGACCAACTCGACCTCAAAGATGAGGGTAGAGTAGGGAGTAATGTCGGGACCCATGCTGCGCTCGCCATAGGCCAGCTCGGGCGGCAGGAAGAGCTGCCACTTGGAGCCGACGGGCATGAGCTGCAGCGCTTCCGTCCAGCCCTTGATTACTTGTCCCAATGGAAAGGTGGCCGGCTGGCCGCGCTTGTAGGAACTGTCGAACTCTTTTCCGTCGAGCAAGGTGCCGCGATAGTTGCACACCACGATGTCTTTCACGGTGGGCTTGGGGCCGGTGCCCTGCTGGAGGATCTTGTACTGCAAGCCGCTGGGGAGGGTCACGACGCCTTCCTTGGTTTTGTTTTCCGCAAGGAACGCGTCACCTTGCTTTTTGTTCACTTCGCCCTGGGCCTTGGCGATTTCTTCCTGCTTCTTGCGCATTTCTTCCTGCTTCAGGCGCGCGTCTTTTTGCAGTTCAAGCATCACGGTCTTCACTTCCTCGTCAGTCATTAGCGTTTTTCCGCCGGCGAGACCGTCCTTCATCCCACGCAGAAGAATGGCCTGATCAATGTCCAGAGACTGTTCTTGCATGCCCTTGCCAATATTCTTGCCGATGCTCATGCCGATGGCGTAGCTGGTCTTGTCTTTCGGCGTCTTCAAGGTGAGAGGCGTCTTGGCGGCGGAAGTTGCGGGCTTCTTCGCCGCGGGAGGCGTTTGCGTCTTCGCTGCCGGAGCTGGTGTGGCGGCGGGAGTTTGTTGTGAAGTGGACGCCGGGGTCTGCTGCGCCGCGGCGTGGCCGGTAAGGAAGATGCCGGCCGCGAGGAGAGACAGAACAGAAAAATGTGATTTTGGCATGGAGATATTGTTACATTGCCCGGCCCGCCGCGCAAATGAACGCTGCCTGCCCGCAGCCTGCTCGATATGGCGCGTGTGTCAGACTGAACGGATCGAAGTCCATTGATGCGCTGCACGCGTAGAGCACTCCATTCCACTAAATCAACACACAGCAAAGTTACGCGAAGGGTGCCCCAGAAATCCCTCGCCCATCGGAAACCTCAAGACCCAGGCACCGACGCCGTGCCTGGGGCACCCTTCGCTTCTCTATACTGTCATAGAATATGCGGCATTAGTATAATCCCTTAGCAGGGCATGACAAACAATTCCAATTCATTCAGGCCGGGCCACGCATCCCAGCCAAATGGGAGAGAGTTTTTGCGCGCTCGACGGGGCCGTGGTAGTGTGAGCGCTTGGGTGCCTGTCGGTTCGATTCCCAGGAGGAATGAAGTGGCGTATCGCGATTTGCGGGAATTTGTGCGGAAACTGGAGAGCGAAGGGGAACTGCGCCGCGTGAAGGCCGAGGTTGATCCGGTGCTGGAGATTGCGGAAGTGGTGCAGCGGCTGCGCCGCGAGGCGCTGCGCGGAGAGAATGCTCCGGAGCAAAAGTCCAAGAACGACGCAGGAACCGGAGCCGCGCACGCCGGGCCGACTCCTGCGGGCCTCGGGCCTGCGCTCCTGTTTGAGAAGCCAAAAGGATCGCGGTATCCACTGCTGATCAACGCTTTCGGCAGCGTCCGCCGGATGGAACTGGCACTTGAAGTGGAAAATCTGCAGGACGTGGCCGCGCGCATCCGCGGTTTTCTGGACATGCAGACACCGCAGGGGCTTTTCGACAAAATGAAAATGCTGCCGAAACTGATGGAGTTGGGGTCGGTCTTTCCCAGGAGCGTGAAGGAAGGCGCGTGCAAAGAAGTGGTGCGCAAGGGCAATGAGGTGAACTTGCTGGATTTTCCGATCCTGAAGTGCTGGCCGCAGGATGGGGGGCGCTTCATCACGTTTCCGCTGGTGTTCACGAAGAATCCGGAAACGGGGAAGCGCAACGTGGGGATGTACCGCATGCAAGTTTACGACGAGCGCACCACCGGGATGCACTGGCAGACGCAAAAACATGGCGCGGAACATTTCCGGCGCGCACGCGCGAAAAATCCGGAGGGGCGCATACCCGTGAGCGTGGCGATTGGCGCCGATCCCGCCACCACGCTGGGCGGGATTCTGCCGATTCCGCCGGACCTGGACGAGATGATGTTCAGCGGCTTCCTGAAAAGGGAACCGGTGGAACTGGTGCCGTGCGAAACGAATGAGTTGGAAGTCCCGGCCAATGCGGAGATTGTATTGGAGGGCTACGTCAACCTGAACGAGATGCGCACCGAAGGACCTTTCGGCGATCACACGGGATTCTATTCGCTGGAAGGGGAATACCCGGTGTTCCACGTGGAGTGCGTGACGCACCGCAAAGACCCGATTTATCTGACGACGGTGGTGGGGCCGCCGCCGCAGGAAGACTTCTTCATAGGCTATGCCATCGAGCGGGTTTTTCTGCCGCTCATGAAAATGACGCACCCGGAAATTGTGGACGTGTCGCTGCCCGCGGAAGGAATCGTGCACAACCTGATGATCGTGGCCATTCGCAAATCGTTCCCGGGACACGCGCGGAAAGTGATGAACGCGATTTGGTCACTGGGGCAGGCGATGTTCACCAAGGTGATCGTGGTGGTGGATCATGACGTGAACGTGCACGACTACTGCGAGGTGGTGTGGAAGGCGTTGTGCGCGATTGATCCGGAGCGGGATGTGCAGTTTATGCTGGGGCCCATGGACACGCTGGACCATGCTGCGCGGATGCAGGATTTCGGGTCGAAGATGGGCATTGACGCGACGCGCAAGTGGGCCAGCGAGGGATTTGCGCGGCCCTGGCCGGACGAAATTTTGATGGATGAGAAAACGAAGGCGCGGGTTGAGCGGCTTTGGAACAGCCTGGAGATTTGAAGGCGAGTTCACTATCCCGACCGGGTCGGGACAGGCGCCGGACACGGAGAGCACAGAGGAAGCAAGAAGACGGTGGAGTGTAGCCTGGATCCCTCGACTACGCGACCCGACGCACGACATTGCGGCGCGGAAGAGAAAATCGGGTCGCTTCGCTCGGGATGACAACGTGGGGAGCGGCGAGAAGATGGTGAGGTGTAGCCTGGATCCCTCGACTACCCGATCCGACGCGCCAAACGGCGGCGCGGCGGAAAAAAGTCGGGTCGCTTCGCTCGGGATGACAGTGTCGGGGGCGGCGAGAACGCGGTGAATTAGAGGAGGAGCTGGCGCTTGCGTCCGGCGACGGCCATTACGAAAAGGATTGCGGTGAGCGCGAAATAGACGAGCGGATAGCGCGTGGCGGAAGTGGCGGGCGCGGAGCCCATGAAGTCGAACGCAGGCAATGCGTGCATGGGGCCGATATACCAGAGGAGAGTGTAAAGAATTTCGAAGGGCTTGCTGCTGCTTGACCATACCCCGAGGCAGAGCGCAGCGGTGGGAATGAAAAACGCGCCAACCGCCCAGGCGAATAATCCCGGCAGATTTTTCTCCAACAAAAGACGAAAGGCGAACCCGCTCCCTGTCACGGCAGCCAGTAAAACTCCCGCGAGCCAAACGGCCGGAAGTTGCCGGGCAATAGGGTGTGGTACAGCGAACAAGACTTGGTAAGTCTGGTGGCGCATTTCACGCACGCCCATGGAAGACCACAGCAGGACTGGCCATATCCAGGCGAAGGCGAGGACCAAGCCTCGCGCCTCGGCCTTCGGAATCAACGCCTGCGCCAGAAGCAATCCGGCCGCAATCGAATACCACCACCAGCGCTGACCTTTCAGCATCAATCGAACTTCCGCGGCGAGCACGGCTGGGAAGTGGAATCGCAGCGATAGGGTGTCAAGAGGCGCAAGCTTTGTCCGAACGGCGGGTGTCGCCTCGGGAGTGGCGCCTATATCATAAACGCTCTGAAGTTCTGCCGGACCGGCCTCAGGGGTTAAAACCCCTGAATTTCCGAGGCTCCTCGGCACGGCTGCCCTTCGCAGAAGGCGCTCAGGGTAAAAAGCCGTGCCCTCCCGAGAACCATTTATGAGATGTCTACTAGGTGCGGGCACGGGGACTGGGGGAGCGGGAGCGGCCCGCAATGTTCGATAACCTCGCGCGGGATCAAAGCGATCAAAGAGTAGGGCGGCGAGGGCGCAGAGCAGCAACGCCACCACACACAAAAACAGGCGCGAAAACAAGATTTCCCCGGTCCAAGGAATACCTTCCCAGCGAAAAGTGGAGGCTGCCTTGAATTGGCCGGCATCAAGGGAAAGGGAAAAACTGTTTTCCGCCATGGGCGCGGCGTGGCTAGCGATAATGCTCTGTCGCAACAGGAACAGGCCACTGAGGTCGTAGATGGATGAGTTGGTGACAATCGGCGCAGTGAGAATGGCGGTCCACAAGAAAAAGTAGGCGACGTTTCCGAATCCCCCGCGCAGGAAGGGAATCGTTTCAAATAGAAGCGCCAGCGCCGCGACCACCGCCATCGCCGGAATGGAGATGAGTAGGAAGGGAGAGAGCAGCTTCCAAAGATAAATGTGCATGTCTTCCCTGCTGACGAGTTGCATGACGATGGAAGATAACGCGAGGACGCCGATCATCGAAGCGAGGACGGCAAAGTTGCTGGCGAACTTACCGAGGATATAGGCGAAGCGGGAAATCGGAGTGGCCGCGAGGATCTCGCCGACACGCGTCTCGGTGTCGCGCTGCAAAGTGTTTTTGACGAAGTAAAATCCCGCAAGCGAAATGAAGGTGCTGCCCACGACGGCGAGCAGCGCACCGATCCAGGCGGAGTTGTAGATCCCGCGGGAATCTCCGACGCGCAAGGTCAGCCTGCCGACGGTGGCCAAATAGCCGAAGTACAGCGCAAGCCCCAAGGTAAAAAGGAAACTGTAACGACGGACGCGCTCGAGGAAGTCCGCCCTAGCTGCAGCCAGCACCACGCTTGCCCCGCTCATGCTGCCGCTCCCGCAGGCGTAGCGCGCCCTGCCGCTATCGCGGCGAGGTAGGCGTCCTCGAGAGAGGGTTCGAGAAGTGACGCATTAGGAAGAGGGGCGGAGTCCGCAACCACGCGCGCGTGTACGCCGTCGCTGCGATGGGCGACGCTGCTGACGAGATGGCGTTGCTGGAGGGCAGGCAGATCAGCGCTGGGGAGGAGGACTTCCCAGACTTTGCCGCTGATGGAAGCGAGGAGGCCTTCTGGGGAAGCGTGGGAGAGGAGGCGGCCGTGAGAAAGGATGGCGATGTCGGTGGCGACGGCCTCAACGTCAGAGACGATGTGCGTGGAGAGGATAACCATGCGCTCGCCGGAAAGCTCGGAGAGGAGATTGCGGAAGCGGACGCGCTCCTCGGGGTCGAGGCCGGCCGTGGGCTCATCCACGATGAGGAGTTGCGGGTCATTGAGAAGAGCTTGCGCGATGCCGACGCGCTGGCGCATGCCGCCCGAAAAGCCGCCGAGAGGGCGATGACGCGCGTCGCTGAGGTTCACAACGGCCAGGAGTTTCTCGATACGGCGGCGTGCGGCGGAACCATCGAGGCCCTTGACTGCGGCAAGGTACTCGAGAAATTCATACGCGGTGAGATGGGGATAGACGCCGAAATCCTGCGGCAAATAGCCGAGAACAGTTCGGAGTGGATCGGGCGAAGAGAGAATGTCCAGGTCATTCCAGTGAATGGAGCCACTGGAAGGGCGCGTCACGGTGGCCAGGATGCGCATGAGGGTGGACTTGCCGGCGCCGTTGGGTCCCAGAAGCCCGAGAACACCGGGCCTCAATTCCAAATTGAAATCGCGGAGGCCCCAGAGATTCCCAGAGTATTTTTTGCTGAGCGAGCGGATGGAAAGTTTCATGGAATGTGCCCTCTTCGAATGGGCGAAGCCAGAACGGAGGCTGAGAATGCATAATAATCGAGCAACAGTGAAGTTACGAACGAAACCAGCAAATTGTTTCGACGCGGAAAGAAGAATGGATATAGGTCGTTACGATCCAGGAAAAATGAATTCAGTTTGTGGAGGCGAGCAAGGCCAAGCCGTCCACCCAGGGTGTCAGCCTCAGGGGTGCTTCCAACTTCCAACTGTGCAGGTCGAGAATTTCCACCGTGCCTGCTTGAGGGCAACTGATGTAGGCGTGCGAGCCGAGCATGGGGGCTCTTTTCTTTGGGAAAGCGGAAACGGGCGGGGCAAGCCCGCGAAATGCCTATGAAACCGGGTGTTTGCCGGTTGTTTGCATACAAAGGATAACCGTCCTGCGGGACAGGGTGGAAAGCGGGAGGAAATACAATCTGTTGTGGTACTGATAGCTATGCAGCCCTACATTTTGGGGGAGCTGCCTACAATACCAGGTGAATTGCCTAAGATTCACGACATTGCTAGGGCAACTGCAGGCGAGAAAGGCTTGACGGTCGGCGGGTCTCAGTGACATAAAGTTCACACGGGCCGCACCCGTAGGATTATTATTGCTCGAAGTGCAGGGTGCGGCGCGCGCCAGTTCCTGGGGCGTGATAGAAATAGGGTGGACGTTCCTCGTGAGCGAATCGCGCGAAGTGATGAACGTACGGCAGGCTTCCCAGTATTTGGGGATTAGTCCTGATACTCTGTACCGGTACATCACAGAGGGCGAAATACCTGCGTTTAAGCTAGGCAATCGTTGGAAACTAAGGAAGACGATCCTGGACCGCTGGATGGAACGCAAGATGAGCCAAGTGGTGGCAAGGCGCCGCTAGGCTCGCTCAGGCGTGAGGGAAAGAGGCCGCGATATGTGGTTACTCGGGGGCAAAAAAGCAAAGCAACTCGTGGGGCTGGATATCGGCTCCAGTTCGATCAAGGCCGTGGAGTTGAAAACGACCAAGGCCGGCTACGAGCTGGTCAGTTTCGGGGTGGAGGCGCTGGCGCAGGACACCGTGGTGGACGGAGCGATCATGGATGCGCCGCAGGTGGCCAACGCGATCACAAAAATCTTCGACACCGAACACATCAAGACCAAGAACGTGGCCACTTCGGTTTCCGGACATTCGGTGATCGTGAAGAGGGTTCCCCTGCCGTTGATGACCGAAGAAGAGTTGTACGACCGCATCCCCTCCGAAGCCAGCCAGCACATTCCTTTCGACATCGCCGACGTGAATTTGAGCTATCAGTTGCTGGAAGCCATGGACTCCCAGATGGACGTGCTGCTGGTGGCCGTAAAGAAGGACAAGATTCTGAACCACACCAACGTGCTGGCGCAGGCAGGCAAGACGCCGGTGGTTGTGGACATTGACGCGTTCGGCCTGCAAAACTGCTTTGAAGTAAACTACGAGCCCGATGCGGGGCAGACGGTAGCGTTGCTGAACATCGGGGCCAGCGTCATGAACATCAATATCGTGCGCGGCGGAGTGCCGTTGTTTACGCGCGACGTCAGCGTGGGCGGCAACCAGTACACCGACGCGCTGCAGAAGGAACTGGACCTGAGCTTCGACGACGCGGAACGCTTGAAGAAGGGCGACACGCTGCCCAGCGTGACCGACGAGCAGAAGAGCCAGATCCTGCGCAGCGTCTCCGACATTCTGACGCTGGAGATTCAGAAGACCTTTGACTTCTTCCGGGCCACGGCCAGCGGCGAGAATATACAGCGCATCATGGTGGCGGGCGGGACGGCGCGTGTGCCGGGGCTGGTGGACCTGTTGAGAGAAGAATTCGCCATGCCGGTGGAGGAGTTGAATCCATTCCGGAAAGTGCTGATCGATCCAGGGAAGCACAGTGAGGATCAGATCCGGGACTTGGCGCCAAAGTTGGTTGTCGCGGTGGGACTGGCATTGAGGAGCTTCGACTAGCCATGATCCGCATAAACTTATTGGGACAAACGCGGCCGAGAGCCGCACGGCGGCCGGTAGACACCGGGGCGGCACTGCCGCTGGTGTTCATCGGCGCAGGCGTGCTGCTGGGCGGCCTCTTCCTATTTTACTTTTACCACTCCTGGCAGACGCAGTTGAATGATGAGAACAACCGCATCAAGCAGTTGCGGGCCCAGAAGACGGAGTTGGAACAGATCAAGATGCAAGTGGAGGCATTCGAAAAGCAGAAGATGGTGCTGCAGCAGCGGGTCGCCACCATCGAGCAATTGCAGCGCGACCGCACCGGCGGGCAGGAATTGCTGGACCAGGTAGCCAATACGGTTTCGCGCGCAGAGAACCTGTGGCTCGTGTCCATGACGAAGAAAGGCAACTCGGTGAACCTGGAAGGGGCGGCGGCTTCGATCAATTCCGTGGCGAACTTTATCACCGCGCTGAAGCGTTCCGGCTACTTCCAGAAGGTCGAGATTAAGGAATCGAAGCAGGACGACAAAAACACCGCTATACAGACCTTTACTTTCTCGATTAGCGCAGAGATCGCGCCCAACGTGCCTGCGGGCGCCACGCCGCTGGCCAAGCCGGCGAGCGCGCCTGCGCAGAGTGCGCCAAAGAGCGCACCGGCGAAGAAAGGATAAGGGAAGATCATGGCAAATCCTTTCCGAGACATGTCGGTGATCATGCAGGGGCTGGTGGCCCTGGCCATCGCGGTGATTCTTGTTCTGGCGGGTTTGTATGCCCCGGTTTCTCCGGTGGCGCAGGAGCGCGCCAATTACGACCAAGCGGTGCAGGCGCGGCAAAAGCTGAACCAGGAAGTCACGCAACTCCAGGTTTACAAGCAGCGCTACGGCGAGCTGAAGCAGCAGATGGACGCGCTGAACAAGCAACTGGACACGCTGAAGACGATCGTGCCGGAAGAGAAGGAAGTGGACGAATTCATTCGCCTGCTGCAAGGCGCGGCGAGCGCGTCGAACGTGGCCTTGCGGCGGCTGACGTCGCAGGCGATCGTGGCGCGGGAAATCCACTACGAAATGCCATTTGATGTGCAGGTGGATGGGCCGTACTTTAACATCCTGGATTTCTTCGGGCGTCTGAGCCGGTTGTCGCGCATCATCAATGTGGGCGACCTGCAATTTGACGATGCCAACGGGACGTCGCATGGCGCCAGGTACCCGATACGGCCGGGCACGACGGTCACAGGAACATTCACCGTAACAACGTATTTCACGAAGCCGGCTGAAACGGCTCCGGGAGCGGGTGGAGCGAAGGGTTCAACTCCGCCTGTGAAAAAACCGTGAGCAGGAATGAGCGAGCCATGCGTCGAGCGATCATACTAGTTATCGGGATGCTGATGGCGGCGGCCGGAAACGGCCTGTTCGCCCAGACCAAACAACCGGCGCCAGCGGCAAAGGCGACGGCCAAACCAGCCGGCAAGCCCGCTGCTGCCAAGCGTGCGGTCAAGCCTGCCGAGAAGTCTGCTCCTAAGGCGCAGAGGACCAGCGTTAAGAAGGAGGCGGCAGCACCCGGCGAGGGTGCGGCACCGGCCGAGGAGAAAGTGGCGCGCCGCGATCCTTTCGAATCCCTGGTGGGGCGCGATAAGGCGGCCGCCGACGCGGCGAAGAATCTGCCTCCGGGCAAAGCGGGATTGCAGGTTTCCTCGCTACGGCTCGATGGAATCGTACGTGCGCCAAACGGGATGATCGCAGTGGTCACCAATCCGCAGGCACGCACATACTTCTTGCGGGAAGGCGACCAGTTGTACGACGGACGGGTGGAAAAGATCGCCATGGACGGCGTGTCGTTCCACGAGATGGGCAAGGATGCATTTGGGAAACCCGTGGAGCGGCAAGTGAATAAGAGAATTTACTCCAGTGCAGGAGAACAGCAATGAAGACGAACTGGCCGGCCTTTCGGTGTGGCTGCCTGATACTCGCGACCGTGGCGCTGGGCGCAAGCCCGGCTACCCTTCGCGGACAGGATGCCACTGCTGCGCCCTCAAGCGCCGCAGTGATTTCAAGCGTGGCCATTACGCAGGACACGCAGCGCGCGGCCGTTCGCGTGGAGGGGGCGGGACGCCTCGATGTCCATGCGGCGCGGATGCAGAACCCGGAGCGATTGGTGTTGGACTTCGCCGGGGCGCGCATGGGCGTGCAGAAGAGTTCCATCCCTGGGGTGGCGGCGCCGGTGCGAGACGTGCGGATGGGGCAATTCCGTCCGGACGTGGCGCGCATCGTGATCGACCTGACGGTCTCAGCGCCCTATCAGATCGCGCATGAGGGCGCGGCGATCGTGGTTTACTTCCAGGCGCAGAATGCGCCCGCGGAAGGGAATCTGGTTGCGCCGGTGACGTCCACGCCGGCGGAGAAGACGCCGCAAAAGATAACGTATACGCCGAGCGCGCCGCGTGCGAACGCGCACAACAGCAGGGCTTTGAACGAACCGGCTCCTCGCTTCGGTTTGCCAAACGAACTGACCCAGCCCTCTATCGTGCTGGCATCGCTGAAGGAGAAGTCCGAGCCGGCGTCCCCGGCAGGAAACACGCAACAGGCGGCTCAACAGGCGGTGCAGCAGGCAAGCAACGCAGCCACCACGGTGGCGGCGTCGCAGACGACGGCGTCGCCCAGCGCGGCACCGGCGGCCCGTTACACGGGTGAACCGATTTCGGTGAACCTGAAGGACGTGGACCTGAAGGACTTCTTCCGGTTGATCCACGAAATCAGCGGCCTGAACGTGGTGCTGGATCCCAACGTTAAGGGCACACTGACGATCGTGCTGGACGAAGTGCCGTGGGACCAGGCGCTGGACCTGGTGTTGCAGAATAACGGTCTGGACAAGCAACTCAACGGAAACGTTCTGCGCGTGGCTACCCGGGCAACCTTGAAGAACGAAGCCGAAACGCAGCGGGACCTGGAAAAAGCGCAGGCGGAAGCCGTCGCGCCCGTGACCGTCACGCGTGTGCTCAGCTACGGCAAGGCGACGACGATGATGGTGACGCTTAAGAAATTCCTTTCGTCCCGCGGCGACATTTTCTCCGATGACCGCTCCAACCAACTGATCATCCGCGACATTCCGTCCGTTATCCCGACAATCGACAACCTGATCCGCCAGTTGGACCGCAAGTCCCAACAGGTAGAGATCGAAGCGCGCGTCGTTCAGGCTTCCCGGTCCTTTTCCCAGGATATCGGCGTGCAGTGGGGCATGGCCGGAACGACCACCAGCGGGCGCACCATCTTCGGTGGACCGGCTAGCGTGGGTGTCAGCCCGATAACAACCAGTACGGGCATACCAGCGCCGCCGCTGATCGGCACACCGACCAGCAGCAGCGGCAGCAGTACTCCCGGTCTTCCTTATAACGTAAACCTCCCCGCGGGCGTTCCGACCAGCGGCTTCTACTTTGGCCACCGGTCCCCGAATTTCGCCGTGGACTTGTTCATCACGGCGGCGGAAGCCAAAGGCGTGGGCAAATTGCTCTCCAAGCCGAAGGTAATCACGCAGAACAACGCCAAGGCGACGGTGAAGCAAGGTACCAAAATTCCAATTCAAACGACCATCAACAACACCATTTCGGTGCAGTACATCGACGCGGTGCTGAAGCTCGAAGTCACGCCGCAGATTACCGCCGAAGGCACGGTGTACATGGACGTGTTGGTGGAAAACACGCAGGTCGACAACGGTATCCCACGCATTCAGGGAATCCCGGCTCTCGATACGCAGTCCGCGGAGACCAAGGTGCTTGTGGCAGACGGCGGCACGGTGGTCATTGGCGGCATCATCATCACACAGCAGCAGACGAACATCAATCAAGTGCCGATCCTGGGCAGCTTGCCCTTGATCGGGCACCTTTTCAGGGAAAACAGTGTCAGCATCCAGTCGTCGGAACTGCTGTTCTTCCTGACGCCGCGAATCATTCCGGGGTAATTTGCGGGAAGAGCCGCGGGCGAAAGCGGGTTGGCAGTCAAAAATTCGGATACACGGGGATCGAGGAGGCGTAAGTCTCCTCGATTCTTTTTTATGAGCGCAAATCATTCTCAAAGGCGCCGACAGGTGGCCAGCGCGCTGCGCCAGCGCGGTTTGGATGGCCTCATCGTGACGCACCCTGCCAACTGGTTTTACTTGACGGGATTTACGGGTGAATCCGGGGCCCTGGTCGTTGAGCGGAGCACGGCGACGCTCGTGATCGACGGCCGCTTCACGGTGCAGGCCAAGGAAGAAGCCCGGGGAATCCGGGTCGTGTTACAGAAAAGCGGGTTGTACCCGGCGCTGGGAGAGTGGCTGCGGCAGCGCGGGCTGCGACGCGTGGGCTTTGACCCTTTCCAATTGTCGCTGGGGCAATGGAATGCGGTGCGGAGGGCTGCGGGAGCGAAATGCCGCACGATAGAGGCTGGAGGCATCCCCGAAGGCCTGCGCACGCGCAAAGACGCGCAGGAACTTGTGCAAATGCGAAAGGCGGCTGTTCTGGTGGGCGAAGTCTTTGAAAGCGTGCTCGGGTTGGTGCGGCCGGGGGTGCGCGAAAGCGAGCTGGCGGCGGAACTGGAGTACCAGATGCGCGGGCGCGGGGCGAGCGGGCCGTCGTTCGAGACGATTGTGGCGTCCGGGAAGCGCTCCGCCCTCCCGCACGCGCGGCCAACCGCCAAGAAACTGAGGAAAAATGAGTTGGTGGTGCTCGACCTGGGTGTTATACTCGGCCACTATTGCAGCGATATGACGCGTACGGTGTTCCTTGGCCGGGCGCCCCGGCGCATCCGCGAATGGTACGAGGCGGTGCGCGAAGCGCAAGCGGCCGGCGTAGCTGCAGTGGAAGCAGGGATTACCTGCGGTGAAGTGGATTCCGCCGCGCGGGAAGTCCTGAAAACGGCCGGGCTGGAAGAGCATTTTGTGCACAGCACGGGCCACGGCCTGGGCTTGGAAGTGCACGAGGAACCGCGCGTCGCCCGGGGCCAGCAGGTTCGACTCCAAGCCGGAAATGTGATTACCATAGAGCCGGGTGTGTATGTCGAAGGAGTCGGGGGCATACGCATCGAAGACGACGTTGCGGTACGCGCGACAGGGAACGAAGTACTAACCCGCGTAAGGCGGGATCTCATCGAAATCTGAAAAAGCATGAAACGGAAAAAGCCGTCGAAAGCGAGTCCGTCGTTTGCAAATCCTGAAATCGGGCAGATTGAACAATTGCTCCGGTTCATGAACGAGCACAACCTCGAGGAATTCGAGTACTCACGGGGCGACCTGAAGATCCGGCTGAGGAAACCTAGCGCCAACCTGGTTCCTGCTCCGTCAAGGCGCGCCGCGGAGATCATTGTGCCCTCCGCTTTGGTCCCAGCCGAAGAAGCCGGACCAACCGGCGGAATCGATGTGGAAGGACAAGGCGGGGAGGAATTGCACCTGGTGAGGTCGCCGATCGTGGGCACGTTTTATGGATCGCCAAGCCCCGGGGCTGAGCCGTTCGTGAAAGTCGGAAACCACGTGGATTCCGGGCAGACTCTTTGCATCGTTGAAGCCATGAAGCTGATGAACGAAATCGAGTCTGAAGTGAGCGGGGAAGTGCTGCGTATCTTTGTGGAAAACGGGCAGCCCGTGGAATACGGACAGCCGCTGTTTGGGATTCGACCCAGCCGGAAGCGGTAGCCGGCCCACGCGCCTATGTTCCAGAAAATTCTTGTCGCCAACCGCGGGGAAATCGCCCTGCGGGTCATCTGCGCCTGCAAGGAACTGGGGATTGCGACCGTGGGCGTGTATTCGGAGGCCGACCGCAACGCGCTGCACGTGCGATTCGCGGACGAAGCGGTGTGCATCGGCCCGGCGCGCAGCAGCGAAAGCTATCTGAACATCCCGCAGGTCATCAGCGCCGCCGAAATCACCAACGTAGACGCCATTCATCCGGGTTACGGATTTCTCTCCGAAAACGCCAATTTTGCCAAGGTGTGCGAGGCCTCGGAAATTACCTTCATCGGCCCGAAACCCGAAGTCATCGAGATGATGGGAGAGAAGGACCGCGCGCGGCGCGAAATGAAGGCCGCGGGGCTGGCCACCATTCCGGGCAGCGATGGCGTCGTCGAGGGCGAAGAGCAACTTGGCAAGGAAGCGCAGCGCATCGGTTTCCCGCTGATCCTGAAAGCGGCGGCGGGGGGCGGCGGGCGCGGCATGCGCATGGTGCGCGCGAAGGAGGAGTTGCTGGCGGCTTACCAAACGGCCCGGAGCGAAGCGCAGCAAGCCTTTGGCACTCCCGACGTGTACATGGAAAAGTATCTACAGCATGCGCGCCATATCGAATTCCAGGTGCTCGGGGACCAGCACGGCAGGGTGATTCATCTGGGCGAGCGGGAATGCACCATTCAGCGGCGTCACCAGAAGCTGATCGAAGAAACGCCCTCGCCGGCGATGGACGCGAAGCGCCGGAAGGAAATCGGCGGCAAAGTGGTGAAGGCGCTCGAGCTCATCGGCTACACCAATGCGGGCACAATCGAGTTTTTGATGGACGATGATGGCGCCATCTACTTCATCGAAATGAACACGCGCATCCAGGTGGAACATC
>Ga0326727_10001453_pt1 | contig 87515 bp, 64 predicted proteins | sample MB2enrmetagenome_FD_207643 | JGI IMG/M metagenome (GOLD analysis project Ga0326727, IMG submission 207643) | Lab enriched peat soil microbial communities from McLean, Ithaca, NY, United States - MB29MY | ecosystem: Environmental > Terrestrial > Soil > Wetlands > Peat | place: USA: New York...
GCGCTCGGCTATAGGCCGCCGGTACCGGCGGCCTATAGCCCCCTGGTTGCAGCAAATCCAGTTTCACAGCCCCGAGCTGTGATGTAAACTCTCTCACTCGCGGTGGTACAAAATCTCGGGCAGGTCATTGTTATCCTGGGTTTTCCTGCCAATAACTTTGGTGGTCAAGAACCTGGCACGAATGCGGAAATCAAGAACTTCTGCACGCTCAAGTACAACGTCACATTTCCCATGTTTGCCAAGGTCTCGGTGAAAGGCGCCGACTGCACTCCCCTCTATCAATATCTAACCCAGGAGGCGAATCCCGCCGTGGTGGGCGATATCAAGTGGAATTTCACCAAGTTCCTGGTTGATCGCAGCGGCAAAGTCGTGGCGCGCTTCGACTCGCCGGTCAAGCCGGACTCTCCCGAGGTGGTGGAAGCAATCGAAAAGCTCCTTAAACAGTGACGAGTGAGCTGGTGATAGGGTTGCGGACGCCGCAGGAAAGCCAGAACGAGGGCTTCCGCGCTCGCTGAGGCGCTCAGCCGCCGAAGCCCCACAGGACGGTAGTGTCCTAATTCGACTGTAGGGCCGCCCCTTGGGGCGGCCTGGCCGGGGCAAGCCCCAGCCCTACATCTCAAATTAGGGCACCGACCGAACGATTGCATCCAAAGGCGACCACGTGCATCTTATCAGTAGGATGAAAATCAAAAACGGAAATTGTGGATAAGATACCGTCCGCAAAGGACTGCCTGTGCAATGGAAGGATTGACACAGACCACCTGGACGACTGGAGATCTTCTCGAGCGCCTGGAGCGCTGCGAGAGGTTCTTCGTTCTTGACGTGCGCAACCGCGACGAGTTCGAGCGGTTCCGAATCGAGGGCCGCGAACCCCTGCCCGCGGTCAACGTTCCCTACTTCGAAATGCTCGAGCTGGGGGGCAAGGACGAGATGGTGGACTCGGTCGTCGCCTACATCGAGCAGCACATGTCGAACCAGCTTCCCCATGCTCTGCCGATCCTCAGCGTGTGCGCCAAGGGAGACACTTCAGAGTACGTTGCGCAAGGGCTGCGCCGCCTGGGCTACGCCAGCGCCAGCCTTAAGGGTGGAATGAAAGCCTGGGGATTGCACTATGCGACCCGCGCCGTCGTCGAAACTCCCACTCTGGCCGTCTACCAAGTGAGCCGGCCCGCGCGCGGGTGTTTGAGTTACGTGGTGGCAAGCGCGGGGAAGGCGGTGGTGATCGACCCTCTTCGCCACCTCCACCCCTACCTGGACCTGGCCCGCAGCAAGGGCCTCACCATCGAAAGAGTGATCGACACCCACGGCCACGCGGACCACATCAGCGGTGGCCCAGCTCTCGCCGCCCGGACCGGCGCTTCCTACCACCTCCATCCCTACGATGCTATCCATCCGATCGACGTGCTTCCCGCGACCTTCGCCTACGAGCCGATTCGAGACGGCCAGATATTCCCGGTAGGACAGCACCAGCTCGAGGCGCTGCACATTCCCGGTCACACGCTCGGCCTCGTGGCCTTCCGGCTCGGCGACCGGTGTCTTTTCTCGGGCGATAGCATCTTCGTCCGCTCCATTGCGCGCCCCGATCTCGGCGGGAAGGCCGAGACTTGGGCGCCCTTGCACGGCCGGTCGCTCCGAAAACTCCTGGAGCTCCCCGGACGGATGACCGTGCTGCCCGGCCACTTCGCCAGTCTCGCGGAGGCGGACGATAAGGGGATTTTCGCTGCATCCCTCGACGATCTAAAACAGCGCAACGACGGCCTGCTCGTCCTCCAAGGCGAGAATGAGGACGGGTTCGTTCACTACCTCCTCGAAAGCCTTCCTAGGTTCATCCCCGAGTATGTGGACATCAAGCGGGTCAACGCCGGCCTGCTGGCGGCCGACGATGATGCAGCCTCCACCCTCGAGACGGGCAAGAACGTGTGTGCTCTTTCACAGGCCTACAAAGACTCCAGTGGAGAAACACCATGAGTCAGTCCTTTGACAAGCTGTTGGATGCGCGTGGCCTCAACTGCCCCATGCCTCTGGTGAACGCCCGGAAAGAGATCGGAAAACTCGAACCCGGCCAGGTGCTCAAGGTGATGGCCACCGACCGGGGCTCAGTCGCCGACTTTCAGGGTTGGGCGAAGATCGCGAAAAACGTGGAGTTGGTCGCGCAGGAGACGGAATCCGTGGAGGGCGCGACCGTCTACGTACATTACGCGAAGCGGACGGCCTAAGGAGGCAGGAGTATGGAGAGCAGTATCCAGACGAAAGCCATGCTTGACCCCACCCAGGTGCAGGCGCTCGAAGAAAAGGTACGGGACCTCGAGAAGCGCCTCCGGGATCTGGAAGAACGCGCCCCAGAAGACCGGGTCTCCCTCGTCGTTTTCTCGGGCGACTTGGACCGCGTTCTGGCGGCCTTCGTTATCGCCACGGGCGCCGCAGCGATGGGCCAGCAGGTGAGCATGTTCTTCACCTTCTGGGGCCTCAGCCTCCTCAGGAAGGGCCGGCAGCTTTCGGGGAAGACCATCTTCCAAAAGATGATGGCCCTCATGTCTCCGCGCTCCAGCCAGAGCCTTCCTGTCTCGAAGATGAATTACTTTGGCGTGGGCGCGAAGATGCTCCGGTCCATGATGAAGGAGAAGAACGTCAGCTCACTCGAGGATCTGATCTCACTCGCGCGCGATTTAGGCGTCCGCATGATCGTCTGCGAAATGTCCCGCGACGTGATGGGCATTAGGGAGTCCGAGCTCCTGGGAGGCCTCGAGTGCGGCGGCGTAGCGACCTTTCTTGCCGATTCGCTGAAGTCGCGGACGAGCCTTTTTATTTGAGATAGAATCCACAACGGAGAGGAGGGACTATGGCCACGCCTGCAAAACCAGCCGTGAACCTTATCGCCCTGAAACAAGGAGAAGGAGAGGCTCTTTGGTTCAACGGGGCTCTGGTTATCGTCAAAGCCAGCAGTGAAACGACCGCCGGGCGCGTGACGGTGATTGAGCATCTGGCTCCGGAGGGCGCCGGGCCGCCGGTGCACGTTCATCACCGAGAGGATGAGTGGTTCTATGTTATCGAGGGCGAATTGACCTTCTGGGTTGGGGGCAGGATCATCAAGGCACCGACCGGGTCGTTCGTGTATGGACCGCGGGACATCCCCCACACCTTCACAGTCAACTCGCCACAAGCGCACAGCCTTGTGGTCACCGAGCCTGCCGGGTTCGAAAAGTTCATGCGCGCGCTGGGCGAACCAGCGGCGGCACACACGATTCCGCCGGCGAGCGTTCCGCTGCCGAGCCACGACCGAATCATGGCAGCCGCGGCAGAGTTCGGGCTCGAAATACTCGGCCCGCCAGGCATCCCTTCCTAGCGGAGCCTAGCTGCCCCGACGGCGTTGGCGGTTCAACTGTGCTCCCGGTACCACTCTATTTTTTCGAATTGCGGCAAAGCCTTCAAAGAGGTCTTTTCACTTGACGTGTCGCATCAGGAAGTTACGGCGGGCGGGTGCTACCCATGAGGTAGAGGAGGAACGTCATGTCCAGCTTTGAATCCACCCGGATTTCTTCTACCGTGCGGAGTCGTGTAGAGGCCCAGGGATTTCTTGGCCTAGATGACCGTACGGTGCTTCAGATCAACTACTGGCTACGTCTTTCCCCGGCGATCTGTATGGTATGGACAGCAGTTGGGACGGCGCTCAGCTCTGCCACGGTTCTGTGGTTTCTTCTCCCGTTCGCGATACTGGGCGCAATTCTTCCCGGTCATCCCTTCGATCTGCTATACAACTACGGGTTCCGGCGAATGGCTCAAGGACCTCGCTTGCCTCGATATCCACTTCCTCGCCGTTTAGCCTGCTTGCTTGCAGCCTTCATGTTAGCCGGAGCGGCTTGGGGTTTTCGGAGTGGGATGCCGATGCTTGGTCACATCTTGGGATGGTCGCTTGTCGGAGCTGCTTTCGTGAACGTCAGCACGGGGTTCTGTGTACCATCGTTCCTCTACGGTTTGATTTTTGGTAAGCCTTCAACGTGTGTGACGGAATGATTCATAATGTTATGGCTTGTGCCACGTGGTGAGAAATCCCGGCTAAGGCAGCTCAGCACTGCTCCGAGTTCCCATTCCGCGAGAAAACCCGGCTGTTGACGTTGTCTTTGAGGAGGGTCCAAAAGGAGGCGTCGAGGTAGGAGCGAATGGAGACGTAGCAACCCCCGCACTGGTTAGCGGGGACAAATTGTTTCAACATCTGCCTTTGCGAGCCATATTCGTTCGCAAACATCGAGCAAGGACGCAAGCCGCCCTCGGGGGTTACCACCATGAACCTCCGCCCCGCGTTGCATCCCGGCACGCTTCCGTCGCGGAAGAAATCATGGATGCCCGAAAGCGTCCAAGGAGAGTTGGCGATGCGGCCATTCTTGCCTTTCAGCTCCACTAATTGGTCGAGGGTCTTGCGCAGCAAAGCAAGGTCTTCCTCCGACTGAACGTAATGTTCCATGCTCCCGGTCCGCAGGGGTGTATAAGCGCTGTAGGAGATGGAGACTCCCCACTCTTTGGCGCGTTCGTAAATTGCAACTAGCGCCGGGAGGTTTTCGCGGGTAATGGCGGTGTTGAGCGCCACATCGTCATGGCCGTAACGGGCCAGCGCGGGAACCAGCTTCTCGAGGTGAGCGTAAAGGCCGGGTGAGCGGCGGAATTCGTCGTGCCTGGAATCAGGAAAGTCCAGCGAGATTGAAACCTGATTGATGCCAAGGGGGCGCAACGCCAGATACTTCTCTTCCGTCAACAGCCGTCCATTAGTCACCAGAATAGTGTAAGGTAAGCCGCTGGGTTCCTTCACGGCTCGGACGATCTCCGCGAGATCCCTACGCAAGAGGGGTTCTCCGCCAGAAAGCTGCACGGCCATGGGCTTGAGAAGGCTGCGCAGTTCCGCGTAGTCCTCCGCCTGAAGTAGCCCCACTGGATCGGGTTTCATCCCTCCCTTGTCACAATGCTTGCAATTGGCCGTGCAGGAATGGGTCAGCTCAAAGGAAACCACCAAGGGCCGATTAATGCAAAAGCTCCACGTACCTCGGGCAATCATTCGAGCCGCTCGTAGGGCAGGTATCGCTTTCAATGACTACTCCGGAGACTAAGAATCTGCTTTTCCGCGTCCGCGCAAAAATCACCTTGCGGGTGCGGCCCTTGTGGCCGCCCTAGGCAACCACGCTAGCATACCCCTGACAGCATCCAGGAGCAAGCTGAATTTGCCCTGGCTGAATTTGCCCATACCCCTAAACAAGGCGTCTGGAGAGATTGGCAGAATGGATTCCCGCATTCGCGGGAATGACAGAGGTTTGGAGGCCGTCTGTCATACTTCGCTTAACCGCCAGGATCGGCAATTCAGTCGCAGATTTTGACCGTTCGTATCATGCGGGTTGTCATCGTGTGGAGAGGGAGTTACCATGACAATTTGTCCCGCTGCTCGCCGGGTTTACAGGGCGTTCTATTCGACACGCCGCTAAACAAGGTATGAGGGCTGCTTCACGCCCCCATATGAGGTTGAAGTCGGACTGCCTATGGCGATGTGAAATCGCCGCTACGACGATCCAAATGGACCAGCTCACCCTTCGCCGCAAACTACGGTTCTGGAACACTCGCTTTCGGGAATGGCGGATGATCGCCAAGGGGTTGCTCTCCACCAGGCACCCAGTTCTCGCCCACCTCATTCCCATTCGGCGATGCAATCTTTCTTGCGCTTATTGCAACGAATTCGATAAAGTCTCGAAACCCCTCCCCCTGGAGGTAATGTTCAGCCGCATCGACCGGCTCGCAGCGCTGGGAACTACCATCATTACGCTCAGTGGGGGCGAGCCGCTATTGCACCCCGAGCTGGAAAGAATCGTTCAGCACATCCGCGGGTGCGGGATTCTGGCGGGTTTGATCACGAACGGCTACCTGCTGACCCCTCAGCGCATCGAGCGTCTAAATCGGGCCGGCCTGGACCATTTGCAAATCAGCATTGACAACGTGGTACCCGATGAGGTTTCAAAGAAGAGCCTCCGGGTTTTGGACCGTAAGCTGCGCCTGCTGGCCCGCTACGCGATTTTCCAAGTGAACATCAACTCCGTCTTGGGAACCTCCGTCTGCAAACCCGACGACGCCCTGGAAGTAGCCCGCAGGGCGCTCGAACTCGGATTCACGAGTACGGTGGGCATCCTGCACGACCACGGAGGGCAGCTTAGGCCGCTCAGCGAGCGCCAGCAGCAGCTTTTTGCTCAAATCATGGAAATGGGCAAGCGTTCCTATGCCCGCTTCAACCAGTTCCAGAAGAACATCTCACGCGGGCTGGGGAACGAGTGGCGCTGCCGCGCCGGCAGCCGCTACCTCTATATCTGCGAGGATGGCTTGGTTCACTACTGCTCCCAGCAGCGGGGATATCCCGCCATTCCCCTTGAAAAATACACTCGGGCGCATCTTGAATACGAGTATCACACTCAAAAGTCGTGCGCGCCCCGCTGCACGATTTCCTGCGTACAGCAGATCGCCATGCTCGACAATTGGCGCGACCCGCAAACTCGACCCGCCTTCAGCCCCGCCGACGCGCTCGTGCAACTGCAAGGGGCTAGGGACTAGAGGCTGGGGACTGGGGAAGAACAATCACGTGCAAACTATGTTTCCGTCATATGAGGGTGCTTTGGGACCAGGTTCTTCCACGAGCCCTCAATCTATAGCACACACCACTCTCTGTTTTGCTCTTCCCTAGTCCCCAGTCCCCAGTCCCCAGTCTCTAGCCCCCAGCGCCGATTTTCCACTCGATCTGCGCCAAAATACCCCCCAGTATTCTGGCATTGTGGTTAGTAAGTTCAAGGTCCAGTATCACACGCCGCAGCTTCAGGAGTGTGGTGCGCCGGCTCTTCGGCTTCAGATACCCCACATGGTCCAAGACTCGTGCGGCCCGCTCGAACAAGTGCTCGAGAGACTGGGCGCCGGCGGGGTCCGAGGGATGCACGGCGGGCCGCAGCGGACGGGCTGGCACAAGGCCAGCACGCGACAATTCGTAAGCACAGACGGCCACAGCCTGCCCCAGATTCATAGACGGACAATCCCCCGCGGTAGGAATGCGAACCAGGGCGTGGCAATAACTCATCTGCTCGTTCGAAAGACCAGTTTTCTCAGAACCAAACAGTAGGGCCACGCGGCCCGTTGCTTGGCGTTGCCGGAGCCAGGCGGGGAATTCAGGGAGTAGGATAAGATCTCGGTCCAGGTTGCGCCGCGACCCTGCCGTGGTGCCCACAACTAAGGACGCATCTCCGATCCCCTCCGCCAGACTCTCCACGGCGCGCGCCGAGGTGACGACCTCCTCCGCTCCCACCGCTGAGCGCGTCTCCTGCCACACCGGGCCATGGGGAGCCACAACCACCATCTCGCGAAAGCCGAAATTAGCCATGGCCCGCGCTGCTGCCCCGATGTTCAGCGGATTCCTCGGCCTTACCAGCAGAAAACGCCAGTCCAATTTGGGTGACTTGTAGGGCGGACCCACGCCTTCGAGGTCCGCGGCTTTTCCTTCCAGTTTTAGTGATTTCATAGAGACCGATTTTACCAGGAGTCGGCGGGCAGGAGTCAGCAGTCAGAAGCGAGGAGTCAGCATTCAGGAAACGCCAAATAGCTTGGGGCTCGACGCAGAACCTCGACGTAGAACAACTGTTTCACCACAGAGTTCACAGAGAAGAGCATGAGTGTCTGCCTCTCTGGTCCCAGTAGTGTCTATGGTGGATCTTTGGCTCGTGGCCCGCCAGCTTTCGACGCAAATGGTCCGTTCCGATTCCGCGGGATTGAGTTACCATTGCGTCTTATGCCTACTGATCCTTATGACCCCGAACTATTCCGGCGCAGTGGCCACATAGTCGTCGATGCATTGGCCGCTTATCTCGAAACCGCCCTTGCGGGTAAGTTGCCCGTTCTTCCCCTTCATGCCCCGCTTGAACTCGCCCGACAATACCAAGCCACTCTCCCCCTGGATTCCTCCGCCGACGCGGCGGCTGACCTCTCACGCTGTGTCGCCCAGATCATCCGGCAGAGCATCCACCTGCACCACCCTGGCTACATGGGCCACCAACTTCCCCCTGTCTTGCCGCTTGCCGCGCTGGGGGATTTGGTATCGAGTTTGCTCAACAACAGCGTAGCCGTTTACGAAATGGCGCAAGCCGGCACGCAGATCGAGAGGCAAGTCATTCGCTGGCTGTGCACCTCGATCGGCTGGGGGCAGGGTTCCGACGGCATCCTGACTTCCGGTGGCTCGCTCGGAAACTTGACAGCCCTGCTCGCCGCTCGCAACTTGGCCACTCAAGGCTCGGCCTGGCGGCAGGGACTTCATCGAGGGCCGCCCCTCGCCCTGCTGGTTTCGGACCAGGCCCACTACTCGCTGGCGCGCGCCGCAGGAGTCCTCGGCCTGGGCCAGGAGTCCGTTGTCGCCATTCCCACGGACAACCGCTTCCGCGCCGATCTCGGCGCGCTTGGTCAACTCTACCGGCAGACGGAGCAAGAAGGGAAAAAGGTGATTGCCATCGTGGCGAGCGCCGGGACCACTGCCACGGGATCTTTCGATCCCTTGCGGGAGATGGGAGAGTTCTGCCGTGAGAAGGGGGTTTGGTTTCACATCGATGGCGCGCATGGGGCCTCGGCCCTTTATTCGCAAAAGTATCGCAGCCTCGCCGAGGGAATCGAGCTTGCGTCCTCCCTGGTGTGGGACATGCACAAGATGCTTTTCGCTCCTAGCTTGGTTACCGCCGTCCTATTTCGCAACCGTGAAGACAACTACGCTGCCTTCTCTCAAGAAGCGAGCTATCTCTTCGCCCGGCGCCCAGAGGAAGCAGAGTTCGACGTTGCTCTTCGGACCCTCGAGTGCACAAAGAGAACAATGGGAATCAAGCTATGGCTGGCCTTACGCGTCTACGGAGCAAAGGCCATCGGCCAGATGGTTACCAAAACCTTCGACTTGGCGCGCGAATTCGCCGATTTGCTGAAAGCTCAGCCCGACTTTGAGCTGGCCACGGAGCCGGCAAGCAACATTCTCTGTTTCCGGCACGTTCCCGCAGCGCTGAAGACCCTCGAGAACGCATCGGAAAAACTCGATGCGCACCAACTCCAGGTGAGACAAAAAGTGGTGGCTTCGGGAAAGTACTTCCTGGTGCACACGGTTTTGCGGAATAAGGTCTACTTGCGGACCACACTCATGAATCCTCGCACGACCGTGGCAGACCTGGAGGGGTTGATCCAAGCCATTCGGGATGTCTCCAAGTCAGAATCGTAGCCCTCTCCCTTGGGGAGTCTGTGTGATAGCCCTGCCTACACTGTCATTCCGAGCGGAGCGAGGAATCTCGCTCTGAGTATTTTCAAGGCAGTGCAAGATTCCTCGTCGCCTGCGGCTCCTCGGAATGACACGCAAACCAGGGTTATCACACAGACTCTTGGGGAGAGGGCTAGGATTTGGACTTCTTCCCCTTGCGTCCAGCCGAAGATGTACGTAAAGACCAGAAGTGGAAGAAGGGAGAGTCGAGAGGAGGGCGAACACTTTGAACCAGACGCATAGATCTAACACACCTCGCAAACTTAATCGGCGAAGATTCTTGAACTCCGGAATGCTCACTGGAATGGCAGCGGCAGCGTTGCCTTCACTCTCGGGGCCCGCCGGGGTTGCGGCATCTGTGACTTCGAACGAGCGCGCACCCGTGAAGCCATTCGAACTCGATGAAATCACAGTGGCCAAGCTCCAGCGCGAAATGCAATCCGGGGGGCTCACGGCGGTGTCCGTCACAGAAAAATACCTCGCGCGCCTCGAGAACGCCGACAAGCATGGACCAGCTGTCAACTCCGTCATTGAAATCAACCCGGAAGCGCTGGCCATGGCCGAGAGACTCGACCGGGAGCGCAAGGCCAAGCGGCCGCGTGGGCCACTGCACGGTATTCCTGTCCTCATCAAAGACAATATCGCCACTCGCGACCGCATGATGACCACGGCAGGGTCGCTCGCCCTTGTGGGGGCGAGGCCGGTGAAAGATGCCTTCGTGGTGAAGAGACTCCGCGATGCCGGCGCCGTGATTCTCGGCAAGGCTAACCTGAGCGAATGGGCCAACATCCGCTCGTCGCACTCGACTAGCGGCTGGAGCGGGCGGGGCGGGCTCACGCGCAATCCTTACGCGCTCGACCGTAACCCTTGCGGCTCCAGCTCCGGGTCAGCCGCCGCCGTTTCGGCAAACTTCTGCATGCTGGCCCTTGGTACCGAGACTGACGGCTCCATCGTCTGCCCTTCAAGTGTCAACGGAATGGTGGGGATCAAACCGACCGTCGGCTTGGTCAGCCGCGCTGGGATCATTCCGATCGCCCATAGCCAGGACACGGCCGGCCCTATGGCTCGAACTGTAACCGATGCTGCGATCCTGCTGGGCGCTCTAAGCGGAGTTGACGCCGATGATCCAGCCAGCGAGGCGAGCCGTGGCAAGGCGTTTGCCGACTACACTAAGTTCCTCGATCCAAACGGGCTGCGCGCTTCGAGAATCGGCGTAGTACGCAAATTCTTCGGTATCAGCGAGGCCGTCGACAGCTTAATGAATCAAGCCCTCGAAGAGATGAAGCGACAGGGCGCAGTCATAGTGGATCCGGTTGAACTTGGAACCTCGGACCAGCTTGGCGATTCCGAGCTCCTGGTGCTGCTCTATGAGCTCAAGGCTGACTTGAACTCTTATCTGGCGGCGCTTGCGCCCGGCGCGCCCGTGCATACTTTGCAGGACATCATCGAGTTCAACGAGCGTAACCGCAAAAAGGAGATGCCGTACTTCGGGCAGGACCTGTTCATCAAAGCGGAGGCTAAGGGATCGCTCACGGAGAAGGAATACCTGGACGCGCTAGAAAAGAATCATCGCCTCACACAAAAGGAGGGAATCGATGCCGTCATGGAGAAGTTTCAATTGGATGCCCTGGTAGCGCCCACCTCGGGACCTGCATGGCTGACCGACTTAGTGGACGGGGATCACGACACCGGGGGAAGTTCGACTCCGGCGGCGGTAGCGGGTTATCCCAACATCAACGTGCCGGCTGGGTTTGTGTTCGGCCTGCCCGTGGGAATCTCATTCTTTGGTAAAGCATACAGCGAGCCGACTTTGCTCAAGCTCGCCTATGCCTTCGAGCAAGCCACCCGGCATCGCCGCGCTCCGCAGTTTCTCCCTACCGCGAATTTGAGCTGATGCGCGACGTAAAACGTAGGGCGCTTTGTTACTGCAACCTCCCCAGACCTCTCCTTGGCCAGGGAGGAGGACTTCAAACTCTGGTAAATACACCATTTGACTGATGAAGGGTTTCGACTATAATAGCCGCGAAGTTCAGAGTTCACTTGCAAAGGAGAGAGATTATGCCGCGTAACAGTGCGCTCAGTGTGTGCCTGGCGCTTGCTGCAATGACTATCGCTTGCTCGAAAACCCCCGCACCCGCTCCCCCTCCTGACACGCGCGATGCTGATGTGCAAGCGGTCAAGGACGTCGAGGCAGCCTGGTTTAAAGCCATGGCTACCAAGGACGCCGACAAGTTTGCCAGCTACTTAGCGGAAGATGCCTGCGGGCTATACCCTGGGGCCGGGATACTGAATGGGAAGGCGGCAATCACAGCAGCGTTTGCGCCGTATTTTGCTGATCCCAATTCCTCGGTGGCATGGGAGTCCACGCGGACAGTGGCCTCCAAAGGCGGTGACATGGTGTTTTCGCAGGGCACCTACACCTCGACGATGACCAACCCGAAGACCAAGAAGCCCATGACGGACAAGGGAAAGTATCTGACGGTCTACACCAAGCAGGCGGATGGAACCTGGAAGGCTATCGCTGATACGTACAATTCCGATTCTTCAATGTAGGCCTCTGATTCATCCCCATGACCGCGCGCGGTATGCCACGCGGGCGCATGAGTGTGGCTGCGGTGATCCGCTAAGCCCAACCGTCTCAGCGCTCAGGGATTCGCCGCCTCGCTAGGGGTGAGGGTTCACGGGGATAGCCGGCGCGTTGGGTTGATCGGTGGGAGTCGCACTCACAATGCGGACTTTCGACTTGAATTGTTTGTAGTCGGTGTAACGAAGGATCTCTTTCATGTGTACGGGACCGCTGGAAAAATACAGGGTGTCATCCGCCATGGTGTAGGTCGGAAACCAATACTTCCCGTCGATCTGCTCGCGCCAAGTGGTAAAACGCGGGAAAAGGTTCTCACCTTTCTTGGTTCTCAACTCGGGCACAGGCTTGCCTTCGGATTTCACGATTTGCAAATCTTGATCGTCAACCCAGACAACACCCTGAAAGTACTGATGCCCTTTCACGATTTCCTTAGGCCGGACGGAAAAAACATAAGCCGTAATCTCGTCAACCTTCACATGTCCCAAATACTTGATCTCGTATTCCGGCAGTTCATCGGTGGTGAGCACGAAGGGCTGAGTGTTGCGCATCGAAGTGAGGTCTTCCTCAGTTATCATGATCTTCTTCAGGGTATCGGTAGGGGCGTAGGTTACACGCTCGATCCGCTTACCCGAATCTTCGAAGAGAATGTCCCACTCCTGCTCGTAAACACCTTCAACTTCGTTATCCGGCCCTAATTCCTCCACCTTGTTGACCTGGTGGTAAGTGTAGTTGTCGCGCGCCTGCTTAAAGAGTTTCTCCTTGGCGGCGAATTCCTGGATGACCCGCTGGACTTGATCTGGGCTAGGGTCCGTAAGCTCTTTGCTGGGCGCCGGCGTGGCAGTTGTGGCCTCAGGCGCGGTGAGTTTGCTCAACGTGTCCGCAACTTTCTGATTCACGTTCGTAGAAGTGGAGTTGGGAGCCGAGCTATCGGCGGATGAGGTTTGCTGGGAAGATTCAGGAGTAGGTGCAGCTGCACTTGCCGAGGAGATTTGGCTTGCGGCGGGAGGCAAAGGTGATGAAGCGCCTACGACTGTCACCTGAGAAGGCGTGGGCGGTGTGGCTTGGGCCACGGTTGCTTGCTTGCCCTCCGGGACTCCCGGAGAACGACCCAGCAAACCCTTGATCCCTTCCTCGAGCATGCCGACGTCCCGGGGTTCCCCTTCAAGTCTCGAGTAAACGCGGCCGTCCCGCCCAATTAGCACGGTGGTGGGCAAACCGGATATCCCCCCATAAAGTCTGCGTGTGTTCGCATCGCCCATGGCAATGGGGTAGTTTATGTTGCCATGCTGATAAAAAGTCTCCACTGCCTGCTTGTGATCCGATACGGCAATTCCAACAATCCGCAGACCCTTCTGGTAGTATTGATCCTCAAATCCGACCAGCACGGGAATCAATCTGCGGCAGTGCGGGCACCAACTGGCCCAGAAATTGAGTAGCACTACCTTGCCCTTGTAATCCGCGAGGTCAATCTTTTGTCCGGAAAGGGTCACCAGCGAAAACCGCGCCGCGTAGGGATGATCGTTAGCTGCCGAATTGCTTTCAAAGCTGCCTAACGTTTCCCTAACCTTCCTGTCCACCTCCGCAGAATTGGCGCTGGGAGCAGGCGTACTGGCAGGCTGGGTTTGCTGAGAAGCGGCAGGGGCGGAAGAGGCAGAACTGGAAGGAACGTTCTGGGCGTTCAAGCCTGCCTTGGTAAGGGCGTCGATCAAATCATCGCTGGCTCCGGCGTCATGGAATTTCTTTGCCAGATCAGGGTTCATCTTAAAACTGACGCCGCGTTGTTCAACGAGGGTGACGATCTTTTGCGGCGGAGAACCTCCCAGCAAAAGCAACGTTATGTCATCGGCGCTCAAGGGCTGATCCGCTGCCACTGCCAGCAGGGCGAATAACCCCGCCACAACTACCGCCAGTATCCCCACGGCCACTTTCTTGCTCATAGGTTAATGATCCTTCCTCAATTAACCCTCCCTGGTTCTAAGCCCTCGGCAACATTCCCCAATAAGATAGAGTGTATCTCAGGGCCAAAAGTTGTCTTTCCAGCCTGACACCAAACCGCGCTCAACGTGCGCGACGCCTATTCTTGAGCCGCGATTGGCGCAGCTTGTGCGCTTTACGCTTGGGTTTTGAAATTGCGAACGTAACCGTCCCCACGCGACGAACCCTCCATTCTTGCGCCTGTGGGGCCTTGCCCTCTGTGTCCATAGTGTGCTCTCAATTCCTTTTCTTAATGTAGAGGCAGCTTTATGCCGCCATTTGGCTATCCCTCAGAAGCGCGAGCGCCGCTGCACTTACTTTGCAGGTTCAATTGCGGTCACGCTAATCATATCGCCCTTAAGTGTTCCGGTGACCTTCACTTTCTGGCCCGCGAATTCCTCAGGTTTTTTCTGGTCGCTGAGCTGATAAACCTTGCCGTGGGCCACATCGGCCAACACGTACTTGCTGCCGGCTTTTACGCATTCCAGGGTACAGTCCTTGTCACTCACTCCCGGCATCATGTGTTTCAAGCCGCACATCGAGTCACTGATATTTCCGATGAACGTTCTTGTCGCAGCCTGAGCCTTCCCCGCAAAGCTCAAGCTGGCGCCAAGCAAAAGCGTAACACCCAGAAAGGTGATGTTCCGCATTTTGGGCTACCTCCCATTATTGTAGCTGAAAAGAAGAAGTCGCGAGTCAGAAGATGCGGGGCTTGGGGGCACAGGGTACTGTCGGCAGCCGACAGCAAGCGGAAAGCAGGACGCTAGCGTCCAGGCACACCTAACTTTCTACAGTGCCAAGCACGCTTCACTTCTGGCCCCCAAAACCGAGCCTCCAGTCCCTAGAGCCTATTGTTCCCGTCTACTTGCCTCCTACCGGGGAAACCTCAGAAACAGTAATAGTACTATCACTCAAGCTGCCTGTCACCTTCACGGCCTTACCGCCCAGGCCCTTGAACTTATCCTGATCGTCAACTTGGTACACTTTACCATGGCTGACGAGGACGTACTTGGCGCCGCCTGACACACACTTTTCAACGCACGTCTCTGCCGCCGCGCTGGGCTTGGCGTGCTTGGCCCCGCAATGCTCGTCGCTAACCGTCCCCGTGAAGGCCTTGTCTTGAGCCCAACTCAGACAGCCAAAAGCGAACAGAGTCAACACAACCATCACAATCCGTTTGATCATCGCATGCCTCCTCTTTTTTTTCGAGATTTTGCCACCCCGGTGGTGGCAAAGTACCAACCCTGAAACTAGTTGTAAACCCGAGTTAACCGTGGGCGCCTTCCCAGTTCGGCAGACCGCCCCCCCTTACCCTAATTCGACCTGTTGTTTTCTTGCCCTGACCGGACTAATTGTACCTGGCAATGAAGCCGAAAGACAAGTCAATTCAGGTGCCAGGTGTCAGGTGTCAGGTGGCTCCTGACACCCACGACCTGACACCAGATACCGGACATCGGCGCCGGACGCTCGACACCCTATCCGTACCAATCGACACCTAGCACTTGGGGCGTGACACCTGGCTTCGTTGCAATTTCACCCGTCGGCATCTACAATCAAAACATAAGGAGCTGAGAAATGGATAACGACGTTCTGCGGATTGCGGGCAGGGAATTCCGTTCGCGACTGATCATCGGCACCGGAAAGTATAGGAGCTTTCAAGAAATGGCGCGCGCCCACGAGGCTTCGGGGGCAGAAATGGTGACGGTCGCCGTCCGTCGCGTGAATCTCACAGACCACAGCAAAGAATCTTTGCTCGATTATGTGGACCGAAAGAAGTTCTTCATTCTGCCTAATACTGCCGGCTGTTACACTGGCGATGAAGCAATCCGCACGGCGCGTTTAGCTAGGGAAGTGGGTCTCTCGAACTGGATCAAGTTGGAAGTAATCGGGGACGCGAAAACGCTCTTCCCGGACAATTTCGAGTTGGTGCGGGCGACCGAGGCCCTGGTCAAGGAAGGTTTTGTAGTTCTGCCCTACACGAACGACGATTTGATTTCCGCGCGGCGACTCATCGATGCCGGGGCGGCGGCGGTGATGCCGCTGGGAGCGCCCATCGGCTCCGGGTTAGGCATTCAGAATCCCGCCAATATGCGCATCCTACGGGAGATGATCACCAACGTTCCTCTCATCGTTGACGCCGGCGTAGGAACAGCGTCCGATGCAGCCATTGCTATGGAGCTCGGCGCGGATGCGGTCCTGATGAACACCGGCATTGCCGAGGCGCAGGACCCCGTCCTTATGGCCCAGGCAATGCAGCATGCCGTCATCGCCGGACGCCAAGCTTACCTCGCCGGCCGCATGCAAAGGAAACTGTACGCCGCAGCGTCCAGCCCGCCGGAAGGCGTCGTTCGGTAAGGGCAGCTTTTTAGGCCACCTTAGTCACGGGAGTTGGCAGATGGAAACAGTTAAGGTAAGCCCGCAGTATCACGTTGTTTTTCCACGCAAGATTCGCGAATCACTGGGGATCCGGCCGGGGCAGCGGCTTCAGGTCTTGGTGTATGAAGGCCGAGTGGAGCTCATTCCACTGCGGGAAATGAAGGAGATGCGAGGCTTTCTGAGTGGAATTGATACTAGGGTCCAGCGCGACCAGGATCGCGTATGAACATCGTGGATTCGTCGGGATGGCTCGAGTATTTTGCGGATGGCCCGAACGCGGCTTTTTTCGCTCCTGCAGCGGAGGATTTGGAAAGGTTATTGGTCCCCTCTTTCTCTGCTAGAAGTTTTCAAGAGGGTTTTCCAACAGCGTGGCGAGGGTGAGGCTCTGCAGGCCGTGGCTCAGATGCTGGGGGCGCGTGTTATCGATCTGGATGGGGCGCTCGCGTTAAGCGCTGCCCGAATCAGCCTTGAGTTGAAGCTGCCATTGGCAGACAGCGTGATCCTCGCTACCGCGCATGCGTGCAGCGCCACCCTGTGGACTCAGGACAGCGACTTCAAGGGAATCGAAGGAGTGAAATACATTTCCCGAAAGTGACGACGCGCCTGAGCAGAGGTGGGTCAACAGAGGCGCGTCAAGGGCTCCTTGTCCGAGCTAGGACAGGCGACGAATTCCCGAGAACGAATTGAGAAGCCCGACTCTCAGAAGCAGGAAAATCTACTTCGTCGGCTTCCCCTCCGTGGCAGGACGGATTTGGTCCTTTTTCTGGTTCTTCTCCGGCACGGTGTAAATGATCTCTCCTGGACGCGCCAACCGCATTTGCTCCCGAGCCAAGCCTTCGATGGCTTTCGGGTCCGATTGAAGCGCCTTGATGCGCTTATCCAACTGCTCGTTCTCTTCCTGAAGTTGCCGAATCTGTTGCCGGAGGCTCTCAATTTCTTTCTTTTCCTGGCGCAAGGCCAGGAACCCGTGTGCCCCGAATATTTCATGAGCAAGGAGCGCAATGCATACCAGGACAAGGAGGTATGTCGCATTGCGGCGTAGGGTTGAGGCGTCCCAAGAGAGCTTATCCATGATCCAAGCGCAAAGGGGTTCGAGGTTAAAAGCAGTTTAGCTAACCCCAAGATCAAACGGCACTTTCCATTCGGCCCACCCCGCTGGTAAAGTCATGGCAACCTGCGGTCCTTTACCCGCGCCACCCACAGCGGGAAACTGATTGGCATTGCCGAGCCTGCCGACGGTATTGTATCCTGAGCGGAAGGTTCGAGCAAGCACGCTATCCCGCAAGCCTCAATTTGAGGGGAGCGCTGATCCCATCCCTGCGATGGTGGCGCTGCACGATGGGAAGCCAGCGGCAATCCCGCCGTTGAGGGAGGAATTGTGACCGACAAAGTTGTTATACTCACGACGACCACCAGCCGGGACGAAGGCAAGAGAATCGCGCGTCATCTGGTGGATACGCGACTTGCAGCGTGCGTGAACATCTCGCAGCCCATCGAGTCAGTTTATCGCTGGCAAGGCCAAATTGCCGAGGAAGAGGAGTTTCTGCTCATCATCAAGAGCACGAGGGAATTGTTCACTGAGATTAAGGCCGAGATCTCAAAGATCCACAGTTATCAAACGCCTGAGATCATTTGCCTCCCGATTATCGATGGCTCCCCCAACTACTTGCAGTGGATATCCGATTCGGTGAAGCAGGGAGGTGCTGTGGAGGGCACGTAAGAGCACAGGAATCCTTTCGTGACGCGATCGGCCCCCCCCTCAGCGAATGTCACCATTATTGAGGGCCGCGTTTACTGGAAGCTTTCCAAGCGTGAGTTATTATGGTGGATTGAAGGCTTGTGGCTTTCCTAGGTCAAAGGGGCTTTGGAAAGGAGAGACGCGACAATGTTTGGCTCATATCTTTGGAGATCTCGAACTTGCGTTCTCGCCGGCGCGGTAGCTCTGCTATTGAGCGGAGTATGCAAGCCGGCGCAGCAACAACCCATTCCTGAGTTCAGCGTGAGCATAGTGGTTAATGATGCCGAGACGGGGGAAGCCATCAGCCAAGCACGACTCACGCTCACCTTCAAATCCGGCAAACTTCACCGTACTATCTCGTATGGCGCCAAAACAAACGCTCAAGGGCGGTATCGCTTCACAAACATTCCCAAAGGAACCATACATTTGTTCGTTACTGCCGAGCGTCATCAAAGCTATGGCAAGGAAATCGAGCTAGAAGAAGACAATCAAGTCATAGAGGTGAAGCTTAAGAAGCCGCAGCCGCAACTTTAGCGCCGAAAGAAGATGGACCGTTCACCGCTCTGAGGTTCAATACGGCGTCGAGGGTTCGCAACGCGCCCTGAGGGGACCCCTTTTCCGCAATCGGGAGCCGCCCAGCGCACAGGGATTCCGCCGGTATGCAAGGGAAGAATTGTCTGGGTCTTACGGTGGGATTAGGAGATGCTTAAGCTTGGTGCAAAGAGTTGGAAGGTCTTCCGATCATTAATCTTCCCGTAACATCAAGGTGTCTTTTCCACAAGGTTTTCAACAGAGTTGTTGAAAAATCACCGCGCGGCCACGCCTGACAAATGTCAGACGCTTGCGAAGGGGTAGTCAACCCTCAGCAATTCTCTGGCCTGCTCATCCTGCTGATCACATACAAACGTTGACCCAGTACTATTACTCTGTCCAGGCGGAAACTATTTAGGAGTCGCGGGTGCTACGACTGCCGTCGGCGGTTTGGGTTGCGCCGGCGCCCCTGCTGGCGGGGCAAAGTAAGCGTCATCCATCCAGACCTTCGAATTCTGCTTGAGCGTGTCCAAAGCGGCATTGATCTTTTCCTGCCGCAGGGTATTCTCGATTCTTGCGGAGACGTTTTTCAATTCCTCCGGCTGGTGTGAGACAACCTTAACGAACACCAGCGCTTGGCCGAGGTCATATACATCGGTAACCTGTCCAGGCTTAAGCTCGAAGGCTGCCTTTTCCATGTCCGCTCGCATGGATCCGTGGCGAACCGTATAAGGTTGCTCATCCACCCGGACGAAATTCTCCATTCGATATTTGTCGGCTATTTTCTTGGGATCGTCCCCGGCGATGAAAGCCTTGTGGATTTCCTCGGCGCGGGCTTTGGCTTCTTCCGGCAGAAATCCCGGAATTCCTTCCTTGGCTCCCTCCGGTTTCTTGCGAACGACGACTTGGAGAACCTGGATTACATCGAAATCGCTCTGGTGATCGGCATAGTATTTGCTAGTTTCTTCGGGCGTTACGACAGTTCGATGCACAATCTCCTGGTACTCTTGCTCTGCCAGGATTTTGAGGCGACTCAGGGCGAGCAACTCCTGAAAATCGGGAGTAGAGTCAAGATGTTGGCGGAGAGCCTCTTGGGAGAGAACCAGCAACTTTACGAACTCCTCTCCAAGAGGTCGACGGCCCTGCATAGCCAGATTCCTTTGAGCCTGAGGTGTAAAACCTTGGATAGCCCTCTCGACTTCCCTTTGGGTTATCGACGTATCTCCGACCTTCAACACTACCTTATCGGGTGACGATGCTTGGGCGGTCAGGGCAGGACCCGGAGTTAGCTGCCCCGGCACTTGCCCGCGCGCTGCCTGGCCGCACACAAGACCGACGAGAAATGCCGCTATCACCGGCCCACCTTTCAACCCACGTCCTCGCCCCCGCCTGATCTGATCCATTGGCATCGCCTCACAATTCATATTGATTGCTGCAAAACTCAGCTATATTAACACAGTTCCCCGTCCACCGCCGACCTATCCTCGGAGCAGTGTCTCGGTGCCATTTGGAATGACATCCCTCTCCAAACCCATGCCATTCCACCGAAAGCGGGAATCCATTCCCTGGACATTGCACTTCCAAGAGTTTGGATTTCCGCTTTTGCGAGAATGACTGCGGCACCGAGTCTTGGCATCGGCTGGTATAATAAAAGCATGGCGGGACGCGAACTTGGCTCGTTAGATTTCAATCTCTTGAGTGACTACCAACCGCGGGGCGATCAGGTGATAGCCATTCAGGACCTGACGCGGGGGGTCGAGGAAGGCAAGCCCCATCAAGTTTTACTTGGGGTCACAGGCTCCGGCAAAACCTTCACCGTGGCCAAGGTGATTGAAGCCGTGAACCGTCCGACCCTGATCCTGGCGCACAACAAAACCCTGGCCGCGCAGCTTTACCACGAGTTCCGGTCCTTCTTTCCGCGCAACGCTGTCGAGTACTTCGTGAGTTACTACGACTACTACCAGCCGGAGGCTTACATCCCCGCCAGCGACGTTTACATCGAGAAGGAAGCGACCATCAACGACGAACTGGACAAGCTGCGCATGTCCGCCACCCGCTCACTTTTCGAGCGTCGCGATTGCGTCATCGTGGCCAGCGTGAGTTGTATTTACGGCTTGGGGTCGCCGGAAGCCTACTATGGAATGCTCTTGCTGCTGGAAAAAGGACAGAAGATTGCTCGGCGCGACATCCTGCGGCGGCTGGTCGAAATCCAGTACGAACGCAATGACGCGGACTTCCGGCGTGGCACCTTCCGCGTACGCGGCGATGTGATTGAGGTTTTTCCCACCTACGAAGATGCGGCCTACCGGATCGAAATGTGGGGCGAGCAGGTGGAGAACTTGGCCCAGATTGACCCGCTGTTCGGCCAAGTGAAGCAGCCCTACTCCCGCCTGCCCATCTATCCTCGTACCCACTACGTTTTGCCCGCCGAAAGGAAAGAGGAAGCGGTGCAGCGCATCCTCAACGAACTGGAGTGGTGGCGGGGCGAACTCGAGAAGCAGGGAAAGCTGGTGGAAGCCCAGCGCGTTCAGCAGCGCACGCTGTTCGACCTGGAGATGATGAAGGAAATCGGCTACTGTCACGGGATTGAGAACTACTCGCGCCACCTTTCGGGACGGCTGCCGGGAGAGCCGCCGCCCACCCTGCTGGATTACCTGCCGCAGGATGCCCTAATTCTCATCGATGAAAGCCACCAGACGGTGCCCCAGTTGCGCGGCATGTACCACGGCGACCGCTCCCGCAAGCAGACCCTTGTGGACTACGGGTTCCGGCTGCCCTCCGCCCTGGACAACCGCCCCCTCTCCTTCGAGGAATTCGAGCACCGAGTGGGGCAGGTGATCTACGTCTCCGCCACTCCTGGCCCTTACGAACTGACCAAGTCCGGGGGTGAAGTGGTGGAGCAGATTATCCGCCCGACCGGACTCATAGACCCCGAGGTGGAGGTCCGTCCCACGCGTCACCAGATTGAGGACTTGCTGGGCGATATTCGCAGCAGGGCTGCGGCCAACGAACGAGTCCTGGTCACCACGCTCACCAAGCGCATGGCCGAGGACCTGGCGGAGTATTACGCTGAAGTCGGCGTGCGCTGCCGGTACCTACACTCCGAGATCGAGACACTTGAGCGCGTAAAGATTCTGCGCGACTTGCGGCGAGGTGAGTTTGATGTGCTGATCGGGATCAACCTTTTGCGGGAGGGGCTCGACCTGCCGGAGGTCTCGCTGGTCGCTATCCTGGACGCCGATAAGGAAGGCTACCTGCGCTCAGCGGGAGCGCTCATCCAAACCATGGGACGGGCGGCGCGGAACTTGCACGGGAAAGCGATCCTTTATGCCGACCACATGACGGAATCCATGCGCCAGGCGATCGCCGAAACCAATCGGCGGCGGGCCAAGCAGACTCGCTTCAACGAGGATAACGGCATCACCCCTGAAAGCATTGTTCGACCCGTGGATATGGTCCTGGCTTCCATCGTGGCAGCGGACTATGTTACGGTTCCTGCCGAACTGCCCGAGGATGCCGTATCTCCAGACCAGCTCGAGGAGCTGACCAAGAGTCTCGAGAACCAGATGCGGGAAGCCGCTAAGCAGTTTGAGTTTGAGAAGGCTGCTCAGCTTCGCGACCGTATCAAGGCTCTAAAAGAAAGAGCCGCAATGCCACTTTGAACCGAGAGCCAGGAGGGAGATTGTAGTGGGTATTCCAATCACGACGACATTGAGCATTGACGGTTACCGGATCAGAGAGTACAAGGGAATCGTGCGCGGCATCATCGTGCGCGCGCCGACCATCACCCAGGGTATCCTGGGGGGATTAAAGAGCATTATCGGGGGGCGCATCGGCGCCTACACCCAGATGTGCGAGCAGGCGCGCCAGCAGGCCTACGACTTGATGATTGAACACGCCAAGGAGCTGGGCGCGAATGCTGTTGTGGGCCTCCACTACGACGCTTCCGAAGTCGTGGGACGAGAGTCCGCCACGGAAGTCCTCTGCTACGGGACAGCCGTAGTTATTGAGCCGCTTCCACGCGCTTAGTCAATTCCGCGCGGGACAGCGACATAGGCGGCTATCGCCCGAATACAGAACCATAGGCGGTTTTCGTAACAAAAAGGGCGGGGAAACGCTCTCCCCGCCCGGGGTTCTTACTGTCAACTGTTGACTGTCGACTTTCGACTGTTCTTAGTACATTCCGCCGCCCATGCCGCCGCCCGGAGGCATTGGGTGCTTGTCTTCCTTCTCCGGGATCTCGCTGACCAGGGCCTCGGTAGTAAGCATGAGTGAAGCGATGGATGCGGCGTTCTGGAGCGCCGTGCGAGCCACCTTGGTCGGGTCGATCACGCCCGCCTCGACGAGATCGCCGTAAGTCTCGGCCTGAGCGTCAAAGCCGAAATTGGCATTGGAGTTCGCGCGCACTTTTTCGGCCACCACGGCGCCTTCCTCGCCGGCGTTCTGGACGATCAGCCGCAGAGGTTCCTCGAGCGCCCGCTTCACGATGTCAATGCCAATCTGCTCATCCCCTGCCGCCTTGAGTTTCTCCAGGGCCGGAATGCTGCGGATTAAAGCGACCCCGCCGCCCGGAACGATGCCCTCCTCAACAGCAGCTTTGGTGGCGTGCATGGCATCCTCAACCCGCGCCTTCTTCTCTTTCATCTCGGTCTCGGTTGCCGCGCCCACCTTGATCTGGGCCACGCCGCCCACCAGCTTGGCCAGCCGCTCTTGCAGCTTCTCGCGGTCGTAGTCGGAAGTGGTGTCTTCAATCTGGGTGCGGATCTGTTTTACGCGGCCTTCAATCGCAGAGCTCTTTCCATAACCTTCCACGATGGTCGTGTTGTCTTTGTCCACGGTGATTTTCTTGGCCCGGCCCAGGTCCTCGAGCCTCACGTTTTCCAGCTTGATACCCAAGTCTTCCGTAATGGCCTTGCCGCCCGTCAGGATGGCGATATCCTCCAGCATGGCCTTGCGCCGGTCGCCAAAGCCAGGGGCCTTGACGGCGCAGCAGTGCAGCGTCCCACGCAGCTTGTTGACCACCAGGGTGGCCAGCGCTTCGCCCTCCACTTCCTCCGCCACAATCAGCAGCGGCTTGCCCGACTTGGCAATCTGCTCCAGCAACGGCAGGAGGTCTTTCATCGAACTGATTTTCTTTTCATGAATTAGGATGTAGGGATCCTCGAGCACGCATTCCATGCGGTCCGGGTCGGTCACGAAGTAGGGGGAGAGGTATCCGCGGTCGAATTGCATTCCTTCCACCACTTCCAGCGCCGTCTCCATAGTCTTGGCTTCTTCCACCGTGATAACGCCGTCCTTGCCCACTTTCTTCATGGCTTCGGCAATGATTTCCCCGATTTCGATGTCGTTATTGGCAGAAACCGCGCCCACCTGCGCGATCATCGTGCCCTCAACCGGCTTGGAAAGCTTCTCGAGTTCGCCCTTCACGTGCTTTTTCGTGCCGTCCTTCTGCAGTTCGTCGTACCCGCAGACCTGACGCACGGCCATCTCGATCCCCCGCTTGATAGCCATGGGGTTAGCCCCCGCCGCCACGGTCTTCACGCCCTCGCGGAAAATGGCTTGCGCCAGCACCGTCGCCGTCGTGGTGCCGTCGCCGGCCACATCGGAAGTCTTGGATGCCACCTCACGAACCATCTGGGCGCCCATGTTCTCCAAAGGATCCTTCAACTCGATTTCCTTGGCCACGGTCACGCCGTCTTTGGTGGATGTGGGGGAACCAAATTTCCTGTCCAGAACCACGTTGCGCCCCTTTGGGCCCAACGTGACTTTTACAACGTCCGCCAGCTTATTCACACCTCGCAGAATAGCCTGGCGGCTATCTTCGCCGAGTACAATCTGTTTTGCATTTGCCATCTTTATTCCCTCCGAATTTTTGCCTCCGCCCTGCTCCTTGGCAGGCCACGGACTTTATCGAGCCAGTATTTGATTTCGCAGTACGTCGTGCCTTACGGCATGCCGTAGCGCCCTAGCAGACGGGTTTATTTCTTCCCGGCAGCAGCTTGTTTTCCCGCTTCAAGGATCCCCAGCACTTCGTCTTCACGGATGATCAGATACTCTTGCTCATCGATCTTGATTTCCGTGCCGGAATACTTTCCGAAAAGGATGCGGTCCCCGGCCTTCACGTCGAGAGGAATGACCTTGCCTTCCTCGGTCTTCTTCCCGCTGCCCACGGCGATCACCTCACCCTCCTGGGGCTTCTCCTTGGCAGTGTCGGGGATGATGATTCCACCTTTAATGGTTTCTTTCTCTTCCACGCGCTTGATCAAAATCCGATCATGAAGAGGCTTTACCTTCATATTTCAGTCTCCTTTCGTCCACGTTTTTTGGTAACTCAGCTCAAAAGAACTCCTCGCGGCCAACTCAATTCTCAAACCCTACCCCGAAGCCTCATCCGCGCTCTGGTGCTTCGGGGCGACTGCCCGTCAGGTTTCTCGTCGGAGCATTAGCACTCTGAGCCTTCGAGTGCTAATATAGCTTTCTCAGCGCGATTTGTCAAGCCTCAAGTTACGTCCTAAGGACATTAGCACTTTCACTTGTGAAGTGCGAATTCCACGTTCACGAAGCATCGCAAGGACTTCAGAAGAGCAATGTGCTCAATGGAGAAGGCTCAGCTAAATTCCGCCAGAGCCTGCGGTGTCTGCTTTAGCAGCTAAATCACTTGCTATCAACATGATGGAAGACACCTAGTAGCGCCATAATGCCCTGTTTCATTGACCCAGAGCACCAAATCCGGAATTTGCAAGTCTAAGATTTGAGCACTTGGTAACGGAGGCCCCGATGTTCTATAATGCTGGCGGTAATGCGACTTGTCTTAATCATCTGCGAGCGCCCGAAGAGTTTCGGCTTTAGGTATGGCGCAGGAATATGCGTCTTGGCCTTTTGGACAGGTTTGGGAACGTCAGCCACCGGTGTTTCTTGGCAACCTCAACCGCGACTGGTCCAAGGGACTCCTCCCAGCCAGCAGGACCAAGGCGAGAGCCGAACCCCACAAGGGGCGCAGCCCATTGGGGGCGGCCTGTTCCCTGTTCCCAATTCCCTATTCCCTCTTGGGCCACAGCATCCGGTGCAGCAGTCCGGCCCGGGGGTTGCGCAGGAACAGGCTGAGACAGGGTCCCAGCAGTCACAGCCGTCTGAGCCTGGGCAGTCGGACGAGATACTTGCTGGGATTCGGGCAGCCTTGCAAAGCGTTTCGAGCCCAGATCTGGGCGCGTTAGGTCAGGCCTTCGACACAACGGTGAAGAAACAGGACGAGGTCTCCAGTGACGCCTCTCCGGTTCAACTATTTGAGTTGGGAGACCTAGATGGCGACGGGGTTCAGGAGATTGCCCTGACGGTGCTGGCTTCCGAGCCGACTCAGGGGGATGCCCAGGCGCAGCCCCCCCCAGCCCCCTGGCGGGGGCTCTACTTGCTCTCTTGGGATGGAACCCGGTGGCAAGCTTCGTCTCTTGCCACCTCAGGACAGAATTTTCAATTCCATGTGGTCCAGCCGGGGAAAAGCACGGGGCGTTGCATTGCGGTAGTCAATGTGATCGGGGAAAACGCGCTGCCATTCCCGACGATATTTCAGGTGCGGGAACACGAGGCAGCATTGCTGTGGGACAGCCAGGCAGACGAAAGCCGCTACAATGCCCTCGCACACGGCCGCATTGAGTTTCTGGATAACGCCAAACTTGAACAAACAGATATGATCGTAACCGGGCGAGCAGATCCCGGACTTCTGGAATTCGAGCCCAACGGCCACCGAGGGTTCGACGCCAGATGCGCTTATCGTTGGGATGGGAAAGCCTACGTTCCTGGGCGGACAGAATACTCGCCCGGCCCTGACAACAGCCTATACCGTTTCATAGCGGCCCTGCACCTCCACGATTTTCGCAGTGCCTACGCCCTGATCGATCCTGTCAAATTTCTGAAAACAGATGCGCCCAGCCTGGAGCAGTTCCGCCAAATGATTGAAGCGCAATGGCCGGAGTTCTTGGACGATCAAGTTTTCCGGGCGCGAGAGGCCGAGGCCGGCTCACCGGACACCCTTGCCTTCGAGCTTCTCGGCAAGCACTATGTTTACCGGCCCATGCTGAGCGATGACGGCAAGTTCCTGCTGACCGGCCTGGAGCGCAAGGTCGAGATGCCCGGAACAGATGAAGCCGGAGATTCCCCATGAGCGAGCGGCGCCGATTCAGCGAGGTTTCGGGTTTTGTCCTCGCGGGTGGGCCGAGCCGGCGCATGGGCTTTGACAAGGCCCAGTTGCCCCTTGGCTCAGAGAAAATGGTGGACCGGCAGATTCGCGTACTGCGTGCCATGTGCCGTTCCGTAGCGATCATCGGCCCTCCCGACAGATTCGTCAGCACAGGAGTTCAGGTATACGAGGACGAGCTCCCGGGCAAAGGGCCCCTGGGTGGCATTTATACCGGGTTACGCAAGGCGCGCACAGAGTTCAGCTTGTTTTTGAGTTGTGACATGCCCTTGATGGCGGAGCGGTTTCTTCGCTACCTCTGCGAGCAGGCATTAGCAAGCCGCGCCTCGGCAACCGTTCCTCCGCCTTACAGGGAGGGACGGTACCCAATTTGTGCCGTATTGCGACGGCGTGTACTCCCAAGGGTCCGCTCCTGCATTCTGTCGGGACAGAACCAAGTAGGCAGGTTTTTCTCCAGGTCTCAGCGGCGCACGATCAGCAAGGCCGAGTTCACGCGCGCAGGATTCTCCCCACGGGTCTTTTGCAACCTGAATACGCCCGAGGAGTACGAGAGGATACGACGAGAATGGGGCCAATGAGCAGCCAAGAACCCAAAAGCTTCGCATCCCCGTATGTTCGATTCGTCCATGTTTACAAAGCGTTTGACGAAGAGCCGGTACTCCGGGACGTGAACTTTGATGTGCGTCAAGGCGAGATGGTGGTGGTGATGGGGAAAAGTGGCGTGGGGAAGAGTGTAACCCTCAAGCACATTATGGGTTTTCTGCAGCCGGACGCAGGACAGGTTTTCGTTGCCGGCCAGGAAGTTTCAAAGATGTCGGAAGAAGCGCTGATTTCCGTCCGACGTCGTGTGACCATGGTTTTTCAATCTGGGGCGCTGTTTGATTCCTTAACGGTGGGTGAGAATGTTGCCTACCCTCTCCGCGAACGCGCCGAACGCGGCTTGGCGCTCGATGAGGATGCGATCCAGGCACGCGTTGGCGAGCTCTTGGCCATGGTGGAACTGGAGGGCGTCAGCGAGCTCATGCCTTCCGACCTGAGCACCGGCATGAAACGCGCCGTGGCCATCGCGCGGGCTCTGGCTGCCGAGCCGGAAGCAGTTCTTTATGACGAACCAACCACCATGGTGGACCCGTTGATGGCGCAGACCATTGCAGAGCTGATCCTGAAATTGAAACGCAAGACGGGCCTCACTTCGGTGGTGGTGACCCACGATATGAAACTGGCACGCAAGTTGGCGGACAGGGTCGTGTTCCTCGTCGATGGACGCGTGGCCTTCTTCGGTCCGGCGGATAAGCTGGACGCATCGGAGGAACCGATGGTGCAAGCTTTTGTTTGGCTTGACGAGGTCTCGTTCCTGAAGAGCAGTTGACAGTCGAGAGTCCATGGTCGACAGTCAAACCGGAAACTGGAAGCTCGAAAATCGAAATCCGAAACCGGAAGAGGGGAATCGGTTGCCTGAGATCTACAGACCCCGATCCGCGGCCCCGTTTTCCAGTTTCCATTTTCATTGCTCCATCGCTGGCTGTCGCCTGTGAACTGTCGACTGTCGACTCTTAACCATGCTCGTCCTGAACCGACAAGAAGTGGAAAGCCTGCTGGACTTGGATGGCTTGGTGGAGGCGCTCGGCCCGGCGATGGTCGAGTTGAGCGCCGGCCGGGTGTCGATGCCGCCGCGCGTGGTGACGCAGGTTCGTGAGCAGGGAGGCTTGCTGGCCGCCATGCCCGCCTTTTTGGGCTCCGCGCAAGTTCTCTCGGCCAAGTTGGTGAGCGTTTTTCCGCAAAATGCGGCCCTTGGTTTGCCCAGCCATCAAGCCGTGATTCTGGTTTTCGACGCGCGCACCGGCTCGCCGCGCGCCATGATGGATGGCACCGCGGTTACCGCCACTCGAACGGCCGCCGGTTCAGCCCTGGCTACAAGGCTGCTGGCGCGCCCGGAGGCGCGCATCCTGGCGATTGTGGGGACGGGAGTCCAGGCGCGAGCGCACGCCAAGGCCATCCCGCTTGTGCGCCCCATCAGAGAGATTCGCGTGGTGGGCCGCCATCAGGCCCGAGCCGCCGCCTTGGCAGAAGAAATTGCGCGTGAGCTGAGCATATCGACCAAGGCGTTCGACCTAGGGCCTGGAGCCTTTGCGGGCGTCGATGTCATTTGCGCTACCACGCACTCCGCCGAACCCGTTGTGAAGGGCGAATGGCTCGAACCCGGCATGCACATCAATTCCGTCGGGCTAAGCGCAAATGGCCGCGAGCTGGATGGCGAGACGGTAAAACGAGCGTTGGTCGTGGTGGAAACCCGGGCGGCGGCGCTCGCACCTGCGCCTTCGGGCTCGAACGATTTGCTTTGGGCCATCCGGGATGGGCTGATTAGGGAGGAGCACATTCATGCCGAGATTGGCGAGCTGATTTCAGGTGCACGGCCCGGACGGACCTCGCCTGACCAGATTACGCTTTACAAGTCCGTGGGTGTCGCCGTGCAAGACGCCGTTGCTGCGCATCTGGTGCTCGAGGCAGCCCAGCGGCGGGGGGTGGGCAGGGAAGTGCCTCTCTGAAACTGGAAAATGGAAACTGGAAACTGAAAACTCAGAATCGGTTACTTCAGATTCGCAGTCCTCGATTCGCTGCACCGTTTTCCAATTTCCATTTTCCAGTTTCGAGTTTCCATGCTGCGCGGGATGAAATCCAAACCCACCATGACCCTCGACCGCGTACTCTCGCGGTTCGGGCTGGCTTCGCGCACCGCCGCGCGGCAAGCCATTCTTGCGGGGCAGCTGAAGGTTAACGGCAAGGTGGCGCGCGACCCGGACCTCTGGGTGCAGCCGGACCGAGTATCCCTGCATCTCGATGGTCAGCGCCTGAAACCGGCGCGCAAGACTTACCTGCTCTTTTACAAGCCCAAGGGTGTCATCACCAGTCACGGTGATCCTGCCGGGCGCAAGACTGTATACGAGTACCTCGACGACATTGGAAAGTGGGTCTCCCCCGTGGGCCGGTTGGATAAAGATACCTCTGGCCTTTTACTCCTGACGAACGATACTGAGTTTGCCGACCATGTCACCGACCCCCAGAGCAAAGTCCTCAAAACCTACCTTGTGAAGACCAGCGGGATTCTGAGCGAAGAGACCATCAGCAAACTCAATGCCGGAGTGGAGATGAAGCGAGGTGACTTTGCGAGCCCCATCAGCGTACGACGCCTCGAAGACCGGGGAAAATACACATGGTTGGAGGTGGTGCTCGCTGAAGGAAAAAACCGCGAGGTCCGGCGCATGATCGAAGCCGTGGGGTTCAAAGTCCTGAAACTGGTCCGGAGCGGAATTGGCCCGCTCACGTTGGCCGGATTGCAAGTCGGCAAGTGGCGCGAGCTGACGCGCAGCGAAGTTGCAGCGCTCCGCAAGCGTTAATTAGCTCTTGACCCCCAACGCCGGCGAATGAAAAACACCATCGGTGTCACCGTCGCGAAAGCGGGAACCTCCGTCTCTATATTCTTTCCTCTCCGAGTGTGTTAAGAAGAACCAAAGCAGCTCGCGCAAAGTCGCCAAGGCACGAAGAGACGCAAAGGGGAAACCCTTTCTTTGCTTTGCGGCCTTTGCGCGCTTTGCGCCTTTGCGTGAAACCGGTCTGTCCATCCATTGATTAATTCCCACCTAACGCACAGTGCCGTTGCCGCGACGTGCACGCCCCGGAACTCAAACCGCCACATCTGTGCCGACCGTGCCCAAAGGCACTGGAAGGTCGTAGGGTTTAATGTCGGCCGCTAATTTCTGAACTGACGTGAACTGAAGGGCCTGCATACCAAGCGCCCGTGCGGCTTCCACATTCTCCGGGCGATCGTCGATGAAAAGACATTCCTCGGGTCTCGAGCGCAGCGCTTTCAGGCTAGCATGGAAAATAGCGGCTTCCGGCTTGGCCAGGTGCACCTCTGCAGAGAAGCACACATAGTCGAAATCTCCGAACCAGGGAGCGTTTTGCCGCATGTACCTGGAGATTTCGATGGGCATATTGGAGAGGACGGCGATTTTCAGGCCGTGATGTTTCAGCGCGAGGACCCACTCCATCATGATGGGGTTGGCGCGCATCCAGATGGCAATGTCAGCCGCGATGAGGCTTTGAATTTGGGCCGGGATGATTTCCTTGCCAGTGGCTTTGGCAATGCGCCGCCAGTAAGTGGGGCCGTCAATGGCTCCCCGGTCGTAGTCGGCGCGCTGGCCCCAATAAATCGCCTCGAATGGCTTGCCATCGACCCCTGCCAGAGCAGCCAGTTCCTGATAGTCAGACACCCGTGGAGGAAGGCTCAGAACATACCCAAAGTCGAAGATGACGGTGGTAATCTGCATCTCAAGATTCAAAAAGTGATGCCACGAACTGGCGCGGATCAAAGGGGAGAAGATCGTCCACTTTTTCGCCGACGCCCACATACTGGATGGGCAGGCCGAGTTCCCTCGCGATCGCAATCACCACACCGCCTTTGGCGGTGCCGTCGAGCTTGGTCAGAATAATGCCGGTGGCTCCGCCGCGATCGATGAACTGGCGGGCCTGTGCCAAGCCATTCTGGCCCGTGGTGGCATCAATGACCAGCAGGACCTCGTGCGGAGCGTTGGGGATTTCGCGCGCGGCGATGCGGCACATTTTCTGGAGTTCAGCCATCAGGTTGTACTTGGTGTGGAGCCGGCCAGCGGTGTCCACAATCACCAGGTCGTAATGGCGAGTACGGGCGGCTGTCAGGGCGTCAAAAAGCACGGCGGCAGGATCGGCGCCGGACTTCTGTTTGATGATGTCCAAATTCAACCTGCCCGCCCATACTTCGAGCTGCTCGGTGGCGGCGGCGCGGAAGGTATCCGCAGCGCACAGCAGCGGCTTGCGATTCTCCTGGAGGTGGAGGTTCGCCAGCTTGGCAATGCTCGTGGTCTTCCCTACCCCGTTAACTCCCACCACGAAGATTACGGTGGGCATGCCCGGAGGCGGTTGCTTGGCCGCAGGGGCGGCGCCTTGCCCGCCAAGCGTGGGATTCTCAAGTATCTTGAGGATTTCCTCCTCCACGGCAGCGCGAAGCTGTCGCGGCTCGGTGAGTTTTCTATAGCTGACTTGCTCACGCAAGCGGTCGAGGATCTCGCTCGTGGTCTTTACGCCCAAGTCCGCGGTGATGAGCGTGGCCTCAAGGTCGTCGAGCACGGACTGGTCGACGGTCTGTTTCCCCTCGACAATCCCCTCCAAGCGCTCCACCAGTTGGGCCTTGGTGGAAGCAACGGCCTGTTTGAGGCGCTCGAAAAGGCCGGGCTTTTCCTCTTTTTCACTCGATCCGAAGAGGCTCAGAGGCATAGAATTGCATTCTAACATGTCGCAAGGTGGGGGCGCCCCTTGTGGGCGCCCTGAAATAAGCAGGCAGGGGGCCTGCCCCTACAGAGGAAAAAGTGGATAAATTCGCAATTTCTGGTGGCTACCCGTTAGAGGGCGAGGTAAACATCAGCGGGGCGAAAAACGCCGCCCTACCGGCCATGGCGGCCGCCTTACTCACCGACCAGCGTGTGACCCTTCGGAACGTCCCGCGGGTTCGCGACATTAGCACGCTGCGCAGCTTGTTGGAGGATTTGGGCGCCGATTCTTCGATCGCGCGCGAGGAGCACGGCAACCGCGTGGAAATTGAGGCTCGAGAGCTGGGCGCGCTTGTGGCGGCATACGACTTCGTGAAGCAGATGCGCGCCTCGATTCTGGTGCTCGGCCCGCTGCTGGCAAGGTTCGGCCGAGCGCGAGTCTCACTTCCCGGAGGTTGCGCCATCGGCCTACGCCCCGTCAACCTGCACATCAAAGGGCTGGTCAGGCTTGGCGCCTCAATAACCATTGACCACGGCTACATAGACGCCCGCACGGACGGGCTTAAAGGTGCGGATTTCTACTTCGATACCATTTCGGTGACCGGCACCGAGAACCTGATGATGGCCGCCGCGCTGGCCAGCGGGACCACGGTGCTGGAGAATGCGGCGCGAGAGCCCGAGGTCCAGGACCTGGCTACGCTGCTCAATAGAATGGGCGCCAGGATTGATGGCGCCGGAAGCGATCGGATTGTCATCCAAGGAGCGAGCACTCTGCACGGAGCCGAGCACCGGATTATCCCCGACCGCATCGAAACGGGCACATTCCTTGTGGCTGCTGCTATCACCGGCGGGCGCCTCATGCTCGTTAACAGCAGCGACCCTGGCCAACTCACCGCCGTCACGGCCAAGCTGGCGGAGGTGGGCGTGCGAATCAAGAAGGCGCCCTCGGGCTCCGCGCAGTCCAGCGAGGCGAACGTGCTCGAGGTGCAGGCAGGCGAAACTTTGCGCGCTTCAGATATGACGACGCAGGAGTACCCGGGCTTCCCCACCGATATGCAGGCGCAATACATGGCCCTGATGACGCAGGCTGAGGGGTCCTCCGTGATTACGGAGACGATATTCGAGAACAGGTTTCTCCACGCTCTTGAGCTCGCGCGCATGGGCGCCGACATCTCCGTTAGCGGGCACAGGGCGGTGGTTAAAGGGCGGCGGCCTCTCAGCGGGGCGACGGTCCAGGCCTCCGATCTTAGGGCCAGCGCCTCACTGGTTCTTGCCGGCCTTGCCGCTCAGGGCGAAACCGTCATCGATCGCGTTTACCACATCGATCGCGGCTACGAGCGCATCGAAGAAAAACTCAACAAAGTGGGCGCCAAAATCCAGCGCGTTTCAGAGGGCTGAAGCTAGGGGCTAGGGGCTAGGGACTGGGAGCTGGCGCTTTCAGCTCTCAGCCCTTAGCTACCAGCAAACAGGCACTTCTGGTGGGTAGCTGATAGCTGACAGCTTCCCGTTCGTCCCCAGCCCCCAGCCCCTAGACCCCAGCCTCCCCTCTAAACCACTCAACAAACAAGCGCATGCCCTCTTCGAAAGAGACTTTAGGACTGTAGCCCAACAGCTTTCGCGATTTATCCAGGCTTGCAAGGGTAGCCGGCATATCTTCCGGCGGGGTGGGAAGGACCTTTCGAATCGCTTTCTTGCCCAAAGCCTGTTCCAGGGTTTCAATCATGTAGTCCAGACGTATGGGACGGGAATTGCCCAGGTTGAAGATCTCGAATGGGTAGCTACAGGCCAGGGCCTGGCCAATCGCCGCCACCGCGTCGCTAATATAGGTGTAATCACGGCTCATGCTGCCGTCACCAAAAACCGGCAATTCCCTTCCCTCTTGAATGAGCTGCGCGAATTTCCGGATGGCCAAATCGGGGCGTTGTCGAGGTCCGAAGACGGTGAAGATGCGGAGACAAATGGCGGGAAGTTGATACAAGTACGAATACGTGAAAACCAGCATCTCGCCCGCGGCTTTTGTGGCGGCATACACCGAAAGTGGCTTGCTTATGGGATCATCTTCAGAAAACGGCACGCGATTGAATTTGCCATAGACTGAGCTCGAGGAGGCGAAAACAAACTTTTGCACTTGATATTTGCGGCTGATTTCCAAGAGGCGCACCGTACCGCCGACGTTGACTGAGGCATAAAGTTCCGGATAAAGAAGCGAAGGCCGCACGCCCGCTCGTGCCGCCAGGTGGACCACCGCCTCGGGCCGAGCCTTTTGAAAGACTTCCTCTAGCCGGGTGGAATCGCGGATGTCTGCAGGACAGAATTCATACTCACCGGCATGCTTTATCACATCCAGATTGGCACGCTTGAGCTTCACGTCATAGAAATCGTCCAGGTTATCGACCACCACAAGGCGCCATCCGGTCCGGAGCAGATGTTCGCACAGATGGGAGCCGATGAACCCCGCTCCACCAGTCACCAAAACTCTGTTCATAACAATAACCTCTTGTAGGCGTTCCCCGCTTCAGCATTTGGCGACATTGTTAAACTCTGTTGCAATAGGCTTAGCTCAGGGCACGGTTTCCCCCTTAAGCGCCAACATTATACACTTGCTGAGCATTGCCTTCCGGCGAAAAAGCTAGGGTCCTCATTTGCGAAACTTGACCCCCTCCTAGCCCTCTCGCGGCAGGATCCGCAGCGTACATCGCGGCCACGCTCGGATTCGTTATCCACGCGGAGGCAAAGAAAATCCACTTTGCAGGCGATAGGTATTGTCGAGGATGCATGAAACGCCTTCGCGACGCCGGGTTAAGGATTGAGTTGCGGATTCTTCGCGAAGGTGAGGGTTGGGCGCTTGAAGGGCTCAAAAGCGGAGGTCGGCGCGGCTAGCTTTTTCGAGCAGCTTGCGGATGTTGGGTTTCACGCTTCCCGGCTGTGGGGTGGGCAACAGCGCCAGTCCTTCCTCTGCTGAGGTGCGGCTCTTCTCGATCTGGCCGGAGGCGCGGTAAGCTCGGGCGAGGGTCAGCAGATTAGAGGGCGTCTTTCCATGACTCATCGCCACCTCGCGCTCGGCGCAGGCGACGGTAAACTGCGGATTTCTGAGCGCGGCCGGCTCTACTATCAAAAAGGCATTTGCCGCCTGATCGAGAACCATCGGGGAAGCCTGAGCTTTCTCGGCCACCTCCTTCAGGGCAGCAAGTCCTCTCCTCGACAACTCCTCTGATCCTCCCTTGTGCAGGATTTCACGAATGGCGCCGCTCCGCACTTGCTGGTAACCAAGAGATGCTTTCCAAACGTCGTTCGCCGAATCTTGTTTCACCAGACGCTCGAGGCCGGCCGCGGCCTCCGCGAGGCGCTTCTCCGCAGCCATCAGGTTCAGGCTCCGATCATCAGGATTCGCAGCCAGAACCGGATCGGCTGCATCCTCATAGCTCTTTGCTTCATCGTCCAGCACGGTTACAACGTCGAAAAGAGCTCGGTTATCTTTCGGATCCTGGGCGGCAATGCGCTGCATGATCGCGAGAGCCTCCTTGAAAAGCGGAGTCGCCTCTACATATTTTCCCAGCCGCTCGAGTGCGTTCGCCTCCTTGCGCAGCAGGAAACTACGCAGTCGCTGCCCATAAACGCGGCCCTGCTCGGACTTGGGTGTCAAATCAGCACGCTGCAACGCAAGCTGAAACTCCTCGAGTGCCTCAGCTGGGTCGGTTTCCATCTCCACACTGCCAATCTTGAGACCGTTGATTGAGAGACCCCGCTTGGCGCGCAGGAAATTCGGGTCAATGCCAAGGACGCGATTGTCCAGCGCCACCGATTGCCGGTAGGCGGCGATCGCCCCGGCGGAATCCGCGAGACTCGCGGTACCGTTTTGCCCGAGCTCGTCACCCAGTGTGCCATAGGCGGAGGAAACGTCGCAGACCAGCGCAGCAGGGGCATGCGGGTCCGCAATCAATGCGTCCCAGCTCTTCAGAGCTTCCCTCATGACCGGAACCGCCTCCGGTGTCCTGTCGGTCTGCCAGAGAATCTCGCTGCGCGATTGCTGCACCAGCGCAAGCGCCCGGATAGCTTCGCGGTCCTGGGAACTGGAGGCCGCGAGCCGCTGCGCAATAGCTAGAGCTTTATCCAGACTTACCAGCGCGCCCGCGGGATCGCCCAGGTTCTGATCGTAAGCATTGCCCTGAATATTTCCCAGCCGGGTGTAGGCATCGACCAAGTCGAGTTGCGCCTGGCGATCACCCGTCGCGTCTCTCGCCATGCGATCCAAGTGTTCGAGCACTCGGGTAACCAGTAACTTCTGCGCGCCGGTGGAGCCCGGAAGATCCTTGATAGCTTCGTCCAGTTCGGACAGCAGGCTGTTGCTCAACTGGCGCAGGTCCGCAGAGCGCGCCTCCGCCTTGCGCCGCTCCGTATTGGCCACTCGGGCCTGCCACAACACTCCGGCGACGCCCGCAACCAAAGATGCAGCCAGCAGTGCCGCTGCCGCTACGCTGAAGCGGCGTCGGCGGATGAACTTACCGGCTCGATAGCGGAGCGTGCCGCGACGCGCCGCCACCGGCAGCCCCTCAAGATAGGCGCGTAGATCGGAGGCGAGTTGCTCGGCGGTGAGATAACGCTCCTGGGGTTCCTTGCGCAGAGCCTTCTGTAGGATAGCCTCCAGATCGGCATCGAGCCGTTTGCGGGAGCCTGCTTCTTGACCCGGCCTGCGGGGAGGTTCTTCGCAGATCACGCGCAGCATCTCGGCTGTCGTAAGCTCCTTGAGTTCATAAGGCAGTGCTCCGGTCAGCAGAAGATACAACAGAACGCCGAGCGAGTAGGTGTCCGAGGCAGTGGTGATGGGATTGCCTAACACCTGTTCCGGGCTGGCGTACTGCGGAGTAAACGATAGATACCCTTCGCGTGTAAGTTTGCTGTCCAGCCCGGCAAGAGACGGAGAGAGCAGTTTGGCCGTGCCAAAGTCCAGCAAGCGGGGAGTGCCGTCTTCGGCCACCAGGATGTTATCCGGCTTCAAGTCGCGGTGGACCACGAAGTTCTGGTGAGCAAACTGGACGGCCTCGCAAGCCCGCATGAACAGTGCGATCCGTTGGGGCACTGAAAGACGCCGCTCTTCGCAGAAACGGTGAATCGAAATTCCATCGACGTACTCCATCACCAGATATAAGTCGCCCTGGGCAGTGACGCCGCCATCCAGCAGGCGGGCAATGTACGGATGCTGGAGCTCCGCCAGAATCTGCCGTTCCTGGCGGAACCTTTCCCGAAATAGATCGGTGGCCAGGGGCAGGTCGATTAATTTGATGGCGACCTGCTGCTCGAACTGGCCATCGGCGCGACGCGCCAGATAGACGGCGCCCATGCCGCCCCGCCCCAGGAGGCGGTCAAGCTGATAGGGGCCGACGCGCTGGCGAAGGGGAGGATTCTCTTGGGCCGGATTCGGCCGCGCAGGCCAGGATGCCGACAAGCGCTCTTGAGCCTCGCAGGCCTGGAGCAATGAACGCACCTCCGCCGCGAGCTCACTGTCACCCTGACATCGGGTGTCAATCAATTCGGCCCGCGCTGCTTCGGGAGCCGCGAGAGCTTCGTGGAAGATCGCCTCAATTTCTGAAAAGCGTGCCCTGGTTCGATTCATCACGCAACATTCTCGACCATGCCCGGGTGGATGCGCCGGTAAAGCCAGCTTTTAGTGAATTTCAGGTCGCGATCCACGGTGGCCTTGGAAACCTGCAACAAAGCCGCCGTTTCCTCAGCCGTGCAACCAAGAAAGTACCGCAATTCGACAAGCTGGACCTTATAGGCATCGAGCGCGCCCAGTTCGTCGAGCGCCTGGTTCAGGTCCAGCAGTTCCGGGCTGCCGATATTGACCCACGTGAGGTCGTCACTGAGAGGGATGCGATCGAAGCCGCCGCCCCGCATTTGCGCTTGGCTTTCGCGCGCGTGATCGATCAGGATCATCCGCATTACTTTTGCAGCGAAGGTGTAGAAATGCTGACGGTCATCCCAATCAGCCTTCCTCTGTTTCAGCAGCCGCAGATAAAGCTCGTGCACCAGGGCCGTGGCCTGAAGAACGTCCGGATTGCGCTCTCGACGGATATAGGCCGCGGCGACCTCGCGCAGGTGGGGGTAGACGAGCGGCATCAACTCCTCGAAGGCAGATAGGTCGCCGTCCTTCCATTTTGTCAAAAGTAAGGTGATTTCTCCTTTGGGCGGTTCCAAAACTGCCTCCCTCTGCCCCCACGTTCCGCGACAGCATAACACTTTTCCCCGCTACTTACATCGGGTGACTCCGCGTTGGATAAGAGCTCGGACAAACAGCCCTCTCCCTTGAGCACAGGATCATGATCCCGATCCGCTCACACTAGATTCTCAAATAAATAATGAGGCATTTCTCCGTGCGTTTGCGCAGTCTGGGTGAAGTAGAAAAGTGAGTCCAAGGAGAGGGAAACCCCCATGCACGGGAGAGTGACCACCGTGCCTGTCATTCCGAGCGCAGTGAGGAATCTCGCTTTGGGCCTTTTGAACTACGCTGCTTTGGGCTTTGGTCAGCGCAGAGCGAGATTCCTCGCTGCGCTCCGAATGCGTGGGGGGAGAGCTCTTGCAAAGAGACATTACCTGCGATTTTCCAGGAGGCGACGCCATTGTGAAACGGCTGGATGTATGTTGCCTGCCGGATCACGCAGTCAAAGTATATATTGCTATTCAGTTCTCACGTTCTCCAAAAGATATTCTTATTAGGAGGCAGGCAATGAATAGACTTAAAGTGGCGGCTTTGACGTTAATGTTATACTGCTCACCAGATTCCGAACCTAAAAAAAGGAGCGCTCCCATGCGTAACAATGTTTTCAGTGGCGTCACAGCGTTTTGCCTCAGGGGAGCTTGCAGGTCACTCGCAAGCCTTCTGCTCGCATTCGGTGCGATGGCGTTTCTCTTCACCGGGCCCGTCTCCGTTGCACAGGATTCCAAAACTCCTGCCGTACTGCCCGGGCCATCCAGCGGCAAAGCCATCGTCTGTATCTACCGCACGTACAGATTTACCGGCTCGTCCTCACACGACGAGCTTTATGTCAACGGCACTCATCTTGCTAAACTCCTCAACAGCGAATACGCATTCATGGAAGTGCCGCCGGGTACTGTTGTGATCTCCGGATTGCCCAAGGAGTACTACGGAAGCATCATCATGTCCGCCGCGGCGGCCGCCAATCAAGCCAGGCAGAAAGAAAACGAGCGGGCCCGGTTTGAGGCGGAGGCGGGCCAAACCTATTACTTCAAATGGACCGCCGGAGCCTTTGCAACTGGGATCAAGGCCACCCCTGTGGATCCCGAGAAGGGAGCCAAAGAGATACGCAAACTCCATCTCTCCAAGCCCGTTGAAGACAAGGAAGAAGCGAAACCAGGAACGAAAGACACCGACAAACCGCCAGCGAACTAACATCGCTCCGGCTGATTGTGAGCTTTCGGTGAACGTGCGTGACCTGAACTGATTGCGTTGATAGCGTCGACGGATGCTGATCGCTGCAGGTACGGTGGCGGGACGCGAAAACGCCAAGATCCACTTCTGGCTGGCGGACAAAGATGGAAAGAAGGTCTTCGAGACAACCGACATTGTCCGGTCACTCTGGTTGCCCAACAAAAAGATGAAATCAACCGGAATGCTGGCGCGGCCGTTCCGGGAGAAAATCGCAGAGCGATTGAAAGACGCGAAAATATCCTAGGGTGACCTGGTACAATAGCTGGCTGGGCGGCCTTTGTGGCCGCCCGGGGGAAACCATCCGTCAGCCGACGGATTGCCCCTACAACGTGTCGGCCATGGGCGATTTGGAACGCATTCGCGAAGCCTTGCAGGCGGCAGTAAGCGTCGTTTCTTCATTCGTCCCGGGTGCGGTGAAGGCCGATCAGAAACCATCGGGCCGCGGCCCGATCACCGAGGCTGACTTGGCCGCGGACCGGGTTTTGCGAGAGGTGCTTCTTCGCGAAGGAGAAGGATGGCTCTCCGAAGAAAGCACGGATGACCTTTCCCGACTCGGGAAGCAACGAGTCTGGGTGGTTGACCCGCTGGATGGAACGCTCGAGTTTGTCGCAGGTATCCCGGAATGGTGCGTTTCAGTCGGGCTAGTGGAAAGCAGCAGGGTGGTTGCCGGTGGGATCACAAATCCGGCAACGGGCGAGATCTTTCTTGGGTCTCTCGAGAGCGGGTTAACCTACAACGGAAAGCCCGTCCGTGCCAGTGTCAGAACCACGCTCGAGGGAGCGGTCATCTTAGCCAGCCGTAGCGAAGTCCGGAGAGGTGAATGGGAAGCTTTTAGAGACGCGCCCATTACTCTTCGACCTACGGGGTCGGTTGCTTACAAGCTGGCGCTGGTCGCCGCCGGTCTGGCTGACGCGACTTGGACTTTAACCCCCAAGCACGAGTGGGATGTAGCGGCTGGCGTCGCCCTGGTTCAGGCTGCCGGCGGCTTTGTGGAGTGCCTGGATGAGTCCACGCCTATCTTCAACAATCGCTCACCTCGGTTTTCCAGTCTTATCGCCGGGGGACTCGCGCTGCGGGAACAGATTAGGGCACTAATCGAAACGACAGCCCCAACAAAGGTCACGGCTTCTCCAGGCAAGCGGACCTGATCGACGCTCTCCAACGGACCATCGCAGGGCTCAACCACTTTCTGAAGGTGGACATGTCCGGTCACGGCCATCGGACCGGGCTGCGCTCCCGGCGTTTGATTCCTTCTTATGGGCTATTCGAGGTCGGGGAGGCGCGGCCGCATTTTGCCCATGCCCTGTCCCGACCCGGGCCGCGTGTCAAGGCGCCATTGGTTGGCCAATCCAAATTCCTGGTTTGCCTGGGCGGTCTCGCCGAGCTTGCGAAGCGCCAGGGCCAGGTGGTAGTGAGCCTCGGATTGCTTTGGGTCAAGCCGGATCGCCTCACGAAACTCTGCCGCTGCCGCTTCGAAGTTGCCGCGATGTTCGTCCAACTTCCCCGCCCCAAAATGGTAGAGATAGGTGTTGGGGGCTTCGCGGGCCATGCGCTTCAGAACTGTCTGGGCCTCTTCAAGCTTTCCTTGCACTTCCAGGGTTTCGGCAAGGTAGTAGTAGGGGAGGCCCTGCCGCGAATCGAGAGCTACTTCCCGGCGGAACTCCCTTTCAGCGGTCTCCAGGTCGCGGGTAGTCCAAGCAATGAACCCAAGGGCAAAATGCGCCCCCCGGCAACGCGGGTCGATGGCCAAGGCGCGCTCCAGTTCATCCCTCGCCTCATCGAGCTTATCCTGGGCGTCGAAGGCGTGTGCCAGGAGCAGATGGGCCCAAGCATAACGGCTGGCTAGCGAGTCCTCGTGGCCGAAAAGCTCCAGCACTTTTTGGGGTTCACGCGCCCGAAGATAGCTCTTGCCCAGCCATTCCATGATTTCAGTGTTTTCGGGTTGAAGTTGAAGCGCGCGTTCAAAGCTCTCGGCTGCTTGGGCAGGCTGTCCGCAATGAAAGTAAGCGCGTCCCAGTCCGAGGTTCGCTTCGAGGTTTTGCGGCTCCCGTTTTAACACTTCCAGGTAGATAGGGATTGCCTGTTCGAAATGCTCCGCAGTCTCCAACTCCCGCGCGCGCTGTAATTCATTCTGCACTTCTTGCGCACGGCTCGACGTCGCCCCGCAAAGCGCTCCAGCCAGAAGGATTGTTGCCCAAATCTCTTTTCTCACCCGCGCTTCACCTGAACTGCCGATCCATTTGACGATCTCATGGCCTTGAGTCAAACCCCAACTCAGTCTTCCATCTCCTCCATGCGTTTTGCCAGATGCCAATTCGGCGTTCTGGCCGGCACCGATTATACATCCAGCCGGACTCTTCGAACCCTGTTCGTCCCCTTATCGGTTCGAGTCAGCTTGGAAGGTTTAGGAGGGTCTGACGCTGCCTGTCTATTTCATTGACGTGCTTTTCTCTATTGAGGATTTGCGCCGTGGCGCAAGTATGGGAAGACCGAAACGGCGCGACGGGTGTGCCAGCGCCATAATAGAGAGCAGCCCTGCACTTGCGTGAAGGGCAATCTCTACTGCAACGTCCATTCAAGCCTGCAAACTTCCCCCGGCCCAAAGCCGCGCGCATACGGAATCCGCAAAGATCGTCCCTCTTGCACGAAGCGCCCGGCTACCAGCCGCCACGCTCGCCGAGAGTATCAATCACTTTAAACAACCGTTCCGCGCCCTTCTGCCAATTGACCTCCACCCCGTGCTCGGCAGCGTCACCGTCACCCGCCTCAATGGCTCTGATAATACGCGCGTGCTCGGCAACCGAAACGCCAAGCTGATCGACAATCGCACTGGCGTACAGTCGCCAGTAGCGCTCCGCTTGCGGCTGCACGGAATTGTGCAGCGTAAGGAGTCGAGGACCCGCACTGGCCTCAACAATATTCCGATGGAAGCTCAGGTCGAGCTGGAAGATGCGATCGGCATCACCCCGGCCCGTTTGCGCAATGACACAAAGAGCGTCGTTCAACGACTTTAACCTCTTGGCCAGTTCCATGCGAGCCGCAGGTTCCAGCGCAGCCGTGTGTCGGGCGGCCAAGCCCTCGAGGCGGCCAACAATCCAATAGAGTTCGCGCGCATCTTCCTTAGTGAGGGGAGCCACTACGAGCCGCGCTTTAGTGATCCCCGAAGAGCTGTGTGTGACAAACCCTTCCTGCTGCAACAAACGGAGGGCCTCCCGTATTGGGGTGCGGCTGACACCCAGTCGACTTGCCAACTCAGCTTCGATGATCCAGGTCCCAGGAGCCAGGCGGCAGTCGACGATAAGTTCGCGGAGTTGGTGATACGCGGACACGACGCGCTTACCGCGCGCTGGTGGGGGAGCTTTCCCCTCGCGTAACTTCGTCCGATGCGGTCTCTTCGCAGTGATAGCGGGAAAGTCCCCCATTGATAGTTGGCTCATCGCTCTCCCTCATTGAGCTCGCGTAGGTCCGTGCCCGGACCTCTGCTCGCTTAGCTTTATCTTCGGTCTTGTAACACGTTTTTGCGGGGAATTCAGACGTTATTGTTCCCCAGTTGTTCCCACGCCAGTGGGGTCAGCCCTTGAAATGACGCAAGACCTTCGGGCACATTTTTGATCGATGCGTGCCTGAGGATTGCGCCACCTTTGGCCCTCCAGCGTGTAGTAATTGTACCCGCAAAAACTGACAATTGCCGGTAATATTGCCGGCAGGCCAGGATAGAGAAACAAAAGAGACTCGGATTTCCGCGCCAGGAGTGTCTTCCTTCGCCACGGAGGTGTGCTCAGAACGAAGGACGCCCCACGGCTGGGCGTTCACCCTCAAACGCTACACAGGATGCGGGACTAGGGTTAACTCACAAGCCTTGGGCGGGGCCTCTATCGCCTTTCCCACCTGGCCCCGCTGGGAAACCCGGATCTGGTCGCTGTGGGCACTCGATAACACAGAAACGAGAGCGCCGAATCTCAAACTGCTTTTCATCGGCTTCGACTATCCCGCAGTGTAGTAATCCTCCACATAGCGATTCGTAAATGCGTGGCTACGGGCACAAGTCACCCTCGGCATCGGCCCGCGGCCTACGGGATGCTTTACTTGCAATTGGCAGTTGACACCATGCGCCTTGCTGCCGGCAGGAATGACTTTGGCGGCCCGAATACAAGAGCAGTCCCTCACGCCCGTCGGCTGGCGGGCACCCAGAAACCATGAAAATGGGGTCTTGACTCCCCTCCTTGGATAAGAAAAGGCAAGGGGGTGGTTGGACGATGCATAATTCTGGTACCCACCACCCCTCCCCCCTCCTCCCGCTGAGGAGGGGAGTCATTTTCAGAGCAGCGTCGCACGAAGTCTTGCGCGAGCCGGCGTGAGACTACGCTCATCGGGTCGCGACGCCAGCAGCACGATGCAAGATGCGGCGCCCGCATCGCCTTAGAACGACAACTGCAATCGAAACTCAATGGTTCGTGGGTTGTTCACAAGTCCCAACGAATCGTAGTTGGAAGCCGAAACATTCATAAAATCAGCCGGTTGTCCTGGACCGCCGGTGACGCCAGGAATGGCCCAGATCGGATGGTTAAAGGCGTTCAGGAATTCAGCCCATAGGTCCAGGTGAAGTCTCTCGTAAATCGGGAATTCCTTTTTCAAAGAGAAGTCCACGTCGAAAATCTTCGGACCACTCAGATAACTTATTTGGCCGAGCGCCCCGGGGGTTGACTCCGGCAGGATCGCATTCGGGTGTGCAGCCAGGAACTGCGGGTTAATAGCTACCGTAGGCACGTAGGGTGATGGCCCAGGGTAAACACCGATATTGTTCCGCAGTTGGCCCAGGGTGATTCCGTTCAAGACCACGCCCGAGTCGCTGGCATCCGGATACGTCGCGAATGAATAGTTGTAGGTATTCTGTCCGCCCATGAGCTTGAAGGGAAGACCGGAACTGGCCCTTATGATGGAACCGCCTGTCCAGCCTCCGAAGATGTTGTCGAGCACGCGGGACCCAGTCTGGAACTGGCGGCCCTTGCCAAACGGCAACGCGTAAGTAAAGTAGGCCTTGAATTGATGGCGCAAGTCGTAAGGTGACGGTCCCTTGTTCAACCCCAGATTGCGCAAAGTCGTGAAGTTGTATTGCACTTCGTCTGAAGTGTAATAGTCACCCAGCCAGCGGTTGGTGAGCGCGTGGCTATAGGTATAGTTTGCCGCGAGCATCAGCCCGTGGCCGGAGGGGTGCTTCCACTGCACTTGCAGCGCGTTGTACGTGGAGCTGCCGGGATCGGAGAGCAACTCGAGCAATTCCCCCGTCGCGTAAGGATTCGCCTGAAACATATTGATAGGATATGTGCCAGCGCCGCCGGAACCGGCACACGGTGTGAAGTTGCTGTTCCCTCCTACCAGATTGCAGAAGTAAGAATAATTGGAAGCCAGCGCACCTGCCAGGGCCCCTGCCTGCCCGCTCTGCAGATCATAGATAAAGGTTGAGTTTGTGAATGCCGAAGCCTGGCCTGCAAAGGCGGTATCGAAAATCGGGGTCGGAGTCAGGCCACTAACGCCCGTATTGTCTGCGAAGGTCGCACCTGCGTTGGCCGCTAGGTTTGCCTGCGCAGCCTTGAACTGATTCAAGAATCCGTTCTCGAAGATATTTACTTCGTTCAAGTCATACTGCAACCACGAGTGCAACACGTGATTGCCCACGTAAGCGACTTCAAGCACGTTATTTCCTGGAAGCTTCCGCTGAATGCCGAAATTCCAAGACTCCGTGTAAGGCGACCGGATTTTCGGGTCAACTGTGTCAAAGGGCTGATAGGCGAACGTGAAGTCGGCCTCGGGAAGCGGAAACGCGGTTTTGAAGTTCGAAGGAAAAGCCTGCAGCGGCGGAATCGTGCCGCCGAGGCTCAAACTTCCCGGAGTAAAGTTAAGTGAGGGTTCCAAGTACACACTTTGCCCGCCTCCGGGGTTGGTGTAAAAGCTGTTTTCCACCGTCGCCCATCCTTCATCGTAGTAGCTGATCGAAGCGCCGCCTCGGATCACTGTATTGCTCCCTCCGAACAATTTCCCCAGGAAACCGCCCTTGATATCCGGATTCCAGGCAAAGCCCACATTCGGCGCGGGTTCTTTGAGATCCGCAGAGTAGGGATGGGGCCGAAGTTCAATTGCGGGATTCTGGACACCGTTCAAAGTACCCGGTTGGAAAAGCCCGGAAGACGGACCCAGAAGATCCGCATAGTCCGGGCTCGTCCAGTAATTATCGGTGCTGGTCAGTGCTCCCGAGAGTTGCCACCGCAATCCGTAGTTCAGGGCGAAATGCGGTTTAACACGCCAGGAATCCTGGAAATAGAATCCGCCCACGGTTTGCCTCTCTCGGTCGATAAGTTTGCCTTCTATTTTGTACTGCCCTGTGGTCGAATCTACCTCGTTAAAGCCACTCACGCCGCTGATTCGACCCGCCAGGAAGGCGTAGAGACTTTCGGCTGCCGCCAACTGCTGATTGTTATTGCCGGTGTTGATGCCCGGGAAATTGGTGGAATTGAACATCGCGATCGCTGGATCGGTGTTCACGATACCGGTGTTGTACGTCGGCGGATTGTAAATTTCAGTTTCGAACATCGTCGAGATGCGGGTCGAGCCCCCCAAGGTGAACGTGTGGTTTCCGTGGCTCCAGGTGACGTTGTCAATAAACTGCCATACCGGGTTGTTCCGTGGCGCGTTCAGAATGAAGCCGGGAATGACAGGGTTCACGCCCAGCGGAGGGTTGATCACTTCCTCTGCTTGGGCCGCGAACGGGTCGCCCTTTGTCGTCGGATTGAATTGCTCGATGGTGCTTTCGGTCGCGTAGGTGAACTGGTTGACCAGATGAGGCGTGATCGTCCAGTCCAGGCCGCTCGAGGTGGTGAAATAGGTCGCTTTCCAGCTACCACTCTGCAAGGGATTGCCCGGATAGTTCGGAGGGCCACTCAGTTGGAACCACTGCAGGTCCCACGAAAAGTGAAATGCGATTTTGGGCGTGATCTGATAATCGAGCCGCGCCGTGGGATATCTCAATTGGCTTAAATAGGGCTGCACCCATGCCAAGGTATTGGTCACTGGCATGAGACAACAGTTCGCTCCCCCCGCGGTGCCCCCTGAGACTGAGGAGTACTCACCGGGCAACAGAGTCCCCTTGGCGGTATATTTGTTGATCTGGCTTAGCAAACCTGCTGTCACCGAATTTACTGTTGATGGAAAGCCATTGGCCCCCGCAATCGTCAGCAGGTTAACGGTTTTTTCGCCGCCGTTGGCTGTTTCATATGTGAAATCACCGGCTTCGGCACTAGCCCCAACGCCTCCGTTCGTAAAAACCTGAGTGGCATCTCCATATTTGCCGGGCTGGCTCTCGGACTCATAATTGACGAAGAAGAAGATCTTGTTTTTCCAGAACGGCCCTCCCAAACTTCCCCCGAAATCGTTCAGACGGCTGCTCGGTTTCTTGATATTCTCGGCATTTAGAGTGTACGAATTCGCATTGAATACGCTGTTTTCAGCCTGCCAGAAGGCATTGCCGTGCAATGTGTTCGTCCCTCGCTTGGTGACGAACTTGATCGTCGTTGCTCCTTCCGCGCCCGCGTCCGCCGTGAGCTGATCCGAGGATACGGTCAACTCGTCAAAGGCGCCAATGCGCAGCGGAGCTGCGGTGAAGAAGCCCGTGGTGGTCGAGCGGTAGCGCTGGAAGTTGTCATTGGCTCCGTCAACCGTGATATTGATTGCCGCCGCCGGCAGCGCGTCAACGGTCGTGTACCGTTCCTGGCCGCCGGTCGTCGCTCCGGCCACCAGTTGTGCGAACTGCAAGGCGTCGCGCCCTTCGAGCGGCAGGTCCTGAATGGCCTCTGGGCTGATCGTGGTCGAAAGAGTGTTGCTGGTGGTTTCCAACACTTGGGCCTGCGCGGACACTTCTACGACTTGGGTTGTCGCCCCCACTTTCATCTCCACTTTGAGATCGATGGTGTGCGCGGCCTCCACAACCACGTCTTTGACGACAGCGTCCGCAAAGCCTTTTGCCGAAACCTTCAGTCGATACGTTGCCGGCTGAAGGTCCGAGAAGGTGTATAAGCCTGCGGCGTTGGATGTCGTGGTGCGCGTAAAGCCCGTCGAGGGGTCGCTAATGGTGACCCTGGCGTCTGGGATGACCCCTCCCGACTGGTCAATGACCGAACCCGAAATGCCGCCCGTAGTTAGCACTTGGGCGCGAACTGGGGTCCCCATCGCTGAAAGGAGAAGGAATACAAAGAGAGTTGCTGGAAAGTAAGCTCTCGGCATGGAATCCTCCTGTGGCGGAATGTGTTTCGAGATGTCAACCCGTTGGCGGGGAGGTGCGGAGCACGCTCCCTCGACCACTCAAGCCCCAAACCCGACGGAAGTCAGATAGACAAGCGGAAACGTGTATACCATGTTGTATGCGCGCCTGTCAATACCTTTTTGGGGCACTTTCCTTGCGCCCCTATAATGCCCCTTCCCGTCCCGCCAACTCGCCCCACCATGGGGCCTGCTTCTCATCTCTGCGCACTACATACACAGAATGCTTGTTGCGCGCAGGAGCTGACTCTGACTCGACATCAGCGGCTTCGCTCGGCATCCGGGATTAGCCCCGGCTTAGGATTCAGGGCACGCCATGCTGCGCCTTGACGAACCAACCGCTCGCATCTGACCCCTGAGCCCTACGACCACTGCCTCTATTGTTCTCGAGAGGTGAGAAAGCAATGGCACACGGGGGCGAAAGGAAGTGCGAGGGCCGTTGCATTCAAAGGGCGTTAGATGTAATGTGTCGGTCGGGCCGGGGGCTCATAGTGGAAATTCCGGCTTAGAAGACATTTCGCACTCTTTCGGAGGGGTCCCATGCAACGATGGTCCGCGACGTTGATTTCAGTCTCACTGGCCTGCTCGATCTTCATCTGCAGAGCGCATGCGCAGACAAGCGACAAGCCCGATCTCACCAAACAACCCACTCTTTATGTAGTCGGCTACGCCCACTTGGACACGGAATGGCGGTGGGAATATCCCCAGGTCATCAACGAGTATCTTCGCAAGACCATGGAGGACAACTTCGCGCTCTTCGACAAATATCCCCACTACATTTTCAATTTCAGTGGCGCCAACCGCTACCGCCTCATGAAAGAGTATTACCCCGCCGATTTCGCCAGGTTGAAGAAGTACGTGGATTCGGGCAGGTGGTTCCCTGCCGGTTCCTCCATGGAAGAAGGTGACGTGAACGCACCCAGCGCGGAAGCCATCATCCGGCAAATCCTGTACGGGAACGAATGGTTCCGGAACGAATTCGGGAAAGCCAGCGCGGAATACATGCTGCCGGACTGCTTCGGATTTCCGGCCTCGCTACCGACGATCCTCGCGCACTCGGGCGTGAAAGGATTCTCCACGCAGAAACTGGTGTGGGGTTCTTCGGCGCCGGGAGGAGGTCCGGACTCGCGCGAGAAAACGCCTGAAGGCACGCCCTTCAACGTGGGTGTATGGGTAGGACCGGACGGAGAGAGCGCATTGGCCGGTCTGAATCCGGGGAGCTATAGCGGAGGGATCGATAGCGATCTCAGCAAGCCTCTGCCGCCCCTTCCCCCGAACAATGCACTAGCTGATTTGGAAAAGAAACTGAACCCGCTGGAACAGAAACTGGAACAGGCGCAGAGAAGTGGGCAGCCTCTCGATCCGAAGGACATTCGGGAGTTTATTCAGTTGCAGAGTGAGCGCGAGGGCATCGTCCGGGCGCAGCGGGACTTCCAACAAGACTTGTATCAGAACGACTGGGCCACGCGGGTCGAGCAGAACGGTAAACTCACCGGCACCTACACGGATTACCACTATTACGGCACCGGCGATATCGGTGGGGCCCCGGACGAAGATTCGGTGAAGCGGCTGGAAGCGATTGTCACGGGAGGAAACGCGAGCTTTCCCCCGTTCGGGGAATACTTTCCTCCCGGTCAGCCGCATCCGGCGTGGCCATCGGTAAGGGCCGGCGACGGACCTGTGCACGTTATTTCGTCGCCTGCCGACCAGATGTTCCTCGACATCACGCCTTCCGAAGCGGCGCGGTTGCCGCGCTACACCGGCGAGATGGAGCTCACCAATCACTCGGCTGGCTCCCTGACCTCACAGGCCTACCAGAAGCGCTGGATCAGGAAGGAGGAATTGCTGGGGGAGGCGGCGGAGGAGGCTTCGATTGCTGCGCAGTGGCTCGGTGGCCGACCGTATCCGAGGGAGCGCCTCAATGACGCCTGGACGCTGGTCACGGGAGGACACTTCCACGACATCGCTGCCGGGACCGCAACCCCCAAGTCGTACGAGTTCGCCTGGAACGATGACGTAATCGCGTTGAATCAATTCGCGGATGTGCTGACCAGCGCCACAGAGGCTGTGGCTGCCGCGCTCGATACTCAAACAAAGGGCATTCCGGTTGTCGTCTTCAATCCCCTCAGCGTGGCGCGAGAAGACGTCGTGGAAGCGAGCGTGGAGTTTCCCGGAGGCATGCCCACTGCCGTTCATGTGACGGCTCCCGACGGCCGGAATGTCCCGTCCCAGATCTCGGCCGGAAAGGTCCTTTTTGTCGCGCAAGTCCCGCCGGTAGGATACGCCGTCTATGATGTCCAACCCGGTGCGGCGGCCGCAGCTTCATCACTGCGAGTGTCGAAGGATTCGCTCGAGAACCCGTACTACCGTGTGACGTTGAACTTAGACGGCGACGTTGCGAGCGTTTTTGATAAGTCGATCGGCAAGGAATTGCTGGCGGCACCGGCGCGGCTGGCGATCTCTTACGACAACCCGCAGCAGTGGCCGGCCTGGAACATGGACTGGGATCAGGAGCAGGCGCCGCCGAAGGCGTATGTCGCCGGTCCGGCTCGGATCCGAGTGGTGGAGGACGGCCCGGCGCGCGTGGCAGTGGAGATTTCGCGTGAGACCGCAGGCTCCTTGTTTGTGCAGACCGTCCGGCTCTCGGCAGGAGATTCCGGAAAGCGCGTGGAGTTCGCAAACGCGATTGATTGGAACACCCAGCAGTCGAACCTGAAGGCAACGTTTCCACTGACGGCCTCCAATCGCATGGCAACTTACAACTGGGACATCGGAACGATCGAACGGCCGACTGCGGAGCCGAAGAAGTTTGAGGTTCCGTCGCACCAGTGGATCGACTTGACCGATATGAGCGGCACCTTCGGCACCACCATCCTGACCGACTACAAGAACGGATCGGACAAGCCGACCGACAACACGATTCGGCTGACTTTGATTCGCACCCCGGGTACGGTCGGAGGTTATCCGGACCAGGGCACGCAGGATATTGGACACCACGAGTTTATTTACGGCATCTCGGGGCACGCTGGCGACTGGCGCCAAGCAGGCACTGATTGGCAGGGACAGCGCCTGAACGATCCGCTTGTCGCCTTTGTAACCACTCGGCATGCCGGCGCGCTGGGCAAGCAATTTGCTCTTCTTAAATTCGACAAAACCCGGGTTCGGCTTATGGCCTTGAAGAAAGCCGAGCAAAGCGACGAGGTGATCGTGCGGATGGTTGAACTCGATGGCCGTCCGCAGACGAACGTCAAGATTACCTTCGCGGCCCCCATCACTTCTGCTCGCGAGGTGAACGGACAGGAGCAACCGGTAGGACCGGCGACCGTTGCCGGCGGAGCGTTGGTGACGTCCTTCACCGCGTACCAGCCACGGACGTTCGCGGTAAAGGTGGCGTCGCCTCCGGCAAGAGTTGCAGCCGTTCGTTCTACACCCGTGGAGCTGAATTACAACCTTGCGGGCGCGAGCATTGACGGCACTCCGTCATCAGGCGGGTTTGATGGCAAGGGCAATGCGCTGCCGGCCGAAATGCTACCCCCGCAAATCGCCTTTAACGGCGTCCAGTTCCACCTCGCGCCGGCGAAAACGGGGGTACCCGACGCGGTCGTGGCCAGGGGCCAGACGATTGATCTGCCGGCCGGCCACTATAATCGTGCCTACGTGCTGACGGCGTCGGCGAACGGCGATCAGAAATCAACGTTCGAAGTGGGCGACAAAAGGGCCGAGCTGAACATTCAGGATTGGGGGGGCTTCATTGGACAGTGGGAACAGCGGCAATGGAGCTCGAAAGACACCTCACACGACAACTACGGCGAGATGATCGGCCTGAAGCCGGGATACATCAAGCGCGCCACTCTGGCGTGGTATTGTTCCCACCACCACAACGCAGCGGGAGAGAATGTCCCTTACTCGTATTCCTATCTATTTGCCTATCCCATTGACTTGCCGCCCGGCGCCAAGAGCATTCGGTTGCCGGATAATGACAAGGTTCGCATTCTGGCTGTGTCGGTGGCCGATGAGAATCCGGGAGTCGAGCCCGCGCAGCCGCTGTACGATGTGCTACCTTCGCCCGCCGCGGGTCCCAAAGACTTTGTGCTGTCTGCCTCTTCGGCTGCAGTGTCAGTTCCGGAGGGTATGAGCGCCAGGAATAGAATCATGGTCATGCCACGGGGCGGCTTCAATCACAGCGTTAACCTGACGGTGTCCGGCCTTCCCGAAGGTGTCACGGCGTCATTCAGCCCTGCCACCACCATGGGAGCCAGCACCATGACGCTGACCGCGGGCAGTGCGACCCCACCTGGAAATGCGACACTTACGATTACCGCGGTCTCCGGCGGAATTTCGCACACCGTGACAAACACGCTGACCGTGACGCCGGTCATGACGGGGACGATACCAGTGGATCTTTCTTCCTCATACAACGCGACTGGAATTTATGACGACGGCTCAAAGTTCACACCTGCGGCCAGCCTCGATGCGGCCGGTTGGGCTTGTTCGAGACAAGTGCTGAGGTCAGAACAGGTGGGAGACGGTGTAATTTTCAAGCTCGGCCCTGCCGACGCACCCGATGTCGTCACCAGCGCGACGATGCCTCTTCCACCTGGGAAATTCGCCATGCTCAAGATGCTTGCGCTGGGCGTTAATGGTAGCCAGGAGATGCAAACCTTTACCGTTACGTATTCCGACGGCACGTCCTCGTCGTTTACTCAAAGCCTGAGCGACTGGTATTCTCCCAGCCATTTCGGCGGCGAGTCTGCGGCCGTGGAGATGCCGTACCGCCTGGTTGCCGATGGCAGCACCGACGAGCGCGTGGGCGACATTTACGCCTATTCTTTCAGCCTCGACAGCGGCAAAGAGGTACGCAGCGTGACCTTGCCAAGCAACAGGAATGTTGTTGTCCTTGCTATAACCCTCGTGCCTCCTTCGAAGCCTGCGCGCGTTGAGTGACGGTTGCTTTCTGGCCCTGGTTTCTCGCTAGGAGGGAGGTCTTCGAAGCGAGCCTGCGCCTCGTGTACTGGAGCGGATTGGACCCCGCCCAAGGCCGGTTTGCAAGATTTCTTGAGGAAGGAAGGACTTTTCGGCCCCGCCTTTGGCAAAGCCCCAGTGCGAGATTCCTTTCACTTCAGTGATGAAAACAAGTCCATCGGCCGGCGGACTGCGCGGGAGGCGAAGGAGCGGAACGGTAAGTGGGTCTTGTGACGGCGGGGCTAAAGCTCCGCCCTTCCCCTCCGTGCTGAGAAATCCGGACTAGCCATTTTTGCCGCTAATCAGGCGTCAGCAGTGCCGACGGGCCCGCCGAACGGTAACCTGCCAAGGCACCTTGATGTCATTTCTGTATTCCTTGATAGCTCATTGAAAACGCGCTGGCCGCCGCCGGATATTCCCTGGGGCGAAGATTCTGACCCGACCTACGCAGTTCACGCGGTTGAGGGGTGAGACAACTCTGCTGCGTGGGCGATTTGCCTTCTGTTGGGAGGAAGGCCTCATCGGGCAGCCGCGACGGACTTTTGTGCCGTGCACCCGGTTGGCGATTTAGGTCTTGATGAAGGCCCGATGAAGTGCTATTGTGTGTCCCAACGTCGGGGGGTGGGGAAGATGGGAGTCTCGAGCTATTCTCCGATGACCCTGCGTTTCGGAGTTTTTGAACTCGATCTGCGTGCGGCTGAACTGCGCAAGCACGGCCTGCGGACCAAGCTTCAGGAACAGCCTTTCCGAGTCTTAGCGATGCTTTTGGAGCGTCCTGGGGAGCTGGTTACCCGGGACGAACTTCGCCAGCAGCTCTGGCCGGCGCACACCTATGTTGACTTTGACCGTAGTCTCAATAAGGCAGTCAACAAACTGCGCTTAGCCTTGGGCGACTCCGCAGAGAGTCCCCGTTTTATCGAGACTATACCCCGCCATGGCTACCGCTTCATCGCGGACGTGAACGCGCTCGGCCCCAGTGTGCCATCAACTCCCCCTGCTCAAGGCTCCTTTGAAGCTGCGACCGAATCTGCCCTGGGAGAGGTCGAGGGGCGCGCAGTGCGCTCATCTACCGGTTTGACTATAAATGGGTCACGAAGGCGCTTTGGGTTGCGGCACAGCCACATGGTGGGTATTGCCGCGTTTGTGTTGATGTGTGCCGGTGTGGTTGTCTACCGGCGTGTCGGCCTGCACGGCGCATCCACCGACATCAAACCCCGCCCTTCGATCGCCGTGTTGGGCTTCCAAAATCTGTCGGGGCTCCCTGAGGAGGCGTGGCTTTCTACTGCCTTGTCAGATTGGCTGACAACCGAACTGGCTGCAGGAAACGAACTCCGCACCATCCCGGAAGAGAACGTAGCTCGAATGAGGATGGAGCTCTCCTTACCCAACGCCGGTAGCATGGGAGCGGACAGTCTGGGCCGAGTACGTAAGAACCTGGGGACAGACTTGGTGGTCGTAGGCTCCTACGCCAGGCTGGGCAACCAATCCGGCGATCAGATTCGTCTTGACCTGCGCCTGCAAGACACCAGAAACGGGGAGACGATCGACGCATTTTTCGAGACTGGTACGGAGTCGAACCTCTTCGGTTTGGTCTCGCGTGCCGGAGCTCATCTGCGTGCCAAGCTGGGTGTCCAAGCCGCGACCGCCGAGGAAACAGCCGAAGTTGGAGGCGCGCTGCCATCGAATCCCAACGCTGTGCGGCTGTACTCTGAAGGACTCGCACAGCTTCGCGTGTTCGACGCGCTTGCCGCGCGCGATCTTCTGCAAAAGGCAGTAGCCGTTGATCCCAACTTCGCGCTTTCGCGCTCCGCGCTTTCAACCGCGTGGGCAGCGCTCGGTTACGACGAGAAGGCAAGGGACGAAGCCAGGAAGGCCTTGGACCTTTCCTCTAACCTGCCGCGCGGCGAGCGCCTGCTCGTCGAGGGGCGCTACCGTGAGATTTCCAGGAATTGGGAAAATGCCATCGTAGTTTACCAGACGCTTTTCCAGTTTTTCCCCGACAACCTCGAGTACGGCCTGGCGTTGGCTGATGCAGAAGTCAGCGGAGGGAAGGGGAAAGACGCGCTGCTTGCTGTTGGAGCGCTTCGGAATCTTCCTCATCCGCTCCGTGATGACCCGCGAATTGACTTGGCCGAGGCACGCGCAGCAGAGTCCATGGGGGACTTCAGGAGGGTTGAGGCGTCTGCAGCCCGAGCAGCACAGAAAGCTCAGGCAGCAGGGACAAGTTTGCTTTTAGCGCGTGCGCAAGCCATTCAGGCTTGGGCCTTTGTAAACCTCGGGGAGCCCGACCGAGCGATGGCCATGGCGACAGAGGCGGGAAAGATCTACGCTGCGGTTGGCGACCGCAACGGCGTAGCCAGTGCCACCACGCTCCAAGCGATCGTCCTTGACGACCAGGGAGATGCGCTGGGTGCCAATAAGATGTTCGAGGGCGCCCTGACCATCTCTGCCCAGACTGGGAACAAACGGGGTGTGGCGACAGGGCTCTTGAACACCGCTCTGACGCTGAAGGAGTTGGGTGACCTTGCAGGTGCGCGCAAGAAACTCGAGCAGTCGATGCGGACCTATCGCGAGATCGAGCATCAGGATGGTGTTGCGAATGTGCTGGCCGGTTGGGGAGATCTGTACTTGGCACTGGGGAACCCTGCCGAGGCAAAGAGAACATATCTGCAATCACTGGAGGTCTGCCGCCAGATCGGCGACCGAAGCAAAGAGGCTTCGGCTTTTGGGGGTCTGGGAAGAATCCTGCGCGAGGAAGCTGACCTGGACGGGGCTAGGAAATACTTGGTGCAAGCGCAGGCTGCCTTTGAAGAGATCGGCGACAAGAGAAGCGCGGCGGAAATGGAACTCGCCATTGCGAACCTCTTAGTTGATCAGGGCGCGGGGGTCGAGGCGGCGGTTGTAGCCAGCAAGGCTGCGGAAGAGTTTGATCGAGAGAGAGTAATCAGTGACGAATCTCTGGCTTACGCTGTCATCGCGCATGCTTTCCTGGCGCAAGAAAGAGTGGGGTATGCCCGGAGAGCTGTCGAGCGGGCCACGGCGCTACTGGGCAAAGGTTTAAACCGCGAAGTGGCCCTCGCGGTCGCCATCGCGGCCGCGCGTGTGGACGGGGCGTCAGGCGGCCCCGCAAACACCAAACGGGCAGCCAAAAGCCTCCAGTTGGCTCTTGCGGAGGCAACCGCCGCTGGATTCGTCAACTATCAGCTCGAGGCCCGGCTCGCCCAGGGGGAGATCAAAATGCGTTCGGGCGACGGCGCCGGGACGCGTACTACCCTCGAACTCTTGCAGAAGGATGCTGCCGCCAGGGGCTTTAACCTTATTGCCCGCAAAGCCGCTACAGTTCGGAAGCCTAGGCTATCCGAGCGGAACCGCGGCAGAACGGGATCCTTAGCATTCATCCCCCAAACGTGATACGAAATTGCTTTGGCCCAAAGGTCTGGCCCTACGGCCGCGTTTACTTCTCGACGGGATCGCGTGTAATCGGGGCTTGCGCGGGTGGAAGGCGTTGCGCGGGTACCGGACACCCCGACGCATTGACATGACCGCCCGCTGGAGTAAAATCGTATCCGAAATGTGGACCCGGCAGATCACTGTCTCCCTTTCCAGTCGAAAGTTCATCGTAGCTTTGCTGCTTTCATTAACATCACTTTCCCCGTTGACGACCCTTAAGGCGCAATCAGAATCCGCCGCGACCAATCCCCGTGTAGAAAAGCTCTACACTGAGGCGAAGGCTGCTGAAGCGCGCGGCGACCTGGACGGCGCGGTGGCGAAATACGAGTCCATTCTGCAAATCCAGCCTCGCCTTGGTGCTGCTTACAACAACTTAGGCTCTCTCTATTTGAAGCGGCGCGAATACTCCAAGGCCGCCGCGGTTCTTCAGAAGGGGCTGGCGGTTGATCCCGAGATGTCTTCGGCCTCCATGCTCCTGGGCATGGCACTCTATGAAATGGCGCAGTACGCTGAGGCCCGGCCTCGACTCGAGGCAGCCCTTCGCGCTAATCCTGAGGATGACAATGCGGAACTGCTGCTCGCGAACGACCTCATCAAGCTGAATGAGTACGAAGCTGCTGAAGGGCATCTCCTGCGGCTCTCGAAACGCCAGCCCAGGAACCAGGAGGCCTGGTATCTTCTCGGAAAGGTCTACATGCAGCTTGCCGAGGGCGCATTCGGGAAGCTGGATGACATCGACCCGGATTCGGTACTCTCGCATGAGATCCGAGGGGATGTCATGTCGGTTATGAACAACTTCCCGGGCGCCCTGCTCGAATACAAGAAGGCAGTGGAGTTGGCGCCAAAACAGCCCGGGACACACTACAAGCTGGGTGATGCATACTGGGTGTGGCACGAGTGGGCGGCCGCTACCCAAGAGTTCCAGGCCGAACTCTCGAATGACCCCTCGAATTGCCTGGCCCAATGGAAACTTGGCAACATCCTCCTCGAGCAGGACCTAAATCGGGATGAAGCGCTGTCCGACGTCGACAAGGCGCTTGCGATTTGTCCAAATCTGACAGAGGCTCGCGTGGATCGCGGGCGCGTGTTGATAAGGTTGAACCGCGAAGCGGAGGCGATCAAAGACCTCCAAGCGGCCGAGCAGTCCAGCCCCAAAGAGTCGAGCATCCACTTTCTTCTGGCCCAGGCCTACCGTAAAACCGGACGAGCGCAGGAAGCTGAGTCAGAAATTCAACTCTACCGTAAACTAGAACAGAGCGTCCATTCGGCGAGAGCGGAGCGAGCTGAGCGGCTGCTCCTCGAATTGGGGCCAAACAAATAGTGCCGTTCTAACTTAGACCCCCTGGAATTGATTGGAGCGGCTGTTCTTCCGCGCCCGGAGGAGACGATTTTGCATCTGTTGAGATTCAGGCGGGTTTTGTTCGGCGTGTTCGCCTTGCAAGCTTTGGGTATTGCTTACCTCCTTCGGACTTCCCTTCTCGCACAAAACACGCCCCCGGCTCAGGTCAACTTGCAGGTAATCGTGGTAGATTCTGCAGACAAGGCCCAGGGAATCTTGGAGCGTCTGAAAAAGGGTGAGGACTTCACCGCCTTGGCCAAAATGCAATCGCTTGACCGCAGCGCAACGCAAGGCGGCTTCCTGGGGGCAGTGGAGTTCTCCGCGTTGCGGCCCGAATTGAGAGAGGCCTTGAAGGGACTGAGCCCAGGGCAGGTGAGCGGGGTCATCGCCGTGGGTTCGGGGTACGTGATTCTAAAGGTTCTCCCGGGTAACCCGCCGACTGTGGGACAGGGCATGGGGCCCGGACTAGCGACAGTCGGGCAGGGTATGGGGCCAGGCACAGCTCCCGCTTTGCTTGTGACCGGAACAGGGGCAATTGTATATCCCGCCGACGTGGCCGGCCAAGTCCTTGCGGACATGCTGCTCCAGAATTTTCCCAAACCGGCCAACTGGGGGCAGGACTTGCGGGGAATCTGCGAGGTCCGCACAGAGTCGCTCGCCTTAGGAATCGCGCGCCTTGAAGAAATCTTCGACCCGGCAGGCCAGGCGCGCTTGGCGGCCATGACGCCCTTCGATCTGATCCAGAGACACTACGCGGTGGCCCAACTCCACGCCTACCAGGGGGACATGGACAAGGCCATCGAGCACTGGGAGGCTGCTTATAAGATTGCCATGTCGAATATTCCGGCCGGGGTGCCCCAACTAACCGAAGTGCTCGGCGTCGCCTATCTGCACAAGTCCGAGATGGAGAACGAGGTTTATCGCCATCCCGCCGACCGATGTCTTTTTCCTCCGCGCGAGGCCCGGCCTTATCAAAAGACGGACGATTCCGAAAAGGCCATCCAGTACTTTTTGAAATACCTCGCGGAAAAACCAGAACGGGTCCATCAGCTCCAGGTGAAATGGCTGCTTAACCTGGCCTACATGACGCTCGGAAAGTACCCCTCCGGTGTTCCCCGGGAGTATCTGATTCCTCCCTCGGCGTTTGAATCGAAGCAGGACATCGGGCGATTTGTGGATGTGGCTCCGGCGGCGGGCCTGGATCTCTTTACGATGGCCAATGGCATAATCGTGGACGATTTCGAAAACCAGGGCCTGCTGGATGTGATCATCTCGAGTTACGACATGTGCGCCCCCCTGCACTTTTATCACAATAATGGAGATGGCACGTTCACGGATCGAGCCGAGCAGGCGGGCCTTCTCGACCAACTCGGCGGCCTCAACATGGTCCAGGCCGATTACAACAATGACGGGTGCATGGACTTCCTCGTGCTGCGCGGAGCCTGGGAATTCCCCGTGCGCAAATCGCTGATGCGGAATAATTGCGACGGCACATTCACTGACGTCACGCGCGAGGCCGGCCTGGCAGAACCGCCGACGCGCACCCAAACGGCCGTCTGGGCCGACATCGATAATGATGGCTATCTCGACCTTTTCGTCGGAAACGAAAATGGCCCCAGCCAGCTCTTCCGCAACCGTGGCGACGGCACTTTCGAGGATATCTCTCACTCCTCCGGCGTGGACAGGACGGCATTCACCAAGGCAGTCGTGGCCGGCGACTACGACAACGACGGGTACGTCGACTTTTACGTTTCCAATCTCTACGGGGGCAACTTCCTCTATCACAACAACCACGACCGCACGTTCACGGAGGTCTCCGAGCAGGCTCATGTGCACCAACCGCAATCGCAGAGCTTTGCCGCCTGGTTTTTCGATTACGATAACGACGGTTGGCCCGACCTGTTCGTCACCTCGTTTTTCTTTTCCGTCGACGAAACCCTGCGCAGCTACCTCGAGCTGCCGCATCACGTCGAGACGTTGAAGCTCTATAGGAACTTGGGGAACGGAACGTTCAAGGATGTGACGAAGGAAGTGGGCCTGGATAAGATCACCATGCCGATGGGCGCCAATTTCGGCGAGGTGGATAACGACGGGTTTCTGGACATCTATCTTGGGAACGGCGGCCCCGCCTACGGCGCCCTCGTCCCCCATATGCTGCTTCACAATAACCAGGGAAAATCATTCGTAGACATCACCGCTTCCGCGGGCGTGGGTGAGCTGCACAAAGGCCACGGCGTCGCTTTCGCCGACTTGGGCAACAACGGTCACGAAGACATCCTGGCCGGTGTCGGCGGGGCCACGCCTGGTGATGCACATGCCTTGCGCGTTTTCGAAAATCCGGGAAATGAGAATGACTGGATCACCGTGAAGCTTGTAGGAGTGAAAACCAACCGCGCGGCAATCGGCGCGCGAATCAAAGTGACTGTAGAAAATGAAGGGCAGGGCACGCGTTCGATCTATCGCACGGTCGGAAGCGGAGGGTCCTTCGGCGCCTCGCCGCTCCAACAACACATCGGGCTGGGCAAGTCGGCGCGGATCAGGAATCTGGAGGTATGGTGGCCAACGAGCAATACGCGCCAGAATTTCTCCAACCTGCCCAAGAATCAATTTATCGAGATCAAGGAGTTCGCGCAGCATTACACCAAGCTGGAGCGGAAGTCGTTCCGGCTGGGAGGCGCGAAAGATTAGCCCGCATTTCTCACCACGGGTCTGGAAGGGCGGGGCTTCAGCCCCGCCGTCACAAGGCCTTCCTGATAATTCCTGTGTCCCGTGCCCGGCGCAGTCCCGCGCCTGCGGGACTGCGCCGGGCACGGGAGCAACAGAGGGCGGGAGCCGCGACTCCGGCGGGGCTGAAGCCCCGCCCTTCCGGTAGCCCACGAAGAGCGTCCAAACGTGGTGAGAAATCCGGCCTAGAGATCAGGCCCTTTCGCGTCGACCATTTTTTGAGTTTCGAAGTTAACTTGCAAAACCGATTGGCCGATCGGGCAAGAGAATTGGGCATTCTTTTCCTCAGGAGGGATCAAAGGGGCGCCTGTCGACGTCTTGTTTGAGAAGTAGAAAACCGCAATAGTAATTGCCTTGCCGTCCGGGCCCCTTTGGTATGTGACTTTATTCGGAGAAATCTGCTGCTTCGTCTTTTTCAACCGAAGCAGAGCGCGAGCCTGAAAGAACGCTTCGTCGTTCTTCTGAAACGGGGTCATGTCACTGCCAGCGATGGCGATCCAGTAGTCCGGCAGCGCCTGTTCAACGTCTTTGTATGCCTCGGCCTCACTCATGCCTGACTGGAGCACCTCCTGCCGCGCCAATGCACTGCGCATGACTCGAGAGGACGCCCAATAAACAAAAAAGCGGACTTGTCCTCCCTGCGCCATCCGCGCCGTGGTGGCCGCACTGGTGGGCATCGCCCTCGATGAACCGCTAATCGGCTGCGTGGGCAACTCTTTCGTAACGTAGGGGATCCAGGTGCGGTCGATGGGAACTACGTGCGACCACGGAGACTGCTCGAAAATCTGTTGGAGCTCGTCATCCGTCCATTGCTGGTAGGGCTGGCCTTTCCAAGGGTCCTTGCCCGCCCCGGCGTGCGCCACGGTGAGCAGTGTGAACAACCAAACAGCTAATGCTCTGCGCATGTCTCACCTCTCCGAATGACTTCAGTGCATGCTTGAACGACCGGCCGAATCCGGCGCGGTCAGAGCTGCAGTACGATCAAATTCGAGTTTGGCCTTATCCTTGCGCCCCTCTTTTTGATAGATCTGCCCTAGTACATAGTGGAAAGGGGCGCTACGAGGAGCTAATTCGACCGCCTTTTCCATCTCGGTTTGCGCCTTCGTAAACTGATCGAGCCGAAAGTACGCTTTCCCCAATCCACCGTGCGCGCCGGGATCTTGCGGGGAGATCTCGACCGCCTGAACAAAATACGGGACAGCTTCCTCTACCCGATTCTGGTCTAGGAGCAGGCTACCGAGATCAAGGAACGGTCCAGGGTCCTGGATCTTTCTGTGTGCTTGCCAGGCAATCGCAGTTCGGAAGGCGGCGATAGCTTCATCCGTTTTGAGAAGCCCCGCGTAGGATAATCCCACGTTATCTTCCGCCTGGACGTTCTTCGGGTCGAGCTCCAGGCAGTGGTTGAAAGCGCTGATGGCCTCTCGAAACCTCTGCAAGTTGTATTTTGTGCGGCCGAGATGATACCACGCCTCGGAGTCATTGGGATTCCACTCCAGTGAGCGGGCGAGCCACTTCTCGGCGTCCACGAAATCACGCAACAAGACATAGTCGAGTGCCACCACTTTTAGATCGAGTGCGTTGGGAGAATGATATTTTGCGCCTTCCGTGAATTCTGCCAGCGACGCTCTGGCCTGCTTATCGCTGAACTTTGAAAGGATGGCATCCGGATTATGGGCCCTAACTTCTCCCGCGGACTCTTCCTGCGACGCTCTCCCCTGTATTTCTCTAAACAGGATATAGCCCAGCAGGAAATGGCCCTCGGCAGATTTCGGTTCTTTGTCCAAGTATTGGCGAACTGCGCGCTCTGCCTCACTCAGCATTCCCCGCTGGAGGAGTGATTTCGCCTCATTCAGGCCTGCCTCTGGCAATTCGCGTTGCGCAGGCCTTGTTGCCTTTTCGGCTACCCCAGCCGATCCCAGGCGGTCGGCCTCGGACGGCTGTTGCTGAGTCGCGGAGCTGGTTGTGGAAGGTGGCAGCCCAAAGAGCGCAGGGCTGATAGGAAAGAGCACAACCGCAGAAACAAGGGAAAGGCAAACCCCGAACCGCCTGGCATCCTTCACGATGAGGAACGAGCGGCGCCAGTTTTCGGCCCCCCGGTCCGGACATGGCTCAGGGCAACTCAGCTTCATGCTGACGGTCTCTTCCGTAAATTGATCTCAAAATTATAACCCGGCCAGCAAGAGTCTGCATCCCATCTACCTCTGAAAAGAAAGAGCCGAGGCTCGGTAAGCCTCGGCTCCATCGCTTGATCGGGCCGGCGCCACGGCCCGGCTATAATCTAGAAGCTGAGTTTGAAAAATGCCTGTCCTTGTCTTGGCGTATTGCCCTGGCAGGGATTAGAACCGGCGCTGCCATTGGGATTGACGTATCCAAAGCTGCTCGGGCCATCGGGGAGCGAGGTGTCGACCCCGGGGCTGTTGGTCGGACCACAGACCTGCATGCGATTGAAGATATTAAAGAACTCTATCCTGAGCTCTGCGGTCACGCGTTCACCGAAATAGAAGTGTTTAGCCAGAGCGATGTTTTCGTTTTCGCTGAACGGGTTGCGAAACTGGGCGAGATTGCGGACCTCACTGCCCTGTGTGAATCCCGGGTCGGAAAAGGCGGCTGTATTGAAAACAGGCTTGCCTTGATAATAGTTTCTGTAGTTGACGTTCAATGGAACGCTGGGGTTGTAATTGCAGCGATTGAATCCATTCAAGAACACGTCGTTGTCGTTGCAGTAGACGGTAACCGGAATGCCGCTCGCATATGTAAGTATGCCGCTCAATTGCCAGCCGCCCAGCGCGTTCTTCGCCAGGAGGCCGCCCTTGCTCAAGAAGCGCTTGCCCGGGCCGATGGGCAACTCGTAGACGCCGCTGATGTTTACAATATGCGTCTGGTCGTTACCGGCAATGGCATACTCGGACTTCTGATTGGCCTTGTTCTCCGAGCCCCAGTTGAACGTGGCGAAACCGCTGTCGGTGTTCGACATGGTTCGCGAGACGGTATAGTTAATGAGGTAGGTCAAGCCAGACGTGAAGCGCTTCTGGGCTTGGACCTGGAGAGCATTATAAGTTGCCCTGCCGTTCATATCGAAGGGGTTAGTGAGGCCCCCGGATGACTCGCTCGGGCCGTACATTGGGTAGGGTAGAAGGGCCTGCGACAACCCGGCGCCTGCCCCGTAATCGTTCATGAAGTTGTCGTAGGGGGTATAGTAGCCGCCGAACTGGCCGAAGCCAAGCGACTTCAGCGCGGCTTGCGAGGCCGCAGAGGTCCAGGCAAAGTTCGAAGAACCGGGAGACATCAAGCAGTTCGGATCGCTCGGGTTCGCGCTCGCGCAGAACATACCTAAAAAGGCTTGATCCGTCTGATTAACGGGGTTCAGCATAGATGTCATGTGGAGCTGCCTATTCCCGACATAGGAGGCGGAGAGCAAAGTGTTCCAGGGCAATTCACGTTGAATCCCGGCATTCCACGTTTGAGTGTAAGGATACTTGCCCGGGTTTTGGGAGAACTGACGCAAGACGCCCGTGCCGTTGTAGGTGGTAGGGTCAAAGGGCCCTGCCACAGGAACCCCCAGCGGGTTGCCGTCCCATTCGCCATAGTGAGGAATGTTCGAGCCGAACGAGGAGGTATTAACGATACCTGTGAGCAGGCCTCCAAACTGGACCGATAGCTTGTTGTTTCCGTACTCGTAGGCGCCGCCGTCCAGGAAATTCACGGCGTAGCCACCCAGAACCACCGTCTTCTTGTTCAACTCGAAGGCAAAGCCCACCCGCGGGCTAAAGTGCCTCCAACTCATATCCGCACGCCTGTAGCCCACACAAGTCGGGCAAGTGCCAAGTTTGGCGCCCGTCCCGAGCAAAGGGTCGCCCGTGGCGGGATTCACCGCGGCCGTGTTGGCGGCAGCGGCATTAAAGAAGACCACGTTGTCGTCCTCCTCGTCGAAAGGCCGCATAAGATCCCAGCGCACGCCGGCATTGAGCGTCAGCTTTGGCGTAACCTTGATGTTGTCTTGGACGTAGGGCGCCACCAGAAGGTTGCGCAGGTGGTTGTCCGCAACAAACTGACGGTAGGCAGAATCAGCATCACCCAGGAGGAAACTTGCGAAGGCGCTTCCAGTGGTGTCGATGTTGGCCGGGTCAGCAGTGCTGCGGCTGTTGTAAGCGAACATGCCGCCGCACTTTTGGCATTCATGGTCGTCCTGGTAGGAGCGACGCAGTTCCCAACCAATATTGAGCGAGTGCCGTCCACGGGTGTAGAGAAAGTTGTTATCGAAGCTGAGGCCCAATTTTCGATTCTTGGAGTACGTCTCCCCTTGGGCATTCAAACCGAACTGTGACGGCTGTAGGCCAAACGGTGAATTAAACGTGATCGTGGGAAGGCTTATGCTCTGAGCAACCCCTGGAAAGCTGTGGCCCAGGAAACTGTTCAATTCGTTGTTAATCTCACCCATCCAGCCAAACCCGGCCGTCATCACCAGGCTTGAGGAAACCACGTTAGAATAGGTTAGGAAAACGCCGGTTCCCAGTCTCGGCTCCGTTTCCAGGCCGCCCAACTCGTTGCCGAAATGAGAGCCGTTGACGTCAGAAAGATTGTAACTGTCGCGCCAGAAGCTGCCGTGGAGTTTCTGACTCTCGGTGAGGTTATGGTCGAGCGAAAATCCCCAATTCGTCTGCCGGGTCGGAAGGATTCCGACATTCGAGTCGAAGTTGTTGATCGGCCCGGTCCTTGTCGGATGGGGGATTAAGCTCAAAAGGGTCTTCGAAGTCGTGCTAAAGCAAGATGAGGGGATCGTGTTGTTCGGCCACGGTTGTCCGGGCGCCGGCGCCGTGCAGCCTGACGGGGCAACAAAGTTCTGGGGCACGAAGATAGTCGGGGTATTAGCGGGCAGACCAATGGACGCAGGGTAAACGCTGAAGTTACCTCCTACCTCGGCCGGCGTGGGTATAGTATTCGTTCCTGTGTCAGTTGAGTTCAGGCGAAACCAGTCGGCACTCACGAAAAAGAAAGTCTTGTTTTTGCCGTTGTAAAGCTTGGGAAAGAACACCGGCCCGCCCACCGAAAATCCAAAGCTGTTCTGGTTGATGACGGGGGTCGGACCTACCTGAGTCGGGGTCGTGCCCGGGGGGTTGACGCCGGCGGCGTCCAAAATGGTGTTACGGAGAACCTCGAAACCATCCCCATGGAGTTGATTTGTTCCAGAGGCGAACCGGTAATCCGCCACGCCCTGCGCCAGTCCATATTGCGCCCCGAAGTTCGATGTGAGGGCCTGGATCTCATTCACCATCTCAAAGGGAGGATTAATGTTGGACTGCATGCCCTGGGTTTCGGATTGGACTGCGACGACCCCGTTGAACATGACTTCATTCTGATAGCTCACGCCGCCGTTAATCCGGTGCTCGAACTCGCCTCCGGTCACACCGGGTGCAAGAAAGATTAAGTCATCAATCTGACGGTCACGCGGGCCAATGTTGCCGGGGCCGCCCCCAATCAGCGTGGGCACCTCTTGTGCGATCTTGCTTTCGACTACCGTGCCGAGCTGGGGCTGAGTGGTCTCCAAAGCGACGGGTGTCGCTGTAACTTCAATCGTCTGCGTAGTGCTTCCGACCTTGAGAATCGCATCTGTGGTGCTGAATTTGCCAACGTCCACATTGACGTTGTTGAGGACCGAGGTCTCGAAGCCCGCTTTATCGACCTTTACGGTGTAGACCCCTGGAATCAGGTCGGTTATGGTATAGGTTCCAACTGAAGTGGTGGCAGTATGGCTCGACACTCCAGTTGCGTTGCTCGTCGCTGTCACGGTTACGCCGGGAATGACAGCGCCGCTCTCGTCCGTTATCGTGCCCGTGATTCCGCTGAGACCTTGGGCACGCACGCCCTGTGGAGAGAAAAGGAAAAGCAAGCAAAAGGCCAAGCCTCCTGCAAGCCAGTGCTGGCAACTCAGATTTGTCCTCAGAAAACGGAAGAACATTAGAGCCCTCCTTGATTCCAAATTGACTCCTGAATACCGCTCCACACTGTAAGCGACATCCAGACTTCGGCCCGACAACCCGACGCAAGGGACGTAACGGATGGACACACCCATCCATTTGCTTGGATAGACTCTCCATCTGGAACCCTCCAGCGTGTCAATACCCCTACATGTCCTTTCTTTGTCCCCTGGTATTTCCTTGAAAGGTCGAGACTTAGATTAGACTATTCCCCCGTAACCGGTCCGGACGGACGGCTTAGCTGAGGCGTGTTCATCAGCAGGATGCCGAGCAAATGAATTACGCCATGCGAACAGACCATTTGTCCTTCAAACTACACAATCGGGAGTTGCTCAGTAACCCCTTAGTGCCCATTTACTGTCCACGAGTGTGGCGCCGCGCAGAGACTCAGGAGACGCGGAGATACACAAGAGAATCGCCGTAATTCCCTCTTAACTACTTCAGCTTGTTGGATTGTAAATAACCGCACCGCCCGTCGCCTGGGTTGTCTCTCGAGTTCTCATCTCTTCTCTGGTCCTTTATCAGGAGCCGTTTTGGATCAAGCCGGCGAGTGCTTGCAGCGCTTTAAGTTCCGACTGTGCCGGGAGCGTGGTGCGGTACCACTCCTCGACACGCCGGGTCTCGACCTCGGCGTTGCTTCCCGGATGGCGGGAGGCCCAGGCCTTGATCCTTACTCGCGCTTCCTCGGCTTTTGCCGTCATGCCCAGCTTTTCATAGCAGAAGATCTCGAGATGGTCCTGAATCCTGTAATCGGGATCGGCCGGCTTGCCCGTTCCCAGCCGCTCCGGGAATTCGCGCGAAGATTCCAGTCCGGCGACCGCTTCTTGATACCGGCTCTTTTTCATGTCCGCCAGCGCCTGCGTGACCAGACTTTCCACCCAGAGTTGGTGCACATCGCTCTGGCCTTCATAGGGCAGGATGGAGGCATTTGCCAGCACGTTGTAACTATCCTCATACTTGCCGCTATTTAAGTAAGTCCTGGCCAGCAGAATTCTGAGCGCGTCTTCCTTTGGGAACTGTTGCGAAGCAGCGACCGCCAGCTCCAATGCCTGACTGTTCATCCCGGCGTCGAGGTAATAATTCGCTAAGTGGTACCACGTTCTCCAATCTTTCTTGTCGATGGAGTAAGCCTTTTCAAAGTCCGCCCGGGCCTTCTGAGAATTGGTCTCTTTTTCGAGAAACGCTCGCGAGATATAGGCCGGGGCATAGTTTGGTTGGTCATTACACTTGCTGAACATCTTCAACGCGTCTTCGTTCCGCTGCATCCCCCAATAGATCAAGCCCAGGTAGTAGTTAGGCTTCCAATCGTCCGGCTGCGCCGTCGCGGCCCACTCAAACACGGGAACCGACTCTTCGCGGAAAGGGAACACTAAATAGGGCGAAAGCGCGGCGGCGTGCTCGAGCATCTTATGACTTTGTTCCGGCGATTTCTTTCGCAGCAAGTACGCCTGCCAATATCGCACCGTTGCCTGGTCCGGTGCGATGTCCAGCACCCGCAGCGTATCATCGTTCAGCCGCAGGTTGGCGTAATACGCGGCGATCTCGAGATAGGTCTCGTGCGGGAATTCGTTGCGGATCATAGATTGAAAGTTGTTCAGCGTGGCGGCGCGTGGGTCGAGCAGATACTGCTCGAAGCGCGCAAAATGGTTCAAGGGATCGATATCGAGAATCTTGTTCAAAGTCTGACGCCCCTTGTCTGGTTGCCCGTTCAGCCGGCGGGCAGTGGCCAGAAGCTGGTAGGCTCTGATGTTATAAGCATCATAGGTGAGGGAACGGTCTAGAAACTCGAGCGCGAGATCGAAATTGCGCTCCATGAGATAAATGCTGCCAAGTTCCGAGTAAGCCGCGGAGCGATACTTCATCGAGCGCGCCGCCCATCCTAGCGTCTCCTTGGCATCTACCAGGTCGTCCAGCCGCGTGGCAATGATGCCATAGATGTAACTTGCATCCGGGTCGTACATGGCGATATCCAATGCCCTACGCGCGTATTGGAGCGCCTCCTGGAATTCAGCCCTTCGGCAGTAGAGTTCGGCGAGGTGCGTCAAGGCGCGTACGTGGAGCGGCTCGCGCTGCACGACGGACTGATACTTACGCAAAGCTGAATTGTAATTCCGGCTTTTGTCGTCGCGCTCCGCGGACTGATAGAGCCCTTCGACGCTGCTCTCGTCGAAATTGTGGAAGTGGAGCGGACGCTTCAAGAGGTCGGCACCGGGATCGTCCGTGTAGGAGAGCTTGTCGCCCACGTCCACACGAAGGTGGCCCTCTGGGATGGAGACCGCGAAGGTCCTTTGATACACCTCCATGGGCTTGAGCACGATTCGGTCATGGGCAAGCTGCTTGCCCTCGGCGGAAATAGTTAGATCTTCTGCAACGCTTTGGAGAGCGCAGAAACTCACCACCAAGGTGTCTCTGCTCTTGCTAACGTTGAGGGCACCGTATGGAGTGGCTTTGACCATGGGACCGATTTTTTTGTACGGGAAATACAATTCCCGCCAGTGGTCGGCCGAGTCGGGGGCCAGGAATTCGTGGTCGCTCTGGTCAAGCAGGCGGCCGGTTTGAGGCTCGAAGTACGGCCCATCGTTGTCTGTCAGCAGGTCGTGCCAGATGGCGCCGGCGCGGGAAACCGGCCAGAGCCAAAGTTTCTGCCCCGGCACGTCTTCATGGAGCGCCCAGTGGCCATATCCGAATTGTGAATCGTGCCAGTATCCGCCTGTGAAATCCTCGAACGCGCCGAAGACGAAGAAGCTGTTTTCGTCATTATCGTTGTGGTTGCGGTAAAGAGCCAGATTTCGCCCATCCTTGCTCAGCGGCCACGGCTCAGAGGGAACCGAATAGTTGTGCCCGATCCAGCGTACCCCCGGCAGGACGAATTCGAGGTCGTTGGTAAGCATTTGAGCGGCGTTCATCCAAACGTAATAGGATTGGTTCAGCGGTTGCGGATTGTACCAGAGGGAATGCACCTCGACGTAGGCCTTGTCGGGAGGGATGATGTATTCCACCCTCCACTGCGTGCGAGACGGTAGATCCACATTCCCTACGATGCAGCTCACGCTGCCATCCGGATTCTTGCGGATCAGATAATCTACCGGCGTGGCTGTTGACGGCGCGTGGCCGATCAGCCCAAAGTTGGCCTCGATTCCTCCGGAGGTCCACGGACCGCGCATGGCGATGCTTCGAAACTTGAGCACGTGGTTGTAATAGATGAAGTCCTTTTGAGTGCTTTTTTCGACAGCTCCAATCAGCTTTCCGCCCGTCGCCGGCAACACCAATGCTTCGATGTAAGGGTTCTCGAGGTGGATCACATTCCAGGTTTGGTCCACACCCTCATAGGCGAGGTCGTCAAACGAAAAATAGGGATAGATTCTCTGACGCCGTCCGCCATCGGCCCGAACCGGCACGGGGTCCGGGCCCGAGAAGGGATAGGTCCTAATGACCTGCTTTTCCTCGCAGATAGTTGCCGCGCGGCACAAGATTCCCAACGCGAGAACAGACAGAAGCGGAATAAGGGTCAAAGAGCTTCGCTTCATTTTGGTTAACCTCTCTCATGAAAACGCTGAGTCTATCACACCGCGCGCAGGAGGGCCTACAAAGGCTGCGAAAAAACTTGCAGGCACTGTCATTTCCGCGAAAGCGGGAGTTCATTTCACAAACCCTCGGGAATGAGATGCCTAGAGACCGCCGTGTGGGAGATGGAAAGCGAGGACCGGACATCGCTAACCTAAGCAGCCCGGCCTTTGCTGTCCTGGAAGGAGATGCACAGCTAAAACACGGCCATTGCGGTTCGGATGCCCGTCAGGCTGAATCCATGTGTCCCCGCAGCCTGCACTCGGCTTCGCCCTTTCAGAGTGTGGCGGAGTGGAACACCTCTGGTGAGGAGTTGCGGAATGTGGGGAGGTTTCAGTTGACTGTCGCTGGTCGTGACGATTAAACTCGCTGCACGTGCAGCATTGCGCTTTTCTTAGAAGCCGTTGACGAAAGAGTCTTGGATTATGCATGATCGCCTCAACCCGCCACACGGCGGCGAATTAGTAAAACTGATTGCTGCACCGGGCCGGGTTCCTCAACTGCTGGCAGAATCAAGGTCCTGGCTTTCCTGGGATTTGACCCGCCGACAACTTTGTGATTTGGAACTTCTTTTGACAGGTGGTTTCTCACCGCTCCGGGGATTCATGACACGTGCCGACTACGAAAGCACGTGCGCCAACATGCGGCTGGCGGACGGGCGGTTATGGCCCATCCCCATCGTACTCGACGTCACGGAAGAGTTTGCAAAGTCCATCGGAAAAGGCAGCACCATTGCCCTCAGGGAACCTGAGGGCGTCATGTTGGCTGCCCTGCATGTGGATGAAGTGTGGCAGCCGGATCGGAGGGTGGAAGTCAAAGCAGTGTACGGGACGACAAACTCTGAGCATCCCGGTGTCGATTATGTGCTAAACAGGACCCACCCCTGGTACGTGGGAGGGCGCCTTGAGGGCGTCCAACTGCCTTCGCATTATGACTTTCGAGATTTGCGCCTGACGCCTTCCGAACTTCGGGCGGCATTCACCAGGCTCGGGTGGCACCGCATTGTTGCCTTCCAAACACGCAATCCGATGCACCGCGCTCACTACGAGCTGACACTAAAGGCCGCAAGAAAGGAAGAAGCGAACCTCCTCATTCACCCCTCTGTGGGCATGACTCGAGCGGGCGATGTTGAGTATTACGTGCGAGTGAGATGTTACCAAGCTCTTCTTTGCAAGTATCCCAAGGATACCGTCAAGCTTTCTTTGCTACCTCTGGCGATGCGCATGGCAGGACCACGTGAAGCCCTCTGGCATGCCATTATCCGCAAAAACCACGGCTGCAGCCATCTTATCGTGGGGCGTGACCACGCCGGACCTGGCAACGATTCAAGTGGCAAGCCGTTTTATGGGCCTTATGACGCGCAGGAATTGCTTCGCAAACATCAGCAGGAGATTGGCATAACCTTGGTCCCATTTCAAACGATGGTCTACCTGGAGGATCAGGAAACCTATCTCTCTGAGGACGAAGTCCCGGAAGGCGCACGCGTTCTCAATATTTCTGGAACGGAGTTCAGGCAGCGTCTGGCCGAAGGACGCGAGGTACCTTCCTGGTTCACGTTTCCGGAGGTCTTGCGTGAATTGCATCGCATCTATCCACCCCGGCGCCAGCAAGGGTTCACCGTTTTCTTCACAGGTCTCTCTGGTTCCGGGAAATCCACCGTCGCAAATGTTTTGCGTGTCAAATTCCTGGAAATGAGTGGCCGGCCAGTTACTTTCCTGGACGGGGACATCGTCCGTAAGCACCTGTCATCCGAACTGGGATTCTCCCGCGAGCATCGTGATATCAATATCCGGCGAATTGGGTTCGTTGCTGCGGAGATCACCAAGAATGGTGGAATCGCCATTTGCGCTCCCATTGCTCCCTATGACGCCATTCGGAAAGAAGTAAGGGCATTGATCCAGCCCCATGGCGGGTTTTTTCTCGTTTATATGTCGACCCCGCTTGAAACTTGCGCGGCAAGGGATCGCAAGGGACTTTACGCCAGAGCGCGTGCGGGTGTTGTTCAGCAGTTTACCGGTATCTCCGATCCATATGAGGCCCCCAGCGACGCCGATGTGGTGATTGACACAACCGATGTGACACCGGAAGAGGCTGCGCAAGAGATCTTCCTGCATCTGGAGCGGCAGGGCTACATCGGCGCGAATGATCAGGAAGCAACGGGGATCCCAGACGTGCATTAACCGGGAAGTCGGTCCCCGGCTGGCAGCGTCCCGGCCATTCGGGGCCTCCTTTACTTGGCATTCTTGAACGGACCGAGTCAGGTTTTCCCCGCCCGCTCGTCGTGCCTGGACAAGTCCACGCCCACCTTCAACAATCGGTCGCCTCTTTTGTCCGGTCTTATCAATGGAGGATTGCCATTGCGGGAAAAGATTCGGGCTCTTATTGACGCCCGGTGAGCCAGGAGTGCCCCTGCATCGTTGCCGGCACCTGGTATCCGGCCAAGTCGAGCAGGGTTGGGGCGACATCGAGGATATGCGCGCCCCGGTACTCGCCGCGCAGCGGGCAGTTCGGCGCGGCAAGCACAAACATGCCGAACTGGGCGTGGTTGCACGAATCAGGCCCCGTATCATTCTCCTGGACGTGTAACTTGCCGTACCCTACGCTGCCGATGGAGCGCCAAAGCAGCCCGCCAAAGTGAACGATCAGATCGGGAGGCACGTTGCGCACTCTACGATAGATTTCCTGGGGTGTGAAAACGGGCGAGTTGAGCGGACGCCCCACGTCATCCGTCAGAGCTTCAAAGCGTGACTTGATCTCGCCCCGGAAGGATTCGTAGTCACGGGGCGGGATGACGCCCTTTGGCTCGCGCCCCTGAACGTTGAAGAATACGCGGGCATAGTACCCTCCCTCGCTCCAGACTCGCGTCTTTGCCCAGTTGACCTTTAGCTCGGCAAATGGCCTCACTTGGCTGGGAGGCTCGTCGAGCACGAGCAACCCTTCCTTCACCAGCCATTCGTTGACGGCGAATCCGCCCTCCAGGCGCTGAGCGCCATGGTCGGAAACCACCAACACGGCGGTGTCGGCTGGCAGCGACTCAAGCACAATCCCGATTTGTTCATCGAGCCATTGGTAGTATTCCGGAATCACACTTTCGTAGGGATTGCCTGCTTGGTATTGCCGGTGCGCTTTGTCGAAAAAACTCCAGAAGCCGTGGTGGATGCGGTCCAGCCCGATATCCACAAAGTGGAAATAATCCCATTCCTGCTGCGTAAGCAGCCAGTGCACTACTTTCCACTGCTTTCGGCTCATCTCAAAGATTTGGCTCTTTAGCCAAGTTTTGTCGTCGGTGCGAAAGCCTTCGACGTCCGCCGGGTAATCGCCCACCAACTCAGTGATCTTGTTCTTGATTTCGCCCGGATAGGTAAACTCGTGCTCCTGCGGGTTGGGAGTGAGGAAGCAGCCAAGGCTGATGCCATGGAGCCGGCGCGGCGGATAATTGGGTGGAACTGCAAAAACAATTGATTTCTTTCCCTGGAGCGCCAAGTAATCCCAGATAGCCAGAGCTTGGATAGAACGCGAGTCCGCAAAGCGGAGGCCGCTGTAAGAGTAGTCGTTGCGATTGCGGAAACCGTATACTCCTAATGACCCCGGGTCCTGGCTGGTACACATACACATCCAGGCCGGGACGGTGATGGGCGGAATGACACTCTCCAGGCGGCCCCACAGGCCCCCGTTCATTAGCCGCCGGATATTTTTGAGGCGCTCGTCTGAGAAAACGATCTCCGGGGCAGCGCAGTCGAGTCCCAGGACGCAGATTTTCATTTAGGATCAACCATACCCAAGCGTGTCATTCCAAGCGGAGCGAGGAATCTTGCTCCGATCCTTTCTTCCGCAATCCGCCTGAACACAGAGCGAGATTCCTCGCTCCGCTCGGAATGACAGCCGTGAGCCATTGGCGAGGTGAACTCGCCGCTACGCAAGCCTCCATGGTTGGCCGTCCATTTGTGGCGGCAAGGAAAGGCCGAACCAAGCCAGCACCGTGGGGGCCACGTCCATGAGAGCAGGATGATCACAATCCAGCTTTCGGTTCGAGAACAGCACTCCGGGTACCAACAGGGGATCGATGCAGTGGTCTCCGCTCCATGCCTTAATGTTATCCTCTAACACGACCGCGGAAACCTTACCTTTCGCTGAATCCCAACCCACCCGATACCCTTCCGCATAGCCGATAATCAGGTCCGGCGCATTTCCCCGGTACGGCCCCTTATAGACAACGTCCCTGTCCCTTACCCGGGCGATGGGCGTGCGGCCGGTCTGCGGATCGACGAGTGCTTGCAGTTTCTCCTGGAGTTCGCGTTTGAGCGATCGGGTCTCTTCTCCAGGGGGCACGATCCCGCCGCGCTCCCGCCCCTGCTGGTTAATGTAGAGTCCGTTAAGACCCAGGGCGTAGGCACGCGTGCGTTCCCAGTCGACGTCCGCGAACCATTCCCCACTCCGCTCGACCCCATCTTTCAGGGCGAGGTAGCCGTTGCGCCATAGCCAGCTATTGACATTCACTCCGCGCGCGAAGGATTTGAATCCGTGGTCGGACACCACGAGCAAGACCCCGTCGCCGATTTGGTTGAGAATACGGCCGACCAAGTCGTCCATACGCCGGTAGAGAGCTTCGATCACACCTCCAAAGCGGCTATCCGTTTCGGAGTTCACCGCGGGGTGGCTGGCATCGAGGAATCGCCAAAACATGTGTTGGATACTATCCGTGGCATCAAATACGCAGGCGCAGACGCCGCGCGGCGTTTTTTCGAGTGCGTCGAAGAATATCCGCTCGCGCTCCTCATGAATCAGATAACACTGTTTGAGAAAGGCCTCTTCATCCAGAATCCCTTCATTAAGGGCCCAGGTGTCCTCAGCGAGACCGAGTGTGGCGTACGGCCCAAAAAGCTTTGCCAAATAGACAGAGTAGATGAGAGGGTGAGAAATGGGAAGGGCGGGCCGGCTGGGATCAATATTGACCGGGCTAACATAGAGTTCAAGATGGGGTGTTAGGGCCTTCAGGTAAAAGCGGCAGAGGCCGTGAACGCGGATCCCTAGCCCTGCCTTGAATCTCAGTTCCACCCATTCCGAGTACTCGCCTTTCCGGAGCTCGAAGCGCCGATCGGCAATTTCAATTTCAGCTTTTTCATCCGCCGTATCCGGCTTAACACTGAAATCCAGGCGCAATGGCGTGCTGGGGCGCCGCCGCAACGGGTTTTCGGGTCCGCAAATGTACGAATGAAAACGCTCCCCGTCGTGCTGAAGCGAAAGGCGTTCGCCTCCCTCCGGCTTCTCGCCGCTGGCGGCCCGGCTCGAGTAGAAGGAGAAGGTCCCCTGGCTTCCTTGCAGGTCTGGCACGCACATGCCTGACAGCAATACGCCTTCGAATTTCTCCGGTGGAAATGTAATGGGAATACGGATCACGGAACAGAAGACGCCCGCTTTCCCCAAGAAGTGCCAGAACGGTATGCCCTTGCGCAACAACTTCACCCGCGGCCGGCCGAGCGGGAAAGTGTACTTGCCGACTTTTAACGTCTTTTTGGTATCGCGGATCTGTGCCGAAGATAGAAAGGGCAGATAACTGCCCAAATCGCGTCCCAGGAAATCATAGATGTTGTGTTTGCCTGGATTGACTCCAGTTATGAAGGAAGACCAGGCGACGGGCGAATCGGGAGGGCAAGTTGTTGCCAGACGACGGAAGCTTCCGTGGTCTCGGAGTTTGGCGAAGTTAGGCAGTTTTCCTTGGTCCATAAACCGAGTGGCTAAGTCCGGGTCCAAGCCATCGAGGCCGACAATCACCACGCGCTTCACCTGGGCACGACGATAGGTTTTCCAACCACGAATCAGGCGATAGATCCGGCGAGCCGGCCAAGTGATGAAAGCGAACAGGGAGTACAGGAAAGCCAAAAAAAGAGTCAGGAAGGAGGAAAGGAAAGCAAAGCCTGCTCCCGGTCCCACGTAAGCCTGAACGACAGTGGGAGTGAACAGGAGAACCGCGAAGGCCAGCAAAATCGCCGTCACCACCCCGCGTTTGCCACTTCCTCTCATCTTCCCTCGATTCCAGTCCTCTCTCAAAACCCGACGCCGGCCCTCTCCCCAGACGCGATGCCAACCCTGTCCCCCTTGGGGGAGAGGGTGGAGCGCCCCGGCGTTTTCATCAGCCGAGGCGGGCCGGGCGAGGGGGTCTTGAGGGGAATGAGAGTTGGTCACCGCCATGTGTCCATGCATCTTCAAATTTCGATCCCCAGCACAAGTTTGACAATCAGCCCTGAAACAAGAGAAACAACCAGGAAGAAAACCAACCAATTGGTAGCGAAATACCCCAGGTCTATGGCACGCGGGGCATAATTCACTTCCAGCGATCGCAAAGGGCCGTTTCTGGGAAGGGGTTGTTCAACGGGATTCAAAAACCACTCCACCACACTCGCCCGTGCGCGCTCTGCCGGCAATGGGGTTATCTCCTTCGACACGACAACTTGCTTGGTGAACGTCTGACCCCCGAGACTTACCGCCGGCAAGAAAACGCCGTACTCATCCGCTCGAATACGCCAGTTCACCTCCTGAAGCGCTGGGATGTTCACAGGAGGGGCAGTCAACGTCAGACCTTTCGGGAGCCGAAGAGAGTCCGAGCCCAGCGTGCCTGGCCCGGCCAATGTGGCTTTCAGGATAAATGAATCGTGCGCTTGCAGCGGAATCCGGTTGAAGCGCAGGTCGAGCTGGACCATAAGAATCACTAATGGAAGCAGAAGAATGGCCAGCGCCTTCAAGTTATACGCAAGGTAAACGAGTGTCGAGCGGAGGATGCGGCCATAAGCCCGTGAAACGATGCCTAACTGATCCGGGAAGAGGCGAACTTCCAACAAGTGCGCTTGGATGCGGTTCTTGATCCGGCGCATTGTGTCCTGATTCGAAACATACCGGAAAACCAGGACAGCGGCCAGACCGGTCAAGACCGAGATCGCGGCAAGCCCGTAAGCAGGGTGGGCGGCGCGAAAGGGCCAAAAGAAGAGATCGAATGCGCCGTCGATCAGCCTCAGAGCAGCACCTCCCTAATCGTGTCATTCCGAGCGAAGCGAGGAATCTTGCTGCGAGCTTTTCTCCGCATAATCTTTCGTTCGCCTCGGGCTCCCCAACCGCTGGGCGCAGAGCAAGATTCCTTGCTTCGCTCGGAATGACAGCAGTGAGTCTTCGCGGAAGCCGGAAGGCTTAGGCGCATCATTCGATGTAGCCGAGGCCCTTGAGGCGCTTCCTCACTTCTTCTTCGTCTTCTGACCCTTCCCCCGACCCCAAGATGGCTGCGACTTCTCTTTCGACAACGTGAATGACGAACTCTTCCGGGGAAGAGTAGCCGGCTTTCACGGCACACTTCTTCACTTTCTCCAGCAGATCATCATCCAGCTTGATTCGATTTCCGAGCACTGCTTTGCTCCTTCAGCCGGGCGCTAGTGTTCTGTCTGAGAAGTTCGTTCACAAAGTCTTCCTCATGCGAAAGGGTTCTTCGGAGCCCCGGCAGGGGCGAAATACCGTAGCCCAGGGCGGAAGCCCTGGGTTGTATAGCCCTTACCCCGCCTTCGGCACCCCTCTCCCGCACAGGCGGGAGAGGGGACGGGGGTCAGGGAGGGCTCGCTGACCCACGGCTTGCTCCGTGGGCTACATTATTTCGCCCCCTCCGCGGGCTGACTTCTTTGACGAACTTCTGACTCGGGACACTAGCCCTCCGTTTAAGAAGTTGCGAAAAAAATAAAACGGCTCATCTCACAAAGCGAGCCTGAGGCGCAAGGGAGCCCAAAGTGGAGGCCCTTTCTTTACTTTGCGACCTTTGCGTACTTTGCGCCTTTGCGTGAACCTTGTTCCTCCTAAGGTTATTCCACAGCTTTGAACACCGATTGCCCCACCATGTTCTTTGGCTTGGCAATGTTGTATTCAGCCAGAATCGTGGGTGCAATATCAGTGAGCGCCGGCGTTTGCATGGCAATTGGCTTGTTGCTCAGCAGCACCCCTGGAACCAGCGTGTAGTCGATGCAATGATCCCCGCTCCAGGGTTCGCGATTGGGTTCCAGAACTTCGGCGGTAAATTCCCCCAAATCCGTCGCCCATCCCGCTCGATATCCACGGTTGTATCCTACCACCAAATCTGGAGCGTCGCGAACGCGGTCACCCGAATAAACATCATCAGCCTTGTCGATGCGGGTGATGGGTGCAAGGCCTGTCACCGGATCGCGTACGGCGAGGAGCTTGACGCGGATTTCATTCTGCAAAGCCTCGGCCTCCCCCCCGGGCGCCACCGTTCCCCAGCGCTCTCGGCCGCGCAAATTGAGATACAAGCCGTTGAGACCCAAGCCGTAAGCGCGTGTATGCAACCAGTCGACGTCCGTGAAGAGGTCTCCTAAGCGGGTTCTTGGCCCGGGCTTGAGCGTGATATAACCGTTGTCGAGCAGCCACGTATTTAGGTTGAAGGAACGGTCGAAGGGAGCAAAACCGTGATCGGACATGACGATGAGCGTCGTGTTCCCATCCACCTTGGCCAGCGCCTTGCCCAACATATGGTCCATCTGTTCGTAGAACCATTCGAGCGTGCCGGAGTATTTCGCGGCCACTTCGGGATCGTATGCCGGACTGTTTTGATTAAACGCCCGCCAGAACATGTGCGCGTTCTCGTCCAGGCTGGAAAAATAAGCGAAAAGCAGCCCGGCCTGAAGCCTGGCCAGTTCCAGATCGAAGAACCTTACCTGCTCAGCCAGCACCAGGCGCGCCTGTTCCAGGTATTCTCCGTCGGTGAGGACCCGGTCGGAAAGCGCCTTGGTGTCCTCAGGAATGCCCTGCGTGTAATAGAAGCCGACTTGCTTCCACAATTCCTTCGCGTAGTTTGGAGGCGTAGAGAGCGGCAAAGCTGGTTGGGAGGGGTCGATGTTGACGGGGGAGATGTAGAGTTTGAAGTAAGGGGTGATTTGCTTCATGTACATTCTGCAAATCCCCGTGGCACTCTCCAGCCAGGGAATGAGTGAGAACTTTAACTGGACCCAGTTGCTCCATTCGCCCTCGCGGAGCAGGATTTCCTGATCCTGGATGACGATCTTCGCTTCCGGCTGCGTGGGATCAACCCAAACCGTAAAATCGACGGTCACCTGCGGAGCTCCTTTGCGGAACGTATTGGGCGGGCCGAACAGTTTGGCGGAAACTCGATGATCCTGCACTTCGACCGGGTAGACATAGCCTCCGCTTCGTTCACCCTCTCCGTCCAGTGGGTCGTCGGTATAAAAGGAGAAGATCCCGTAAGTGCCCTGCATGTCCGGCGTTCCCATGCCGGCCAGGGTTCGGGCCCGGGATTCGGCCGGAGGGAAGTTCGCCGGAATGCGAAGCACTGTGGCGGGGATCCCGTGTTCATCCAGAATTTGCCAGAAGGCCTTGCCCCGTCTCAGCAAAGTGGCCTCGCCACTGGATAGAGGAATCACCCAATTGCCCAAGGGGAGCGTGTGGGCGGGGGGTTCCACACGCGCCATGGAAAACTCGGGGAGCATGGTCTTAGGGTCGCGCTGGATGAAATCAAAGATGCCGTGTCCGCCCGGATTCATGCCTGTGATCACGTTCGACCACGCGACCGGGCTCTGCGGTGGGGTGCTGGTTCGCAGCTCGCGGAAACTGCCCTCGTGTTCCAGCCGCTGAAAGTTGGGCATGCGCCCATCTTGCTCATAGCGATGCAAGAGTTGCGGGTCCATGCCGTCAATTCCCAGCACAATCACCTTGTGGCGCGAAGCTTCGCCATTCCTGTGGGCGCAACTGGCCATCATGAACGCGCAGACAACCAGCAGCAGGAAGCAGGGTAACCATTTGCGAGAGTTCTCTTCTTTCATTTCCCGCCCTCTTGGCCTGGCGTTCTGAGCCCGATAGCCCGCTAATATACACCTGACCGGCGTTTGCAACAATTCTGCCGCCCTGCGTTCAGCGTAAGGCGTGCCTTGCGACCGCAGTGGCCCAGCTCCATCTCTGCTGAGAATCCACGGTGGGACGCTGGGGGCTATCCGGCGCGGCGCCTGGGCAAGCAGCAGGTTGAATTTCGAAGGATGAATGACGCCGCGCTGCCTCAGATTCGCCCCCTTGCTCGAACCGGCTTCTCCAGTGTATTTTTGAGTGGCAAACAGCGAGGAACTCTACAAGTCTGATGCCGAAATTTGCAGAGATTGCGCGCCACACCGCCGTCCTCATCACGGGATTGGCAGTGAATCTCCAAGTGACGCTTTCTGCTTCCGCAGCGCAGATCCGTGGCCCCTATCAAAACGGCACCGTCGATTCTCTGCGGGCCTCATGCGCTTCAACACAGCCCCCACGGCGCAGCTTAGTGGCCTCTATATTGAGTTCTTTCCCGGCACTGAGGACACGGAGGGTCTGCCGGCAGGAGGACCTTGAAGCCCGACGATCCAGGCGGGCGGCGGGCGAATTCCGAGACAGGTTGTTCGCCCTGAATCAGCAAGGGGGGAGGGCCTTCGGGCGAAGATGACATAATGTCGCTTCTGCGGCTTCAAGACCCCTCCCCCCGCTTGGCGATTCCCGGGCGCGGAGCAACGAACTGTTTTTTGATGCGAACGAACCCAATCCGAAACTGAGAAACCACCATGAAACGACCTATTCTAAAATCTACTATTCTCTGTCTGGCTCTTATTGCTTTGGTCATTCCTCACTTTGGCATTCCGCAGGCGCAGCATGGGCCGAGTTATTCCGCGCCTCGCCTGGATGCGTGGAGAATTCTGGGCCCAGGAGGCGGGGGCGCGCAGTTTTACCCCGCGGTCAGCCCGCACGATCCGAATCTGGTTTTGGTGGCTTGTGACATGACGGGCGCCTACATTTCGGAGGATGGCGGCAAATCCTGGCGCCTATTCAATCTTCGCAAGCCGGTGAAATTCTTCGCCTTCGATCCCCTGGATTCGCAAGCGATTTACACCGGCACAGACGTTCTGTGGCGAAGCGCCGATCGCGGCCGCACCTGGAGTCTCGTCTATCCTTCCGACTCGGGCGTGCGCCTCATCATGCCGGATGACCATGCCGATCCCACAGTTCTTACTCCCCAGGGACCGGCCGGTCGCGTGCTGGCCCTAGCCGTGGACCCCGCTGACTCCCAAAAGCTCTATGCGACGATCAGCGACGCGAGCGGCGTCGGGCTCTACATCTCGAGTGACCGTGGCGCGCACTGGCAACGCGCGTCGGACCTTCCCGGAGGCGGCCGGAAAATATTCGTTGATTCGCATTCGCCGGCATCCGACCGCACGCTCTACGTTCTGGGAGAAAACTCCGTTGCTGTGCGCAGGGGAGGCCAATGGAAGCAGGGCGCCGCGCCGGAGGGCGTGGGGCAGGCCATCGATATGTCCGCAGGCTTCTCTTCGCTGGGGCAATTGATCGTTTACATGGTGACGGGAGGAGGACGGCGAGGCAGTTCCCGGCGCGGCATCTTTGTCTCCCCCGACGGCGGTGCCACCTGGAGGGCGTCGGACGCCGCCGCGCTTCGCAATGCCGGTTCCGGCCCCGCAATGGCTGAACTGACTTCCGTGGCCACCTGCCTGCTCCACCCGCAAGTTGCTTATGTTTCGTATGAGGACTTGCGCACGGGCGGCCAGCTTTTTCACGGGGTGGCCAAGACTCTTGACGCAGGCTCCACCTGGGAGTTGGTCTGGAAAGAGGGACGCGAGCCCGCCCCCAACGTCCACGATGCGTGGATCTCCGAACGCTTCGGCACGGATTGGGGCGAACCGGGCATCTCGCTGGGAGTGGCTCCGGGCAATCCCGATATCTGTTATCGCACCGATCTTGGCCGCACCATGCGGACGCTCGATGGCGGGCGCACCTGGGATGCCCTTTACTCGAGGCGCGTGGCCGAGCGGACTTATGCCACCACCGGCCTTGACGTGACCACGAATTACGGCGTCTTCTTTGACCCTTACGATTCGCACCGAATGTTTATTGCTTATACGGACATCGGCCTGTTTCGCAGCGAAGATGACGGCGAGAGTTGGACAAGCGCGACCGAGGGCGTGCCGCGCCGCTGGACGAACACGACCTATTGGATCACCTTCGATCCTGCGGTGCGCGGCCGGGTTTGGGGCGTGATGAGTTACGTGCACGACCTGCCGCGTCCCAAAATGTGGCGGCACGCCTCCCCGGCCCGCTACGACGGTGGAGTCTGCCTCAGCGAGGATGGCGGCAAGACCTGGCGGCCCTCGAGCCAGGGCATGCCTCCCACCGCCGCGACCCACGTCCTGTTGGATCCCGCCAGCCGCGTTGACGCGCGGGTTCTCTATGTAGCCGGTTTGGGCAAGGGCGTTTTCAAATCGGTGGACGGCGGCCGAAGCTGGGCGCTCCGCAATCAGGGATTGCCGGGACCAGAGCCTTTCGCTTGGCGGCTGGCACGCGACAAGATGGGAACGCTGTATGTGGTCTTGGCGCGCCGCAGCGAGGACGGCAGTTTCGGCAACGCGCAGGATGGCGCGCTCTTCCGCTCACGCGACGGGGCAGAGCACTGGGAACCAATCGCACTGCCCAAAGGCGTGAATGGCCCAAACGGACTGGCTATCGATGCCGAGGACCCGAATCGGCTCTACCTCGCAGCTTGGGGTCGCAACGCGGCGGAGGGCGCAGTGGACGGCGGAATCTTCATCTCGACCAACGGCGGTAACTCCTGGCGCAATGTGCTTTCCCGGGACCAACACATTTACGACCTCACGGTTGACCCCCGTGACCCCAAGGTTCTCTACGCTTGTGGTTTTGAGTCTTCCGCCTGGCGTTCCACTGACCGCGGCGAAACCTGGAAGCGTATTCCCGGCTTCAATTTCAAATGGGGTCACAGGGTGATTCCCGACCCGCACGATCCCGGTTCGATTTTCATCACGACCTTCGGCGGGAGCGTCTGGCACGGCCCCGCGGCAGGTGATCCCCAGGCCATCGAGGACATCGTCACGTCCTCGCTGGCCTACAGGTAGGGTAGGCGTGGCCTCTGTGGTAGAGCTTTTCGACGAAGCGCGGACCGCCGATTTCGCGGTCCGCGTCTTTTCCGTAGCTCTTATCGCCACCGTGCCGTGTTCTATCGCGGCGTCGAAACTCCGCCCCGTACCATCTGGTACGGGGCTCCGGCGTCCTTTTCTTTCCCATCGATATTTCTTTATCGTCGTGAGCCTGCTCAGCCGGCGAGAGAAATTCACCGAGCCTGATTTCGCCCTATCGGCACGAGCCTTTAACGGAGTTTCCATGGGCCTGTGGCCCATCCGAGGACATGAAAATCACCTCGTCACCCCCGCGAAAGCGGGGGTCCACGTCAAGCTCCGAGGTGGATTCCCGCTTTCGTGGGAATGACGCGCATGGGGCGATTTTCAGGAGAGCGCGGGCACTGCAGCCGTTTTACCTGACGGCTTGGGTCTTTCTCCCCGACCACTGGCACTGCATTTGCGCGCCGCTGTATCCGGTAACGATTTCACTGGCCATGAAGTAGGGGCGAGGCGCCGCCTCGCCCCTACTGGGCACGCGGTCAACCAGCGCCGGGGCGCCGACGGCGAACTCTGGCAACCCAGGTTCTTCGACCGCGCCCTGCGCACCGTCAAGGAATACAACGAAAAGGTCGAATACATTCACCTCAACCCGGTGAGGGCCGGTTTGGTCAGCCACCTCGAGGATTGGCGGTGGTCAAGTTACAACGAATACGCTGGCTTGAGCGCCGGCGAACAAAACGAACGCCGCGGTTTGATCTTGGACCGGGTGAGAATGCCCTCCGATCCGCGCGCAGGAATTTGATCGCTTCATCACGGGGCCGAAAAGACGCGGACCACAAAAGCGGTGGTCCGCGCTTACCTTACCCGGCGGACCGCCGACGTAAAGAGGTGCACATGGTGATCTGCTACTTATATTCAGTCGCCTTTTAGTCATCACGCTGCAACAATCCCACACGTGGTACAGCAGCCATCCATCAACGAACTCACTGCCTTCGGCCTAGCCCTACGTGCGCTCCGTCAGAAGGCGCAATTGACGCAGGAGCAGTTGGCCGACCGTTGCGGGTTGCACCGCACCTATATAGGCGGCCTCGAGCGAGGGGAGCGGAACGTAGGCTTGCTCAACATCCACATCCTCGCTCGTGCGCTGAACACCACCGCCGTTGACTTGCTCCGTACCGCAGAAACATTCCGCGAGCAGCCTCACAGGAAGGGGTCGTAACCGGATCATGGAGTTTTGCGGAAAACCCCTGAAGCCACACGGCAAATCGAAATATGATGCGCCGCGCCTCCATCGCTGTTACCGCGAGAGAAATCACAAAGGGTCATGCAAGGAGTTTCCCTTTCTCGAACACCTAAAGGCCGTCGCCCCCCGTGTGGCGGGCAAGATAGCGCGTGACGCGACCAAGACCACTGGCGCTTCCTGGAAGAGCAAAGGGGCCGGGCCGAATCGGATTTCCCGCTGGACGATGTTGCTCTCGGACGCCAAGCTTAGAGCGCTTGGAATTAACGTGGCGGCTTTTAAACCCTGGGTCGTCGCCAAACTGCGGGACAAGGCTGCGACGTACGAAAATTGCATGAGCGTTGCCCAATACCTGACCTGGTGCGCCTACAGCCTGATCAACTCGCCAGACCCTGACGCTCATACACGCCAATACCTGGCCGCTCTTTTTGGTCCGATCGTGAAGGGTACAACGCTCTGTCTTGTCTGTCAGGCCCCCCTCGATTTCGCACTTTTTGCGGCAGCGCGTCGCGCTAGGGCGGAGATTGAAACGGCGCACTCTGAGCCGCGCTCCCATACACCCGGCAACGTCGGTTTTGCCCATCGAAGCTGCAACATTGCGCAGGGCGACAAGACCCTCAGTGAATTCTACGATTGGATCAAAGGGATACTGTCTCGGACAGGCCACATCTAAAGCTCGTAATCCGGGCCAGACATCGCCTGGAGATCGGCCAGGAGCCCCGACCGGCGTTCCAGCGTTTGACGGAACCGCGCAATGCGATCACGCCACGGGCCGTCACCATGCAGCAGCGGAATCCGCAGTTCAAGCAGCCGGTTCCCAAGCGTGCCGAGTGTCGATTGAATGAACACGAGGCTCCGCGTCTGGAGTTTCACCGAAGGCAAATTTAAAGCGTACAGCAATTCGTAGGGATCGAGTCGGTCGCGGTTCAAGGTGCTGATAATTCGCATATGGCTTTGCACCACGCACCGGACATTCTGCTCTGTCAGGAGCGCCGTGGTCCCGATCCGGTAGCGCCCATCTACAACCATCAGGATGTCGCCAGCTTTGAGTTTCTGCTGCGCCGCGAATTCTTCGTAAACCGCCTCACTCACTGCTTTCGTCGGGTCCGTTGAGATCTCAAAATTCGACAGGTCAGAGGTACGCACGAAAGGAACCGTCCCCGTGCCATACGCCGCCGAGCCAACTTCGTGCCCCTTCCTTATGCGGATAATTTTCGCCTTGACTAGCTCGCCCAGTGTCGCAGACCGCGCGCCTTGGGTGACCCCAACCTCACTCGCACTCACTTCATCACGGCCATAGTGGTAGCGCGGCACGAGATAACGTTGCCCTTTAAGAGCAGCCGCTCGCCAGTACCTATCTCTCTCCCTCCCCTCATGAAATGCCCCTGCGATGTCTGGAAAATCATCCCGGTACAGATGCCCGCGTCGGTCGTGCCCACAGTGAAGCGCCACGGCGACCAGGGTAGTTGGATCTGTCTGCCCCGGTTTCTTCTCGCCCGTCTTCGTGAAAAACAGAACATTCGTCTTCGTGTCCGTGCCCGGTTGAAACATCGTTCGTGGACAATCCAGCAAGGCCGTGACGTCGCCTTGCTCTTCCAGCCATTCCCATACATAGGAGGTCTGCCGATTGCCGAAAACTCCCTCCGGCAGAACAATACCGAGTCGCCCGCCCGCCTTCAGCGCTCGCACACAAAGTTCGAGAAAGAGGATTTGCGGGTCTTGGCTGTTACATAAGGCCCCAGTCTGTAGCCACCTTCCCAGGCCCTTCCCCTGGCTCCATACATGGCCCAAATCGAAATCGCCTAGGATCATTCTGTCCTTGACGCCGATTCTTGCTCCAAAAGGCGGGTTCGTCAAAACAACATCGTAAGCTTCGGCTACGCTCGCCCCGGTATGCTGCCTCCACTCAGCCACCGATAACGAATTGAAGTTATAAATACGCCCCCGTTCCCGGCTCACAATCTTCAGAAGCGCGCTCGCAAGTCGCGCTAGCCCGGTATCCTTATCGACGCCAACGAGCTTCCCCGACATTCGCTCACCTGGGTACGCCCGCAACTGATAGATTTGGGTTTCCGCAAGAAAACCACCTGTGCCGCACGCCGGGTCCGCTACAGCCTCGCCAGGTTTCGGATCGACAATCTCCACCATCGCCCGAACAAGTGACTTCGGCGTGAAAAATTGCCCTTTCTCCCCGCGCAAACGAGGCCCCATGAGCGCCTGGAATGCTTCCCCAAGCGCATGCGCGGGCGCGCGCGACAGGTCGATGTCCGACAACTCGGCAAGTGCCATCCGCAGCGAGTCGTCGCCGAGAACGAATAGCTGCTTCGCCTCCACCAGCCCAGGGAATGCACGCCGCAGCATCGGCAACAACATCTTGTTAGCCGTCCCTTTCCCGTTCAGGTAAGACGACAGCGTTGGCTGTCCGCCGTTTATTTCGGTCGAAAGTTTGCTCAGCAGCAGCAACGACAGGTCTTCAACAAGCAGTTCCGCACGGCTGGCTTTGCTGTTCGTATACAGGTGGTAATAAATGCGCTTGAACGCTTCAGGGAGACTTAGCTGCTTCGCTTCCTTGCTCGTCGGCCGGAAAAGGTAGCCACTTCCTTCGTTCCCGAGCCCGTCAATGTTTCGCATCCGCCCCCCCTAATGATGACTATGTAAGGCACCACACGCCGTGAGATTATAGAGCTTCGGCGTGCCGTTGTAAACTACATTGTTGACCATGCGGACCGGAACGGTTTCTTTTCGGCTCAATTGAGCCTAGTCGAGGCAAGCAGGAAGCAGCGCGCACCCGCCAATCTTAGTGGCGGGCGAGTCCGCATCCTTTCCGTAGCTACTATCGCCACCGTGCCGTATTCTATCGTCCGTCAGCCGACGGATCGAAACTGCGGCGTCCTTCTTTTTCCGATCGATATTTCTTTATCGTCGTGCGCCTGCTCAGGCGGCGAGAGAAACTCACCGAGCCTGATTTCGCCCTGTTGGCGCGAGCCTTTAATCGAGCGCGGGCACTGCACCCGTTTTACCTGACGGCTTGGGTCTTTCTCCCCGACCACTGGCACTGCATTTGCGCGCCGCTGTATCCGGTAACGATTTCACTGGCCATGAAGTAGGGGCGAGGCGCCGCCTCGCCCCTACTGGGCACGCGGTCAACCAGCGCCGGGGCGCCGACGGCGAACTCTGGCAACCCAGGTTCTTCGACCGCGCCCTGCGCACCGTCAAGGAATACAACGAAAAGGTCGAATACATTCACCTCAACCCGATGAGGGCCGGTTTGGTCAGCCGCCCGGAAGATCGGCGGTGGTCAAGTTACAACGAATACGCCGGCATGAGCGCCGAGGAACAAAACGAACGCTGCGGTTTGATCGTCGACCGGGTGAGAATGCCCTCCGATCCGCACGCACGAATTTGATCGCTCCATCACGGGGCCGAAAAGACGCGGACCACAAAAGCGGTGGTCCGCGCTTGTATCTTGGTATCCATGTTGGTTTCGGGTGTAAAACAACCCCTAGGGTTAGCTGGGTCTGACGGCGGAGGCCGATCTGCGCTGAGGCCGGGAAGTCCTTCCCGAGCCTGTGGGGTA
>Ga0326727_10001456_pt1 | contig 87311 bp, 82 predicted proteins | sample MB2enrmetagenome_FD_207643 | JGI IMG/M metagenome (GOLD analysis project Ga0326727, IMG submission 207643) | Lab enriched peat soil microbial communities from McLean, Ithaca, NY, United States - MB29MY | ecosystem: Environmental > Terrestrial > Soil > Wetlands > Peat | place: USA: New York...
GTTTGCTTTCAGCCAAATCATGCACTTCATCAATTATGACGCATTGCACGTTGCTTAGGTGTCTGCGCATTTGTGAGCCGGGAAGAATCGCCTGCAAAGTTTCAGGTGTGGTAACCAGCATTTGAGGAGGTCGGAGCGCTTGTTTCCTGCGAATTTTCATTTCTGTATCGCCATGGCGGACTTCAACGGTTATGCCTAATTGCTTGCTCCAGAATGTCAGGCGCTTGAACATGTCGCGGTTCAATGCGCGGAGAGGCGTAACGTAGATTACCTGTATGCCCCTGTCCTTTTGTTCTTGATTTTTCTGCTCAACCAGCCTCGAAAAGACGGGGAGCAATACGGCTTCGGTTTTTCCAGTGCCCGTTGGCGCAATTAACAGTACATTCTTGCCTTCCAGCACTAGCGGAAACGCCAAAGTCTGCGGCAAGGTAGGCTCTGAAAAACCAAGCTCTGCTAATGCCTTGCGAACAGGTTTAGCGAGTAATTTGAAAACAGGGCTTGAACTTTCAATTTGCATTTTCTTGGATAAACTATCGGGTAAAAGAACGCTTTAACTGTTTAGCTTAAATTAGACTGATTTGCCCTGAAATATATTTGACTGTGAATTCTGTTATTCCTTTTTCTTTTTTTTTATTAAATTGACAAAAAGGTTCATTCTGCTTCTCAAAAAAGTTAATATGACTTAAACCCAAAGAAAATACAACGAAGAGTTAAACTTGCAATTGACATAAACTTGGTAAGTTATCGGTTGGTGGGGGAAAGTGAACTTAAAACTCTATGCAGTCAAGAGGGGGAATCCAAAACTTGGTAGTTGCATCCAACTGGTCGTAGTTGACTTAGATAAAGGCAAACGTTACCCATTAAACTTCGTTTGCGTTCTGCCTCAATATCTCCGCTTACTTGAAAAACGCTCCAGCAACTTTGCTAAAATTTTCGGAAAAAAAAGTCTTCCTGTAGCAAAAAACCTTTTGGTTGAAGCAAAGCACAGGGAAGAGGACCCTGACATCCAGAAGGTCATCAGTAAACGGATAAAAGCCATCGACTCGGAAAAGACTGTTTAGAAAATAGCAATTAATCCAAATTCACTTTTACAAATTACCGTTTAGATGAAGAGATAAGAAGCGAAATAAGATAGTCATGTTCAACTATACCGAATGCTCCATTTCTTGCAGAAAACTCATCAAACTTTTTAACGCCGTCAGGCTTCAAAAACGGCGACTTAATGGCGAAGGGCACTGGGTCTCTTGTATGCGTTCCGATTTTAATTGGCGTGGGATGATCAGGCGAAATTGCAATCGCATAAGGCTCCTTTAAGCCGTCGAGAATTCTGCCTAGCAGTCTCTTGTCTAAGTCCTCAATCGTTTTAACTTTTAGCGCGTTATCCCTAAGGTGCCCCGCTTCGTCAGGTGCCTCAACATGAACAAAAACCAAATCATTATCCTCAAGAGCTTTCAACGCAGCCTCTGCTTTGCCTTCATAATTAGTATTATACAAACCCGTTGCTCCAGGAACATTGATTATTTCCATTCCAGCGTAAGTGCCGATTCCCTTCACCAAATCAACTGCAGATATGACTGCAGCTTTCAAGCCGTACTTTTCTTTCAACGTCGGCATGGAGGGTTTTTTGCCGCCTCCCCACGGCCAAATAAGGTTGCCAGGTCTCTTGCCTGCTTTTTCACGGGCAATGTTTACGGGGTGAGTCCGCAGAATGCCTCCGGAACGATTAATTAGCTCCCTCAGCAAACGTGCTGTTTTTTCGGCTTCTGCCGCCTTAGCTTTTGGCAACACCGCTGAAAAATTTACCCCGATAGCGTCATGCGGTGGAGTGCATTGGATAAGCTCTGGTTTTGGGATGTTTCGCAGTATCAGAAAGTGCCTGTAGTCGAGGCCCGGATAGAATTCGATTTTGCCTAATTTTCCAAACGCTTTATTTATCGATGCTATTAATCTGCTTGATTCTTCAGTTGTTATGTGACCCGCTGAATAATCAACGATAACTCCATCCTTCTCAGTTATCAAATTACACCTGTACGCTGCATCATTTTCTCCTAGCCTTATGCCTCTGGAAGGCGCTTCAAGCGGACCCCTGCCCGTGCAGTACTTTCTTGGATCGTACCCCAGCAGTGAACATATCGCGGTTTCTGAGCCTGGGCTTAACTCGTCAGGTACCGTTTTGATGAGGCCGCTTTGGCCTTTAGCCGCTATTGAATCCATGTTCGGTTTATATGCTGCTTGAAGAGGCGTTCTGTCCCCTAATTCAGGAACAGGGTAATCAGCCATTCCATCTCCAACAACGAGTATGTACTTCATCTAATCAACTTCAGATTAGCCTTTTGCACTATTGTACCAGCTTTAAACGTGTGTTTGCTTTTTCTTTGTTTCACAAGGTATTGCAACGTATATTTATCTACTTACATCGCAGTGTTTGTTTAGCAATAGCGGTTTGATTTTATTTGCTGTAAAGTTTATATTTCCCAAGGTAGGCCCCTTTTGGTGGGTAAAAATGAGAACTGAAGAAGTAACTGTTGACCGCAAAGGACGTGTTCTAATACCTAAAGCGGTGCGGGATAAAGTCGGGTTACAAGTTGGAGGAAAAGCTCGCCTGAAAATAGAGAAAGAAAACATAGTTATCATGCCTCCTTTTTCAGCTGAAGAATTCATTAAAGAAATGGAGGGCTGCATTAAACAAAGTACCACCAACATAGATTCGCTAAAACTGAAGAAAATATGGGAACCTATAGAAAATAAAAGCAAGCCATTTTAGAAAAAAGGAATCTGCCTAAGATTTGTGGCTGTTTTCTGCTGTGGCTTTTAGGATTTCGTCTGTGGTTCTTAGCAGTCCGATTCTTGGAAAAATGTATTTTAGGGTTGCTTCATGCTCGTCTTTACTGTTTGCAGCCATCGCGTCTATGGCGAAGACTTGGTTGTATCCGCGTTGATATGCGTCTCTGGCAGTTGTCTCCACACCTATGTTGGTTGAAACTCCGCATAGGACAATGGTTTCTATTTTTCTGCGTCTCAGCTGCAAATCAAGTTCAGTTCCGTAAAAAGCACCCCACTGCCTCTTCGCTATAACTATGTCTTTGCCTGTGGGCTTTATTTCATCCACAAACTCTGCCCAATCTGCAGGCCTCTGACCTGAACCCCATTGAGGCGGCTGATCCAATAAAGGATGAAGCATGTCTTTTCCATCAATTGACGTTACATGTACCAGAAAAACAGGCATTCCGGCATCTCTGAACTTCGCGACAAGCTTTGAGACGTTTGCGACAACTTGGTTTGCAGTGTTAGGCTCAAGTTTTCTGTCGAGTGCAATTATGCCCTTTTGCACATCTATAACAACCAACGCTGTCTTATTCGAATCTATTTTCAAATCAACCATGCCAAATCACTACATTGAAGGGTACAAAACGGTTCTTATATGCATTTTTTATTAGTTTTCCAGCAACATAACAAGAATAAACGAGTTGGCAAGAGCTGCCCAAATACGCAAGAAGCAATTGGATTTTTTTGGGTGGATTAAGTAAATGCTGATGTTGAAGGCTTTAAACTCTTTTAAGAAACCCAAATAAGTTGGTGCGATGCGCTATAAACTTGGACGATGAGAAAATCGAGGTACGCCGAAGCTGAAGGCGGGGAATTTAAGCTGGAGGCTAGTGAGTGCTTTTTCCGCTATTGAGTCCATCGACTTCAATTTTTTTTGAATTTTGGTTTCGTTAAAAAGGGGTTCAATAAAGAAAGGAGGCTAGAGAGGGGGTTCTTATTTAGTAGGTGTCTTTTTTACCGGTCATGTACGCCCAAGCGCCGACTAGCACAACTGTTAAGCATGCACCAGCAAATCCTGAAATCAGGAAGCTTGTCATACCGCCGAGCAAAGGCAAAACTGAAACTACCCATGGGATAAAGAAGACTGCTGTGACTTGTGCTATAATGCCTGCTACGAAGCCTAGAATAGCTATTATACTAAATATTTTCAATCTACTATTCATTTAATCACCTTTTTGTTTTAGCATTACTTAGCGTTTCTTTTTAGGCTAACTTACATATTTCTGTCTAATCGGTTTAGCGCTTCCATCATCTTTAACTCTTCTATTTAAAGCCTAAGGCAACTTTTTACATGACATATAGCTGTACAGCTATACGTGCATATCTCCATCATATTAACAATGTATAAGATTGCTCTATGCACTTCTCTCATCAGAGGTAATCGAAATTGTCAGAAAGATTTGCAAAAAAGTGGGAAAGTAAACGGGAAGATGAGCCATTCTCAAACCGCATTAAAGACGCTGTGAAACCACCAGGTCCATTGAAGCCACGACTAGACTTCGCCGTCAGGCGCATCGATCTTCAAGTACAGAAGCTTGATCAAGCCACGGACCGATTCAGCCAAAGAGACAAAGCAATCTTCGCTAGAATAGTTGACGCTTATGCAAAGCATGACAGTGCACGCGCAAATGTATTCGCCAATGAGTTAGCTGAAGTTCGAAAAATGTCAAAGTTAATAATGAATGCTAAACTTGCACTTGAACAAATCACATTAAGATTACGAACAGTATCAGAACTAGGCGACGTAGTATCAACCTTAGGCCCAGCCGTAGGAGTTCTACGTTCAGTCAAAGCAGGCTTAGTGAGCGTGTTTCCAGAAGCAGAGAGCGAACTGGGCGAAATTGGTAACATGTTAAGCGGAATCATGATCGAAGCAGGCCAAGGTTCAGGAATGACACTAAACTTTGATACAGTAAACGAGGACGCCTCAAAAATTCTCACAGAAGCAGCAACAGTTGCAGAGCAGAAGATAAAGGACAAGTTTCCAGATCTGCCCCCAGGAATGTCATCAACCCCAACTTCAACAGAAAAATCAACACAGAGTTTCTAAAATAGGAGGAAAACAACAAACATGTCTAACTCCAATCTTTTTCTTTATATTGGTAAACCTATCAAAAACGAGTATGGTCGTATAATTGGTAAAGTTGCATCTTTTGCATTGACACCGAGCGGCAAATTTGACGCCGTATTCGTCGAATTTGGCGACGGTCAATTCACAAAACAGCCCATGGAAACGTTGAAATTTAATGGTGCTGAAGTCACATTCATATCCAAAATTAAAAACCAAGCAATTATCCTTTGTGACCAGATTCCTCTCATATGGCGTAAAGATCAGGCTGTAAAAGATCTGAATGACAAAAGAAAAATCTCGCCAGATCTCTATCAGGAACTTCATAATAGCTTTACTAGCGTTTTAACTCAGCTAAAGAAGGACGCCCAAGTTATTGCCGACGAAGCTGCCATAGAAATTGAACGATGCCAAGAAGAAATATCATCGCTCAGCTATGCCATTGCTAACCTTGAAATCGAACACGAAATAGGCAAAGTGGACGAAGAAAACTACAAGAACGCTTTCGCACTTCTACAAGAAACACTGAAACGTGCCACTTTAGAAAAAACTGATTTCGAGTTGACGAAAAGCAAAGTCTCAAGCGTATTGCTAGGCGATTCGCAAGATATTACACAGAAAACGAAAACTTACGCTGAACAAGTAAGTGTTGCCCAGAAACTGCCTGAACCTCCAGTGGTTGTCTACGTTAAAGAGATCGGTAAAGCTGGCATTTAATAATTAGCCAAACAAGAGTGAATATTTGTTCTGTGGAGGGATAAGACATCAAAGGTCTAAGCCTAACTAACCAAACCCCTCCACCTGTACGTGACATCGCAAACAAATCCATTACTTCTCTTAGGGTTCAGCAAAATAAGCTGGAGCAAGCGAGTTTTCGATTAAAAGAAAGAGACCGCATACTTTTTGAAACTTGCATGGGTGCGTTGAAAAAGAATAATAGGGAAAAGGCTGCGATTTGCGCTACTGAGCTTGCTGAAGTCCGAAAGCTTGTAAAGTTTCTATATAACGTTCAGTTAGCTATTGAACGCGTGATTCTTCGGCTTGAAACGATAAAAGAGCTTGGTGACATTGTTTCTGATTTGAAGCCTGCCTTGCGGTTGCTTCAAAATGTTTCTCAAGAGCTATTCCAAGTCTTACCTGATGTTAGCTCAGAACTCGATAACGTTAATTACACTATCCAAGAGACGCTTCATGCAACAAAGATATCTACTGACGAAAATTTGATTCCGGTTGGCAAGAAGACTGAAGGCGGCGAAGAAATACTGAAAGAAGTTACATGCTTCATGCAGCAAAAAATAGCTGAAACTCTTCCAGAGCCACCTGCAGGTTCACCGGTGAAAGAGAAGACGCCGATTAAGGAGCTTGTTGCTCTCACCGCTAGCTCTTCACAGGTGCTTGGCCATAAAGCTTCTGAAGAAACTGGAATGGAATCATCAAAGACTACATTCTCTTACAAGAAGTCTGAAATTAAAGAATTCTCATTGAAGGTTGAGAAGCCCTGCTTGGAAGATGTGCTTCTCGAATATGTCCGCAAGACTAATGGTGAAGTAGATTTAAGTCGCTGTTCAAGTGAACTGCAAACTTCCAATGAAGAAATTGAGCGAGCCCTTGAAAGTTTGGGAACAAAGGGCAAGATAAAAATTGAGTTAAAATCGCCTGAATAGGAGAGAAGGAAAAAATGAGCGCCTCAAATGAACTAGAGAAAGCAGCGACAGCGTACGCTTTAGACGCTGTACGTTTAGATAAGCAAGGACAAAAAGGTAGAGCCATAACTCTCTATCAAAAAGCAATCGAGAGTCTCTTGCAACTTGTGCAGCTTTATCCCGAATACGGTTTGAATAAAGTTTACGTTCAACGAGCAATCGCTTACCAAGAAAGAATCAAAGCGCTGCAAGGAGCTGTTTCATCGGTTGAAATGAATGAAGCAAGCAACAACGATGGTGAAGGCGGAGGAGCAACCATGGAAGGCAACGGCAATGGAAAACCAAATGAAGAACTTGTAGTCACCGAGAAACCCAAAGTAAGTTGGGATGAAGTCATAGGATTAGAAACTGCTAAAAAAGCAGTAAAAGAAGCCATTGTTTATCCAGTTCAAAGGCCTGATTTGTTCCCGTTAGGCTGGCCGCGTGGCATACTGTTTTTTGGTCCACCTGGCTGCGGCAAAACTTTGTTGGCGGCAGCGGTTGCAACGGAGATTGATGCTAACTTCTACTCCATCGATGCCGCATCTATTATGTCAAAGTGGCTTGGAGAAGCTGAGCAGAATGTCGCTAAATTGTTCGGTTCAGCTCGCAAATCCTCAAACGAGGGTAAACCAGCCATCGTGTTTGTCGACGAATTAGACTCGCTGATGGGAGCTCATTCCAATGAAGTCGGCGGAGAAATACGCGTCCGCAACCAGTTCCTAAAGGAAATGGACGGCATTGTTGACAAGGGAAAAGCTCTTCACGTTTACGTTATAGGCGCAACGAATAAGCCTTGGGATTTGGATTGGGCGTTCATTAGGCGTTTCCAGAAAAGAATTCTTGTACCATTAGCCGACCATGCCACCAGATTAAGCATGCTTAAACTTTACTCGAGCAATCTGCAGATAGACCCAGACGTGGACCTGCAAGAGTTAGCTCGGCTCTCTGAGGGCTTCTCAGGAAGCGACATACGCGACGTTTGCCAATCTGCACAACTGAAACTTATCGGAGAATTCTTCGAGTCAGGCAAAGCATTAGATAAAGAGGCTAAGCCGAGAGCTTTAACGATGGCTGATTTCCGCCAAATCTTGGAACAGCGCAAACCAAGCGTCTCCTTAGATATGTTGTCGAATTATAACAGGTGGTTCGAGGCTTTCAAAGCGTTGTAACATGGAGGGCAAAAACAAAAACCAAAACAATGGGTTGGGTGGAAAGGCTTGGAGACTTATATTTTTGCTCGCTCTCCCTTCTCCCCCTCAAACTATCTCCAAACCCCACAACCCAATAAAATTTCTTGTGCATATTTAGCCCTAGCATACAGACTTTTGTATGTGCTATAGCCTTTCCGCTTCTGTCTCACATGTTGGCATCTGGACACAAAGAATTTTGCTCTTTGGGGTCTTATTTTGAAAAACTGTTTTATACTACAAAGTTCTTAGGGTTGGTCTTATACGATGAGAGGCAAGGTTTCATGAGAAAAACCGCAGTTTATTTATTTATCGCCTTGTCAATGTTGTCTTTAGGGTTAACTCTAACCCCAAACGTGTCAAGTCAAACGCAAAACATCAAAATTTTAAGCTACTCCTACTACGTCGACAATCAGGGATATCTTGACGTGGTCGGAGAGGTTCAGAACATTGGTGCTAACACGGTTAGCCCAGTCTTTTTGACAGGTGCAATCTATTCGCCAAGTGGCGTGGACATTAGCCCCTCTTATTGTCAAGTTTGGCAAATGTATTTAGCTCCACAGCAGAAAGCGCCTTTTTACATGGAATTTCAGGCTCCCCAGAGCACCGGAGTATGGAAGCTCTCAGATATCGGTAACATTACCTTGACACCTTCCATTGCAAACGCTACGAACAGCTATCAATACTCAGACTTTAAAGTTCTAGACGGTTCAGCAGCAGTTGGCACTTCCGGAGATCTAAACGGTGCATACCTGGTTAGTGGAACTATTCAAAACGTTGGAACTCAAACAGCTTATAACATAACGATGGCTGCAACCTTTTACAACGCTACCGGCACCGTAGTAGCGGTAGGGAATACTTATACCCCAAGCGATCCATGGATTACCGGTAGTCTGGCTCCTTCCGCAACCGTAGACTTCCAAGTTGGCGCATTTGACTTAAACCAGACAATAATACCGGCATGGGAGAAAATCTCAAGCTATTCACTAATAGTTCAGGCTACGGCACCGGTTCTTCAGGGAACAGCCGTAGCTGACAACTACCAAAGCACTGGTGCCTCGTCATCCTCAAGCGGTTCAAGCCCAACCACAACGTCATCTGCACAGGCGACCGCGAAATCCAAAAATTCATCGATTGACACGATAATCTATGTAATAGTGATTGCAGTAGTCATTCTTGCAGTGGCAGTCGCCGTAGCCCCGCTGGTATTGAGAAGAAGTAAACCTCATGAGACGGTGAAAGAAGCAAAAAAAGCAAGAAAGAAGAGTGTGGCTGAAATTTTGCCTTTGCCTCTGGCATTTTTTAGTAAACAAAGCACGCTTAGCTTGCGAAATATGTCATTGTTTAAATATTTCTTGCGCACAATGGTTGTTTATGGGCTTTAGACCTCAAACTGGTTCACGCCGAGGGGCTGCTCGGCAATATTCAAAGTCTGCGCATGAAAAGAAGGCAAAGGAAAAAAAGCAGCGGTTAGGCGGCATTTATCATCAAGAAGAAACTGAGGTTTCTGCAAAGGAAGTTGTTGAAAAAAATCTGGGTATCTTAAGTAGGCTTGGCAATCAAGTTTTTGCGCTTTCACCTTTCAGCCAATATTTCGATGATTGGCTCATGAATCTGCGTCAAATAATTTCGGAATTCGAGTCAAACCCCGCTTTAAAAGTGGATGAGCAATTTGTTAAGGAGCGTTCTCAGATTTTTCTTGACGTTGAAGGTGGACTCGCCGAAAAAAGGCTTCAAGAAACAAACCTCACGGGCGAAGCAAAGGAACTAGCTGACAACAATCATCTTCTGGTGGAAACCGATAAAGAATATGCTGAAAAAACAAGAGAACTAAGCTTCAAAAGAAACGCGGAGGTTCAACGCTTATCTCGTGACATCCGCGAATTAGAAGACGACGTAGCAAGCCAGGAAGAAATTAAAATCAGCTTTTTCAAGCCAATGGCTCGAAGAAGAGCGGCAGAGGAGCTTGCTCAAACAAGACAGAAATTAAAATCTACAAAGAACGAGTTAGAAGTCGCATTGCAGAGCTTCACTGCTGAACAAGAGAAACTACACGACTATTACGAGAAGAAGAAACAAGAAATTACGGATAAAGTGGATGCTTTGCATAAACAACTTGAAAAACTCGAAACTGACACATCCATTGACACAAGGCAAGCAGCATGCAACGCGCTGGCTCAAGCTATTAAAGCTCTCCTTCAAAGAACTCCCACATCGCCCGAGCCTCAGTAGCCAGAATTGACAAGCTAAAAGCTAACCGCGCGGTTAACCCACTTTAAGCTGGTTTTCGCTTGGTTATTCTTGGCCCATCACGATTTTCAGCGATTTAACTTCTTCTCGCAATGCGGCAATTTCATTCTCTAAAGCAGTAGTTTTTGCGTCCGCGGTTTTTTTGAGTTCTTCAATTTCAAGTAAAAGCTTTTTCTTTTCCGCTTTTAAATTTTTTATTTTTTCAATTGTGTTTTTGAGGCTGCTCATTTCCTGTTGCCCCTTGGTGGCTAAATTAAACTTTGATCCCGGATTATCTTTTTCTAAACTTGATGGTGAAATAGACTTATAGTATCTTTCTTCTTCTAGTCGCTGTTTCAGGTAAGCTCTAGCATTTTCTAAGAATTTGGTTTTTTGAGAATCAGAAAGTTCAAGCAAATTGACTGGCTTTTTCTCCATTCTATTTTACCTTGTTTAAGGAATATTATTTCTTAATAAATTGCTTATTTCGACTGTAAACATATATCCAAATTTGAAATATCTTAAATTACATAATAACTAATTATACATACAAAATGAAGGATTAATCAGCATCCGAATTCATTCGAAGAGAAGTGGGAGAAGGCTGGAAACGTCGCTTATGGCAAGATACTTGACTCTCCGAATACAACCAGATAAATGAGCCCCACCTATAGGGCAGGAGTCCAAATCTAAATAACAAGAAACATGAAGGATGAAAAAGCTGAAAAAACTACAAGTCATAATAATCGTGCTTTTCATTTCGCTAACAATTTGCACGCTAGGTACGTTAGCTAATTTCCAAGTTAAGGCTCAAAGCGCTACCATCTGGACTGATAAAGCCGACTATCACCCAGGAGAAACCGTAACCATATACGGTACAGACTTCCTGCCCAACGCTAACGTAGCCATAAACGTTACTGAGCAGTCAGACGGAACCGTTAGCAACTTCGACGTAATCTCAGGCTCAAACGGGAACTTTACGGCTTCTTACCAAATAGACAACGTGGGTGCAGCCCTCTACACCTTAACAGCCACAGACGGAACAAACACAGCTACAACAACATTTACCGATAGCACCTTTGGAATTGACACCAACTGCGAAGGGTTTGGCTCAATTTCCAGTTGCCAGTCGATGCCGGTTACTACAACAACTATGACGGCTCAAGCCAACGAGCTGATAATAATCGTGATTACGCAAGACAGTTTATGTTGCTCTCGAACATTAGAGCATTTTACAATTACCGACAGCTTCAGTAGTCATCTATCGTATAGGCAAAGAGGAACCACTCTAAGGAACTGCAGAAATGCAGAAGCGATCTCTGAATACTATGCTGTCACCAGTTCATCACAAACAGGGTCCTTCAGAATTACCGTAACACCGCGTTGTTGTAACCGCGAAAATATCGACGTCCAAGTTTTCGGAATCTTAGGAGCAAACACGGCGAGCCCATTTGACCCTCACTGTTGTTTGCCTTACACAGGTTATTCTAAGTGTTCGAGCATTCCGACCGTGACGGGAGTATCTACATCCAACGCTAACGACATTATTTTAGGGTTGGAGGGAAACTCAGGTAGCACTGCCGAAACAGGCGGGTCGTATTTCACTGGGACTATACTGCATAACGTTAACGGTGAAGGCTGTAATGTAGGGTATAAAACTGTAACCTCGACCCTTTCGAGCAGCAGTATCGCATTCGGTACCCGCGTGACCAACTGGGTTATGTACGTGGACGCGGTGAAAGAAGCGCTTTCTGTCAGTGTGTCGCCTGCTTCTTGGACTATGGATATGGGTCAATCTAAGACGTTTACTGCTTCCGCTAGCGGCGGTTCAGGAACTTACTCGTCTTACAAGTGGTATGTAGATGGGATAGCTCAGTCCGGTGCGACTGCGTCAACATTCAGTTATTCTTCCGCTTCCGTTGGTCAACATTCGATTACTGTGACGGTTACTGACAGTCTTTGCGTAACTTCTCCTCAATCTATTGGGGCTACTGTCACAGTGAATTCTGCGTTGGTTGCTCCGACTGTTTCTGCTTCCAAGAGCACGGTCGATCAAGGTCAAACTTCAGCTTTGAGTTCCACTGCTGTTACGACTGGCACGAGTCCTTATACGTATCAGTGGCTTGAGAAAGCTCCTGATGCTGGTATTTACTCGGCGATAAGTGGCGCGACTTCGCCTGGCTATTCTTTCGTTACTTCCGGTTCTACGACCATTGGATCTTGGAGTTTTGAGCTTCAAGTGACTGACAGTGCTAGTACGCCAGTTGTGGTTACGTCTGCAGCAGCTTGTGTTAGGGTGAATGCTGCTGCGACCGTGAGTGTGTCGCCTGCTTCTTGGACTATGGATGTTGGTCAATCAACTACGTTTACTGCCACTGCTTCTGGAGGTTCAGGTACCTACACGAGTTACCAGTGGTATGTAAATGGGCTATTGGCTCAGTCTGGTACTGCGTCAATGATGCCTTTTACCCCTGAGTCCTCGGGTACTTACTCGATTACTGCAACGGTTACTGACAGCTTAGGTGTAACTTCGGCTTCGTCTTCCGCTGCGACGGTCACTGTGAACGCCTCGCCGACTGTAAGTATAGCTCCTGTTGGTCCGCTTACGATGGATGCTGGTCAGACTCAAACGTTTACTGCTACGGCCAGCGGCGGTTCAGGCACGATTAGTTATCAGTGGTACTTGGGCGGCTCTGCTGTTTCAGGCGCGACCAGTTCGACTTACTCTTTCAGCGGGTCGACTGATTCGTACTCGGTTACTTGTAAGGTGACTGACAGCGCTTGTACTCCAGTTACGTCTCCAGCATCTAACGTGGTTTTGGTTACGGTGAATTCTGCTTTAGTTGCTCCAACAGTGACGGCTACTCCTGGCATAGTTGATCAGGGTCAAACTAGCATTTTGACTTCTACTGTTGTGTCAACGGGAACTTTCCCTTACACTTATCAGTGGTTTGAGGAGACTCCTGGCGGAAGTTTCTCACCTATTTCAGGCGCGATTTCCACTAGTTACAATTTTGTTACTTCTGGTTCAACGGCTACGGGATGTTGGAGTTTTGAGCTTCAAGTGACAGATGCTACAGGAGCGCAGGTGACTTCGACTGCTGCAATGGTTACGGTGAATGCTGCTCCAACTGTTACTGTTTCGCCTTCATCTTGGACTATGGATGTTGGGCAGTCTAAGACGTTCTCGGCCTCTCCTTGTGGCGGTTCAGGGTCTTACACGAGTTATCAGTGGTACGTGAATGGGTCTGCTCAGTCTGGTCAGACTGCGTCAACGTTTAGTTTTGCGCCTGCTTCTTCGGGTTCTTACTTGGTGACTGTGACGGTTACTGACAGTTCAGGTGCAACTTCGGTTCAGTCTACCGCTGCGACGGTTACGGTGAATTCTGCTTTGGTTGCGCCGTCTGTAACGGCTACTCCCGGCATAGTTGATCAGGGTCAGACTAGCATTTTGACTTCTACTGTTGTGTCAACGGGAACTTCTCCGTATTCGTATCAGTGGTTTGAGGAGGCTCCTGGCGGAAGTTACGTTACAGTGGGTTCAAACTCCACAAGTTTCAGTTTTGCTACTTCAGGTTCCACGGTTACTGGTAGCTGGAGTTTCATCCTTCAGGTGACGGATAATACATGTGCAGCGGTGAACTCTACTGCTGTCTCGGTTACAGTGAATTCTGCTCCGACTGTGAGTATTACTCCGGTTGGTCCGCTTACTTTGGATGTGGGTCAGTCTCAGACTTTTACGGCCAGTGCTTCTGGCGGGACGGGAACACTGACTTATCAGTGGTACTTGAATGGTTCATCTGTCGGAGTTGACTCTGACACTTACATTTTCAGCGAGGGGGCTGGTTTATACTCGGTTACTTGCACGGTGACGGATAGTGCTTCTGTGCCGGCTTCTGCTGTTTCTAACGCGGTTTCGGTTACGGTTAACCAACTCACGATTACGGTTACTCAGAGTGCTCACGGTGTCATTGTTCCTGGTACGTCTAATGTTGATTATGGTGCTACTCCAAGCTTCAGCATTACGCCAAACACTGGTTACCACATTGCAAGTATAACTGCTAACGGCGCGTCGGTGACTGTTACTTCGACTTCGGGTCAGATTTACCAGTTTAGCGCTGTTTCGGCTAACGGCTCATTGACTGCGACTTTCGCGATTAACACATACATTATTACGGTTATTCAGGGTGCTAACGGTGTTATTTCTCCCGGTACGATTACTGTTAATTATGGTAGCAGTCAAACTTTCACTATTACGCCGAATACTGGTTACTACATTGCCTCTTTGACTGTTGACGGTTCCCCAGTGACAGTTGCGTCATCGTATACTTTCAGCAACATCCAGGCATCTCACACGATCACCGCGACTTTCTTGATTACCTCTACAACACCCACAGTGGCTCCACCGTCGCCAACACCTACAGTTTCGGTTTCTCCACCGTCGCCAACACCAACGGTTTCCCCATCCTCACCAACACCGACAGCTTCGGTTTCTCCATCGTCGCCAACACCAACAGTGTCTCCGCCGTCGCCGACACCATTGTATCTCGTGCTTCTAGCAGTCATAATCGTCGCCGCAATCCTCATTTTACTCCTTTCAGTAATAGCAGCCAAACGTCGAAGACGAAAACCAAGCAGCACATTACCAAGCCCTGAAAATGAGTCCGAAAAAATAGATGTGTTAGTCGCCGATGAGAAACAGGAAATAGCCAGCCTTAAAGGCACGATTGAAAAAATAAGAAATTTAGAAGCGGAAAAGAAAAAGCTTTTGCATGAAATTGAAGAACTCAAAAAAACCGCTGGCTCGAAAGCTGCTTCTTAGAGAGTGAAATTGCCGCAAACGCGGGATAAAGTTAAATCGCAAAAATTCTAATGCATGAGTCAGAACCAAGCGTAGACTAGAGGCTGCAAAAAAATTATAAGAACAAAACTTCTAAGAATTAAGTTTGTTAGTTCCGATTACGGTTGGGACTTAAGGGGAAAAAGCAGCATGAGTGAAAATAATGTAACAAAGGAAGCATTAAGAGAAAAATATCTTAAAAAAATAGAACAAGATTTAGATGAATTAAAAAAGAACCAAACCCAATCCCCTGAAAACATAACATTTGATAAAGAAAAGGAAATAAATTTTACAATAGAACTTATCAAATATTTGACTGCTGAATTGGCAAATACAAAAGCAGAGTTGTGGCTTCTAAAACAATCAAAAAAAGAACCACACTAAGTCCAAGTTTCTTTCTATTCTGTGGAGTATCTTCGTACTTAACGTAGTTATGCCACTTGGACAACAATAACTTGGACTAACAAGCTTAATTATTCTAGCGCTTAGCTAATTCTACAAGCGCATTTATTTTTTTTGTTTCCGATCTACGCTTGGTTCTGACGCCATCATCAGATTTTTTAGCGCTTTAATTTCATCCCTCAGTGCACCAACTTCACTTTCTAAGGCGGTAGCCTTTGCGTCCGCTGTTTTTTGGAGTTCTCCAATTTCAAGTAAAAGGCTTTTCTTTTCGGCTTCTAAATTTCTTATTTTTTCAATTGTACCTTTGAGGCTGCTCATTTTACGCTCTCCTTGACGATTAATACATTTATCTTTTTAGCACTTAAGACTTTTGTTAATTAAGCAGTGTAAAATTACGTTTTTCAAAAAACTGTTGTTTTTTTATATTTCTTGGGCACTGTGGCTCGAGTGGTCTTGATAGATGCAGTTTTATATAGGAATTAGCAAATTAAACATAACTGTTCAGTTCCATATTGTTGGATTGTGTCTCAATGAGAAAGACGATATTTAAAAAGCTTGAAGCGCAAGGGCTAATTGCGAATTATAATCGTTTAAGAAAGAATTTGCCGCCTAAACTTCCCGACCGAGTGTTTATTTGGGATGAAACGTTCAGGGAAGGCATCAAAGCGCCAACTGTTTATTTAACTTACGTTGAGCAAGTTAGGCTGGCGAAGTTAATGGATGAAGCAGGCGTCTCTGAGATTAACGTGGGTTTCCCGGCTTTGTCCGAAGATGAAAGACGCAATGTTAGACGCATTGTAAATGAAAGTTTCTCAAACGTGAAGCTTACGGCTTCGGCTGAGGCAACCAAAAGCAGTGTGGGCGCCTGTTTAGAATGTGGCATTAAAGAAGTAACCATTGAGTCACCCTTTAATGGTTTAAATTTGCAATATAAGTTGAAATTAACTAAAGAGCAAGCCCAACAAAGAATAGTTGAAAGTATAGATTACGCAAAAAAGCATGGAGCAAACGTGGACTTCATTCTTATGGATGCCACCAGAACCCCCCTCGAAGATATTTTACAAATTTTTGAAGCAGCAGCCACCGCTGGGGCAAGAAGGCTAACGATAGCTGACAGTGTTGGGTTCATAAGACCGCTTTCTATGCGTTATTTAATGTCGCACGTTCGAGATGGTTTACCTGATTCTGTGAAAAATAAAGTAGCGCTTTCAATTCACTGTCACAACGATTTCGGGTTGGCAACTGCAAACACTCTGGCTGCTGTGGAAGAAGGCGTCGCATACGTGCACACATGCATCGCGGGCTTTGGTGAACGCGCTGGAATAGCTCCGTTTGAAGAAGTTGTAACAGCGTTAGAGCTTCTCTACAATATTGACACAGGGGTTGATTTAGGAAAAATTTACCGGTTAGCTCAATCAACTGAAAAAGCCTTCGCTTTACCTATTCAATTCCACAAGCCCATAATTGGCGAAACCATTTTCACTCATGAAGTAGAAGAAGATGTAGAGGAAATGATGGCTCATCCATTGGTTTTCGAGCCCTTCCCACCTGAAATCGTAGGCAGAGAAACAACAATTTTCGTCGGAAGAAACACTGAGCAAACACTCATACAGAAGCTTTTGGAAAAAGCAGGAATCAGAGCTTCACCACGGCAAATGGACGAGCTCTTCAGGCGCATTAAGGGTCCGCAGGAAAGCTTAGACAAAGGCGAAGCCCAAATGATTTATTACCAAGTGAAAAAACTCATGAAAGAGCTGCTTAAGGGCTATACTATGGAAGAGTTCTGGCGTTTAGTTGAACAGGTAACAAGGCAAAAACCCAAATTGCCGAAAGAAAAACTGCAATCTCAGCAAACAGCTGATCAGTTGATAACTTAACAGAGTTTCAGTTGCTTTTTTATTTTTTCTATTTCTTCTTGGCTTGTTTTTCTTGGGTAATTGTAGATGGGTCCGCTTGGTTTTTCATTGTAAAAGGGTCTGTTGCAATCTGGACAGCCCGAGGTAAGAAAGGGTGTTCCATCTTCAATTATGTGTTTTAACGTATGGTTTGCTATGCCGAAATTTGTTATTTTGCCTTCATTATCAAAATGCATATTCTCATACCTTGCTAAACCATTAATCATTAAGAACCTCATAAGTTGCACTCGCCTGTATGATTCAAGCGGCGGCGGAGAATTATTTTCCAATCTTGTGCCTCGAATAGGTGTAAAAGCGAAAAGAGCTGGCAGAACACTCAAATCTACAAGTTTTTGAATTATTTGGGCTGCATCCTTTTCCGTCTCACCTAACCCAACAATCAGGTGAGTGCTCACGTTTCCCTTTCCAAAAACCGCTATTGCTTCAGTTAACATGCTGAACTGGTTTTCCCAACTGTAAGAGCCGCCTGCATCTTTACCCTTAACTTTATCGAATAGGGCTTCGGTTGCTGCATCCAATGCTACTCCTAACCTGTCAACGCCTGCCTTTGCCAAAAGCTCAATATTGACAGCATTGAGCGGTTGACAAGAAACCGAAACTGGAACCGCAGCTTGCTTCTTTATCTCCTTCACGAGGGCTTCAAGATGCACAAAAACAAGAGGATAATTCAGAGCCTGTATGCAAACGCGCTTAATTTTTCCCTGTGTAGCCATGCTGCTAAGTGCTGTTAGAACGTTTAGGGTTGGAAAAGTTGGCCATGAAACCCTTGACAGTAGTTCCGTGTTGCTTTTGCTTCCTCTGGCTTGGGGGCAGAAACCGCAGTTAGCCGTGCACTTGCCCTCCTTGTAAGTCATCAGGTACGCCGTTGTAGGCTCAGCGTCTAATTTTCCTCTTAACAGTTCAAGAACAATAGCAGTGCCTGTTGAAACGCGAATTTGCTCTGGTAAGCTTGAGCTGCTTTGGTTTGGGCATGTTTTTTCTGTCAAAGGCTGCACCGAAATTAAAGGTAGCATAATGAGAAAACGGTATATTAGTTTAGGGCTGTATCTAATCATGTTTTCTAGCTAACTTAATTGTGCGGCTTGATAGACTAAGAAAAACCCTATTAAGGGATTACGATGAGCGCGACGGGCTTTAATTCTGTCGGAGTCCTGAAGGCAGTCTTGGGATTCCGCTAGAGAATTTGCGTTTTAGAACAGGCAGGGTCCTTGGCTTCTCGCTTCGTTTCCTGTTTCTACAACTATGGGTAGCACTTCTTTGAGCTCTCTGAACTGCTTAAGTACTGTCACACCGAGTTGCGTGATCGCATAGAATTTTCTTTCTTTTCCAACGATATTCACCTCAACCAGCCCCTGCTTAGTCAAGAAGTCAAGGCATTCCCTCAGCATGTTGCAGTTGACGTCAGCATCGTGCATGACCTGCATCAGTTTCAACGGACCCTCGCGAGCCAAGACCTCCAAGATATCCACATACATTTCCAGTTGAGACCGTCTCGTAGTTTTAGTCTTTTCTTCTTCAAGCAAACTTGGTTTATCTTGGCACGCTTGAATAGCATACACGTTAGATACGCCTGAAACCTGTGGAGTTATGTTTTCGTTGTCTTTGAAGACTTGTTCAGAAGAGCTCAGAGTTTCCTCGACCAGAGTGTAGAGTTCATCCAGGGTCAAAGCCAGCTTTTCGCCTTTAGCAGTCAGATAATAGGTTTTAGGCATTTTTCTCGTGAACACCAGCTTCTTTCCCTTCAGTCCTTTCAAACCCTTATAGATTGTTCTCATTGCAAGTCCCGTTTTTTCAGCGAGTTTCTGAGCAGAAATTCCCCTATCAGGTATGTTATTGTAAACTTTGCTCTCGGTGGAGGAAAACGTTTCCTTTGCAGGGTCACGTTTTGTTCTGAAGAAAAATATGTAATCTCTTTCCTTGGGCGTTTCTATCAGGTTCACCGTTTTTAATCTCTTTAGGATTCGCGAGACGATTTTCTGGGGGACAAACCCGTTTATGTCTTCAAAGGTTTTGGGTCCGCTGAGCAAAGCTTTGAGCACAGTTTCTTCATAGCACTCGGAATTAGCCGGCAGAGAATTCATTATGTTAGCTGAACCTTCGATTAATTCTGTGAGTCTGCCACCGAACGTTGTCGTGTGATACTGGTCTTGAGCTTCGACGGCAAGCCCAACTTCTAGCAATGGACGCAAGTACTCTTCAACTATGTTATCCTGACTGTGTGAATGCCCCATCTTTCCGAGTTCTTGTTGAAGCTTGCTCACTGTATAGTAGCCTTTAGCGATCGTCAATAGGCTGTGCAGTCGCGTGTCGTTTTTCAATACGTTCATCAGATCTTTCATGAAGTCTGGGTTTTCCATGGCCTTGTGAAGTGTTCTTAGCTCGTTCTTCAACTTCCAGGTTTTGCAGCGTGAGATGCATTCGAGCGGAGTTTGTGGAGTGCACTTCTGGCATTTCTCATCCAAGATTCTGAGCGTTGCTGCGAAATCACGATTTTTTTCCACGCTTCTAGTCGTTGCTAGTACGTTTAGCGCGTGCGTCGGGCTCCAAAAGGTCTCTTGTGTAATGAGCGCGCGTTCTGCAACTGCTTTTTCGATTGTTGTCATTTCACAATTCACCCGGTTCATTACACAGTGGGCACTGCGCACAGCAAACGATGCTTTCAGACAGGTTTTTTAAACACACTTGATTTGCGATTTTGCTGCATTTCGTAAATGGTTGTGATACTTGTTTGTACTTTAGTATGTCAACGTCAAAGACGGAATAGCCAGATTTGCCGTTGGATAGCCAAACTTCAAGAGTCTTGCTTCGGAAAAGTTCTTGGATTGTTTTGGCCTCGTGTCCGGTTATCAGCGGTTGCAGAACTGTCTTTCCTTCTATTTCAAATATCGCCACTGTAACGCACTTCGTCTCAGAGCTTAACGACGCTACAGACTCGCAAGCGAGATCTTGAACTTGACTGGATCCACATCTTTTCACAGCTGCTCCTCCTCTGACGGTTCATACATGAGTGTATTTTCCGATAAAACGGTTCTTGTAAAGGTTTATTGACACAAGAAAAATGTACTGAATAAGGATGATTCTGCTCTTTATTGACTGAACGGGGCGTTTGGTTTTCCCACAGATAAATTAATTTAACCTGAGCATGTTAGATGTATCAAAGTACTCGGGTGCTTGGGATGTCTGGTTCAGAAGAAGAAACCTACTCGGCAATGTTCAGTTCTTTAAGGCATCCAGCACGCCGCAAAATCCTCAGGATGCTTTCGGAAAAATCAATGACTTTTTCCGAGATGCTTGATCAACTCGGGATTCCAAGTTCACATTTGACCTATCACCTTGAAAACCTCGGCGAACTGGTGGCGAAGAAAGAGGACGGAACATACAAGTTATCCAGTTTCGGCGAAGCCGCTGTGGTAATGATGAAGGGCGCGGAAGAGGTTCCTGCAGTCCAAAAGAAAGGCTTTTCATCGTTGCCTTTGAGGTGGAAGTCGCTGTTGGCAATCTTCATTATATGCATTGTGATTTTGGCAAGCGTGTCCTACGGGCAATACGCCGCTTATAATCAGTTGTCTAAGGACTACAGCAATTTGGGCGCTAGTCTTGAAAAGGCGCAATCGCAGAATCAGCAATTGCTCTCGGGGAGCGCCTCCGCTGACGAGGCAATGACCATCATAAGGGACGTTTTCCAGATAGATGTCGCAAAGTATCAAGTGACCCTTCTCAGCGACACTGAGGGACCCGAGGCCGATCTGGGAGGCGTTGTTGAGGAAGTGCTGACATACTCTCTCGTGAACAACGCAAGCAACATTAACTTGATCTTAACATTTAGGAACGGTAACTTCTCGCTTTTTCAGCTCAACGTGATTGAAGGAGTGACGGCGTTCACCCCGATCTACACTCAACGTCAACCGACTGACTTCTTAACAGCGGTAAGAAACATAATAACAAGATACGAGTCTGTTGACAATGCTTCCTACCTGAACCAGATGAGCCAGCTTCTATCCGCAGTCACCGCAACACAGCAAGACCAAACCTTGGGCAACATCAAGCTAGAAACTTCGATAAACGGAGAAAATGCTCAGTACTCATTGCTGTACACGGCGAATAACGTCGATTTCGCCGCCAAAAGCCTCCAAATAGTGTTTGAAAACGGCATCATGACCTCTTTAAGTGACGATTGGCCCCTCTACTCGATCGGCAGCACCCAGGTGAACATTACTCAAGACCAAGCAATTCAAATCGCCAGAGAGGCGGCGAGCACGTTCTCTTGGACCGCGAACGGAGTGAAAGTTTCCAGTTTCACTGTGCTTCAAGAGCCCGTTTCTGCGGTGTTCTATCCTACACCTCGATCAGACCTTACCTTATTCCCTTACTGGTACATCACGCTGTATCTCGACAAGGTTTACCCAGGAGGAGTTAACAGCATAGGCGTCGGGGTATGGGCAGACACTGGGCAGGTCGCGAACATCCAAACGTTAAGCAGCTAAGTACGCGTGCAACGCGGCGGCAAACTCAACCATCGTTTTCTTGCCTTCGCCCACAGCAATGACATCAAAGGCGTCAATGAAACTTTCAGGAGACCAAGAAGACAAAGGAACTCAACCACAAACAAGCCGCAATCACCCTCCAGGCGATTCAGCATTCGCGGATCAGTCTTTCCAAAATTGTAATCGCCGTTTAGGTTGGCAAAGCTTTATTATGTCACTGTGAAAATTTACATTCGGTTGAAAAATGATGCTTGCGACCTTCTATGTGGCGTGAGTTGGTTTGGCGGCGAAGTTAACTGATTTAGGCTTCTTAAAAGGAGTAATTGCTGAGTGCATAGTTTCCACATATAACGTAGATGGGAAACCTGACGCGGCGCCAATGGGGGTCATCATGGAGGATGAGCATCATCTCATCGTCAACCTTTTCAATTCTTCGACAACCTGCAGCAACATTAAAGCAAACAGGTTTGCGGTTGTAAATTTAACAAGCAACATAGAGGTTTTTTACAAAACAGCCTTCAAAGAAGCAAACCAAAACGGCAAGTTGCCTCAAGAATGGTTTAAGAAAGCAAAAGCCGTTAACGCGCCTAAACTACGGTTTGCAGATGCAACCATTGATGTTTCAGTCACTGAGATGTCGCCAATTGGCACAGAAAAAACCAGAGCCATGTGCAACGTAGGGTTAGTGCAGGCGACACGGAAATTTCCTCAGGTGCGCTGCCGAGCCATGGACGCAACACTTGAAGCCATTATACATGCAACCCGTGTGAAAACTTTTCTAAACGATGAAGGGAAACAAAAAAAAGTTAGCAAACTCTTGGCACAGATCGATAACTGCAACGATGTAGTGAGCCGTGTAGCTCCAAACTCTGTTTACTCTATAGTTATGGCTGATTTGATGAAAAGAATAGACTTGTGGAGAGGCAAAACTGACGATAAGACTAAATCTTCGGATAGGAGCAATCAACTTGTCAATTAACAAAGCGGGCAAAAAAAAGGTGCTCTTGATTACAGGTGCACTTGCAGAGGACACAGTCAAACGCTATGCACAGGAAAGTAGCGCAAACACTGAGACGGTTGCCCTCAAGATTCCAGTTGCAGCACTGTTAACTCCTGAAACCATCGCCAAAACCCTAAAAGACGTTGACGTAACAGGTTTTGACGTGATTTTGGTGCCAGGTCTCATCCGAGGAGACACATCTGTAATTACAGAAGCGTTTGGCGTCCAGGCCTTTAAAGGTCCAAGGTATGCCGCTGATTTGCCAACGGTGTTGGATTCGCTGGGGAAAGTTCAGCTTTCAACAGTTGTGCCCGCGTGCGATTTGCTGCGGGAGAAGCTTCAGAAAAAAGCCTTGCAGGAAATAGAGAAGGCGGAGCAAAACCGTGAGGCGCTACTTAAGAAACCCGGCAGCATGCTGATTGGGGACTTGGCGGTCGGCAGAGACTTTCCTATGCGTGTCTTAGCTGAAATCGTTGATGCACCCTTAATGGATAAGGAAACAATTCAGCGGTTAGCAAAACACTTCGTAGAAGCTGGCGCAGACATTATCGATGTTGGTATGGTTGCAGGGGAATCCAGACCTTCAGATGCAAAACGCATTGTTACATTTGTGAAGCAAGTTGTGGATGTTCCTGTGAGCATAGATTCGCTTGACCCAGCAGAGATTCGAGCGGCAGTTCACGCAGGCGCAGACCTCGTTTTGAGTGCTGATGCAGGAAACATTGAAGCGATTGCACCTTACATCTCTAATGTTGCTGTGGTTGTTATCCCGACAAATCAGCGCCAAGGATGTTTCCCAAAAAAAGCTGATGACCGCGTCCAGTTCATGGAGGAAATCCTTGAGAAAGCAAATAGGTTAGGCGTGACAAGGTGCCTGGCGGATTTGATTCTTGATCCTTCGGATGTTTTGGAGTCGTTTATTGCTTTTCGCAAATTCGCTGACAGAAATCGGAATGTTCCGTTGTTTGTTGGCGTTTCGAATGTTACTGAATTGATGGATGCGGATTCCGTTGGCGTTAACGCTTTGCTGGCGAGGTTATCATCTGAGGTTGGCGCAAGCATCCTGTTGGCAACAGAGAAAAGTGACAAAGCGAAGGGAAGCGTAGGCGAGGAAGCCGCTGCGGCTAAGATGATGTTTCTGGCAAAAAAACGTTGTTCGGTACCAAAAGATCTCGGCATAGACTTGCTGTTACTTAAGGACAAAAGGAACAGGGAAGAACTCTATGATGAAGCGCTTGAAAAAAACGTGCAGGTAATTGCAGCGGAAAAACCAGCTTTAACAGAATTAGATGAACTGGGTTCATTCACAATCGTGGTGGACCGCATTGGCAAAGACATAGTTGCGCTGCATTATGCTTCTACGAAGATGAAGAAGCCGGATAAGATTATCAAGGGCAAAACTGCTGAAGCCCTCTGCTCAAAAATTATTGAATTGGGTTTGGTTTCAAAAGAAGATCATGCGACGTACTTGGGAAGCGAATTGGCAAAAGCTGAAATTGCTCTGCGCACTGGAAAAGAGTACATTCAAGACAGAGCGATGTTTACAAAGTAGGGGTTTCAGAGGGCAACTTTTCTTGGTTTATTTTGCTTCATAAAATCTTCTCCAAAAAACAATACTCGATATTGACAGATAAATGTAAATTCTGACCAGCTAAAAAAATACGGAAAAAAACCTATATTAGCCGCATGATTTTAAGGTTATTTTGCTTATAGCGCCTATTTTTTAACCGTTTCAGCGGTTGCGCCAGAATATTTAGTCTTTAGCAAATTTTAAATATAAATTGAAGTCAATTGTAACTTTGAGGTTATTAGAGTGGCTAAAGCTCCGAAGAAAGCAGATAAAAAGGGTAAAAAGAAGAAATAAGACGATTTCAAAGTTCGCCTAACCCCTCATTTTCTTTTTCACAAAAAATACTTGTTTCTTTCAATGATGTGGCAAATTAGACATAAAAAATGTTATAATTATTCAAAATGGCACTTGGTTTTTTTTGATGAGTTGAAGTAATTGGCTAAAGAAGCTTTATCTTTTTAAAAGTAAATAACTAGATTGAGCGGTGAGAACAGAATTTGGAAAGCAATCCGTTAAGTATACGCCTTGCTGGCTTGGCGCTGGAAAACCCAACCATTCTGGCATCTGGAATACTGGGTTACTCAGCTGAATCACTTCACCGTGTAGCCAAGAGCGGCGCGGGAGCGGTAGTTACAAAATCTATCGGTGTAGAACCAAGAGTTGGCTATGCGAATCCAACGGTGGTTCAGGCAGAAAGTGGATTAATCAACGCTGTAGGGTTGCCGAACCCCGGTATCGACTTGTACGCTGAAGAAATAAAGTACTCTAAAATCATTTTGCGCGTTCCGCTTATAGTTAGCGTGTTTGGTTACTCAGCAGAGGAATACGCTGCAGTTGCCCAAAAAGCCGTTGCTGCAGGCGCCGACGCAGTTGAGCTTAATGTTTCCTGTCCCCATGTCAAGCAAACTGGGGCAGAAATCGGTCAAAACTCAAAACTGCTCGCTGAAGTGGTTGACACGGTGAAGGCGGCGGTTGATAAACCTGTAATTGTGAAGCTATCCCCAAACGTTACAGATATAACCGCAATAGCTCGGGCAGCAGTTGAAGCTGGAGCAGAAGCTTTGACAGCCGTGAACACGCTTAAAGCGATGGCGATTGATTCTGAAACGATGCGTCCAATCTTAAGCAACATAAAAGGCGGTTTATCTGGCCCAGCCATAAAACCAGTGGCCCTACGATGTGTATATGACATTCGTGAGGCGTTGCCTGATGTGCCAATCATAGGCTGCGGCGGAATAACGGATTGGCGTGATGCAGTTGAGTTTTTCCTGGCTGGAGCTTCTGCAGTTCAGGTTGGCAGTGCCATTGCGTTGGAGGACACGGAGGTTTTCCAAGCCATAACTAGAGGAGTGGAAGTTTACTTGAGAAAGAAGCATTATGGGAGTGTGAAAGAAATTGTCGGCCTCGCTCATCGCAGCTAACACGCTTAGAACAACAGAAATCGTGCAGGTTAGAGTTGAGAGTCCAACAGTTAAAACTTTCATTATGCCTGATAAGTTATGCTCTAAAGCTAAACCAGGGCAGTTCCTGATGCTTTGGATTCCAGGCGTGGATGAAATCCCGCTGAGCATAATGGATGCTAGTAATGGGCTAATCTCCGTGTCGGTGAAGCAAGTCGGCGATGCAACACAACATTTGCAAGGCATGATGGCAGGCGAAACCGTCGGTATACGTGGACCCTTCGGTAACAGTTTCACTGAAAGCAGAGGCAGAGTCCTCTTGGTGAGCGGCGGAACGGGAACGGCGCCTCTGCTGTTTTTGGCAAAGCAGCTTTCAGCTAAGACGGAGCGGTTATCGTTTGTGGAAGGCGCCAAAACAAAAGATGAACTCCTCTTTATTCGGGAGCTTAACGGTGTATGTAACGAGAAAAGCTTGATTACAACAACGGAAGACGGCACTTACGGCTTGCAATGCTTGGTAACAGAGCCTCTGAGCAGCCTATTGGACAAAGAAAAATTCGACATGATCTACACTTGCGGTCCAGAAGTCATGATAAAAAAAATCTTTGAGTTAACAGAACAACGTAAGTTACCTATAGAAGCCAGCCTAGAGCGGTTAATGCGCTGCGGCATAGGCTTATGCGGAAGCTGCGTGATTGGCAAATACCGCGTCTGCAGAGATGGCCCAGTTTTCACTGCTGCACAGTTGAGGGAAGTTAAGGATGAGCTGGGTATTTCAAAAATGGGCTTTGACGGCTCAAGAATACCCTTCTAAACGGCATTGATTTGGGATGTTGCCGCAGCCAGAGATTTATCAGTTAGATTTGAGGATAGCAATCTTCTTATCATACGAGTTTGTTATACTGTATTGGTAATACCTGTGGCGATGGAAGAAACTGTTTGTGCAAAGGTTCCAGCTGAACTTAAGAAAAAGTTATCCAGCTTAGGCGTAAATGTAAGTGCGCTGATAAGAGAAACCTTGCAGTCAGAAGTAGACCGACTGGAAAGAGAACGCCTAAACAAACTTGCCAAAGAGGTATCAGAAATTCTTAAAAAGATTCCTCCTGAAGAATTTACTGAATCTATTCGGGCTACAAGGGACAGCAGATGACAAAGCCGCAGTTACTGTTTGACTCCAACATCATTTACAAACTCATTAGAGAACAGCCACAAGATGCCGTGGAAAAACTGGTTAAAGGCACAACGATTTATTTAGCGTACTACGAGCTGGGCAATGCGTTGTGGAGAGAATGTCTTTTGCTTAAAAGGATAAGTATTGAAGAGGCTGAAAAATCATTGGATCTGATGTACTCGATTCTTAAACGTATGCAGGTGGCCTCGCTTGATAATGAGACAGGAAGCGAAGCATTGGACACAGCGTACAAATTTAACTTGACATTTTATGACACCGCTTATCTTATAGAAGCAAAGAAATCTGATAAGATCTTAGTCAGCGACGACATTAAACTTGCCAAAGCTGCAGAAAACTTGGGCATAAAAACCTTATCCAGCAAGACGCTTATGCAATGAATTATCTAAACATTGAGACGCAGATTAACACGGACTTCAGCGACGCGCCGCGCTAGAGCGCTCTTGTTCTTGTCGAGGCTTTGGTGGGGGCATTTTTTTGAGAGGAGGTATTATCCTTCCCATATGATTAACCGCGGCGGCAGTTACGTGGAACGCGTTAACCTTAACTCGTTCATCCGGACCAGTTAGTGTTGCCAAGACAATGAAGGCTGGCTGCATATAGCGTTGCCTCTCATCCCACCCCAGTTCATGGTAACCAAAAAGCACTTTTTTCACTTCTGCCTTCCAAACGTGTTGTCTCTTCCAAAGCCTTGTCGCCTCATCGATGGCATGCTGAGGAGGATAGAGCTCCTTGACCTCTCTGTAAACAGAGTCGAGAGGTCTCCAGATCTTGTCAAGACACGTCATGTTACCCTCGTGGTTCAGGTACACTACTACTTTGCCTCCTTGACCATAGACTGGCGTGCCATCGATAGTGCGCTGAAAGATGACACCAGCATCGATAACTCGATGATCTCCTCCTCTTTTCCCGTTAATTTCACCTGTCGCCACGTGCAAGCGACTCACTCTGAGGAACCTTGACTCACTTGGAAGAAGGTCGTATCGGTCTAGATACTCTCTTCCGATACCGATCGCTTCTTCATCCGAGAATTTCAAGTCTGATCCATCATCAACCATCCAGCGATTCCGGTCCCTAAATCGAAATGCCCCAGCGATTCGGTGGATTATCAGGTCATTGGACCCAGCCGAAAAAACGACCAAAGATAATCTAGCTGATCCTACGTCAGTCCTCCTTTGTTCCCATTTAAGCTTACCCCACAGGTTCAGCAACTCTCTTTCTCTGGTTCTGTTCCACATTGACAACTTGTAAATTGGAGGTGGGTTACGTGGTAACTCCGGCATCGCTGCTGAGATCTTAATTGTGGGCATCAATCACGCCACTTCCATGCCAGCCAGGAAGTTGAGGTAACATCGTAAGAGAGATCGTTTATTGTTTCATGTTCTCTTCGGTATATTGCCTCGTCTTGAGTTGCGCCTGCTGCTATAGCAATCGGATGATTGGACACTTGTGGGTCATAATCGTCATATGTATAGGCGTGATCGATCCACGAATTGCAAAGCGGTGACCCTGTTCCTGCTTCGTTTCCAAAGGCAACTCCAAGATCCCCTCGGTCGTAACTGAGCCCAATGTACGCAAAAATAATATGAATGCCTTGCATCGGTCCAGCCCAAAAAACGACTGAATCTGCTGACGGATCAGTAACACCCAAACAGGAATCCAAGACCAGCCATTTGAGGTCTTTGACCCCAAGTTTCCATCGAGAAGACGCAGCGAAACATCCTAAGTGAGCATAGGAAAAGCAAATCCACATGTCGTCGACATACTGATCTTGTTTATGGGTCCCGTGGCCGGCGAAATAGCAAAAGTTTACGTTGTCAGACCAGTTTAGGGCGTCGCCTCCTAATTCTAGGTCAGGATTGCAAAAATCTGTTTCCCAAGCGTTATCATCCCCAAAACAAAATTTTCCGATGTGACCGTGCAACTGCATTATATTATAAAATCCTTCCGCTTCGGATTGTCGGTAAAGTAAGTCGGGCTCGGTGCAAGAGTCTGCGTGGAAGTCCTGGACCCATTCTACGCCAAATGTAACGACATCGTATGCTCCCCAGGGAAACCCCATCTAAGGTCCTCCCGACTGATATTCTTGAAATGTCTTCATAGGATTTGTTGATTGAGATAATTGTAATTGGATTCTTGGAAAGAAATGAACAAAAAAAAAGTCGTCACCTTTGTTGCTTTTATCACTCACAATTTGCGCCAGCAAAGAGTTCAAAACCTTCTCTCCAAGGTATTAGATCCTATTTATCAGTCTATAAATAAATAATTTGCGGCTAATGGCGCGATGGTAGAGATAAGATTAATAACCTCAAACTGCAAGAACTGAAGAGTTTCCTTGCAAAGAGTGTGTTATTGGTAAAGACGTATCGGAGGAAATGTCTGAACGGCGCATCTACTATCCTGCATATAATGAAGACCTTATTGCGCGCGCATGCGTGTTCCTTAAATGGTGAAAAGTGGTTTTAAGCCTGCTTTTTGCTTGGGTCGCGTCTCAAATCATGAACTGTGAATAGTCAACATACGTAGGACAGAGAGCAAAAAATGGAATTACGACCATTTTTGACCAATTTCGGAACACCATGCGCGCTACAAAAGAGGGAAAAAATTAATTATCAGCATGACAAGTAGGGTATGATGAGTTTCCGTCAGATTTCAAAGAATCTTTGGGCTTCAATCAAAAAAGATATTCTTGATCTTTTAAAAAGAAAGGTTCAATTTAATCCAGACGTTTTTATTAACCCTATTAAATATTCACGGCCATTACCTATGGAGAAAATTGTTGCTGATTCAAAGGTTTCAAGGGAAGGGGTTGAATTCTATAAGAAAAAGATAGCAAACAACGAAAAAATAAAGCCCATAATTGTCGTTTAACATCCCCGAATGGACCTATACGCTGTTTTGGATGGCAGATATTGGGCTTGTCGTGAAATGGGCAAAAAAACTATTGACAGCGCTTTAGCAGGCGATTATTCAAGCGTTAACTCTTATCTGACGGAACATGGCTATTTCCAACCGAGCTCAGAAACAACAGAGAAGCTTAGAGAACCAGCAAAAAAGATGCATGAAAACCTCAAGAAATTTTTAGATGAATTCATAAATGAAGAAAATATAAGAAAAGAAAATTTAAGAAGAGAAATAAAAAAGAAGAGAAACAAACAAGAGAAAGCGTTGGAATCGACCCAGACTTAACACCTACCCCAAGAAGTTAAAGCCTTTCTCTTGTCAGAGGTTCTCTTTCGGGAAAGAGAAATTCAATGGGTTCAATTCCCATCCCCAGCTTTTTAGGCGAATCCCAGGCTTTTTGATGAGTTGTTTGAGTTTTTCTATGCGGTGCCGTCAAGAGCGGTTTGGGTTTTTATGCGGTTGCGTTAGAGGTTTTTTCGGATGTCTTTGATTTTGTCAAGTAGTTTTGCTTCGGTGCTTTCTGGAGGATTTGCCTCAGATGGGGGCATGGTGCTGTTTGGGTTGCCTGCGGGGCTGATTGTGACTTCAAATATGGCGCCTGCCAGGCTCTTTTCTCCATCACGCTCGAGGATTTTCATTGCGAGTTTTGGCACTGTTAGGCGTCCGTCTACGGCTGTTTTCGCCAGAAACTCTTCTTCCCCGTAGCTTTCTGGCTCGAGGGGTTTGACGGTGACTCTTAGCAGTTCGCCCGGCTCCATTTTGTAGCGCCACCGCAGAAGCATTGGAACCGCAAGCCGGTTGTATCGTTGGAGTTTAGCTTTGAATGTTTCCTGCTTTGTAAGCGGCATGCAGAATGCACCTTTTCCCATCTTTCAGTATCTTTTTCTATCTTTTTATATCTTTTTTAACCCTAACCAGCAACAAGTTCAAACGCTAAACCAAAAAACCAACCCAAAACACAAACACCCAAAACCTCACCCTGCCTAATTTTTACAACAAAACCACACACTAAAGCATCAACGCAAAACTCAAAAAACAATCAAAAAAGAGAAGAGGGCTAGGTTTCTTCTTGTGGTAACCCAATCTTCCGCAAGTAATCTTTCGCATATTTAGGATTGTAGGCTAGCAGCTCTTTGCTTCGTAGCAGTCTCCTCTCAAGCCGCTCTAATGCCACTTTAAAAGACGGTTCAATACCCCAGCCTTCGCTTGCGCTAAAGAAGGTTCCCTTCGCCGTTCTAAACTGTAAACGGCAATGAATCAGCGGTGTTCCCTTTAGGTTTGTGTTGCCATGAGTTTTCATGTAGACAAAAAGTGTTCCTAACTGGAAAGCATCTTGATACTTATGCGCGAAGGAATCGAATTCTTCCATCATGAATCCCTGCTGATCAGGGCCTACATCTACATCTTTAACGCTGAACTGCACCGACAACTTCTTCTCTGCAACTTCTAACTGGGAGATTGGCTCAAGAAAATCACGCTTCGTCACGATGCCAACTAGCCGTTCGTTTGAAACAACTGCTAAACAGGAAATGTCATGATCATGCATTATTTTCTCGGTGACGCGTAGACTCGTTTGAGGTTCAACCGTAAAAACTGGTCTAGCCATTATGCCTTTAGCTGGCACGCTTAGGGTTTCAATTTTTTCTCCAACTATATCTCCAGTTGTCTGGCGTCTCTGCGGCCAATAAATATTCTCCAAAATATCTTGAATGCTAATCATGCCGACAAGTTTGCCGCTGTCCATGACTGGAACATGAGAAATACCATACTCCCTCATTACGCTTAGAACCGCTCCTACGGAACGATTTGCCTCAATAGTGTGAGGCGCTCTGGTCATGATTTTCTCTATCGCGGTGTTGCCCCACTCTTGAAGAACAGCTGCATGAATAATATTGTCATCAGTAATAAACCCCAACAGCTTATTCTTCTCAAAAACCGGAAGCTGCCTCATCTCACTCTCAATCATCAACTTCGCCATTTTACTTAAGGAAAAATCAACAGTGACTGGTGGCGCAACCTTCATCAGCGTTCTGACCTTGGTTGCTGTAGAATCAAGTCTTGACCTTAAAATCGAGCGCCTAGTAATCACGCCTTCATACTTGCCTTTATCATTTAAAACAGCTAAAACCGGAGGCATACCTGTTTCAAATGCTTCTAAACACCGAGATAGTGTATCGTTTTCTTGAACAGAGTTAAACTTATTTGAATAGACATCTTTAGCCAAAACTAAGCTTGCCATAATAATCCCTTCTCACCTAAATGTAAAAGTAGAATTTAAATCAACCCGTTTATACCTTAATATTTCAGACAAATCTAATGCGAAAAAATAGTTTATGTTAAACTGATTAATAAAACTCGGTTTTTAAGCAATTTATTAGAATTAAAACAGTGCAAAGTAGCCAAACCGCTAAGGAAACAAGAGGTAATCCTTATTATGTACCGGCAAGGTTTGGGGTTTTCAAGGAGCCTGTGAGTAAGGGTTGATTTTTTGTTTTGTGTGGACTTTTAAAAGTAGTTACATAGTCGGTTATGTTGTCGTTGGCGTCCGTCTTAACTTCACCAAACCGTAACCACCAATTCTTCTTTCATAGCATAGAATGAAGCTAGATTTGTTGTTTGTAATGTGGAAACTGTTGTTTTTTCAAGCAATATTTATATGAAAAGTGATGCATTCAAATCAGTCTAACTGTCCTGTTAGGCGTTGGATCAATTTGAACCGCGCATGTAAAAACCTCTTGGCGGTAAAATAAATGCCGCTAAAAACCGTAAAGAAAGATGTGGCAGATGCTTTAACGTTAGAATGGGTCTTGCACGTTAAGAACTACAAGTTAACCCTTGACAAAAAACGCTGTGTTGGCTGCCAAATATGCAGTTTAGTTTGCCCTAAAGAAGCCATAAAAACACAGAAACAACCTAAAGTTCAAGGGGAAAAAGCCAAAAAAGCCAAAGTGGACATTGACTTGGCAAAATGCAATTTCTGCGGTATCTGCGATGTCACCTGCCCGTATGGCGCAATCAGAGTTACTTTGAATGGTGCACATGACCTTTCTGTCTTGGAGAAAGAAAGTTACCCGAAGCTGGTTCGTGACATAAAAGTTGATACAAGCCAGTGTGAGAAAGAATGTGTAGAATGCGAAACAGCATGTCCGCTGTCACTCATAAAAATTTCTAAAATTGGTTATAATGGCAAACCAATCGAAAACTTCGAGGCTTTATCGCCGAGCGAGAAAAAACGTGTTCAAGTCAAAATTGATATTCAAAAGGATTATTGTCCAACTTGCAGAGTATGCGAGTTCAAATGCAGTCCAGGTACGATAAAGGTCAAAAAAGCCTTCGAAGGAATAATTGCTATTAATCAGGAGAAATGCCCTGAAGGCTGCCAAGATTGCCTTGACGTTTGCCCCATTCCAGGTGCATTGATACTTGGCGAAGACAAGAAAGTTTATGTTAACGAATTATTCTGCACTTACTGTGGCGCATGCAAAAACGTCTGTCCTGTAGATGAAGCGTTAACAGTTAAACGGACAACGATACATCACACACCAATTCACTCGGGCACATGGAACAAAGCCTTAGAAAGACTAACTTCGCCAACCGACGCAGCTAAAGAATTTAGAACTGTCGCTGGCGAGAATAGGCATAATGCCGTTTCGAAAAGATTCAACTTAGAGGAGATAGTGAAATGAGCAACCCAGAAGCCCCCAAACAACCGGAAACCAAAAAACCAGAAGAACCGCGGATAGGCGTTTTCATCTGCCACTGCGGCATGAACATCGCAGGAACCGTGGACGTACCAGCAGTCGCTGAGTACGCAAAAACCATACCCGACGTAGTCTACGTTAAAGAAAACCGCTACACCTGCGCTGACCCGGGACAAGAAGAAATCAGAAAAGCAATAAAAGAACACAAATTGAACCGTGTCGTCGTAGCCGCTTGCAGCCCAAGGATGCATGAGCCAACATTTCGAAAAACTGTAAGTGAAGCAGGGCTAAACCCCTATGTGTTTGAAATGGCGAACATACGTGAGTTCGCTTCGTGGTGCCATCCAAGTACTCCAGAAGAAGCCACAGCAAAAGCGAAAGATACCATAAGGATGGCTGTGGCCAAGGCGAGGTTGCTTAAGCCTCTTGAAACCATGGAGGTCCCTGTAACCAAAAACGCCTTGGTTATCGGCGGCGGCATTGCCGGCATCAACTCCGCTCTGGATTTGGCAAATATGGGGTTCCAAGTATACCTTGTCGAGAAGAATATGAGCATAGGAGGACACATGGCGCAGCTCGACAAGACTTTTCCAACGTTGGATTGCAGCATATGAATTGAAGGACCTAGGATGGTGGAAGTACTGCGCCATCCTAAGGTCCAAGTAATAACCAATGCGGACATCCTCAGTGTAGAGGGCTTTGTAGGCAATTTCAGAGTTAAAGTTCGCAAGAACCCGAGATATGTTATTGCTGGAAATTGTACTGGCTGCGGAGAATGTAAAGATGCCTGCCCAATAGAATACCCTAATGAGTGGGATTTAAACTTAGGAGTAAGGAAAGCCATCTCCATTCCGTTTGACCAAGCAGTGCCTCTCATCTACTCGATAAACAGGGATTACTGCATAGAGTGCTTCAAATGTGTGGATGCCTGCGGCGCGCGTGAAGCCATCAACTTTGAACAAAAGCCAGAAGAAGTTGAATTGGAAGTTGGAGCAATCATTGTAACAACAGGCTGCGATATTTATGAACCATATGATGACCCCAGGTACGGCTATGGAAGATACGATAATGTAATTACAGCTTTGGAGTTTGAGAGACTCATCACAGCAGGCGGCCCGACAGCTGGACACGTAGTCCGCGCATCCGATGGAAAGAGGCCGAAAAGCGTTGCCATCATTCAATGCGTCGGTTCAAGGGACGTAAACAAGTACGAGTACTGTTCAGGTTTCTGCTGTATGTATGGGCTGAAAGAAGCCATCCTTCTGAAAGAACACTACCATCATGAAGTGGAAGTCTACCTCTTCTACATAGATATACGCACTCCCTCCAAAGGCTACGAAGAATTCTATCGAAGAGCCCGTGAAATGGGAATCAACTTCATCAGGGGAAAACCGGATCAAATAATGGAAGACCCAAAGACCAAAAACTTGGTTGTCCGAGCTGAGGACTCGACGCTGGGACTGCCCATCGAAGTCGAAGCGGAACTCGTTGTGCTAAGCACAGCCGCAATACCCACCAAGGGAGCTGAAGAATTGGCTGGTATCCTGCATATAACGCGGGGATCAGATGGGTTCTTCATGGAAAGTCACCCGAAACTCAAACCAATGGACACACCTATGGACGGAGTATTCTTAGCAGGTGCTTGCCAGGGACCAAAGGATATACCCTACAGCGTAGCCCAAGGAAGCGGCGCGGCAGCAAGAGCTGCAACCATCCTTTCTCAACCGAAATGGAAGATAGAACCGATTGTCTCGATAGTCGACATCGCCAAATGCAGAAACGTGAAAGCAAAGTGTGGTTTATGCGTGAAAAGCTGCCCCTTCGGAGCCATAACCGCGGTTGAGGGGCAACCAGCCCAGATTAATGCAGCTCAATGCCATGGTTGCGGAACATGCGTTGCTGAATGCCCACAAGACGCTATAACTCAGATGCACTTTACGGATGAACAGATAACCTCGCAAATCAGAGCTGCTCTAGAAAGGGATCCTGAAGATAAGATACTGACGTTTATGTGTAACTGGTGAGGTTACGCCGGCGCGGACCGAGCGGGGACGAGCCGGCTGGAATACCCTCCTACTACAAGGGCGATACGGGTAATGTGTACTGGACGGGTAGATCGGGACTTCGTTATGGAGGCATTTAGGCTGGGAGCCGGAGGGGTACTAATCACCGCCTGCCATCTTCCTAGCGACTGCCACTACATCTCTGGAAACGTTAGGATGAAAGCGCGCATGGATGCCTTGGCTGGCATGCTTCAAAAGCTTGGCTTGAGCCCCCAAAGATTCAAGGTTGAATACGTTTCATCGGCTGAAGGAGAGAAATTCGTCCATATAGTCAAGGAAATGAGCGCCCAAATGAAGGCACTGGGAAAAGAAAAGATACTAGCGGAAAACGCGAAGCTTCGTCCAACCTTAGAGAACATGCTGAAGCGCAAAGCAGCAGCCCCAACCCCTGCAGCTAAACCCACCGTTCAAGCAGCGGCCAAGTAGGCAAAGAATTCGTTCTTGAGCCGTTGCGGTTAGGCGCGGGCATGATGCTGGCGCTTGCCACTTGCCCTAACTGTTGTATATCAGTGGCAATAATAAGATGAACGCTTGGACGATGCGTTAAAGAGACGCCTAAAATGACTCCACAGGGGTTTAGAGCGGAATATGTTTATTTTGGCGAGTGAATACAGAAATCGCACTTCGAGACAAATTATTCAACAGCTGAAGGCATCAATTTGAGGGCGTCCCACGGCTAGGTGGTCCTAGCATCGGACTTCAAATCCGGTGAGCCCGCAAGGTCTCGGGGTCCGATTCCCCTTGGACGCCGCCACTACGCCACTGTTTTCAAAACCTTGTCTAACCTCTCCGCTGCTAGGGTGATTTCGTTTTTTTGTATTCCTATGCTGGCGTCGAAGTTGATGTAGGATGAAACATACTGTGGGCAGCACACTCCGAAATCGTTCTTTTCCAGCGCTCTTGCACCGTTGACCCTTGCCGCGTACAAGGCTTTGCCTATTTTCTTGGCGTTTCTTCCATCCAGCGTCATAGCCACGGATATTGGATTGTAAACATTCAGTATACGCTGCCCATGCCTCTCTGCAACCTCCTTCAAGGATGATTCAAGGAACCGCCTGTTTTCTTCCTGCTGGGTTCTCAACTTCTCGTAGCCTTCCAGTCCAATCGACAGCACCGCTGCTAGGAATTGCACTATGGGGGCGGCTGTTGCCCTTCCTGCATAGGCTTCAGACACGGTGTCTAAAAGTTCTTCATTGGGCGAAGCGACTATTGCTCCTCCGACGGGGGTGAGGAAATTCTTGTCTGTGCTCTGGATTACTGCGTCCACGCGTCCTGCGTCGATTGCGCCTCTTACGAGTTTCATGATCTCGCGGCTCTGCACTCCAAACGCATTGTTTATGATATGTGGCACTTTTTTCTCCTGTGCGATCTTGGCGATGTCTTTGATCTTATCGGGTTCTCTGGGCGCAAAGAACGTTGTTGTTGATAGAATCGCGGCTGTATTTTCGTTAACTGCTTTTTCTATCTCTTCCGGGGGAACGTTTACTCCGTCTCCGTAGACTTCTCCTTCAACTATTCTTTCTTGAAGGCCTGCAAGATGGATCGCCTTCAGTGGAGTCTTAAGATCAACCTGTGGGTAAACAACTTCTTTTCCCTTGGTGAGATTTCTTGCGGCGCATAAGGCAAGAGCAAGTGCCATTCCCGTTGCCACAGGAAAAACCACTGCCTTCTTGATGTTTGGGGCTCCGAACCTTTTCATGGCGTCAGTTGCCAGTTTGTTGGCGAAGAAGTACATGAGAGATGCGCCTGCAGCCTTAGGCTGGGCCTCGGTCAGGTCACCTGACTTTCCTACCCCATGGTGAAACCCAAACGCCAGCTTTGAAACCAGTGGGGATGCAACCCTGCCCTCGCGTTCGCCTACAAAAACTGCTTTGCTGTCCTTGTCCGAATCCATTGCTGCCAGCAAGTTCAGTAAGGCTTCGATTTGGCTGTCTTTCCACCCTTCTTGGGGTATTCTTCTTTGCTCGAAAAGCAGTTTTATCGGCTGGGACTCTGTGCCTAACACTGTCAGGCCTCTGTCAAGTATGCTCTTGGGGATTGTGTCCTTCAACTTATCAAACGGTAACATGAAACATACCTCTAACGCTCTTCGGCTCCGAGGTCTTCAGTGCTTAAATGCTCAGATGTTCTTTTATTGCTTTGTATATTGTGCTTGCTTGTTTTGCTGGGCAAATTCTATTATGGAATCAATCAAAAGCATTCGGAAATACTATATAGTTTATCAACCTAAATCATCGAAGTCTGATGGTTCGACAGAATTATAAACCCCAGACAGGATAGACAATAGGGGAGAACGGTGTCACAGAGTTATCCTTACCTACTTATACTGTGCGGATTGCCTAGTTCAGGAAAGACCACCATCAGCAAAAACGTCGCTTCCCTGCTTGAGGACGAATATGGGATACCGACCATGGTCATCAGCTCGGACGATTTTCGGGACATGCTCTCGTATTCCTCCAAAGGATTCAAACCTGAGAGAGAAACATCGGTAAAGGCTCTTTATGAGAAGGCGATTGCGACTGGTTTGGAGAATGGTTTTCTCGTTATTAGTGATGACCTAAACTACTACAAGTCGATGAGGAGCGAGCTTAGGCAGATTGCGAAACGATCAGGCTCTGACTATGACATAGTCTTCGTTGATACACCTGTTGAACAAGCCATTAAATGGAACCAAGAACGAGGATCGCCTATACCGTCATCCCTCATCGAGGAAATCAACCAGAAACTTGACCCGCCGAAGGGTGATTACAAATGGGACACTCCCCTTGTTGTTGTCGACCCAAGCAAGCAAAGTTACGAAGAGATCGCCAGCATCATTGTTACCGCAGTTCTCAAAAGACTTGAAAACCCGATCAGGTCCAAGCCCAAAAAGGTTGTGGAAGACGAGAAGTCGCTAAGAGCAAGAGGAATCGAAAGGGAAACCCGAAAGTCCATGATGGAGGTCATGACGCGGTACAAGAATCCTGACTTAGGCATTTCTCTTTCCACAATCAGAAAAGAAGTGGTGAAGAAGGCGCTGGCAGACGGTTCAAAGCCTGTGGATGCAGTTGAATTATTCCTCAGAGAAGCCAATGCGGTCGCAAAAAGTTACACCATGACTGAAGGCAAGGGCCTCATCCCTGTTCATGTCGGTCTTTTCGGGCATGTTGACCACGGCAAGACAATGCTTGCCAGGCAGCTAACTGAAAAACCTTCGACAGCTGCTCTGGACAAGGCACCAGACTCCTCCAGGCGAGGAATGACACTAGATATGGGCTTCTCCGCTTTCACCTTAGGTCCGTACCTGGTCACTCTCGTCGACTTGCCAGGGCACTTCAGCTTGGTTAGGCATGCGGTGGCGGGTGCTAACATAATTGACTTAGCAGTGCTGGTTGTGGCCGCAGATGCCGGCCTCCAGGTTCAGAGTGTGGAGCATTTCTCGATAATCAAAGACCTCGGAATAAAGACTCTTGTAGTTGCTCTAAACAAGGTCGATTTGGCTTCTCCAGAGAGAATTGAGGAAGTCAAGAACAAAGTCACACTTCTTCTCAAAGGAACTCCATACGAGAACGCAAAGATTGTCGAGGTCTCAGGATTAACAGGTAAGGGAATTAATGAACTCAAGAGCGCACTGCAGGATTCTCTCAGTCCCCCTATTCGCCAATGGAATGGTCCGTTCAAAATGCCTATCGACCACGCATTCACCATCGCTGGAGTAGGAACTGTCTTAACTGGCACGATACACCGTGGGAAAGTTAAGGTGAAAGATACTGTTGAAATCAAACCCATCGATAAAAAAGGTCAAGTACGTTCGCTGCGATCATTCGGCGAAGACAAAGAGGAAGCTATCGCTGGAGACAGGGTGGGCGTCGCCGTCAAAGACCTAAAACCTGACGACGCGCACAGGGGTTATGTAGCCGTTTCTCCTGACTCCATCAGTTCCACCCGCAAAGTAATAACCGAATTGGAAGTTGACAAATACTATCTACGTCCGTTGAAACCGTACAGCGATGTAGACGTGTTTGTTGGGTCTTACGAAGTGCTGGGAAACGTTGTACCCGGGGTCATCGAAGACGGCAAGTTCATTGTGAAGGCTTCGGTGAAGGCTCCTGAAAAATGCCTAGTTTACATAGAACTCAGACAACAAGTTGTGGCTGAAAGAGGAGATCACGTCCTCTTGATGAACCCTGGACTCCAAGCCCGCGAATTCCGAATAATCGGCGGAGGAAGAATCACAGAAACAAACCCGAAATTAGAATTCTTCTCAAAAAAGACCAAGCAAGGAACTGTAAGACAAAAAAGAGAAGGCAACGAGTACTCAGTGAACGGTCTCTTCAGCACCTCGGAAGCTGCCTCCAAATTCGTGGGAAAAAAAGTCGTCACTGCATCAGGAGTTATAGGCGAAATCAGGGATTCACTGTCACCAAGCGAGGTCTCAGTCAAGTTCAAAGAACCAGTGCCCAAAGGCGAAAAAGTATTTCTCTATGTCTATAAGAAGTTAAGAATCAAATAGCCAATAGCCGAGCTGCAAGTTCATTTTTTTCTTTTTGTTTCAGATACTCTACCTGCTTCTTTTTGCTACCTGAATCATTGAGCAAATAGCCTACCCTTAGCTTTCAATTTTGCTAGAGAAATTCAATTGCTAAGTGATAATACTATAATTCTTGATATTAATTTGAGTATTAATGAAACTATTTACCATGCTAGACCTTTCCCCCCGCAATAAGAAACTTTATTCAACATTTAGAGAAACTTAGCTGTATGAGAGAGTAGAGAAACCCTTTACGTTAGGAGTGTGTGAAGTTCTTTAACGGAAAGGAAAACTCTTTTCTCTTCATACAACTATACTTAGTTAAGGGTTTTAAGGTATATGGTTTATTTGGCTAAGTTTCTGTTTAATCGGTATACCTTCGATATGTCTTTAACTCTGTTAGCTACTGTTGGAAAGTGCTTAATGGTTGCGACCTTTCTAAGTTCTCATTATGGAATTAAAGGTAAGAATTAGATTGAGTATTTAAAATGCCATTGTTGATTTAGACTTTAATTAAGTTAAGAAAAGAGGTTTTAAAATTGGCTTTTTTAGTGTATAGGCATAACTTTATTCAAAACAGCAACAGCATAAAGTCTCAATGCAAAAATTAATATTGTTATGATACTGTATCAGCATTGAGGCATAAGATGATATACAAAAGAGCCTTTCTTGTTGCCTTTGTCATCCTTATTGTTGGTTTAGGCTCGTATTTCTATTCGGGCAACGAGATTAATTCATTCAATGCAGCCAATCCATATAATTTCGGAAATGACAACTGGATTGCATATCAACTATTTGCAGAGTTTATAATAGGTTTAGCTATCGCCTTATTCATTGCAATATGCATTAAAGGAATACAAAGTTGGATTCATTGGTGAAAAAATTAACCGTTGAATGTACTCGGTAAGTTACTCGTAAAAGCTCTACCGTTTTTTCCATAAATGTAAGATTATAAGACCTATTGCCACAGCAAGACCAACAGCAACAAGTACCAATATTACTGTTAAAAGAAGATGATTCTCAAAAGCTGAAAGATTAAACGGTGTTGGAGTTTCGCTCATGTTTAGTTATTTCTACGCTATGCAGATTTAAGATTTTTGAACGTAGCCACAGAGCTTTATGAAGCATCACCTAAAAAGGTGAATCAGGTCTACGTTCAACTCTGTAATTACGTTTATGCTTTTTTTGTTCCTTCTTTTGTAATGGTCTAATAGGAGCAGTTGAACTACTTTTTGATTCAACTTTAAGATGCTCCGTTCTGCCTGTGAATGGGTTCTTGCGTACTGCATCAAAATCATAGCCTGTTCTTCTTCTTGTTACTTCATAACCTTGCATTCTATAGGAAAGCTCATGCAACTTTTGCGTCTGTAAACCCCTCTCTCTATTTTCGTTAATTTGGTCTCTTTTCCTTTGTTTCTTGGTTCTTTTTCGCCCAAATCCTAAATCAAACAAATGAGACTCACCATTGCCTCAGTAATTTGCGGTTTAGTTTTAAGTTTTTGCATCATTGAACCATGCAATCGAGTTAAGCCTTTTGACAATCGGTAAACATGCTTCATAAATTCTGGGTTAACCAAGAAAATGTTAAATTTAGAATAATCTTATAAAGACTTGGATAGATATGCCGAACCACGAAGAACATTGTAGGCATTCAGAACAACGATATGGAGTTCGTGGTGATGATATTCACACTTGGATGGATGAGCCTTCTTACATCTTAGGGCGTTCTCATCGTGATGAAAGGCATGACCCAAGACGTGATTTACCCATAGTTATCCAAATGTTTGGTGACGAATATGGTGATGATGTAGCTCGGCAAATTTTCTTAGACCATATTTACCTTGACAAGCAAGAACGTGAACGTAATCAATTATCTCAAAATGAACCTTCTCAAACCTACAACTATTCAACGAATTTTCCAAGCGGAAGTGACTGGGGCTTTAACATTATTCGATTAATTTTAGCAGGTTTTCTTTTTATTATTTTACTGTACGCTTTTAACAATGCTTTTGGAAACCCAATCGGTTTATGGTGGGCTGAGAATTGGTATAAAGTTGTAGGATTCTCTATTTTTGTCATAATACTTGGAATTTTATTCCTTTACTATTGGAAAAAAAGAAGTTAAGGACATTTTAGGCTGTACTGAGCCAAAGGTAAAATATTATTTGTGCTTGATAACGGCAAGGTGTACGTTGAAAAGGCTTAAAAAACTTGGCTAATTATTTAATAAAAACTGTTTAGAGGGGGAAAGGGAAAAATAAAGAATTAACTAAAGTTTGGGGAAAAAAAGACTTTTAATCTTCTTCTTCAAGTTTTCTCTCTTTAATTTTGAGCGTGTTCTCGTCTTGGCTTATTACTCTGAAAAGCTCTGTGAGCTCGTGTTTGTGCAGGAACTTTTTCAAAGTCACGCGTACGTATTTTTTGCTTAGCCCCTCGCCTTCACCTGTCACTGTCAAGATTTTTGCGCCTGTCGCAACTTCTCCGCCTGTTTTCTCCTTAAGGAAATCCGCTAGCTTATCGATTAATTTAGCTTCGTCACCTTTAAGATCTGAAGTATCAACTTTCATTTCAACCATTTTCAGTTCACCTCGATTCAGGTCACGCCGATTTCTTTTGTTTAGCTTAGTTTTTCACGGCTACATTACTGATTAAGTTTTCCGCTTAAACGTGTCAGTTCGCCCGTCGAGTCATTATCACTGCATAAGCTCTGTGACTCTAGTGCTCATCATCCAAAACCTTAATCGACAACAAAACTTAAGACTCTTGTGCTAAACCGCATTTGTTCAAAGCAACTGTTTTTATTATTATCGAGCGAATATTTAGTTGCAGAGTTGTTTAAGATATGGACCTTCTGGAAATTATCAAGAATAGAAGAAGCATAAGAAAATTCAAAAAACAAGACGTAACCCAAGACATTATTGAAAAACTTCTTGAAGCCGCACGCTGGGCGCCGTCCGAAGGAAACGTTCAACCGTGGGCATTTGTAGTTGCGAGCACGCAGAAAATGAAGCAAAGCCTTTCAACGGCGGCTTTTGGGCAAAAAGACCTTGAAGAAGCATCAATCGTTTTTGTGGTTTGCGCTGATGAGAAGCTGGCTGAACAAAGCTATGGTGCGCGTGGTAAATCGCTGTTTTGTCTTCAGGATACTGCGGCTGCAGTTCAAAATATCCTTTTAACCGCTTATTCGCTTGGTTTAGGTTCATGCTGGATTGGAGCATTCAAAGAGAATGAAGTAAGGCAAGTCATTAAAGCTCCTAAAGAAATGCGGCCAATATCCCTGATTCCAATAGGATATCCAAACGAGGCACCCACAGCCAGAAGTCGAAGACCAACAAGTGAAATAATGCATAAAGAAACCTTTTGACGCAAGCCGTACCTGCCGCCTCGATTAGCTAAACAATCGGGTTTAACAGTTTCGCAATGAAATATAACCGATTATCGACGAGGAAATTGCTTAATTATGGCGAATGGTTAAGACATTTAAATTTCCGTTTAAATAATAATAGTAGGTGAGGGAAACCATTTGAAAGAGGAGCAAATTAGAGTTTTAAAAACTATGAGTGAAGCTACAAGCCGCATGGATCTGACCACGTTTGCTAAAAAGGTGAATTTGAGCCCAACCCAAACTATACAGCAAATCCAAGAATTAGCCAAGGAGGGTTTTCTGCAAAGAAGCGGAAGCGGATATGGTATTACTGAAAAAGGAAAAGCAGCAATCAAAGTGTTCACGCCTGTTCCGGATGAATTGAGTTTTCACTTTTACTTTGGCATCGATCAGCCTACAGACTTAACCGCGAAGACTCTGCAGGAGTTTTACATGGCTATAAAACAGGTCAGCGCAGGTTCGCTTGAATTTCACCTCTACAGGGGCGACTTTGAAAACTGGCTAAAAGAAGCCTGCAAAGAGCCAGAGCTTGTCACAGAAGTTGGCGGCATTAAAGCTGCTGAGTTGAAGGGTGAAGAGCTTAGAGCAGAACTCTTGAAAGTGCTTGACGCAAAATATGGCATCCAAGAACTGATGTAAACTTCTACAGCTTCTTCTCGTTTAACTCAATCCACCAATTAGGAACTCTGGCTTTTTCAGCGTTGTCCCAGGGATCAAAGGGCTTAATATCCAAGATTGGTGTGCCGTCGAAGGCGTCAAGACCGCGAACAGTCAAGGTGTTGCCTTCAACTTTTAACAGCTCTACTAGTGTCAGTCCGATGGGGTTTGGGCGAAGGTTGGTTCTGGTTGCGAAAACTCCAAGCAAAGGCATGTCTGTTCTGCCTCTTGGGTGAACCTTCAATGTTATTCGTTGCTTATTGGAAATTTGGTTGAGCCAAAAAAGCACAAATACGTGTGAAAAGTCCTCAACACCGTCTAAGGCTTCAACCAACTCGTCACGAATGATAATCTGTGAGATTCTGGATTTATCTTTAACCTCGTCGCCGACAGCTTCGGTTTTGACCTGGCCTATCGGGTTCAAAATGATTTTGTCTTGAAAAGTCATCCTTAAATACGCCTACTTTTGAGTGAGCCCTAAAACTATATAAGCATTCTACTGAAACCTCGAATAAACCTGTTAATACAAAAATTGCTGCCTTATCTATGTCTTCTTAGGTTTTGTTCGAGGCGTCTCTCAAGCAGTTCCAAGAACAATTGTTATTGTAGAGTTAGTTTCTGAATTTGTTTCTTCGAGGTCTTAGTTTTCTCTGGTTTGTATTCCAGCGAATTGTTCCACAATTTTTCAAAGTAGTTTTGAAGTAATTCCACGAAGGCTGGATGATTGGAGTACAAACAGGGCGGAAAGTAATCCTTTTTCGCGAGGGCTTCACTAGTCGGCATAATAGCCAAGACCCCCGCCTGGTCATATACGACGCCAGTAATGGAAGGCGCGGATTGAAGATACCTAATTCCGAAGGATTGACTTTTCTTCAGTTTCTGAATCACTTCTATTGCTGGGTTATTCTCTTGAGGCTTATCGATGAGCACTTGAATCTTTATACCCCGCTGAAGGGCGGTCGCAAACAGTTGGAATTGATTAACCCACCAATAAACGGAAAGGTTCGATTCATTAATTATTCTTATTGTTTGCGAAGTTGCAAATAAATCGGCAGCCGAACGCAAAAGTATTTCTTTCCCCTCGAAAAGCAAAAAATCGTAGTCGAACTGATTTGGCTTTTGTAGCACGCCAGCTGTCTTAACTATGCCGGCTATCTTGACTATCCTTGACGTTTTCTCCTCTAATTTAGACATCTGATTTCTTTTGCGTTCAAGTAGAAATCCCAGCACCTGTTCCAGCGGGATTGCCCTAAACTGGTTCGGCGCTGTAATTCTTTTTTCAATGAGGCCCAACCTCAGCAACTCAGCCAGTGCTCGATAAATTTCCTGTCGAGCAACTTTTAAAACATTTGAAATATCTTTCACGGTAGCCTGATTTAGCCTATTGAGTGCAAGATAAACCTTGACCTGCAGAGACGTGAGTCCCAGCTCTGCCAGTGTTTCGTTGATTTCTTCCATTCAAGGTGAACCATTTGCGGGTTGATGCTGCCATTTGGTATAATAACATTGTTAAGTTTTTAAATTTATTGCAATAATCGGGGTTTATTGGCTAATTCAAAGTTGGTTTCGAATTGTCATTTTTGAGTTATATTATCCGTTTTCAGATTTTTCAGATGCACTTTATCCTCCGCTTTATTTCTGCCAAAAACCAGATGAAAAACTCGGATGCCTGCAGTTACATTTGATATTGCGCCTTCGTCACGGTTTGAACCGCTGCCTTTCCGTTTCGCCCTTACGCTTTAATGTCTATGAGAATCTCTTGTGGCTCTATGCGAAGCTGCGTTGAATGGGCAAAACCGTAAAGCTGTGGTGTCAGAAAGGCATGTTCTGACATGTTCTTATAAACAGAAAGCAGACAAAGGCGCTATTAGAAAAATCAGAAGAAAACAAAACTAAAAATAAAATTGAGGAAAGGAAAAAATGAAAAAACTGACGAAAATAGCAACATTAACTTTGATTGTTCTGATGATTTCTTCTGGATCTTTAATATTTGCAAATTCAAACTCGACCGTTGCGAAAGCACAGACTACCACTGCAATTAACGCTCCGACCGCTACCCCTGCTGACATGTTGAATTACACATGGAACGACGTTCGCGCCACTCCTGAAGGCACATTCGCCAGCGCTGGACCAGGCCCAACGACGCCAAGCATTACATGGAAGACCGACATTCCCTATGCAGGCGGATCTATGGCGGCCGCCGATGGCTTAGTTTTTGTCCCGTCGACCCTCACAGGAATGGTTTACGCTCTTAACGCAGCTACTGGACAAATAGTCTGGGTCAAAACCTTTTCTGGACCACCCAGCTTACTTGGAAACGCTCCAACAATCCTTGACAATACGTACATGCTCTTAGGTGGCGTATGCGTTTTCATCGCGAATGGCACAACCGTATGGACTGGACCGCCCGGGTTCAGTGTAGGCAGTAATGTCGACGGAATCGGCTATGTTCCCTCCATAGGAATGTTCCTTACCGGGGGATGCGGCTGGAGTCTTCCTAATCCTGCAAAGCCTCCAACGCTTGCATGGAACGTAACTGGCTCGATGGACAACGCTGGTGGCATGGCAGCTATAGGGGGCGGTGCTTACGGAGGCGGAATGGTTTTCGTTGGAGGTGGGCCTCAAGGCGATGGATTTTTAAGAGCTTACGACGCGACGACTGGGTCTCTCATTTGGACAGCGTCTGTGACGACTTCCATGTTGTATGGAATGACTTATGATAACGGCTTGATAATTGATGGTGGCCTTGACAACAACATGCGCGCATGGAACGCAACCACAGGCAAGCTCCTCTGGACGTACAATCCTCACACACTTGACGGCGAATGGGCATCATCAAGCGCAGCTGCATACGGAATAGTTTACGAGCACAACCAAGACACATACTTATACGCGATCAACGAGACAACTGGACAACTAATATGGCGACAGGAAGGCCCCGGCATCGGCTACTCAGACGAACTAAGCATTGCAGGCGGATATGTTTACTGCCAAATGGGAGAGAACGAATACCGCAACCCAAACACTGGACAATACGGGACTTCCGAGTTCGACTGTTACAACGCTTACACAGGACAACTTGTCTGGACCATGCCAATGGAAGACGGCTCTCCTTTTAACTCTCAGTGCCAAGCATACGGGAACCTCTATGTATGTCCATCAATGGGTGTTGGAGTTCCCGGCGTTTGGTCATATACGGAGTTTGGCTTTGGTTCAATCGGCGAAGTCTGGTGCATCAGCAGCACACCCGCAGATTGGCCAATGTTCGGTGCTGATCCAACACACAGCAGTTTTGGCGATGGACCTGCAGGGAATTTAACGCAGAAATGGAGCTTTAACACGGGCGCTGAAGTCGTTTCACCGGTAACCGTTGCAAACGGCGTCGCCTATTTCGGATCAACAAACGATAACATCTACGCAGTGAATGCAACCACAAGTGCAGAACTCTGGAATTTCAAGACGGGCTACGAGGTCAGGTCTGAAGTCGCTGTCGTCAACGGCTATGTTTACACGGGAGCAGACGACGGAAACATCTACTGTCTAAACGCTGCAACAGGCACCAAAGTCTGGGAGACTCCAGCTGGAGGCACAACGCTTAGCAATGTAGGCGCAGGGATTTTCCCGCCAGCGCGAAGCAGCCCTGAAGTGGTCAACGGCAAAGTCTACGTAGGTTCGCTTGACGGTAACCTCTACTGTCTCGACGCTAGCAGCGGCACAGTTCTATGGAAGTTCCAGACTGGTGGACCAGTGGAGGCAACGCCAGCCGTTGACAGCACAGGAGTATACATCGACGGGAGCAATCCAGGAAACTACGGAATGAACTTTAATTTCTACAAGCTCGATCCTAGCACTGGCAGCGTCATCTGGAACGACAGCTTCCCATACAATTGGCAACTAAGTGCAGCAAGCTACATAACTTACGGAGGCGTGGACGCTTCTCCGACGCTGGCACCTACTTTAGGCATGGTCTTCCTGCGAACCCAGTATGTCAACAACTGGGCTATCAACTCGACAGACGGCGCAGTAATATGGGAGTTCAACTCGACAACAAACGCTGTGGGCACTTCATTCCAGGCAGGCGGAGTACCACAAGTGTGCGCTCCAGTGTACGCTTACGGCCTCGTATACTTCAACAACTACTACGACATCACCGCTGTCAACGCGCTCACCGGTAAAGCAGTATGGTCCACGTACTTGTCAAGGGAGGATGTCAGCCAAGCCCTTACATACTCCTACGGCAGAATCTACTCGGTCACTGAACTCGGTGTTCTTTACGTGTTGAACGCTCTGACCGGCGCGAAAGTCTCGTACTATTGGTTCGGATGCGATCTGCACTCTTCGCCAACTCTCTATAATGGCAGTCTTTACATGGGAACCAACGAGTGGAACGTGGTTTGCATGGGCGACTCAGCGATAATTAATGCCCAATCCGCAATTCCAGTAATCCCCACGCCTATACCAACGGCGACTCCTACACCTTCGCCTTCACCGACACCTGTACCTACTCCAACGCCGTTGCCAGTAAGTTCATTACTTATGCCGATTTACATAGCCGCCAGCGTGGTACTTATCGCGGTAGTAGTCGCAGTAGTCATAGTCGGCATTCTGGTATTGCGAACACTGAAAAAACGAACAGGATAACCAACAACTGAAAACCTCACTTTCCCCCTTTTTTAGTCCAAAAAAGCATTAGAGAACAAAAAACGAGGCTGAGAAGACTCTGGTTAAATTCAATATTAAGCCATATCATTTGCAATTTTCATTTCCTCCTATATTTTCCCAGAGCCTCAGCAAACCCTTAATTAAAAGATTGAACCCTGTCTTAATCGTTCACACTAAGCATGTGGAAAGAATTTTATTGACAACACACCTGATTAATAGGAAGCGAGCGTTGGCGAAAACAGGACTGGCACTGTTTGTGTTATGCATATTAGCCTTGTCAGCAATGGCACCGATGGTAAAAGCACAAGCCAACGGCGCATGGGCCGCTATACAGTTGAATCCCACCGAGGGGCAACCTGGAAGCTCAGTAAGCCTTACCGGCACTGGCTTCACGGGAAACGTATTGATCTACTTTGGTACAGGCACCTCTCCAAGCCTCGCACTTGTAGGGACTACGTCATCGACTAATTCCAATGGAGCAATATCAGTATTCTTCCAGGTTCCACCAGAATCTCCAGGTTCGTACATCGTTACCGCCCAGGATAGCGCTGGTGACTCAGCCCAATCTTCATTCATCGTCATTTCGGGGCCATCGTCACCGCCTACAAGTAGCCCCTCCTCGAGTTCCTCTACATCGGGTTCTAGCTCCTCTTCAACTTCTTCTGGATCAACTTACTACCCTTACCCTATCGTGACCTCCCTGCCCAAAAGCGCTGGATTTTGGTCCACTCCAACGATCGCCGCGGTTATTGTTATCGTTGCGTTAGCAGCTGTTGTTTCAGCGTTTCTTCTTCAGAGAACACGCAGCAAACGTGAAATGTTGCTGAAAAAGGAACCGCTATCTTATCAGCCACAATCGCCCATGCAGACGAGCAGACCTAATGAAACTCCACGATATGGGCAGTCACCACCATATAGTCAATCTCGGTACAATCAACCCTCCTCACAGTCTAGTTCGCTCAGCCCGTATGCTCAGCGGTACAGTCAACAGACGACAGAATTTGCTATGACGAAGAGCATGACCTCTTCAAGCTCTGGCCAGCAGCTGACTTCTGGCAAGACATGCCCCCACTGTAAACGAATCGTCAAAGCAGACTACAGCATCTGCCCTTACTGTAACAAGAAGCTCAAATAAAGACCCAATATCTTTTTTCATCGTTCTTTTGTTACAGCGTGCACGGTTTTAACTCTACAATAGCTGCTAAAAGACACTGCAAACCAAAAACGTAACCCTGCTTTAATCTCTAAATTTCGCAGCACGATTCGCAATTAACGTAGCCACCGCGCCTGCAGCAACTCCAGCGTCAATGTTAACGACTGCCAAACCCAGTGAACATGACTGAAGCATAGCCATAAGTGTGCTTACGCCTTTTTCGCCGAAACCGTAACTGTTAGAAGTTGGAACTGCAATCACTGGAACATTAACCATGCCCGCAACCACTGAAGCCAAAGCGCCTTCTCTGCCTGCAACCACGATTATAACGTCAACATCCTTCATGACTAAGTCTTTTAGGGGTTGAAGAACCCTGTGGATTCCAGCCACACCCAAATCGTACGATGTGTAAACTTGGCAGCCCATTTCTTCAGCAATCACCTTTGCCTCTTCAGCTACTGGAATGTCAGAGGTGCCTGCGGTTAAAAGTCCAATCTTTCCACCGGTGTTTTTTATGGCACGGTTTTTCTTTTTAATGACCACCATCTTTGCTTTCTCGTTAATCTGGCAAGTTGCTTCGTCAGGCAGTGCCTTTTTGAGGGCTTGAATTTGTTCTTGGCTGCATCTGCTCACTATTACTCTGCCATTTTCACTAAGCATCCGAAGGGTTATTTCAACTAGGTCGCTTGTTGTTTTGTTCTCAGCTAAAATTATTTCAGGCACGCCTTTTCTGTGTTCTCTGTTAGCGTCAATTTTTGCGATGCCTTCAACTTCAGCGATGGCTAGCAGACGCAACAGTTTTTCTGCTTCCTCAACTGTCAACTCTTTTTTAGCGGTTTTTTCAAGAATTTCTTTCAATGTGGACATGATTTCGTTCACTTCCTCAAGAACCACAAGCAATATATCGTTTTTGCTTTTTTAATATATGCAAGCGGTCGAAACAGGATGACTGAATTTTCTAGAATAGTTATGATTGATTGCCAAGTCGCTGGAGTTTCTGGAGACATGATTCTGGGCGCATTACTGGACCTTGGAGCAGACGTAAACAAGGTTACTTCAGCCATAAAAAGTCTGGAGAACACAGATTACGGCTACAAGAATGTGGTGGTTGATATCAAGCAGGTTATGCGTAAAGAGTTCAGAGCCACCAAAGTCGACGTTACAGCCGAAGGAAAATCCAGAAAAGACGGGAAACAATTAATCGAAATCGTTGAAAAAACAGCGGAAAACCTCAGGCTTTCAGCCAAAGCAAAGCAGTACGCCTCAAACGTCATCCACACATTGGTTGATGCAGAAGCGAAACTTCACGGACATCATTTGGCTGATGCACATCTGCATGAGGTTGGGTTGGTTGATACTGCCGCGGAAATTATCGGTTCAGCAGTTGCCATGGAAGACTTGGGCTTCTTTAACGCTAAAATCTTTTCGTCCCCAGTCTCCGTTGGCGGAGGATTGTTCCAGTTCTCGCATGGCACCGTGTCAAGTCCATCTCCGGCAGCGCTTGCTATTTTTCAATCAAAGAGTTTTCCGATTAAAGGTGGACCTGTTGAGTCGGAGCTAGCTACGCCCACGGGAGCAGCAATAATAGTTAATTTAGCGGATGAAGTAAGCAGGTTTTATCCTGAGATGGCTCCCGTGAAGGTTGGTTATGGTGCAGGCGGCAAAGAGTTTCCTGAAATACCTAACGTTCTTCGAATAATCATGGGTAAACCTTTAGAAAACTTCTTGATGAAGGATCAGATTGCCGTGTTGGAGACTAACGTTGATGACGTATCAGGAGAAATCGTGGGGCATACCGTTGATCGGCTTCTTGCGGAGGGGGCAAAAGACGTAAGCATCGTACCCATGTACACTAAAAAGAATAGACCTGGACAGATTATCAAGGTAATCGCTGACCAAAAAGACACTCAGCGCCTCTCAGATGTACTGATTAATGAAACAGGCACGTTGGGAGTCAGAGTTTACCTCTGTGAAAGACACATTGTAACTCGTGAATCGTATTCTGTCGATTTGCTGATCGGCGGCGTTAAAGCACCAGTAAAAATTAAAGTTTCAAAAAACAGCGACGGAGAAATCATCCGCATAAAACCCGAATACGAAGATCTTAAACGGCTGGCGGAAAAAACTAATAAGCCTCTTAGAGAGCTTTCGGAGCTTGCAGTTTCGAAGGCAAAAGAGATTTTTAGCTAAATGACTTGATGTGCATGGAAAACTTAAGTTGTAAACTTGAAGGGCTCAGACATTTCATCAGGGAAAAAGGAAAGGACGGTGTGGTAATTGCTTTTTCTGGAGGCGTGGATAGCTCAACGTTGGCTGCTGTAAGCCATGAGGTTTTAGGTGAGAAGGCTGTGGCTGTTATTGCTCAATCTCCAACGTACACGTCTGAAGAGTTAATGGACGCGAAAAAAACAGCGAAGGACATAGGCATCAAATTGTATGTGATTGAAACTGACGAGTTATCCAATGAGAATTTTAGCAGAAACCCTGAAAACCGCTGCTACTACTGCAAAAAAGAATTACTCAAATCCCTAATCGATTTTGCGCATGAATTGGGGTTCAAAGCGGTTTTTGAAGGCACAAACTTCACCGATTTAAACGATCACAGACCAGGATTCAAAGCCGTTCAGGAAGCAGAAAGCGTGTTTAGTCCATGGATGATTAACAAGTTTAGTAAGGATGAGATTCGCCAAGTAGCCAAAACGTTGGGGCTTAGCGTTCATGACAAGCCTGCTTTAGCGTGTTTAGCTTCAAGAATCCCGTTTAACGAGAGAATCACAGCTGAGAAGCTGAGCAGAATCGACAAGGCAGAACAAGCCGTAAAGGCGATAACTGGAGTTAAGCAGATCCGAGTTAGAGACCACAACGGGTTAGCAAGAATAGAGGTTGGAAAAGCTGAAAGAACGCTTTTTTGCAGCGTCGATGTTTTGGATAGGGTGGCTGAGGATTTGAAAAAATTAGGATTCAAGTACGTGACGGTTGATTTAGAGGGCTACCGAACAGGAAGCATGCTAAAAACACTGGATACAACAGCATAAAAAAATTGTTACTCGTATGTATTTAGCTCTCGTTTTTTGCCCTGGGGATTTGTGTGTGCTCAGCCTACTTTTGGTTTAGCTGGGGTTTTGTGCTATTTACTTGACGGGGCAGCTTGTAAATAGTGGGGAGGGTCTCATTTTTACTGGGTGATTTTTCGTTTAAAAATTAGGGTATACCTATAGGTCAAGCAGCGGTTTGTTTGCTCTCACAAGTCTACCACTTCTTACCGTTTCTACAAAAAGTTTTATTTCAGTCGAATTCAAATAAGATGATGTGTTAGACATGGATTTTTTGACTGGACAAGAAGAAGAATTTTGTATGCTTAATGAATGGGCTACACAGCTGGGTGATGAAATCAACAAAGCATGGAAAAACGGAGAGAAATTGAGGAATATTACGCACATATCAGGTTTTATAACTCAAGGGGTCATAAGAAAACACCTTCGGCAACATAACTTGAACGTTTCGCAAAACAACAACGTTGTTGTCAGTTCACCGGATGGAAAAGTCCATCAAGCTGTTCATTTGCTCATATTGAAAAAAGGAGAGAATCCGAACGAGGATGATTACCCTACTAATAAAGAGCACATCGCTCTTGAGATTAGGACAACTGCGGTAGCTAACGTAGTCGAGATAACTGAAAAGAGGCGCACGCGGATTAGAAATCTTGTGAAGGATCTCGCCGTTGTTGTTCTATCTGAACGGGACGACTATCCGTCCAGATTTAAACCTGAGAATACAAGAAACTTGTTCACTCTTGTTATTCGAACAAGGAGATTCCCCAAATTAAATAGACCCAATATAGACATACCTGCCATAGTCAAAAAGATGCTCGATAATCACGAGCTGAAAAAAGGAAAATGGACAGAGCTTTTAAACTCTCTGAAAGAGGAGACTGCATGTTGAGTTTTTTATTAATCCATTCGCCAAAGCCTTTTTAAAGAGTTATTCAGCATTAGGTTTTAATTTTTTATTCTTAATTCTCCTTATGGCTAGAAATACTGCTACAATTGCTATAGCGCTGATGGTCACTCCAAAGATGGTTAATTTTCCAAGTTGGCTTTGGATAAATGTGGGCGATGGTGCAGAACCCAAGTTTATAACCACTTCATGAGTGCTGTGGTGATAAGTGAAAGATACGAACCAAGAATCTCCTTGCGACTCGGTGGAGTAAGCTAATGGGTTTCCGTCAAGGTAAACTTTAATGTCTGAAACGTCGCTGATGAGCGATTTTGGAATGTATAAGTCCACATACCCTGTAGTCCCTGAAGGACCAGTAACACTGAAGCTTAACTCTCTGTCTGCTGAATCAAAAGATAATCCCGACAGGGTGGAATTTGACGTTACCGAGAAAACACTTTGTCCCTCAAAGGGTGTTACTGCAAAATTGACTATTGTGCTAACCCCTGAGTAATTGGAATTGCCTGTCCAAACTGCTTTAAGGAGGTAGTTACCAGTTACCGAAGGCATCCACACAGCGATGAAGTTACCGTTATTATCCGTATTTACAAGGGTAAGGTCATTCCAAGAGCTACCGCCAGTAACACTGTATGAAAGCAAGATAGGCGAGTCTGATAAACCTACGCCGTTAGCGGTTAAGGTTCCGTTAATGTCTACTCTAAAGTTTGAATAAGAAGTAGAACTTTGACAAGAAACAGCAAGGACGGGCACGGGAAGTGTTGGCGTAGGGGTTGGAGTAGGTGTTGATGCAGATTGAGAAACAGTTATACTAACGTTACTTACAGTATAGTTTCCGCCATTCTCACTTGCACGCCAAACCCAACGTAGCTAAGTTGACTGAATGTTGGTGAAGTCATGTCTAAAGCTGAATAGCTACCTATCAGAGTGCCATTCATATCATAGATTGCCCCAGTTACATTGTAAGGCTGTGCTGTCACAGTCAAAACTATGTTGTACCATGTATAACATGAGAGAGCACCGTTGACAGGTGTGTCACTTCTCCATCCGTTAGAATTCCATGTGACCCCAAAACTGCATGTGCCATTGTAGGGGAGTCCTTGAGTGTCGAATGCACCAGATGAAGTGCCGGGTCCAATGCCGCAACCGCTACCATCTGTGCCACCAACCATTGGGAGATTTTGCATGACTGGAATTGCGAAACCTTGTGAATTTTGTACATTGATATCCAGTGATAAAGAAAAGCTTTGGATTCCAGTAGGCAGAGATGTGAAAAGCACGTACCACTGTCCGTATGGCTCATTAATCTGTATAGTGCCGTTATTACTGAAAGTTGTATAAGGATTCCAATTATGTACGCCGTTTACGTAAGTTCCGCTATCAACATTCCATGTCTTCGGTGTAATGTTTGTACCGCTTTGAGCCCTGCCAAAATGCACAGCACCAAATAAAACCAGTGAACTAACCATTAAGGCAATTAAGAATATACTTGAACGTGATTTACTCATTCTCTTATTCTTCTATTGTGATAATATACTCGGGCTATTTTGCTTTTAAGACCTTGTGTGTTATGCTAAATTGTATCTTTAAGAACCCGCTCTACCCGCTCAGCTTCAACTTTACTTTCATCATTCAGAGGCGTCAACGTTATTTCGGCGGCTGATTTCACTCCGAACCCCAGCTCTACCGCGCGTCGCAGTTGAGCTTGCTCAAAAATGTCGGCTTCGCCAACTTTGCCTTTAGCCCCGTACATTTTGAGAATCGCCACTCCGACTGCGTCTATGGCTACTCGGTCTCGGCTTGCAAGCAAAAGGTTCGGCTCAACCACCGTGCCTCGGTCAGGGCCGCCGGTTGTAAACGCTTTTATTCCATCCATTAAAACAAAGTCCACGTTGTAATTGCTGTTTATCTCCGCAATCATCTGCCTCTGATAGGGTGAAGTATGCAGCTCCCACATGTAATCGTATAATCCGCCAGGAACCTTCTTCGCCACTAAACCCACGGAATTCTTCATTGAAAGCGTGAAGTGGCCGCCGAATCTATGGGTTTTTATGCAGCAGGTTTGGACAACTTTGTCAGCGTCATGAAACACTTTTGCCATGTAGAATCCTCTTGCCCAATGGGTGCCTCCCCGTTCAACTTTAAGCCAGTCTTCCTTGCCCACGTTATTTAAGACAACAGCCTTAAAACCAAGTTCCCTTGACAGGGCTAAAACACCCATTTGCTCCAGAACATACTCGGTGTCGCCCATGCCGCTGCGTTCCGCCAAAGTAATCCCGCTTGCACCTGCACCCTTTAGGTTTTCAACAATAGCTCTTAACGTATCTATATGAGTGGATGCCGGAAACGGGTCTGCACTGTTATAATTAGCTTTCAAAGCCACCTGCTTCCCAGAATAATCGCCCAAGCCAAGCTTGTTGAGCAATGCAAGGACGCCACTCGCTCTATCTGTAGTTTTTAGAATGAAGACTTCGCCCAAAGAGTTTGCCATAAAACCTTCTCCATTAAGAGGTAAAGGGCTGCTATTTTATTAGTTTTTCACTATATACGCTGCAACAACAAACCGTAACCTCTATATTTCTCATTGAAACCTTTTTCAAAAGCGAAGCTATGCGGGCCCGTGGCTCAGTCAGGCTAGAGCGGCGGACTCTTAATCCGTAGGTCGCGGGTTCAATTCCCGTCGGGCCCGCCATATCAAAAATTAATGATGCTTTTTCAAGAAAAATAAAATAATGCCACCTACAAAAGTGACAATACCAATAACAATGATGGCTGCACCGACCCAGTACATGGGTGTGATTCCAGTAACTTGACCGCTTATTGGCGACACTGGCGGGCTAAAATAGCTGTGTGAAAAGCCAAAGAGAGCAATAATCGAGGAGCCAACGATAAACGACAAAAACCCTGCAACAACAGCCATTAAACTAATAGTACGTCTGCTATGCTTCAATTCTGTTTTTCACCTTCAACGGTTAAGATAGGGCCATTTGCAACTTAAATTGACATCTGATGCTGTATGAGTACACGAGAAAGATTAAATTTTAATTTTTTGTGATAATGATTCATCCTTGCTGACAAAGTCTTTGACCGTTATTTTTATGTTACTTTGAAAGTCCACAGATCCTTCAGGAAGAGTGCTACAACAAATGATACAAAGAATGAAAGATGGATGGTGCGCAATTTGTTTGAGAGCGCCGCCAGTAATAAACAACGTTAATCCCATCTGTTTAATGCAGAGCCAAACTCACTGTCAAGACAATGAGCACAAAAAGCGTTATCAACACGTAGCTGCGGTTCTTTTCCCATGCGAAATAGACGACAGAAGAAATTGCTCGGATGTAGGGGGTCAAAATCAGTATTATCAGACCCAGCGTCATAAACATGATAGCGTTCTGCGACCCGAATAAGTGTTGAATCTGGTCAAAAACGAAGGCGAAAAAGTTCTGTCCGCTTATGAACACTGTTTTGTTTTGGGAAATCTGCACGTTATCGTATGTCCTGAAGAAGAGACTTATCCCAATAATTTCGAGCAATACGCTGATGACGACACCTATTATTAGAATGTAACTTACAACGGTTTCAAGTTTTGATTCGCCGCTGCCTAAGCCCTGAGAAGTCATAGCGAGATCACTCCTTTGTACAACATCTGAATAATCAGCAGCGTAACAATCACAAGGAAGAGTACTCGGAGGTTTCTATCACGGATTCTATTTAACAGTCTTCCGCCAACTACTGCGCCGATTGTTGTGCCCACAGCCATTGGTGCCATTAAAGTTAAGTTCATGAAACCTGAAAAAAGGTAAACGCTCACGCCAGCCAATGCGGTCATGCCTATGATGAAGCTGCTGGAAGCGCTGGATACTTTTGAGGGTATTTTTAGGACTTTCTCGTGAACAATGACTTTGAAGGCTCCCGCGCCTATTCCAAGCATCCCCGCAGCTAGACCAGCTACAAACATGCCTAATCCTCCCAGAAGAGAGTTGGTGGCTTTGTATTTTATTACTTGATTTTTGGCTTTGTCAAAGTAGCTTCCCTCAAGACCGAGCCGTTTGGAAATTTTGTCTTGTTTTTCTGGCGGAGTATACACTTCTTTGAATGAGCTTCTAAAGTTGATGAAGGAAGTAAGGAGGAAACCTGCGAATAGGAAATAGAGGAAAACTGGCGCGATTATTACGGTGATTGTTGCTCCCACAATGGCGCCGATGATGGTGAACATTTCAAGGTACATAGCAATTTTCAAGTTTGTAATCCTGTCTTTAACGAAGGATGAAGCTGAACCGCTGGACGTAGCAATTATAGCCACCATTCCGCATGCCACTGCCTCCTTAACAGGGAAGCCAAATAAAACCAAGATAGGGGTTAGAATGCTGGCACCGCCCAAACCTGTAAGAGAGCCGACTAGCCCAACAGCAATAGACATTAGAAGCAACGTAACCATGTCTAGCAATGCTTTTCTTCCGCCATTGGAAATAAACTATTTTCAAGTTATTAATTAATATAATTGGATGGTTAGACGGAAAAAAGATGCTTTTTAAGGGAACTCGAATGCAGTGCTTAGCCTTGTTCGAATTCTTCCCTAATCTTCATTTGCCGTCTCTTAAGGTTATAGCCCAATGAAAACTCATGTGCTGCATCACGGATTCTCCTTAGCAGAAGCATCATTCTGCTGTTTTTGTCAAAGTTTCTCGGCGCAGACTCATCTGGCAAATAAATTTCCTCATGCTCCTTCGCCAAGCCAATAAGCGGAATCTGCAGTCCAAGCGTTTGCAACGCCGTTTTTGCAGCGCTCACCTGTCCAGGTCCCCCGTCAATCACCACTAAATCGGGAAGTTGGCTTTTTTCTTCTACCAAACGCTTGTACCTTCTCATGACAACCTCGTTGACGGCGGCGAAATCGTCCTGTCCAATGAAAGTTTTGATTTTGAATTTACGGTAGTTCTTCTTGTCAGGCTTCGCATCCCTAAAGCTGACCATGCCTGAAACCACATGCTCCTGTCCCAAGTTGGAAACATCAAAGCACTCTATCACACGCGGCAACACTGGAAGATTAAGCGCTGCCTGCAAATCAACAAGTGCACTATCAACCTCCAATGTGGATTCCAAGTTTTTCTCCGCCAGCTGCACAAGCGCAAGCTTATCCGCTCGCCTAGGAATCGTCAACGAAACAGGAGCGCCTCTTTTCGCTGAAAAGAACTCTTCCAGGGCTTTTTTCTCTTCATTTCCCTGCCAGCAAGGTTTGTTAAGTAATACTTCGCGGGGTATTTGGTTGGTTGTGTAAAAAGCTTTTAGAAATTCCTGTTCGATCTGGGGCTGAAGGTCAACGGTGAACTGATTTTTGCCACGCAAAACGCCTCTACGTACACCCATCTGAATCGCCAGCATTTTCTCGCCAACCTGCCTGAACGCCATAATATCTTGGTCAAATCGCCGTTCATGGTCAACAATCTGATGTTGCGTCAAAAGCCTAATGGAGGCGATTTGATTGCGGAGATCAAGCGCAGTCTCATATTGCTTTTGTGCCGAGGCGGCTTGCATTTGGGATTTGAGTTGTTCGATTGTTTGCTGGTAATTGCCGTTTAGAAAAGAACGTGCCTGCCTAACCTGCTCAGCGTATTGTTCAGCGGTGACTTTTTCAATGCATGGTGCCGTGCAGATGCGAATGTGAAAGTTTAGGCATGCGCGTTTGTGCATTGTTTTGCATGTGCGTAATTTGAACACTCGCACTACTAGGCGCTGAAGATCCTGTCGTATGAAGCCTTCAGTGTATGGTCCAAACGATTCGAGTTTGCGTGACACTTTGCGGCTGGTTAGTATCCTTGGATAGGGTTCTTTTGTGAGTGAGATGTAAGCGAAAGTTTTAGCATCCTTAAGGTCAATATTATACTTGGGCGTGTGCTGCTTAACCAGCTTGTTTTCTAAAAGCAAAGCTTCAACTTCATTGTTGACGATGATCCAGTCGATATTTCTAATCCTTGAAACTAGCTGCCGTGTTTTCGCTGGTTGGTCTGTGTTTGAAAAGTAGCTTTTGACACGGGCGCGGAGGCTTTTGGCTTTGCCAATGTACAGAATTTCGTCTTGCTCGTTCTTGAATAGGTAAACTCCAGGGTTTGTTGGCATATCTTTGCTTTTGAAGTCTGATGCGTTAGTTATTTGGATCATGCAGACTGTTTCACTGCCAAACTAATTTCTTCTTGCGGACGGTTAAGTATTTTCTTCAAAAACATACCTGTGTAAGACGCATCGTTTTGGGCGACTTCCTCGGGTGTTCCTTGTGCCAGCAGTTCGCCGCCAGCTGCTCCGCCTTCAGGACCCAAATCGACAAGGTAATCGCAGCTTTTAATCACGTCTAAGTTATGTTCGATGATGTAGACGGTGTTGCCGTTGTCAACTAGCCGATTTAACACTTTAATCAACCGTTTAGTATCGTCAAAATGCAGTCCCGTGGTTGGTTCGTCAAGCATGTAAACAACGTGTCCAGACTTGTTTTTGCTGAGTTCACGGGTGATTTTGATGCGTTGGCTTTCTCCGCCTGACAATGTAGTTGAGCTTTGCCCAAGTTTAATGTATCCTAATCCAACGTCTACCAGCGTGGTTAGTTTGCGTGAAATTCTCGGAGTGTTCTCAAAGAACTTTGCTGCTTCCTCCACAGTCATATCCAACACTTCAGCAATGTTTTTGCCCTTATAGAGAACACTTAAGGTTTCCTTGTTGTACCGTTTGCCTTTGCAGTCGCTGCATTGCACGTAAACGGCAGGCAGGAAGTTCATTTCTATACGCAGGACGCCGTCGCCTTGGCAGGTTTCGCATCTGCCGCCTTTCACGTTGAAGCTGAATCGTCCCTCCTTGTAACCGCGCGCCTTTGCCTCTTTGGTTGAAGCGAAAATTCGTCTGATCTCATCAAAAAGTTTCGTGTAAGTTGCAGGGTTGCTTCTTGGTGTTCTGCCAATTGGATCCTGGTCGATAACTATAACATTCCTGACTACGTTTGGGACATCAATCGATTCGTGTTTACCGACTTTGTCAACCCGTTCCCCGAACATTTGCCGCAGCATAGGAATAAGGGTCAAATTCATCAGCGTACTTTTGCCCGAACCAGAAACACCAGTAACTCCACACAATACACCTAACGGCAACTGCAAGGTGAGGTGTTTGAGGTTGTTTTCTTCTGCTCCTTTAACAGTGATGCAGCCAACGGGTTTTCGCCTTATCGCGGGCACTTCAATTTTTAATTCTCCGGAAAGGTATTTGCCTGTGAGGCTTCGCTTATTCGCCATGATTTCAGCTGGTGAACCCTCTGCGACCACGTGTCCTCCATGGACTCCTGCGCCAGGTCCCATATCAACAATGACGTCTGCGTTGCGTATTGTTTCCTCATCATGTTCTACAACAATCAGTGTATTACCTAAATCACGTAAGCGGCGAAGTGTGCTGATTAGCTTCGCATTGTCTCTTTGATGCAAACCAATGCTGGGTTCATCAAGAATATAGAGTACACCCATCAAGTTGCTACCGATCTGCGTAGCCAAACGAATCCTTTGAGCTTCGCCGCCGGAGAGTGTTCTTGCCGCACGGGAAAGCGAAAGGTAACCTAAACCAACATTCTTAAGAAAACTCAATCGCTCGTTGATTTCCTTTAGCACCTGCTTAGCAATGGTTAATTCTTTCTCGTTCAGCTGGGCGGGCAGGTTGATAAAGAAGTCAACTGCTTCTTCAATTGAAAGGTCAGTTACATCGATTATGCTTTTGTCCAGTATTTTTACTGCGAGCACTACAGGCTGCAATTTTTTCCCTTTACATGCGTTACAGGGTCTAGAGGTCATGAACTTTTCAATGTCTTCTTTCCGCCATTCGCTCTCAGTTTGACGGTAAAGCCTCATGGTCTGCGGGATTACGCCTTCCCAACCTTCACGCATCCACATGCTTGCCCCACTGGACCATTGCCCACTCATTGGTTCTCTGTCGCCGTACAAGAGCACATGCAGTTGCTGTGGCGTGAAATCTTTTATCGGAGTAAAAACATCGAATCCATGTCTTTTGCCCACTAACGCAATTTGCTGAGCCCGCCAGCTAAGATCCATGCTGCCGTAAACAGCTAATGCTCCATCCATAATGGAGAGGTTCTTATCTGGAATCACTAGGTCTTCAGAGATTTCTGTGATTTCCCCTAAGCCGTGACAGCTTGGACAAGCACCAAAGGGCGAGTTAAACGAGAACATGCGCGGCTCAAGGCTTTCAAACACTATTTCTGGATGGTTAGGGCAGGCTCCAAATGTGCTGAACATAACTTCATCTTCAAAGCGTTCAAGCTCCTTCTTCTTTTCCTCGTCAGCTTTTTTGGCGTCGATGACTATCATGGTTCCTTTGCCGACTTGAAGCGCCTGCTCCACAGCTTCAGAAATACGTGAGCGTTCCTCATCGACCATTTTTACGGTGTCAATAACGGCTTCAATCCAATGCTTCTCATAACGCACAAGTTTAACTTCTTCTTTGATTGAATCTGAATCGTAAATTTTTTGGTCAACCCGGATTTTGGTGTAGCCTTGTTTTTTGAGGTCATCAAAAACTTGCTCATGTGTTCCCTTTATGCCTCTAATTATTGGTGCTAGGAAAGTGAGAGTTTTTTCTTTCTCAGCCATAATTAAGCTGGTTATGTTTTCGGGGCTCTGGGGATGAATTGAGCTGCCGCATTCTGGACAATGATGCGTGCCAATACGTGCGTAAAGCAGCCTGAGGTAATCGTATATTTCGGTAACTGTGCCAACGGTTGAACGCGGGTTTTTGCTGGTGCTTCTCTGTTCGATGGAGATTGCTGGAGATAACCCTTCAATCGAGTCAACATCAGGCTTATCCATTAAGCCGAGAAATTGCCTAGCATAAGCGGAGAGGCTTTCAACGTATCTTCTTTGACCTTCAGCATAAATAGTATCGAAGGCAAGGGTGGATTTTCCTGAGCCTGAGAGCCCAGTAATCACTATAAACTTGTTTCTTGGCAAGTCTACATCTATGTTTTTGAGGTTGTGTTCTCTTGCGCCTTTAACTGAAATAGTATCTCTCATAACGTAAACCAGTTCCCTACTCCACTTCTGTAAATTGTAACCTGTTTAATCATGAAAGATTTCAACCTTTTGTCCTAAACACTCATTTTTCTTGTTTAAGTTCGTTCTCCAGTTTCCTGGACAACGCCTTATGCAACTCTGCAATCGCATCCCTAAGCTCAATAGCTCGCTCAAACTCCAGTTTCTCTGCAGCTTCCCTCATTTGCGCGTCAAGCTCAACCAACTGGCGCCTGATGTCTGTTTTTGCTAAGTGTTTAGTGCCTTTAATTGTGCCCTCTTTCATGGAGACACTCTTAACTATGGTTGTTGGCGTGATGTGGTGGATTTGGTTGAAGCGTCTCTGGAAGGAGCGCCTGTGCTTGGTTATTTCCATGGCTCTCTTAATTGACGCTGTTTCCACGTCAGCGTAGAGTATCACTCTGCCGTTAACGTTTCTCGATGCTCGCCCGATGGTTTGGATGAGGCTTCGCTCGTCCCGCAGAAAGCCTTCCTTATCAGCGTCTAAAATGAAAATTGTTGCAACCTCAGGAATGTCTAAGCCCTCCCTCAGTAGGTTAATGCCGACTAGAATGTCGAATTCGCCGACTCGTAGTTGCCTCACAAGCTCTATACGGTCTAAGCTTTCAATGTCCGAGTGCATGTACCTGACGCGGAAGCCTTCCTTAACAAGGTAATCCGCAAGGTCTTCAGCCATCCGCTTTGTCAATGTTGTGATTAGGATGCGGTCGCCTCGCTCGATGGTTTTCTTTGCTTCCGCCATTAAATGCTGCATCTGTCCAGTTATAGGGTGAAGTTCAACTTCAGGGTCTAAAAGACCAGTCGGCCTGGTGATTAATTCTACTGGTGGACCACTTTTTTCTAGTTCGTATTCGGCGGGGGTTGCGGAGACGAAAAGCGTTTTGCCCATTTTCCGCTCGAACTCTTCAAACTTCAGTGGCCTATTATCGAGCGCACTAGGGAGTCTGAAGCCGAAGTCTACCAGGTTCTTTTTTCTTGAGTAGTCACCGTTGTACATGGCGTGCGCTTGAGGAATCGTCTGGTGACTCTCATCAATGATGAGTAGGTAATCCTTGGGAAAGTAATCCATTAAAGTGAATGGTGGCTCGCCGGGCCTGCGCCCGTCAAAGTGTCTGCTGTAATTTTCCATTCCTGCACAGAAGCCAATTTCCTTTATCATTTCTAAGTCGTAGTTTGTTCGTTGTTTAAGCCGTTGAGCCTCAAGGGGAGGAAGGTCTGAGAGCCTTCGTTCTAATTCCTGTTTGATATGCTCAAGTGCGAGTGCATGTTTCTCCTCTGGCACCACGTACTGCCGTGCAGGGTAAAGCGTAAGCTTATCAAGCGTTCCTTTAACATCTCCAGTTAACAGGTGAACTTCCTTGATTTTACCGATTGAATTTCCAGCAAGTTCAATCCGAAGAATGTCATTCTCGTAAGATGGCACAACATCCAGCACATCGCCCCGCACGCGGAATCTGCCTGGCTCAAGAACCATATCATTACGTTCATACTGCATGTCTACCAGTGCATGGATGAGTTCTTGCCTTGTAGTTTGTTTTCCAACCTCTAATTCGATAGCCATGGTTCTGAAGTCGTCTGGGTTTCCAAGGCTGTAAATGCAGCTTATGCTGGCGACTATTATGGTGTCGCTTCGGCTTACGATGCTGGACACGGCGTGCATCCGCATTTTCTCTATTTCTTCATTCACATCGGAGTCTTTTTCAATGTACATGTCCTGCGCCGGCAAGTAAGATTCAGGCTGGTAATAGTCATAAAAGCTGATGAAGTACTCCACGCGGTTATTCGGAAAAAACGACTTCAACTCGGCATACAGTTGAGCAGCCAAAATCTTGTTATGCGAAATTATCAAGGTTGGTTTCTGCAGGCGATTGATGACGTTAGCCATCACAAAAGTTTTGCCGCTGCCAGTCAAGCCTAGAAGCGTCTGCTTATCTTTCGTGACAAAGTTCTTAACTATCTGGTCAACTGCTTTTTCCTGCCCTGACGAGATTGAGAATGGCGCGACAAGTTGGAACTGCATGCTGCTTCTCCACAAGTAAGAGAAATGTTCCAATGAAGAGATGAATTAATAAGTTTTTTCTAAAAAGTTAACAGTTTCAACCTGTTATTATGTGATCAAGATATTAACTTGAATTACTAAGAAAACGGCGTTTAGCCAACGGCTAATTTTCCGAATTTTCCAACGTTAAGTTGAATTTCACCCTTGAAGCTGGTGACGTATCCGTTGTCAATTTTGATGTTGTCGCCAACGTTAACTTGGTCAATCTGTTCATTCCACAACGTCAGTTTTACGCTGCCTGTCTCGTCTGCAACTACAGCGTCAACTATCCTGTAAGTCTCATCTTTAAAACGTGATTTGACTTCTCTGGGGTCACCTTTTTCAACAACTTTTGCTTCAACGCTGACCCGTTTCATTCCATTCTGCAAATCTTTAATTGCCGTCACATTAAGTCACCTAAACTGTGATTCCCTGCTGAGGGTTTTCACTTGCAAAGGTGATTTTCAATCATATAAATCTTGCCTAGCTATGTTTGCATCAGCTGGCAGGAAGGAAAAACTGGGGGAAATTGAGTTTAGACGCGTTAGTTCTGGTTTAAACAATGCCTACCAGCAGAAGTAAGAGCAAAATCGTAACTCCTATGCTGACAGCGGAAATCACTATACTCTTTATTATTGAAAACTCGGGTTTGAGTGTTCTAATGATTATTGTGCATAAGGCGCCTAACCAAATGTACGCCACGACGAATACTGCTGAAGTTACAAATCTGAAATTGGCAGTCGCCGAGTTAATGGTGTTGAAAATGGCTTGAGACTGCGCTGATAAAGCACTGGCTGACCCTGAAGGGTAAAATATTGCGCCATAAGAGTCAAAGCGCACGCCGAGTGATATATCGTAGGGATAGTAAAGCGTGGGTAAAGTGGCTGCTGCAATAAGATTTACTAATGCTCGAATAACCATTACGAACATAGCGAAACCTACAGCGACAAACAGAGGTTTCCAAAGTACACTGCTTTTTAATCCTTTAAAGAACAGGTAAATGAACCCTGTTATAAAGAGCCAGCTTAACAGGAACTGCAGGGAGAACGCCTGCAAAAACTGCAGAATGAGACCAGTGCTATTGAATTGGATGGGCGTTTCGTATTGGCCTCGGAAGAATAAGGCGCCGATACGGATAGTCACGTTAGAACTGGCTGGGTAGTTGAAAGTTAACTGTAGAGCTGTTACATTCTGCCATGAAGGTGAACCGCTGCTTGTCCAACCTTGGGCATTTTGTCCAACTGGGATGGTTAAATTGTTCCAAAGACCAATTGCTTTGGTGTCTGATAAGGAAGAAGTTAAGTCGTATTGGTAAGAGTTTGAGTCGTTAATTGAGTACAGGGTTAAAGTTGCACTTTGAGGCGCCACCGTAGGCTCCACCTGTTTTATCGTCATTGAAAGGTTTTGGAAACCTGAAGGGGCGCTGCAGTCCACGTTAAAAACGTTGGTTAAATTCGCCGTTATCGTGTTTGTGTTTGTAGCAGTCATTTCCAAACTGCTGTTTCCAAATAAACTGTAGTTGGTTCCAATCGCTGCTACGTAAATGCTATAATTGAAGAAGTCATTGTAATTGTTGCTTAAGGCTACGTTTGAACTGCTATTCCATAAAGTCGAGTTGATAAACGTCGGTAACTGGTCAACGATAGGCGACGTGTTCTCAGTGTAGGTTTTAGAAAACTGCACATACTCGAAGCCTATTTGTAAGCCTATGAAAAGAAGCAGAATTATTATGGCGCCCAAGTATTTTGGGTTCTCAATTATTTTCTTGAACGCTTTCACAGGCGCATAAACAACTTGCGCCATGTCGTCGAGAATCAATCTGTTGGCTCCGTCGCTATTGAGATTCACAAGTGATTTATTAAAGTATTTGTGACATTACATCCCGAGTTTAAGCCGGCGATAAGTTGTATAATCCACGTATTGTATAAACGGGTTTTCGGCTTGGAATTTAACATTGACTTTTTGGCGTTTTCGTTTATCAGCAAGTTGGCTTGTGGTTCTAAGCAAATACGCGTCGCTTCCCGCACCTGAACCGTAACTTGCAACTAAGATGCGCTCTTCAGGTCCTGCAATGTCTAATACTGCGGCTAAACCCACAGGCGAGCAACCGGAATAAGTGTTGCCGAACTTGTTAATTTGAAGCGAAGGCAAATACTGCTCATCCCTAAAACCAAGCTCCTTTGCGATCCTAACTGGGAACTGGGGGTTAGGCTGATGCGCCACAAAATAGTTCAAATCACTAGCTTTCAAGTTAAAGCGTTCCATAAGTTTACTTGTTGCTTTGCGGACATGCTTGAAATAAGCTGGGTCACCGGTGAATCGTCCACCATGCATCGGAAAAGGCTCGCCGTCTCTGCGCCAAAAATCGGGCGTATCAGACGTGCATGAGTACCATCCTTCAACTTCAGCGATAACATCATGTTTTCCGAAAATAAACGCGGCGCCGCCGTACCCAACAAACGTATCCAGTTCGCCGCCAAGGCAGCCTCTGGGTGCTGCTTGAGCGTTATCTGCGCCGATAACCATAGCGTATTTTATATCTGACCGTGGGTAGCTGACAAGGGCGGCGGCGTCTTTAAACATGCTTGTAGCCGCTTTGCAAGCAAACTCCGTGTCCACTGCATCAACGCTTTGAATGTCGCCTTCTTCTTCACCAAGCTTGAGAACTTGAGCTACCTTTGAGGCGATTGGCTTAACTGCGTACGGGTTGGATTCTGAGCCAACATAAACTTTGCCAACCAACCTGCTGTCAACACCTGATTGAATCAGCGCTAGTTTCCCAGCCTCTACTGCGGCTGTTACCGAGTCTTCGTCGATGAATGGAACAGCACGTTCCAGCCCGCTTTCTTTTATTCGAAACCTTGAAGTGTAAACGCCGTAACCTACTACCCCAGGGATGTCGTACTCTTTGTTTGGCGTGAGTACGCTGTACTCTTGGTGCGGATAGTACTCGTCGGCTAACGTGAAAGCCAGAGAAATTGTTGGAATCAAATCGCTTTGGCCGACTGAATAGCGCCTTCTAAAACGCGGAACCACTTCTCTTCCCTCAAGGCTTGAAAAATCAACATCTTCATCATCAGTTATCAGCTGGTCAGTTAGCCTTCCTGGAACGCGGATTTTGCCATCATGAAAAGAAATAATTCCATAAACGAAGCTGGAGAGTTTCGTGAACTTGTTCGTGGGTTCATTGATGAATGTGCATAATTCAAGTTTGCCTTTATCGTAAAACAGGTCTATATTATCCATTTTTCCGTAGCTTTTTCTGCCACAGTTGCTACAATAATATCTCACTTCAAAATATTCTTTGCCGCAATTTTGGCAGCGGCTTGCCCGTAACCTGTCACCTAAATAAGAAACCCGACGCTCTATCGGTTCACTGCTCATTCTTCTTCTCTCCTAGAATACTAACGTAAGCTTTAGTTCCAAAGCCCTCAAACTCTAACACACAACCATTCTTCGGTGAACCTTTATCGACGTTAACTTGGCGTTCGCCAGCTTCACCTCTTAACTGGCGGTAAATCTCAAAAATTTGTGCCCCGCCAGTGGCGCCTAACGGGTTTCCATCTGCCTTTAACCCGCCGTCCGTATTAACGAAAAGTTGCCTACCCTTTATTTCGTAGCTGTTTTGGTTGTTTTGGTAGCTTTCATATATGTTCTTCCAAGCTGTTCCCGGTTCGCAGAAGCCTAAATCTTCAAGGGAAACAAGCTCCATCATGGTTGACTGGTCGTTTACCTCGATAACCTGCATGTCAGACAAACCTGTCTTAGCCATTTGAGAAGCATTCTTCATGGCAAGTCCAGCAGCAACAAAATGGGACAGGTCTTCTCTTGCTGAATAATTCAGGTAATCAGTAGCTGAAGTGCAGCCTAAAACGTAAACTGGATTGGCATTCAGTTTTTTGGCAACTGCCTCGCTTGTAAGAATCAAGGCTGATGCACCGTCAGAAATTGGGGCAAAATCATAAAGCCCCAAGGATTTATGCGCTGCTTTCCGCGCGTTTAAGACTTGGTCAACAGTGATTTTTCTTTGGAACTGAGCATACTTGTTTTTGGTTGCGTTCGCATGGTTTTTAACTGACACATGAGCTAGAGCGATGTTGAGTTTGTCAAGGTTTTCGCCGGTTATTTTGTACTTTTTTATGTAAGCTCTCAGCATAAGCTCATGATTTGATTCTGGAGTTCCGCCTGCATAGTAGCTCCACGGGTCTTCCAAAAGCATGAGGTCATCACGTATTTTGTCCCAGCGGTCAGTCATTTTTTCTATGCCTCCCACAAGAACCGTGCTGTAAACTCCAGCTTGAATTGCGTGACAAGCGGTTAACAATGCAGCGCTGAAAGAACGGGTTACTTCCATGGGCACGTGAAGTTCCGTGAGTTCTGACAGAAAGCCTTCTTCTAAGCCAAGTTTATTTGTGATTGGAAGAAAACAATCTGACATGTAACAGGCTTCTAGGTCCTTGCGTTCTGTGCTGCATTCGTTTGAAGCGGCAAGCCAGGCTTCCTCAATTAGTTTCTCTGGTTCTTTGCCGTAATGCTCCCCAAACTTGGTTCTGCCAACAGCAACTATAGCCGGGCGATTTTGCATATTATGTTCTTCCCTTTTCGAATAGCAATTATCCTCTTCTGAAAAGACTATTAAGGGTTTGCCATATTTCACACGAAATACGGGATTAACTAAGGGATTAACTAATATATGAATTGATTAATAATTTCATCAGGCGCTCTACGTGGGGAAAGTAAAGGAAGCATTTGCCGGTCTTCAAGAGAGAGTTGATGCGGTTTTCTATAAATGCGAGTATCTAAAAGAATGTGATAAAGTCACACCACAATGCTGGCATGGGGGGAATAGTTACTGTGGAGAATACAAAAAGAGAACCAACAAGAAACATAAGAAAAGTTAAACTGGAATGTCTGGAACTCCACGGTTTATCTCGCTTATGGTTAACTGGCGCTTTAAGGTTTTAACCAAGTTCAGCAAGTTTCTGCTTAATTCAACTGGATAACTAGGCGCACCCGTTAACGCCTTATACTCCTCTGGAAGCTTAGACAGATTCTCCGCAGCAGCAGCGCGAATGTCACCGAGCGATGGAAGCTTGTAGATTAATTTGCCCTTTTCCATGACTTTAACAAGCAACGGTTCGCCCTCCACTTTCTCATCAGCCAAGGCAATGGTGTCTTTTTCAAAATTTTCCGCCGCGTCCACGAAGCGGTAAACTTGTTTTCGTCCGGGCAAAGTGATTTTATCCTTGCTTAACTTCATTATAGGCGAAAAGCTGCCGTCAGTCGTCATGGTTTCGCAGAGTTTGTAAATTACATCTAAATAAGGTCTATCCGCTGAAGTGCCCATTTTTGTCCCTACCCCAAAGGAGTCTATTCGTGCGCCTTTGCTTAGCAGTTCTTCTATTTTGAATTCATCCAAGTCGCCGCTGGCAAAAATCTTCACATAAGCCAAGTCTTGGTCGTCAAGGATTTTTCTGACTTTTTTGCTGGTCTGCGCCAAATCGCCGCTGTCCAAACGTACGCCTCCAAGCCTAAAGCCCTTAGCCTCGAGCTCTTTTGCTACAACTGCTGCTTTTTCTGCGCCTGAAATGTCATCGTAAGTGTCTATGAGAAGTGTGGATTTGTTTGGGAAAGTTTTAGCGAATGCTCGGAACGCCTCAATCTCTTTTGAATAAGACATGATGAAAGAGTGCGCCATGGTTCCGAAAACTGGAATGCCATAGGTTTGCCCTGCTAAAACGTTACTTGTGCCTTGGCACCCGGCGATGTAGCTGCTTCGCGCCACTTTCATTCCTGCGTCAATGCCCTGTTCTCTTCGCAGGCCGAATTCAATCACGGATTTCCCCTTAGCTGCGTGCACTACCCGCGAGGCTTTTGTAGCTATCATAGTTTGCAGGTTGACACTGTTAAGCAAAAAAGTCTCAGCTAACTGAGCTTCAATTATTGGCGCTGTAACACGGATTAAGGGTTCATTTGGAAAAGCGATTGCGCCCTCTGGAATAGCCCAAACATCACCTGTAAACCTGAAACCATGTAAATAATCAAGAAAATCCTCTTTGAACCCCTGTTTTTCCAGGAAAGCCAGATGCTCATCTGTGAATTTGATGCTTTGCAGGTACTGCAGGGCATCTTCTAATCCTGCGAATAAGAAGTAGGATCGGTTTTCAGGCAAACGCCTAATGAACAAGTCAAAGGTTGCTGGTTCAAAGTTTTTGTTGTCAAAGTAGCTTGCGCACATCGTTAATTCGTAAAAATCAGTAAATAAGCTCATGTTTTCCTCTTTAAGATAACCGAGAAAAGATTTCATGCGCTAATAATTGAATGCTAAAAGATTTAATGCTTTCTAACTGCACTAAGATTCTAATCTGTAAATTTCTTTTTTGTTGCGAATACTTTTTGTCTATCTAACCCGCATAAATAGTCGTAAGTGAAATGTGTGCCGTTAATTTCAAGGTTTGACCCATGGCGTTCTGGGTTATGCACTTGTCCATCGAAGCTTACGTTTAACCCTTACACTGGATGCGACCACCAATGCATCTACTGCTACGCTTCCAGTTACATCCCAAGCTTCAGTGATTGCAGACCCAAAAAAGATCTGCTTGTAACTTTTAAGCGGGAAGCGGCTAAACTCAACGGCGAAATCATTTCAATTGCTAATTCATCTGATCCATACCCGTGTGCCGAAGCGTCCGCCGGCTTGACAAGACGGTGCCTTGAAATACTTGCGGAAAGCAACTGCAAAATACAAATCATAACAAAAAGCAACATTGTGGTAAGGGACGATGACTTGCTAAGCAAGGTTCCATCAACTGTAGCGTTAACTATAACTACAGATGATGATAACTTGGCAAAACTCATCGAGCCACACGCACCCTTGCCATCTCAACGGCTTAGAGCGGCGCAAGACTTAATCAAAAAAGGAATACCCGTCTCAGTGCGAATAGACCCAATCATACCCTTCGTAAACGACCAGCCGCAAAAACTCATCTCGACACTAGCAAACATCGGCGTCCAACATTTAACATGCTCAACGTACAAGGCTAAACCAGACAATTGGATGCGACTAGCCCAAGCAATGCCCAACGTAGCAGAGAACCTGAAACCGCTCTATTTTCAGCAGGGCGAAAAAATCGGCGGCAACACGCTTTTGCCAAAAGAATTCAGGTTCAGGCTTCTAAAAAACATCCGAGACTTGGCGGCTGCGAATAATATGAAGTTTGGTGTTTGCAGAGAAGGCTTACCCGAGTTAAACACGGCGTCGTGTGATGGGTCTTGGCTTATGCCTAAGGTTAAGGGAAAGTGATTGGATGCAAAACCGTGTCGTCATGCTGGTTGATTTCGACTATTTCTATGCGCAATGCGAGGAGCTACGCAACCCAACCTTGAAAGACAAGCCAGTTGTCGTAGGCGTTTATTCAGGACGCACCGAGGAAAGTGGAGCAGTAAGCACCAGCAACTACATTGCCCGAAAATACGGCGTTAAATCAGGTATGCCTCTCTTCCAAGCTAAGCGGAAACTGGAAGGTACAGACGCAGTTTTTCTGCCAGTTGACCACGAGTATTACGACCAAATAAGCAACAGAATAATGCAGATTCTCCGCGGCTACGCAAGCAGTCTGGAGCAAGTTAGCGTTGATGAAGCTTACTTGGATGTTACAGAGCAAGTTCAAGGCAGCTTCGAGAAAGCAAAAGATTACGCTCAAAAAATAAAAAATGAAGTCACCAAACAAGTCGGCATTTCTTTCTCCGTGGGAGTTGGACCCAACAAGCTTGTCTCTAAAATTGCTTGTGACAGCCAAAAACCAAACGGCTTAACAATAGTAAAACCTGAAGAAGCCAAGAGTTTTTTGGCGCCGTTGCCCGTGGATCGACTCTTAGGTGTCGGAAAAAAAACCTCTGCAAGAATGGATTCTTTGGGCATAAAAACAGTTGGTGACTTAGCAAATTATGACGTGCAAAAACTCATAGCCATCTGGGGCAAAATTCTAGGTGTCTATTTCCATAATGCCGCTAACGCAGTTGATAATGAACCTGTTCAAGAGCAAGGAGAAGCCGAATCCATAAGCAGAATCGGCACATTAAAGCAGGACACAAAGGATTTGGCGTTTATTTTGCAGAAAACAGATGAATTAACAGATGATATCTCCAAGGAACTAGCGGATAAGAACTTGAGCTTTAAGCAAGTTGCAATTTACGTGGTCCTGATTGATTTAAGCAGTAAAAGCAGGTCAATAACTCTTGAGCAAACAGCAAAAGACCCAGAAACAATCAAGAAAAATGTGAAAGAACTTTTCGGAAAATTCCTAAGCGAAACCCCGCTTGAAGTTCGAAGAGTCGGCGTGAAAGTCTCAGGATTCAGCAGGGAAGAACCGCGGCAAAAGCAGCTGACAAGCTTTTTCCAAACAACTAAAGAGTAAAGCAAACTTTTTCTCTCAGTAAACACATTTTAAGTTGGGTCAAGATTTTGTCTGAAGATCAACAGAAAAATAAACTGCCGCCCGACCAGGTAGCTACTGACCATATTTTACGTTGGGGCATTGACCATCCAGGCATAACCTCAACTAACCCACAGCTTAAACTTGAAACCTACACATTGGCAATCGATGGCGAAGTAGAAAACCCAGTGAAACTAAGCTGGAACGACTTCATGAAGCTACCTAAAACCGTTTCAATCAGCGATTTTCACTGCGTTGAGGGCTGGAGCGTTCGGGATTGCAAATGGGAAGGCGTCCACATTCGAGAAATCGAGAAGCTTGTTAAGCCTAAAGATGTTGCTAAAAGTGTAACTTTTGAATCTGCTGACTCGTATACCACTTCGCTTTTCCGAGAAGAACTCTATGGCAGTGATGTGCTTTTAGCTTACAAACTAAACGGGCAAGTGTTGGAGGAAGGGTACGGTTTTCCAGTGCGCCTTGTAGTGCCAAACAAGTATGCGTATAAGAGTGCGTTGTGGGTGGTGCATCTGCAGTTTACTCGCGGCAAAGAGTTAGGCTTCTGGGAACGAAGAGGGTACAGTGACAGCGCGGACGTGTGGCGAAACGACCGTTTCAAACACTGATTAAGAAATGCTGTTTAAACATAATCAATCCACATTCATAATTTTTATTAACAACAAATTTCTTGATTCATACAGTCTCTTTTAAAATTGGGATAAGATTTATAGCTTAGTCTATCCTTGTCTGGACTCTTAAGAGGTTTGAAGAATATGTCTCAGGAAAATAAAGCAAGGCACATTTCAAACTGCCCGATGGCTGCCGAAGGCGCAGTTATAACAGCGGATGTTAGTACATCAAACGTGCCTGTGCAGAAACGAAAAGAAGATGCAAAAGAGATTCTCTACTTAGACAGGATATAAATTACAAAAAGTTTCTTTGCTAATATCCCGAACACTTTTGCTAAAGTTGAAGTCTTTTATATTTGACTACCCATCAGTTTTAATGAAAAAAGAGGCAAAACCTTGAACTACACCGAAGCTAAACTCGGAAGAATCTTCATACTCAGACTCCACCAAGGCGAGCGCTTACATGAAGTTATAGAAAAATTTGCTGCTGAAAAGCAAGTTTCAAATGCTTTGTGCCTCTTTTTAGGCGGCGCAGAAGACAAAAGCAAAGTTGTCGTGGGACCAAAAGACGGAACAGCTCTTCCTCCTGAACCGATGGTCACGCTTTTGAAGGGAGTCCATGAAGCCTGCGGTGTAGGAACCATATTCGCCGATGAGCAAGGCAAACCGAAACTGCATATGCATGCAAGCTTTGGAAGAAATGACACGGCGGTTACGGGCTGCGTGCGCATGGGCGTTGATGTATGGCAAATAGGCGAAGTAGTAATTTTGGAACTGGCCGTTTCCTCGGCTAAAAGGGCCAAAAACAAGGATACGGGTTTTGAATTTTTAGAAATCGGCTAGTGTCAGGTTTGGGTTTGATTGAAACGGACTAAGAAAAGCCTATGTGGCATTTGGCCAAAGAAAGGCTGATCTGTTGGGACACCGAATCTACCTGTATTGGCGATCATTTGGAGTATATCTGCGTAGGTTAAGGTTGTGTTGTAAAACTGTGTGCTAGATCCATAATCGTAAAGAATTATGTATTTAACATTGTGTTGTCCGCATAGGTTTACGAATTCTGTTACGTTAAAGTTAGGCGTGTAGGCGTCAACGGCTAAGGCTGGGTACTGCCAAATCTGGTATTCTGACATGTTTGCGGGCAGGTAAAACCGAAACATATCTTGGTCTAAAAGGTTAAAGGCGCAAACAATCACTGCTGACTGGTTTTGCCCCAAGTGACCAGCCAGATAGTTTGTTGTCTGTTGTATAGGAATGTCAACTTCATCTCGGGCAGTCATCCCATACGCATTATAACTACTGTACAAAATCGTTGATGCCACAATAATAATGAAAAGTGCCCCTGCAAACTTCTTAAAGCGTCCATCGCTGAGACCTATCTGCTTTGGCTTCCACGCTTGAATTTTGCTATATAGGAAAATGATGAAGCATGCTGCTGAAATAGCTAAAATCGGGAAAAGCGGGGTCACGTAACGCCATTGCCTGTTTGGAATGATGGTGAAGAAAACATAAACGACTATGAACCATGTAAATAAGAAGGCATCCTGTTTTTGCCTTCGGTAAGCAAACAACCCTAAACCGCATAAGCCTAAAATGAAAATAGGCAACGAGATGGGGTTAACAGGGACACCGTTAAAAGGCCAAGACATTTCAATTAGGTAGAATACTGGAGTGAAAAATCGGTTGCTGTACACTGGACGGTTTTGGTCGCCTCCCTGTAAAACATACTCTAAAGTTTGAAATTTTGTTGAGCCATCAGCGTGGTACACCATTAGAAACCAAGGTGCCGCCACCAAAACTACTATTACAAGTAGGATTATGAGCTTTGCCACGCTTATCTTCAACCTTTTTCTGCAAAAGAACAGGATGCTTACTACCATTGCTACGGCTGCCACCACGATTTCGTATTCTGCAAGAATGCCTATTCCTAGGGCTAATCCGCTGAAAAGAAGCGCTTTGTTACTGTTCTTAGTTATCCAAGAGTAAAAAAAGAACATTACCAGTGTAAAAAAGAATATGAGCATTGTTTCTAACAGTGTTATTCTTGAAAGCCAAAAGAACCCGGGCATTGTCCCGAGCAGAATACTTGCGAGTAGAGCATTTTTCGATCCATATATCTTTTTGCAAAACTCGAATACAATCCACAGGGCAAGCAGGGAAAAAGTTACGGAAACTAATCTTCCTGCAACGGAGGTTACGCCCAAAATTTTTATGTAGAGAGTTGTAAAGATGTCTAAAAGCGGCGGGTAATAACCGTATGTGGTCAAATAAGCTTGTGTTTGCCCTCGACTTAAAAGTAAAGCGCCGTACAAATGAGGCATCTCATCCCATTGCGTTGACATATAGCCCAGACTTAACGTAACCAGATAAGCGTAGATTACAGCAAAAGCAAGGAAAGCCAGCCGCCACTTGTTAGCTTTGACAGCAAGTTTTAGCCGAAACACTGCCGAGGTGCCAGCCAATTGTTGTTTTGCGCCTTGCGACGTGTTTGATTGTTTAATGGACAGCCTCTCGCCTCTTTAGACAAAGCATTAACTAAACCATATAAAAAAGCGTTTGTTAAATCCACTCTAAACCATAACTTAGCACGAAAGCATCTGACTGAAACCATATTTAGAGCATATCCTCTCCACCGCGCATTTGCACAAGAAAGATAAAAATCAAAACACCCATTTGCCCTGAAATTCATAAACGTTATATTAGTTTTGTCGAATATTCTCCTTTACAGCTTGAGGAGTTATTGTGGGCTATCAAAACGATTATCCAGAATGTAAGCAACATGAGCGAAAAGAAGCTCTGAGCATTTTTAGGGAATTATGGTCTACAGGAAATTCCCCTTTACACCGAATGTATTCTTCTTGGGAAGAGCTTGAAAGAAATATTGAGGTGAAATCAGATACGGCAACCACCGTTAAGAAACCTAAGATTCGGTCATGTCCCTATTGTGGCGTTAAGCAAACCATAACCATGCCGTTAGACGGAATTTTTCCATATCTGAATTGTGAATCATGTAAGCATCCTTTTTTCGTTCAGAATAATTTGTTTGTCAGGAAACTCACAGAAGAAGAGGAAAGAGAAATTCCTGAAGCATGGATTCGAATAGTTGAAGATCTAACCAAAAAGAAGGTTGCAGTAATCTTAAAATTCGAATAGCAAAGCATGTTCAAATGTATGTTTAAACATGTGGTTAGTGGAGGTTCGTTATGGTGAAAACTATCACTATTAGAGACGAAGTTTATGGGAAACTGCTAACCATCAAGGGAAAAGACGAGAGCTTTAGCGAGTTATTTGACCGGTTAGTTGAGTGCACAGCACCTGTTGAAACGCTAAAGAAGCTTAGAGGCAAAGTTGAATTCACAGACAAAGAAATGATGCTTTCAGAACTTTACTCTAAAAGACTTTGGGGGTGTCTTAATGTCTGATATTACCGAAGAAGAGCTTTGTTCATTTATAAAATCTCTGAAACCTGAGTTTGAATATGAAAAAAATTCAACAAACCTGGCCACTTGGGATACCACTGCTAGGCACTACATAGGAAAACACATTGAAAATCGGTTTGAAGAGAAATTTGGTAAAAGGATACTTGGTGAAAGAATTAGCGATTATTTTGGATATGAGGGACAGAATAATAAACTAAAAAGAACAAAGGTATTTTCTAGTGGTTGTTATCCTGACATGTACTTTCTTAAACCAGCAAAAATTGCGATTGAACTTGATCACGGGAAAAAAGGCTCTAACTTAAAGAATGCTCTTACAAAAGCAGGCTTTGATAAACTTTCAAAAGATTGGGATAGAGTTTTTGTAATATTCTTTGATGAGTCAGGTAATGATAAAATAAAAGAATCTCTGAAAGAGAAACAGACTGAAGATATATTAAAATTCTATAAGGAACAATTGAACACAGAAGTCATGATAATCTAAATTCTTAATTTCCAACTTAGCACTGAAAGCTTAAATCATATTCAACTATAAATATAGCAAAAGAACTCATTAGGTTTAGCTATCACACTTTATTTAGGAAATAGTTTTCTTAAATTTAGATTCGAAGGAAAACGTTTTCTGTGTATCTGCGTATTATTTCTGCGAAGTCGTTGATTGTTTCTGGCGCGTAAGGCTTGAGAGTTTGGAATCTTTTATCCAGTGTATCCTCTGGAATGAATTGTTGAAGTGCATGGTTTTTTGAGCCTTTTATTAGTTCGCCGATGCATGTAGCGTCTTGGGCTGTGACTATTTCCGGAACCACAGTTGTTCTGAACTCGTAGGGCACCTTACCCGTCTTTAGGATTTCCATGGTTCGTAAAAGTCCAGTTGTATCTTGTGCGCCGAGTAGCTTGTATTTTTCTCTGCAGGTTTTTACGTCCATAGCTACGTAATCCACGCTGCCAAGGCATTCCTCAAGCACTTCTGGATAGAAACCATTCGTGTCCAATTTAACCATAAAACCGTGTTCCTTAAGTTTAGCGAGGAATTTCGGCAACTCTTTATGCATGCATGGTTCTCCGCCAGTCACCACTACTGCGTCAACGTATTTTTTGCGGCTTTCCAAGATTTCTAATGCAGCGGCTTCCTGCAGAAACGGCGGCTGCGGATTTACGGCTATGCGCCAGTTATGGCAGAAGGGGCAACGCAGGTTGCAGCCTGGAGTGAACAGCACGCTGGCTACTTTATCGGGGTAGTCGAGAAGGCTTGTTTTTTGTAATCCGCTAAACTTCATTTTTACGTTTCCTTTAAGCTGTTAAGGGTACTGGAGTCATTATAGTTGATCGATCGAAGGTTTTGCGTATTGCGAATTCTGCTTGTTTTCCATCGTTCCATTGGTCAACTGGCCGTAGGTAGCCGACTACTCGTGAATAGACTTCGCAGTTTGCTCCGCAGGTTGGGCAAAGTTTGTGTTCGCCGTTTGTGTAGCCGTGGGTTGGGCAAACACTGAAAGTCGGCGTTAACGTGAAGTAGGGGAGCTTTGAGTTCCAAGCTACTTTTTTGATTAATTCGGCGGCAGCTTTCCAAGAGTTAAGCCTCTCGCCGAGGAAAATGTGAAAAACGGTGCCTCCAGTGTAGAGCGTCTGCAAAGTTTCCTGATGCTCCAGCGCTTCGAAGAGGTCGCCGGCAAAGTCAACAGGTAGCTGAGAAGAATTCGTGTAGAATGGTTCTGCATGATCTGCATTGACCTGTTTTTGGTTAGCGAATATGATGTCTTTGTATCGGCGTTTGTCTATGCGGGCAAGCCTGTAAGATGTACCTTCAGCAGGGGTTGCTTCGAGATTGTAGATGCTGCCTGTTTCCTCTTGATAATCTGCTAAACGGGTCCGCATGAAATCCAACATTTTAACGGCGAAAGCTTGTCCATCACGCGACGCAATATTTTGCCCTAGCAAGTTTATGATTGCTTCATTCACGCCTACTATGCCTATGGTGCAAAAGTGGTTCTTCCAATACTTGCCATAGCCTTCTTTCACATGACGCAGGTAACGCCTTGAATACGGATATAAACCGTTATCCGTAAATGCTTCAAGCACTTTACGTTTAATTTCCAAACTTGATTTTGCAACTTCCATCAAGTTTTCTAAACGCTCAAAGAACTCATCCTCATCCTTGGATAAGTAGCCGATTCTTGGAATGTTCAAGGTAACAACGCCTATGCTGCCTGTTAAAGGGTTGGCGCCGAAGAATCCACCGCCTCGCTTGCGTAACTCACGGTTGTCTATTCTTAGGCGGCAGCACATACTGCGCACATCCTCAGGTTTCATGTCGCTGTTAACAAAATTTGAGAAGTACGGCACACCATACTTGGCTGTGACTTCAAAGAGGGCTTGAGCTACAGGTGAATCCCAATCGAAATCTTTAGTGATGTTGTATGTGGGAATTGGGAAAGTGAAAACTCTGCCTTTCGAATCGCCTTGCCGCATGACTTCTGCGAAGGCTAAATTGAACATTTCCATTTCCTTAGTCATGTCGCCGTATGTGTCTTGGGTTACCCTTCCATTGAAGAGAACTGCCTCGTTCTTCATGAAGTCTGGCACAGTCAAATCTAACGTTAAATTTGTAAAGGGTGTTTGGAAACCCACACGGGTCGGCACGTTCATGTTAAAGAAAAATTCCTGAAGTGCCTGCTCAACATCTTTCTGTGTCAGTCTATCATACTTTATGAATGGAGCAAGGTAAGTGTCAAAGTTGCTAAACGCCTGTGCTCCTGCTGCTTCACCCTGCAACGTATAGAAAAAGTTCACAACCTGACCCAACGCTGTACGAAAATGTTTGGCAGGTTTGCTCTCAATTTTACCTGGTACACCGCCGAATCCTGAAAGCAGTAACTCGCTTACATCCCAGCCGACACAGTATGCTCCTAATACGCCTAAATCGTGAATGTGCATGTCGCCTGAAAAGTGTGCATCAGCAATGTTTTGGGGGTAAATCCTTGATATCCAGTACTTAGCTATCACAGTGGATGATAGATAATTGTTCAACCCCTGCAGGGAATAGCTCATATTGCTGTTTTCTTTAACCCGCCAGTCCTCAACCTCAAGGTACTGATCCACCATGTCTGAGGAGCTCAGCAAAGCTGCTAACTCACGCATGTCACTATGCTGTTTCCTGTAGAGAATGTAGGCTTTCGCCGTTTGTGCATGTCCGTTTTCGATTAAGCGTTTTTCAACGATGTCTTGGATTTCCTCAACTGTGGGCACTCCGTCGTCGCCGTAAATTTTTTGCAGTTCAGTCACTACTTCGTCGCTTATGCGTTTGGCTAGCGCTTTGTCTGTTCCGCCGCATGCTTTAGCGGCTTTCCAAATAGCGTTTGTTATACGTTCTTGGTCGAAGGATTCTAATTTACTATCACGTTTTAATACAAACTTCATTTTTTCACCTCAAGGAGTAACCGCCTGAAGTCCTCAGGCTCTTCAAACTTCTTGTAAACTGAAGCAAACCGAATGTATGCTATGCGGTCGACTTTTTTTAGGTGCTTCATGACTAAATCTCCGATTTCTTGGGATGAAACCTCTTCAGCGTCTTTAAGCATAAGGTCCTGCCGTATTTGTTCTGCTAACTCGTTGATTTGGCTCATGGCTACAGGCCTTTTCTCACATGCTTTCTGCAAGCCACGGATTATCTTGTTCACGTCGAAGCGTTCAAGCCTGCCGTCTTTTTTTCTCACCATAAGCTCTACGGTTTCCACATACTCATAGGTCGTGAAGCGTCTTCCACAACTGATGCATTCTCTGCGTCTGCGCGTAGTATTCTCTGGCGAATCGCGCGTTTCCAAGGTCTTGGAATTTTCAGAGTTGCAATATGGGCATCTCATAGGTTTAACATACTCGTGCTTTGCTATATCTGTAGTGTTAACAATCTTATCCACACACTACATTTAGCGCATATATAAGGTATTTCCACATTAAATTGGAAATATAGCATATATATGTAACAATAGTTTCCATAAAAAATAAACAAAAAAGATAAAATAAAATAATCCAGAAAAGCCTTTTTTCACCAAAAAAACCCATTATCGCGTAAATACTAGTTAGGTTAAGGCTTGCGCAAAAATATGATTAAAATAAGACGTTCAGCCGCCGTAGTAAAGCACTTTTTCAATGGATATATGTCGATTGTGGCAATAGTGGTTTATAAGCAGTTTTAGAGAATTGATTGTTTGAGGAGAAGGTTCGAGGAGAAAGGAGAGGCTTCTTTAGCCTCTTTTATGAGGCAACTTTTTTAGCTTGTTTTCAAGTCATTCAGAAACTCGCTTAAATCAACCGTGACTATGTTGTTTTCGTCTTTAAGCTGTTGCTTAGCAGGCGGATTTTGCATGTAAAATGGTATTCGCTCGGTTAAGCGGTCTTGAAAAGTTGGTTCTAACTCTTTCTTGTAGAAGACGCCAGTTGGGATTTTGTCGCCCCATTCTTGTGCCTTTTCCATGCCCGCAACTTTCTTTTTGAAGTCTTCGCTACATTCATGCACCACAGGGTCAAAGCCTACATCTTCTAGCTTGTATAGTCTGGATTGTGGCTTGCCTGTTTTGGGGTCTTTTCTGTCTTCTCCGCCGTACCATTCTTTAGTGTTAATGTCATTGTACGTGGGACAAGGCTGCAAGCAATCGATCAATGCTAATCCCTTATGCTGGATTCCTTGCTTTATAATGTTCTTCAAATGCATGACATCAAAGGTGTATGATCTAGCCACGAATGTGTACCCTGCAGTAATTGCCAATGCAACTGGGTTAATTGCCTGGTTAATGTTGGGGTTAGGAAGCGACTTAGTTTGCACCCCGAGCTGAAGAGTTGGTGAAGCCTGCCCTTTAGTTAAGCCGTAAACTCCATTATTGTATATCAAGTAGGTCATGTCGATGTTTCTTCGTCCAGCGTTAACAAAATGTCCTGCGCCTATACCGAGTCCATCGCCGTCCCCGCCTACGCCGATTACCTCCAAGTTTGGGTTCGCAATCTTTATTCCCATTGCAAACGGCAATAGCCTTCCATGCAGGGTGTGGACACCGTTAGCTTTTATGAAATGCGGGGTTTTTCCAGAATTGCCTATGCCTGAAACCACCACCACGTTATGAGGCTCCAGCCCAAGTTCAGCTAACGCCATCTGCAACGCACTCAAAATACCAAAGTCGCCGCAGCCTGGGCACCAGTCGACGTAGACGTCGGTTTTGAAGTCTGAGGGTTTATGAGCCAAGCATTAACACCTGCCTTTCTGGCGCTTTATCTGTTAATATAGATTTGATTGCTTGGTATACTTCGGTTGTCATCATCGGTCTGCCAGTGTATTTGAGGACGTAAAAGTTAGGTTTGATGCTTGTGTACTGAGTAATTATGCCCCCAAGCTGAGCAGTTATGTTGTCTTCTACGTCTATTATGCGTTTTTTGCCTTGAAGCATTTGCTTTAGGTAAGCCGAGGGAAGCGGATGTATCATTCGCACTTGAATGTAGCCTAAGCTTAAGCCTTCATCTTTCAGCTGATTGAGCGCTTCGATTATAGGTCCTTTAGGTGAACCCCAACTGACCACTATGTTCTCTGAGTCTTTATCTCCGAAAAAGTTAACTTTCATTTCCAACGGCACTTCCTTGTCAACTAAGTCTAGCTTTCCTATTCTTTTTTCCATCATTTTTCTTCGATTAATGGGTTCTTCATTTATGTTGCCGCTCTCATTATGTTCATCGCCACTACACCATTGAACGGCGTTCTTGGTTCCCAGAAAAGCTCTGGGAGAAACTCCTGTTTCTGTAAATTTGAAGCGTTTGTATTCTTTGCCTTCAAGCTCTTTCTCGCCAACTATGTTGCCGCGGTCAATCTTGATATTAGCATAGTCAAAGATTGGGTATGTCTGTGAGCAATTAGCCATGCCTTTGTCCAGCAAATGAATTACGGGCATCTGGTATTTCTCAGCTAAATTAAAAACTTCCGCAGCGTCAAAGAAACATTCCCTGATATCTCCTGATGCAAGGATTATTCTTGCGAATTCTCCATGAGCTGCATGCATGGCAAAACGTAAATCTTGTTGACTGTGCCGTGTTGGCTGGCCAGTTGCGGGACCACCTCGCTGGTAGAGTGTTATAACCAAGGGCACCTCGTTGTTTCCTGCCCAACCTAAGCCTTCAGCCATAAGAGAAAATCCTGGTCCTGACGTGCTTGTTGCCGCTCTTGCACCTGCTAAGCAAGCGCCTGAAGCAGAATTTACTGCGGCAATTTCGTCTTCCGTTTGAAGTACCACTATTGCTTCTTGCCCTTTTCTGGTTTTGAGGATTTCATGTGACTCCAAGTATTCGCTTTCGTCAGCCGCTGGAGTAATCGGGTAGTATGTTTGTACTCGGCAGCCGCCTAAAACTTTGCCCATGGCGACCGCTTGGTTTCCTGTCAGGAAAATACGTGGTTCGTTAACTTCTAGTTTTTCAAGTTTGTATTTAAAATCATTTACGTTGAAGGTTTTTTCAGCGTAATCGTAAGCGTAATCTACGGCTGTAACATTCATGTCGACGATTTTTTCGTGGAGGGTGGCTTTGATTGCGTCTTCTACGAGTTTTTTATCGTATTTGAAAAGAGCAAACGAGACTCCTATTGTGAGAACATTTATCATTCTTGAGAGCATGCTGATTTTTTCTATTTTGACTGCTTTGCCAATTTGCTCAAGCAAGTCCATGTATGGAACAGGATAGATCTGAATGTTTTTCTTTTTGGCGTAATTTAGGAAGTCGCTGATTGTTTCGCCAATACTATTTTCTTTCATGAAAGCGCGAATTTGATCTTTATATTCCTCTGAGAATGTCGGTATTTCTTTCAAGACATTGACGTTTAGGTCGCGTGAATCAACTATTATGCCGCCTTCACTCACGACTTCGTCGACATGCCTCACGATGGTTTCAGCGTCAAAAGCTGCTAACAAATCTACATCGCTGATATTTGCTAAAGTTGGCTGTTTCGATACACGCTGATGGAAGTAGCTGTGCATGGTTTTGATGTTTGAGTGGTATTCTCTTCTGCCGAAAACGTATAATCCGCCATAGCCGCAAGCTCTGCCAAATATCGTGGAAGCTGTGTCAACGCCACTTCCCTGTGGCCCGCCTGCCATCCAGTTTATACTTTCAATTACCATGTTGCTTTACCCTTGAATAATTTTATGAGAGTAGACGGTTTACCCGCCGCCTGCTGCTTTATCGGTGCCTATACAGCAAGTACATTTCACGGTTTCTCCACAGTATGGGCATACGCAAATACAATCATCGATAAAATTTCCGCAGTTCATACAACGAGGCTTATTTTTTTCTGTCATTCGCTTCGCCTCTGCCATATTTATGTTTGCTGAACTTCGGAATTAATGTTTCGGATACCTTTTTTCTAAAATTTTAGTAATAAAAAAGGAGAAGATGTTTTATTTTACGAAGTCGTCGAATGTCCAATAGTGATTTTCTTCTTGGAGTATTATGTCTTCGAACAGGCGTCTTGTTGTCGTGTCGTGGCGTTTGAGTGCTTCAGCGATAATTTGTCTGTACAGGGATATTGTGATGCTTTCTAATGCGTGATCCAATGTTAAAAAGTCCTGAGCTGTGTCGCCGACTACTGGTAGCGGATCTGGCTTGATTATTGCTTCGCCTTCAAGGAGGTAAATCCGTTCGCTGATTTTTTCCAAATGGTCCATTTCTGCCATAAAGGTTTCTTTTAGTATTTTGCTTACTACGGCGGCTTTGTTGGTTTCGGTGACAGTTTCTAATGATGTGTTTTTCCTTCGGAGTTCAAGGAAGGCCATTTTCTCATGCTGATTTGTGTATTGGATAATTGCAGTTATTTCTCCTGAGACCGCCTTGTTTAAGAGCGCAAAGTAATCGTCTGTGTATATTTTGCGCCATTCCGCCAGCGGCACTTTGCTTGGCTCATCTTTCTCGTCTTGGAATTTCGTATATTCTTGGAATTTGAATAGGTGCCCTTCTTCTTCACCGTAAATTTTCTCGAAGAGTTCACGCGTTTCCCAATCGCCCATTTTTCCAGCGACCTCTATGATTTGGCGGTAAAGCGTTAACGCTTCTTCTTCAGCTTTCACGCCTAGTTTAGCAAATTCGCTTATGCTGTTGCCAACGACGGGTTTGCCTGATTTAGTTGTTGCTTGTCCACCAAGATAGTAAATGCGTTCAATTATGCTTGCGGCATGTTTCATTTCTTGGATTGCAATTTCTTTTAGGAACTTTCCAACGGCGTCATAGGTAGTTTTGTCGAGGAGGATGTTTTCAGGGATGGTTCTGCGGACGAGCTTTCCCATTTTTCCATGTTGCAGTATGTACTGGAGTGAAACAGCAATTTCACGTTCAACTGCTTTGTTTAGTAAATCTATATAGTCTGGGGTTGTTTTAACAGCCATTAATAATCACAACTTCCAGTTAGAAAGGAACGATTACTTAGATATAAGATTTTTTATGAAACCAAATTCAGGGAAAAAATATTGGAATCAAAAAAGGTATCCTTTCTGCTAAATGATGCCTGCTCTTGATTAGGTGACTTATTGCAATTATGGCAGTTTCTGACCGCAGATGACGCAGTAAACAGAGTCTGCAGTGTTTTCTATTCCGCAGTAAGGACAAAACTTCTTTTGCGCTATGCCCGTTAACGAGGTCTGCGAGTCGGAGGAAGCAAATGTTGAGTTTGAGGATGGTTTAAGAGAGTAAAACCCTTCTGCGGCAAAGATCCAAGCCATCCACAATAGCAAAACTCCTACTCCGACAATCGTTAGTACAGTGCCGATTAAGTATAGCAACCCAGCGGTTTTGAAATTGTTGATTCCAGATTTTTCTCCAAGTTTGTCGAAGGCACGCATGTAAAAAACAGCACTTACTATTTCCAAAATGAAAGCTACCGCGAGTACAGCTAGAAATGGAACGATAAACTGTGTTACTGAGGGATCAGCGGTTCCTGCACCGGCTCCTTGAGTAGTCCTTATTATTGATGTTACTATGATGGCAAGCTCTATTGATACGGCAATGGCTGATACTACTATATTTATGATGAAACCATAAAGTACGTTTCTGAAAATGCCAGGTTCATTGTAATACTGTGACAGGCTATGCATCGCTACGAGAAATAAGATAAATCCGGCAAAACTTATGATTCCAGCAATGACGAGAAGAATTGGTATCGATCCAAAGCTAAAAAATGTTGAAAGTGTGCCAGCAAATAGAGATAAAACTAAAAATACGGCTGCTATTACCCCAATGACAGGCATGATAACTGCTATTAAGCTGGCTGTTAGGCCTAGCTTTCTGCCTGATTCAAATGACATATTGAGCCTTCAGAGGCTATTATAGCATTTTAAGGATAAGCTTTTTGGAAGACATAAAGTCGCATGCAAGTTGGCTTAAAAATCTACCTTTTGCTTGGTGACTATTTTTATTGCTTATCGTACCAAGCTACTAGCACTTTGATAAAAAGTAAACTAGTTTTGGAGGGGCGATTATTTTGTCCATTCGCCTGATGCCCATTTCGTGAAAGATGTTGGCGTTACCTTGATTATTGGTATGTCGCCTTCTTTCCAACCGCCTTCCTCAGTTTGGTACTCAGGATACTTTTCTTTAAGAAGAGAATGTGCGTAAACGTATTCTTTGCCCTTCCAAAGAACGGTTGCTTCTCCTTGCACGCGGATGCCTTTGATGTTTGACCAGTTTTTTCTGTCATAATCATCAAAGATCAATGATACCTGAGGGTTTGCCTCTATGTGCTCCAACTTGGGAGTTTCAGGGTCAGTCGCTATGTAGATATTTAAGCCGTCAAAAACGGGCCAAACAGGCCTCACCACGGGCTCACAATCCTCGTTTACTGTTGCAAGTCGGCACACGGGCAACTGCTGCATAAACGCAATATCAGGTTTAGATAGTTTTC